>OCQZ01000043.1_pt1 | contig 32356 bp, 25 predicted proteins | sample 1538921 | NCBI WGS metagenome assembly OCQZ01 (sample SAMN03418269, study PRJEB22391) | human gut metagenome | biome: human-gut; feature: organic feature; material: feces | host: Homo sapiens | place: Tanzania | collected 2013-01 | reverse complement strand
ATGTAAGCCATCTTGCTGGTGTAGTACTTTCTGTACTTTTCAAGGGGGTTCATGCGGCTGTCGTTATACAGCCACGAATCGTCCGGCTGGCGCACCATCATGATGTAGTTTTCCTCGGCACCGTCGTAGCTGTCGGTCATGGAAGGCTCGCCGCTCTGCCAGAAGTAGAGGTCAACGTCCTGACCGCTTGTCCATGTCATAAGCCCTGCCGGGTCACGGTAGCAGCCTATCCAAACGTACTTGACGTTGTAGTCACGGAGCATTGCACACACCGTGTCGTACTCGTCCTGAGAGTTGATGGTCACAAGGTGACCGCCCTTTTCGATACAGGCAAGCTCCGCTTCGTCCCAGCTTAAGTCGCCGACAATAACCTCGTAGCTGTGCGCAACGGGCTCGGAGGAGGGCTGCACGGTGGGTGTGACGCTCTCGCTCGGCTGCGTACTCGGCTGCACGGATGCATCGGGCGTCGGCGTGACGGATGCGGCGGGGGAGCCGGATATAAACGGAAGCTTATCACGGAAGAGGTAAAGACCTCCGCCGATCACGACAAGCACCGCCAAAACGATAAGCACCGATTTTGCACCGCCGACCTGCTGCTTCTTCTTTGCCTTTTTCTTCTGCGCGGGCTTTTTCTTGGCAGCGTCCTGCTTCGGCATGGCGTACTGAACTGCGGGCTTGGAAGCATCGCTGCGAGCGGGCTTTTTCGCCTGCGGCTTGGGCTGCTTTTTGTCCTGCTGCACGGGCTTTTCAAAAACGGGGACCTCGATAATGATAGGTTCCTTTTTCGGAGCAGGCGTCTTTTCGGGAGAGACTTCCTCTGTGGGCGCCGGCTCCTCAACGGGAGCGGGTTCTTCGACGGGAGCAGGTTCTTCGACGGGAGCAGGTTCTTCGACGGGAGCAGGTTCTTCAGTGGGAGCAGGTTCTTCGACGGGAGCAGGTTCTTCAGTGGGAGCAGGTTCTTCGACAGGAGCAGGTTCCTCGACTGGAGGCACTTCCTCAACCGGGGCGGCTTCCTCATCGGGAGCAGCCTCCTCGATGAGAACAACTTCTTCCTCAACAGGGGCGGGTTCCTCGATGTCATCATCTATAAGCGAGCTATGTATTATGTCAACCATGATCCGCTCTACGGGGCTTAGCTCATCGACTGCCTTCCCGAAAACCTCGCTTGCGGTGCGCCCGGCATCGACCGGGACCGCCTCAAGATATTCGCTCAGCGCAGTGCCAAGCTCCGGTGCATCGAAATAGCGCTCCATCTCTTTAAATGCGGTCGCCTTTTCGATTATCGCTTTAAGCTTCTTCCCGGCGCCCCACGGCGCTTCGATCTTCTGACCGTTCATTCGGGTCTTGAGCGCATTGGCTCTGTCGTCGGGACTGGGGTCGTGGTCAGCCGGAACGAAGGGCAGTCTGCCACCGTTGCAGCCTGCATAGAGTATCAGACCGACCGCATACACGTCCGAACGGGGAGAACCCTTGCCGTTCCAGAAAAGCTCCGGCGCAAGATATTCAAGCTCGTCCTTTGTCCAGCCGGTGCTGCCCATTGCGGCAGCGGGGCCGAGAATGACCTCTCCGTCCTCAAAGCAGACGTTGGTCGGGCGAATGCCGCCTCTGAATGATCCGGCGTCTCCGGGACCTATCGCCTCGCAAAGCTTTATCGCAAGCTCGATAAGCTCGCCTCGCTTTAGAGCCGAAAGCCCGTCGCCGAGCGCACGTTCCGGGGAGAATGTGGGATTTTCACTCATCTTTATCCCTCCATAATTACGGATGTTAACATAATATCACGGGAAAGACCATAAGTCAAATATGAATATGGCTTTTATTTTAATTTAATGTGTGATATTATATAAAGAAATCATTTTTTTGGAGGCGCTTATGAAGAACGGACACGAATGCTACATAATCGGCGCCGGAGATTTTTTCGGCTTAAACGAGCTGCCGGACGACAGCGACTATGTGATCGCCGCCGATGCGGGGCTTAACCACTGCCGCAAATACGGCATAATACCCGACCTCGTTTTGGGCGATTTCGATTCGCTGGGGGAGGAGCCGGAGCATCCGAACGTCCTCCGTCTGCCCGTCGAGAAGGACGACACCGACACCATGTATGCGGTGCGTTTGGGGCTTGAAAAGGGCTATCGGCATTTTTACATATACGGTGCGCTCGGAGGTAAACGAAGCGACCACAGCATCGCCAATATGCAGATACTCGTGTACCTTGCAAACCGTGGCGCAAGGGGCTGGATATTCGGCTCCGACTGCGTTTGGACGGCGATAAGAAACACAACGCTTTCGCTCTCCGGCAGCGGCGGAGTGTCGGTGTTCTGCATCGACGGCAAGGCGCAGGGCGTGACGCTTAAGGGGCTTAAATACGAGATACATGATGCGGAGATAAGCTCCGATTATCCCATAGGCGTCAGCAATTCCATGGCAGCGGACACGGCGGAGATCGAAGTCGGCTCCGGATGTCTGCTCGTGATGTACGACAAGGGTATAGGTGAGACAGAGTGATAAAATACAATGCCGGAGAATGCGACGTTGCCGTCATCGGAGCCGGACACGCCGGCATCGAGGCGGCGCTTGCAGCCGCCAGACTCGGACTAAAAACGATATGCTTTACGGTGAATCTTGACAGCGTCGGCAATATGCCGTGCAACCCCGCCATCGGCGGCACGGGCAAGGGTCACCTCGTGCGTGAGCTTGACGCTCTCGGCGGCGAGATGGGCAAGGCTGCGGATAAGGCGTGCATACAGTACCGTATGCTCAACCGAGGCAAGGGTCCGGCGGTACACTCACTCCGTGCGCAGGCGGACAGGCGGCGCTATCAGGAAGTGATGAAGCAGACGCTTGAGCGTCAGGAAGGTCTCATAACGAAGCAGGCGGAGGTCTTGGAGATAGGTGTCAAAAACGGCGCCGTGTGTTCGGTGACGACGCACACGGGTGCGGTGTACGCCTGCCGTGCCGTCGTGATCGCCAGCGGGACCTATCTCGACGGCAGGACGATTGTCGGCGAGGTGCTGCGCTCATCGGGACCCGACGGGCTTGCGGCAGCCGTGGGACTCAGCGACTGTCTGCGCTCATTCGGCCTGCGTCTCCGCAGATTCAAGACGGGAACTCCGCCGAGGGTCAACGCACGCAGCGTCGATTTTACGAAAATGGAGCTTCAGGAGGGCGACGAGGAGACGGAGGGCTTTTCCTTCGACACGACAGAGCCGCCGAAGAACAGGGCGGTGTGCTACCTCACCTACACGAACGAGGAGACGCACAGAATAATCCGTGAAAATCTCGACCGCAGTCCGATATACTCCGGCGTCATCGAGGGCATAGGACCCCGCTACTGTCCGAGCATCGAGACAAAGATAATGACCTTTAAGGACAAGCCCCGTCATCAGATATTCGTTGAGCCGATGGGACTGAACACCGAGGAGCTTTACATCCAGGGGCTTTCGTCGTCGCTGCCGGAGGAGATACAGCTTAAAATGCTGCACACCATTGCGGGACTTGAAAACGCCGAGATGACCCGCTGCGCCTACGCAATAGAGTACGACTGCATCGACCCGACGGAGCTGTACCCGACGCTTGAGACGAAGAAGATTTCGGGACTTTACGGTGCGGGGCAGTTTAACGGCTCCTCCGGCTACGAGGAGGCGGCGGCGCAGGGCTTTGTTGCGGGCGTAAACGCAGCCTTAAAGTGCAAGGGCGAGCCGCCGATGATACTCAAAAGGTCGGACGGCTATATCGGAACGCTTATCGACGACCTCGTCACAAAGGGAACAAACGAGCCGTACAGAATGATGACCTCCCGCAGTGAGTACCGTCTGCTGCACAGGCAGGACAACGCCGACGAGCGCCTTTGCGCCATTGGGGTGCGGATAGGGCTTGTTTCCCGGGAAAAGCTTTTGCGGGTCGAGGAAAAGTATGCTGCCGTCGAAAGGGAAATGAAACGGCTTGAGACGAGCTACCTTGCGCCGTCGGACGAGCTGAACGCTCTCCTTAAAAGCAAGAACAGCACGGAGGTCAAAAGTGGTGTTTCGCTTGCGGAGCTGCTGCGGCGTCCGGGGATAGAGTACGCAGACCTTGCGTCGGTGGACAGGGAGAGACCGGAGCTTCCGAAGGCGGTGTGCGCTCAGGCGGAGCTGCGGCTCAAATACGACGGCTATATAAAACGACAGCTTAAACAGGTCGAGGAGTTTTCGAGGATGGAGCAAAGGCTCCTGCCCGAAAACATCGACTACGACAAGATAGAAGGACTGCGCCTTGAGGCGAGAGAAAAGCTCAAGGCGATACGGCCGCACTCCTTCGGGCAGGCAAGCCGCATTTCTGGCGTTTCGCCTGCCGACATCGGAGTGCTTATGATGTGGACGGAGGCAAAGAAATGAAGAAGATAGCGCTTGGTTTTTCCGGGGGAGTGGACTCCTCCGTGTGCGCCGAGCTGCTCAAGAGACAGGGCTATGAGGTCTTTGGACTTTATATGGACAATTCCACCGACGAGGCGAGGCTCGATGCGGTGAAAACCGCCGAGTTTATCGGAATACCGCTTAGGGTGCTTGACGTTCGTGAGCGCTTGGAGCGCTGCGTCTGCGCACCGTTTGCGCAGAGCTATTTGAGCGGCGAGACGCCGAACCCCTGCGTCATATGCAACCCCTCGGTCAAGTTCCGTTCGCTGTGCGAGTACGCCGACGAGATCGGAGCGGAGTATATCGCAACGGGGCATTACGCCCGCACAAAAGACGGGATGCTCTTTAAGGGCAGACCCTCAAACGACCAGAGCTATATGCTCTGCCGCATAAAGCGTGAGCAGCTCGGTAGGCTCATTCTCCCGCTCGGCGAATACGAGAAGGTCGAGGTGCGTGCTCTTGCGCATGAATTTAACCTGCCCGTCGCAGACAAGCCGGACAGCATGGAGATATGCTTTATCCCGGACAAGGACTACATCGGCTGGCTCGGTAAGCGCACCGAGCTGCCGCCGCCGGGGGACTTTACGTTTAACGGCGAGGTCGTAGGTCGGCACAAGGGCATACACTGCTACACGGTGGGGCAGCGCTGCCCAGGACTGTATAACGGCAGAAAGCTGTACATATCCGAGATTGACCCCGAAACCGACACCGTGAAGCTTGCGCTTTGGGAGGATCTTTTCAAAACGGAGCTGTGCGCAAGAAGCTTTAACTGGCTGTGCGACGAACCGACCGGCGTCGTCTCCGCAACCGTCAGGGTGCGGCACACCAAGTGGGAAAACCCGCCCTGCGAGGCAGAGGTCGCAGGCGACCTCGTTGCGATACACACGAAGGAGCCGCTCAGAGCGCCCGCAAGGGGTCAGTCCGCTGTGCTTTATGACGGAGAACGTGTTCTCGGCGGCGGATTTGTTGTTTGATTTACCCGTTGACCAAAGCATGAATTTATGAGAAAATTGTAAAATCAATTATTTGTCGGAGGAAAACTGCCATGGCTTACTATTACAACGAACCGTCCCGCACCTTCAGCGAATACCTGCTCATCCCCGGCTACACCGGAGAGGATTGCATACCCGCAAACGTCAGCCTCAAGACCCCTCTCGTGAAGTTCAAAAAGGGTGAGAAGCCGGCGCTCAGCCTCAACGTTCCCTTTGCGTCCGCTATAATGCAGTCCGTGTCGAACGACACGATGGCGATCGCACTTGCAAAAGAGGGCGGCATATCCTTTATCTACGGCGCTCAGAGCATTGAGGATGAAGCGGCGATGGTCGCAAGGGTCAAGAACTACAAAGCGGGCTTCGTTGTAAGCGTATCAAATATCATGCCGGAGCAGACTTTGGCGGATGTGCTTGAGCTTAAAGCGAAAAACGGCTACTCCACCATGGCGGTCACCGACGACGGCACCGCACACGGAAAGCTCCTCGGCATCGTTTCGAGCCGTGACTACCGTGTCAGCCGCATGAGTACGGAGCTTCGTGTCAGCGAATTTATGACGCCGCTTGAAAAACTCGTCACCGCTCCCGAAGGCACGACCCTCAAGGAAGCGAACGACATCATTTGGGATCACAAGCTCAATTCGCTCCCCATCGTGGACGCCGAGGGCAGGCTCGTGTATTTCGTGTTCCGCAAGGACTATTCCGAGCATAAGGCAAACCCCAACGAGGTGCTTGACGAGCATAAGCGCTACATCGTCGGAGCGGGCATAAACAGCCGTGACTACGCAGAGCGTGTCCCCGCACTTGTCGAGGCGGGCGCCGACGTTCTGTGCATCGACTCCTCCGAGGGACACTCCGTGTGGCAGAAGAAGACCATCGACTTCATAAGAGAAAAGTACGGCGACAGCGTCAAGGTAGGCGCAGGCAACGTCGTTGACCGTGAGGGCTTCATGTTCCTCGCCGAGGCGGGTGCGGACTTCGTGAAGGTCGGCATCGGCGGCGGCTCCATCTGCATCACCCGTGAGACGAAGGGCATCGGCAGAGGTCAGGCGACGGCGCTTATCGAGGTCGCAGCGGCAAGAGACGAATACTTTGAAAAGACCGGCATCTACGTTCCCGTCTGCTCCGACGGCGGTCTGGTGCATGATTATCACATGACGCTGGCTCTCGCAATGGGCGCAGACTTCCTGATGATGGGTCGCTACTTTGCCCGCTTCGACGAAAGCCCCACCGCCAAGCTCATGGTGAACGGCGTGTACGTCAAGGAGTACTGGGGCGAAGGCTCGAACCGTGCCCGCAACTGGCAGAGATATGACCTCGGCGGCAAGGCGGGACTGAGCTTCGAGGAGGGCGTAGACTCCTACGTCACCTATGCGGGACCCCTGCACGACAACCTTGAGATGAGCGTTTACAAGATAAAATCCACCATGTGCAACTGCGGTGTTACGAATCTTGAGGACCTCAAGCGCAACGCAAGGCTGACTCTCGTCTCCTCCGTAAGCATCGTTGAAGGCGGAAGCCACGACGTAATTTTGAAGAATAAGTAAACTTTGATACGGGGCTGCCGGGCAGCCCCGTATTTGTGCTTGCCATAATGGGCAAAACATGAGATAATACTATATTATTATTTAAAAGAAAAGGCGGACGGTAAAATGATTGCGATCGGTTGTGACCACGGCGGCTATGCACTCAAGCAGGAGGTAATGAAGCACCTTGCCGAGCGTGGACTTGAATATAAGGACTTCGGCACCTACTCGGAGGATAGCTGCGACTATCCCGTTTACGGAAAGGCGGTCGCCCATGCGGTAGCGGACGGAGACTGCGACAGAGGCATTTTGATTTGCGGTACGGGTATCGGAATATCCATCACCGCAAACAAGGTCCCCGGCATAAGAGCGGCGCTTTGCGGCGACTGCTTCTCCGCCGAGGCGACGAGGCTGCATAACGACGCAAACATTCTTGCGATGGGCGCAAGAGTGGTGGGCGCAGGGCTTGCGCTCAAGATTGTCGACACCTTCCTTGACACGCCGTTTTCCGGCGACGAACGCCATGTTCGCCGCATCAATATGATCGAAGGATGATTTGATTGAGAAGAACTGACAGCTCAGAATTTTATAAGGGAAAGCGAAAGAAAGCAGCCCCGGCGTTCATCGTGTCGATCATCGTGCTTGCGCTCATCGCCTTCGTGATACTGCTGTTTTACGGTCTGCAAAAGTACATCGTCATAACAAACGACGGACTGCGCCTTGACATACCGCTGCTGCGGGAGGAAAGCGCCGTCTCCACAGACGGAGAAAATCACGATTACAAGACGACCGATGCGGAGCTTGTCGTCGGCGAGCCGGACTACTCCAATGTGAAGGCGACGGCGGGAGAGGGGCTTTCGGCAGTGAACGGGGTCTACGTCACCGCCGAAAACGTGACGGCGGAAGCGCTGGCATCGTATGCGCAGACCTACGGAGAGGGAAGTGCGCTCGTGCTTGAGGTCAAGCCGGCATCCGGACTGCTGGTCTGGAATTCGCAGAACGAGATCGCCGTCGGTTACGGCACGGCGGGTCAGCTTGATCTTGCCGCTTCGGTGTCGCAGCTAAAGGAAAAGGGCATTTACCTTGTTGCGTCCGTAAGCTGCCTTACCGACAATATGCTGGCAAGCCGCTATCCGCAGATGATGCTGATGCACGCCGACGGCTCCATATTCACAAACGAGCAGGGTTCGTGGATAGACCCCTACAACGGTGTGTACACGGACTATATCATCTCGCTGTGCAAGGAGCTTGACGCCATGGGCTTTGACGAGATACTGCTGACGAACGTCCGTCTGCCCTCCGAGGCGGCGGGAGCCTTCATGTACGGCAGCGCAACGACGGGTGCGCCGACTCCGCTCACGGCGGTGTCGGGCTTTGCGCTGGACATTGCGAGGGGCCTTAAAAGGACCGACGTCGTGCTTTCCGTTCAGCTCAACAGCGAGACTGCGCTTCAAAGCGGCGAGGACTCCGCAAACGGTCAGAACCTTGCGCTGCTTATGAAGGTGTACGACCGTGTGTACTGCAACTGCACTCTCGGCGGCGCCGCCGCATCCGTGAGCGCTGCGGCAAGGTTCGTCGAGCTGGGCGACGCCAATATGCGGCTTGTGCCGATGGTGTATGCGCAGGCGCCGGAAACGAGCTGCTGGGTGGTAACAAGTTAAATAAAAAGGCTCGGTCTTGGGAAAGACCGAGCCTTTGGTTTTTACAGATAGAACTTGGGGGATTTCTTGATTATTCCCATGGGCATAACGACCGTCTCGCTGATAAACTGCATCACCGGGGGCAGATGCCTTGAGCTGGTGGAGCACATATCAATGCAGCGCATACAGCTTATGCAGGACTTTTTCTTGACCTTCATGCCGACCTCGCTGATCGCCTTCATGGGGCAGTTGTTAAAGCATATGCCGCAGCCGATACATTCCTTTGCCGGCCTCGGAAACAGGGGGAGCTTTGTACGCTTCTTGTCGCCGTAGGCGGGGTCGCCGGGCATCTGCACTTCGGTAAGCGTCTGCTTTGCAAGGAGCTTATCCAAAAACGCCTTGAGCTTTGCACGGTCATCCTCATCGGGACGGAACTTGCCGACTTCGGGATTGAATGCGTGCGGCGTTATCATCTCGGCTCCGCCGACGGTCTTAAAGCCCTTCTTCTTTGCAAGATCGCTCATCTCGATAAGCGTATCCTCCACAGCTCTGTTGCCGTAGCAGGCGACCATGACCGCAGGAGTGTTGTTTCCTTTGATGTGCGCCATGCGCTCGTACACGGGGATGGGAACACGTCCGCCGTAGACCGGAACGCAGAAGAACGCAAGATCATCCTCCGCAAGACTCATGTCAAGGCAGCGAACGGTGATGTCGATATCGTCCGCTCCCAGCTCCTTGGTTATGTAGTTTGCGACCATCTTTGTGCCGCCCGTGGGACTGAAGTAAAAAACGTAGGTTTTCATTTCAAACATCCTTTTTAATTTTGTCTTATCCGACCGTTCGGAACCTTTCTTTTTATAATACCACAAGAGGGCGGCAATGTGCAAGCCTTGCCGTGTAAAGCGCAAAATTTTTGATACACGGGGACAATTTTTGTTAAACCGCTCACGATTTGCCTGATTTATGTGTTGTAAAACGGATTCATGATATGGTATACTGTAATAGCGTAAATTTTTTAGGGAGAATAAATTTGAAAGGGGACTACATATGGTCACAAACAAAGAAAAGCTTTTTGCTCTCGGCAGAAAGATGACCGACAGAATCCCGCAGAAGCTCGGTCTTGTCAAGCTCACCGAGGAAGATCCCGAATTCTGGGGTCTTGTCAACGTACTGGACGACGATATGGTCGACATTGCACTCGCAATGCCCTCCCATCGCAAGCCCGCATCCTTCGAAGAGATCAAGGCTCTCACCGGCTGGACCGATGAGAAGAAGCTTTCCGACACGCTCTTTGAGATGAGCTGCATCGGCATCCTCGAATACAACTGGGAGAACGAGGATCACCATCAGCAGTGGGTGCTTCCGCTTTTCGTTCCCGGCGCTGCGGAATTCCTCAACATGAGAAGGACCTTTGTCGAGAAGCATCCCGAAGTCACCGAGTTCTTCAACAACATGGCAAGACTGCCGCTTGAAGCCGTGACTCCCATGGTGCCTCCCGGAGGTGCAGGCGTCGGTATGCACGTCATCCCCGTGGAAAAGGCGATAGCTCACGAGTCGAAGTCCGTCTCCGTTGAGCATCTTTCCCACTGGCTCAAGAAGTACGACCGCTTCTCCATCGGCGTTTGCTCCTGCCGTATGGTCGAGTCCTTCAACGGCAGAGGCTCCGGCGATCTGCCCCAGCACTGGTGTATCGCCGTCGGCGACTGCGCCCGCTACTGTGACGAGACCGGCAAGGACGGTATCTCCAACGCCAGCTACGAGCAGGTCATGGAGGTTCTCCGCCGTGCCGAGGAGGAGGGCTACGTTCACCAGATCACCAACATCGACGGTGAGGACAAGATTTTTGCAATATGCAACTGCGCCATCGGCGTCTGCTACGCTCTGAGGACATCTCAGCTCTTCAACACCCCCAACCTCTCCGCTTCCGCCTACAGAGCGCACGTCAAGACCGAAGACTGTGTTGCCTGCGGCAAGTGCGTTGAAGTCTGCCCCGCCGGTGCCGTAAAGCTTGGTCAGAAGCTTTGCACCAAGAACGGACCCATCGAGTATCCCAAGTTCCCCGACCCCGCAGAGAATCACTGGGGTCCGCATATGTGGAACGAAAACTACAAGGACGACAATCAGATCAACTGCTATGACACCGGTACGGCTCCCTGTAAGGCAGCCTGCCCCGCTCACATTGCGGTCCAGGGCTACATCAAGATGGCAAGCGAAGGCCGCTATCTCGACGCTCTCAAGCTCATAAAGCAGGATAACCCCTTCCCGGCAGTCTGCGGCAGCATCTGCAACCGCCGCTGTGAGGACGCCTGCACCAGAGGCGGTGTTGACGCTCCCGTTGCTATCGACGAGATCAAGAAGTTCATCGCCGAGAAGGAGATCCACGAGAAGGATCGCTACATCCCGCCTCGCAGGACCAAGAGACTGTCCACCGAGGATTACGAGGAGAAGATCGCCGTCATCGGCGCAGGTCCCGCCGGCATGAGCTGTGCATACTACCTCGCCAACATGGGCTACCCCGTGACCGTGTTCGACCGCAACAAGGTCCCCGGCGGTATGCTCACCATGGGCATCCCCTCCTTCAGACTCGACCGCAAGGTCATCAATGCCGAGATCGACGTTCTCAAGAAGATGGGCGTCACCTTCAAGTGCGGCGTTGAGGTCGGTAAGGACATCACCATTCAGCAGCTCCGTGACGAGGGCTACAAGGGCTTCTTCGTCGCCATCGGCGCACAGAAGAGCGCAAAGCTCGGCATCCCCGGCGAGGACCTTTCCGGCGTCTACGGCGGTGTTGACTTCCTGCGTGAGATAAACCTCGGCAACAAGGTCGAGCTTGGCAAGAAGGTCGCAGTCATCGGCGGCGGCAACGTCGCAATGGACGTCGTGCGTACCGCAATCCGCACCGGCGCAGAGGAGGCGTACATCGTCTACCGCAGAAGCGAGGAAGAGATGCCCGCCGACAGAGAAGAGCTTGCCGAAGCGCTCGAAGAGGGCATCAAGGTCTACTACCTCAGCTCTCCCGTTGAGATCACCGGCACCGCTCAGGGCAAGGTAAACGGCCTCAAGGTCGAGGTCATGGAGCTTGGCGAACCCGACGAGAAGGGCCGCAGAAAGCCCGTCGGCACCGGCAAGTTCAAGACCATCAAGGTCAACTCCGTCATCGCCGCCGTCGGCCAGGTCATCGACTGGGGCGAGCTTGACACGGGCGCAATGCTCAAGGGCAAGAAGGATAACGCCGAAGCGGACGGACTCACCCTCCAGACCGCTCAGCCCGACATCTTCGTCGGCGGCGACTGCATGACCGGACCGAAGTTCGCAATTGATGCAATTGCGGCAGGCCACGAGGCAGCCATCTCCCTGCACCGCTTTGTACATCCCGGTCAGAGCCTCACCCTCGCTCGCAACCGCAGAGACTTCATTGAGCTTAACAAGAAGGACGTCGTTCTCGGCATCGAGAGCTTTGACCGTCCCGGACGTCAGGAAGTCCGCCACGATCCCAAGAAGGCAAAGACCATGAAGAACGATCGCATGACCTTCACCGAGGATCAGGTCAAGAAGGAAGCTTCCCGCTGTCTCGGCTGCGGTGCCTCCATCGTCGACACCAACCGTTGCATCGGCTGCGGTCTCTGCACCACCCGCTGCGAATTTGACGCCATCCACCTGACGAGAGACGTTCCGGAGGCTTCCGTAATGTGCACCGCAGAGGATAAGCTCAAGCTCATCGGACCCTACGCCGCAAAGCGTGCCGGCAAGATCCTTATTAAGGACCTCAAGGCAAAGTTCGCAAAGAAATAATCATCGGAGGAATTATCCATGCATGAGCTTGGAACGGTTTTCTATGTCATCAAAGAGGTCGAAAATCTTGTTGAGGAGCATCATCTCTCCGTCGTTGCATCGGTGACGCTGGAGATCGGCGAGGTCAGCGGTATCATTCCCGAATACATCGTCGACTGCTGGAACTGGGCAAGGAAGGAGACGAAGTACCTCAAGGATACCGAGATCAAGGTCGAAAAGCTTGAGGCGGTCACCTATTGCGAGGACTGCGGCAAAACCTATTCCACCGTGAAGTACGCTAAAATTTGCCCCTACTGCAAAAGCGAGCATACCTATCTGCTCACGGGCAATGAGTACAACATAAAGGAAATAGAGGCTATGTAGCCTCTGTTTCCTGCAAAGAAAAAAACTCTGCAAAGCCTTGGCTTTGCAGAGTTTTTTGTGTATCCGTTTAGTATTCCCGTTTGCACACGGCAAGGTAGCCGAGAGCGGTGCTTCCGAAGAAGTAGCACAGAGCGGCGATAAACGACGTGCTCAGGGTCTCATAATCGCAGAAAAGACCGCAGCAGCTTCCCCGAAGGGTGGAGATCCAGTATTCGGCGATGTTTAAGTCCGGCTCAAACAGCATCGAGTAAATACCGATGCCGAGAGCGGCTATCAGGTCGATAAGCAGGCAGACCGCAACGGAAGCGCCCGTTTTGGCGATCACGGAGCTTATCGCATAGAACAAAGCGGCTGCTGCGACGGTGAGCAGAAGCTGCGCCTCAAGGGTGCTTAAAACGGTGGAGTTAAAATCGTTAAGTCCGTCTCTCCAGCACAGAGTGCCTGCCGTAAAGGTTGCTGCCCAAACGAGCAGAACGGCGATGACTGCGGCGACGATCACGGTGATGAGCTTTGCAAAATAGACCTGCGTTCTCGTAAAGCCTCGTGAAAGGATGTTCCTTATGGTGCCGTTTGCATAATCGTCACAGGTGAAAAGGGCGGTAAATATGCCGAACAGCATCGTAAAATCGGTTGAGCAGACAGCGGCCGACATACAGATGAGTCCGGTGCTTCTGCCGTCGTTATCGTAGGCGTAAATGATGGTGTAGAGGTTTATTACAAGCAGCAGGGCGGTGCAGATGTAAAAGCTTTTCTGCCTGAACAGCTTGTGGAACTCAAAGCGAAGCAGTTTCGACATATCAGTTGCCCATCCTTTCTATGAAGTAATCCTCAAGCCCACGGCTGCTGGGGATAAGCTCGCCGACGAAGATGCCGCTTTCGTTGAGCATCCTGTTTATGACGGCGCTGTTGCCGATGCGGGAGCCGAGGCAGACACCGCTGCCGTCCACCGTGATGTCGCCGATGTCGGGGTAGCGGCTCTTTATAAGCTCCGCCGCCTTCTTATCGTCGCTCGTGCGGATGATGAGGCGCTGCGAGGTGTGCGCCGCAAGCTCGGCGGCGGAGATCTCCTCCACTAAAACGCCGTGCGATATGATGCCGTAGGTGGAGACGACCTTCGCAAGCTCGTCCAAAAGGTGGCTTGAGATGAGGAAGGTGATGCCGCACTCACGGTTAAGGCGCAGGATAACGTCACGAACGTCCCTGATGCCCTCCGGGTCAAGACCGTTTATCGGCTCGTCGAGAATGAGGAAATCGGGATCGCCGAGGAGGGCGATCGCAATGCCGAGACGCTGCTTCATGCCCATGGAGAACTTACCGGCCTTTTTTCTGCCGGTGTTCTGAAGTCCGACAAGACGCAGCAGCTCCGGCAGCTTTTCCTTGGGCGTACCCGTCAGTATCGCAAAGCGCCTGAGATTTTCAAGGGCAGTGCAGTTTTTGTAGATGCAGGGCGACTCCAAAAGCGCACCGATGCGGTGGCGGGCGTCGTCGAGCGGCTGACCGTCTAACAGCTCAATGCTGCCGCCGGAGGGGTTTGCAAGACCGAGGGCAAGGCGCATGAGCGTAGTCTTGCCGGCGCCGTTTTTGCCGATAAGACCGTATATCTCACCCTTTTTGATGTTTATGCTCACATTGTCGAGCGCAAGCTTCGAGCCGAAGCGCTTGCTCAGCCCGTATGTTTTAAGAACGTATTCCAAGCTCAGACCTCCATTGACTTTTTTGAATTTTGCACGTATCATAGCATATATTCTTGAATAAAGCATGAACGGATGATATTTAATGCAAATGATTACCGTCGCACGGATACACACGCCGTTTAAAACGAAGTTCGGCGTACCGAGACAAAGCGGGCTTGCACCGCAGATATACGGAGAGATAGTTTTTGAGCCGGAGTTCCGCAGCGCCGATGCGGTGCGGGGACTCGAAAGCTGGAGCCATCTGTGGCTCATATGGCAGTTTTCCGAAAACCTCGGCAAGGCGTGGTCGCCGACCGTGCGCCCGCCGAGACTCGGCGGCAACGCAAGAGTCGGCGTTTTCGCAACACGCTCGCCGTTTCGTCCGAACCCGATCGGACTTTCCTGCGTGAAGCTTGAGGGCATCGAGTACCGAAAGGACCTCGGACCCGTCATCACGGTCTCCGGCGCCGACCTCGTGGACGGCACCCCGATATTCGACATAAAGCCATATCTGCCTTATGCCGACTGTGTCCCCACGGCGCTCGGCGGCTTTACCGATACGACGGAGTTTCATAAGCTGAACGTTATTATAGACGAAAAGCTTCTCGAAAAGATCCCTCCGTCTCAGCGTGACGGACTTTTGCAGGTGCTCAGGAACGACCCCCGACCGGGCTATCACGACGACCCGGAGCGCATATACGGCTTCTTCTACGGGGAGCGGGAGGTAAAATTCAAGGTCTCCGGCGATACGCTGACGGTGATCGAAACGTAAAAAAAACGCAGTCATTTGACTGCGTTTTTTACGTTTAAAGTCAAGCTATGCCGAGTTCGTCCTCGATCGTTTTGGCAATGTTCTTTATCGTCTTTGCGGAGAGCGGGGAGGGGAGGTCGTGCTGCTTTATAATGGCGAGGAAGTCGTCGCTTGCGGAATCCGTTACGATCTCCATGTATATATCAAGACCGCTGCCGCTGTCCGAAAGCTCCTCCATGTAGATGTTAAAGGCGGCGCTGTCGGAGATGCAGTAGCTTATGACGTAGAAGGGGTACTCGAACAGATGGAAGATCTGTATCCAAATGTAGTTCAGATACTCGGGGTAGTACATATCGGTCAGACCGTATTCCTCGGCGACCTCAAGAAACAGTGCGTTAATGTTTTCGACGGTCAGCTCCTCATCGGGAAGAGCATACGCACGGTGCTCAAATTCACTGTAGCAGCCCTGCATCGCATACAATGAAAGATCGTCCAAAAGCTTATACTCTCTCAGCTCATCGGCAAGATCCTCGTCGTCGAGATAGCAGAGGAGCAGGTACTCCAGCCCCTGCGACATCATTTCGGCGGTGTCGAGGCTGTATCCGGCATTGTAGTTTGAATACATATCGCAGAAGTGACCGAACTCATGTACGATGGTCAGAATGTCGCTCTTATCGCAGCTCGGCGAGACCAGCATATAGGGGGAGTCAACGTCGTACAGATATGTGGTGTAGGAGCCTTCAAACTTGTCGCTGCTGCTGCTCACGTCGTACATCTCGTACTCGCTCATAAACTCCATTATCTCGGCGAGGGTGTCGTTCATGTCGGAAACGCAGTTTTTGACGGTCCTGAAGGAGCGCTGCGGACGCATGGTGCCGATGTCGTATCTGTCGTAGAGGCTGCCGTCCTCGATCGCCGCCTTGTACAGGGGGACCATGTACTTCTTTATCGCATTGACATAGTCCTCGGTGTCCTCGGCGGAGTAGTCACGTCCGAAGTCCTCGTATGCCATTTCGTAGTAGGATTCGTAGCCGAACTCGTCGGCAAGCTGCCGGTGAACCTTTATGAGGTCAATGTATATCTCGGCTGCCTCGGCGTTGAATTCGTCCCACTTATCCGTGTCACGGATCGAGACCTCCGACATCTCGGTGGAAAGCTCGTAGTAGCGGGTCTGCAGCTCGCTTTCCTGCTCGTAAAGCTCAACGATCTCGTCGGTGTATTCGCCGCTTGAGTCGTCGCTGTAGTTTTCGGCAAGATAGCCGTCGAAGTATTCCTCGTCAAGCTCGTCGGCAATATCGGACTTTGCGCAGTATCTGAGCAGATCGTCCAAGATACGCTCGACCTCGCCCGACTGCGAGGAACACCATGCGTCCTCGTCGGCGTAGTATTCGTCGGAGATGTCGAGATTGCTGCGGATGAGCGCAAGATTCGACATGGTGATGTAGTGCGCATAGGCGTCGTAAAACTCCTCGTAAGCGCCGATGAGCTTGTCGTTTACCTTGCCCTTATCGACGAGCTTGCGCACATCGTCCGCCAAATCCGACATCTCGTCAATGTCGGGGCGCTCGTACTCAAGCTCCGAGAATGCGACGATCTTGTCACGGTTGTCGGTGACTCCGTTCGGCATCTGACCGTCGATGCCCCTTATAACGCCGAACAGCAGGGAGCAGCCGGACACGGACAAAAGCATGACGACAACAAGGAGAATGGCGAGAATACGTCGTTTTATACTCATATTGACCTCCCGAATATAACTTTTTTATCAGTTTACCACATAGTTCGACACGGGTAAAGTATATGTTGACAAAATTATGATACTGTGATATTTTTTATTTACCAATTGGTAAATAAAAAATAAGGAGAAATTATCATGTCAAATTCAGATAAGCAGAAGCTGCGTCTGCTCGATACGAAGCTGGGCAAGAGAAACACGAGGATAATGATAATCTGTGCCGTCATCATGCTGGCGTCCGTACTCCTGCACGACGTTGACCACGTTATCCAGGCAAACCGCTGGAGCTACAACATACCGCTGTCGCTGTGGGCGCTGAATCTCATAGTGTACGTTCTGCCCGTGGTGTCGATATTCCTTGCAAAGAGCCGCAGAATGAGCGCAACGCTGGTGTGCTGCCTCGGCGGTATCGTCACGAGCCTTTCGTTCGTGGTGCTTCACTGCTTCGGTTCGTCGAGCGGACTTAACTGGGGCATTTGGAACTACACCTATTTCGAGCTTATGCAGGGCGGTACCTTCCTCGTTGACGGTCAGTACATTGAGGTCGCAGCGGGCGGCATCACGAAGCTTGACTGGCTCCTGCTGTTCCACGTTCCTCTTTTCAGCCTCCCGTGTTCGGGAATATCCTTCATCAAGTACCTTGATATAAGAAAGGCGGTCAAGGAAGGCCGTTACGTCGAAGACTGATAAAAAACGGGAGAGGTCTGCTCTCCCGTTTCCTGTGATGCCATGAAAGAGATCGTTATAAAAATATGCGGAATAGACTGCGCCGCCTGCATTGACAGGCTCAATCGCACGCTCGGCGAGACCGAGGGCGTGCTTGAGGCGGCGGTGAACTATGCGGCGGGGAGCGCATACTTGCGCTACGACGAGGAAAAGCTCGGCATCCCGGACATTGCACGGTGCATAAGGAAGGCGGGCTATGAGGTGCCGCTCGGCAGAGCGGAGCTTTACTGCGAGGGCTTAGACCCCGAACGGAGCGACGAGTACATTGCCGCAGTCTCGGCGATAGACGAGGTACAGAGCGCAAGCTTTTGTGACGGCAATGCGACGATGGAGCTGTTGCTCTGGCCCGTTGGCGCCGACATCGGAAAGCCGATCGCCGCCTTGCGTGAGCTGGGCGTTTGGGCAAAGCCGGGCGAGATAAGCGACGGCGACGAGGAGTACACCATGCGAAAGCGCATGGAGCTTCTGCGGCTCATCACCGTCGGCACCTTCTGCACCATACCGCTGCTGTGGGACATTCACCACATTGCACAGTTTATTCTTGCAAGCATCGTACAATTCTGGCCGGGAGCGTATTTTTACCGCTCCGCCTTCCGTTCGCTGCGAAACAGGACCGTGAGCATGGACCTGCTCGTTGCGGTCTCCACGACGATAATCTACCTGTACAGCAGCTATCAGGCGTTTTACGTTCCGATAGAGAAGATGCTGTACTTCATGTCGGGAACGGTGCTTATAACGCTGCTGCTGTTCGGCAAATATCTTGAGCTTATCGCCATGGGAGAGACGGCAAACTCCATAAAAAAGCTTATGCGGCTTCAGGCTAAAACGGCGGTCGTCATACGGGACGGTGAGGAAAAGGAGCTTCCGATCGACGAGATCGAGGAGCATGACACGGTCGTCGTCCACCCCGGCGAGCGCATCCCGGTGGACGGCGTTATAATTGAGGGAAGCTGCGCCGTGGACGAGTCGATGCTCACGGGCGAGAGCCTTCCCGTCGAGAAAAACGAGGGCGACGAGCTTGTCGGCGGAACGCTGAACCGTTCGGGTACGGTGCGGCTTTCTGCGCTGCGCCTCGGCAAGGAGTCCGTGCTTTCGCAGATCATCGACACGGTGCGCCGTGCGCAAAGCTCCAAGGCTCCCGTGCAGCGCCTTGCGGACAAAATAGCGTCGGTGTTCGTCCCGATAGTGCTTGTGCTGTCGGCGGCGGTCTTCTGCGTGTGGTACTTCGTCGCAGCCCCCGGCGACCTTGACCGTGCGCTCTACTGCGTATGCAGTCTGACGGTCATCGCCTGTCCCTGCGCCTTGGGTCTTGCCACTCCGACGGCGCTCATGGTGGGAGCGGGCAGAGCCGCCGAGCTTGGAGTTTTGTACAGAGACGGAGCCGAGCTTGAGCTTGCGCACAAGGTCAGCGCCGTGGTTTTCGACAAGACGGGAACGCTCACCGAGGGCAAGCCGGAGGTCTGCGGAATGCACACCTGCCCGGACGCCGATGCGGAGACGGCGCTCATCTTCGCCGCTGCGCTGGAGCGCCTGTCGCTGCATCCTCTTTCCGCCGCCGTGACGTCATACGCTGCCTACCGCTTCCCGAACGCACTTCCTCCCGTCGTCGAGGGCTTTGAGGAGGTCGCAGGCATGGGACTTTCCGGGACCGTGTCGGGAGAGCGGGTCATGTGCGGAAGCAGAAAGCTTCTGCTTAGCTTCGGCGTCGACACCTCCGTCCTGCCGAAGCCGGAAGGCACGGCTGCGGAGCTTTGCATAGCAGTCGGAGAGCGGGCGCTCGCTGCGGTCTATGTCGCCGACAGGCTGCGTGCAAAGTCTGCGGAATCGGTGGCACGGCTCAAAAGATCGGGCATCGAGGTGTGGATGCTCACCGGGGATAACGACAAAACGGCGAAAGCCATCGCCTCCGAGTGCGGCATCGACAGAGTGATAAGCTCCGTGCTGCCGGAGGAAAAGGCGGCAAAGATCGCAGAGCTAAAGAGCGGCGGCAGAGTCGTTGCCATGGTCGGCGACGGAATAAACGACGCTCCGGCGCTGGCGCAGGCGGATCTTGCAATCGCCATGGGCAGCGGCAGCGACATTGCGGCGGACAGCGCCGGGGTCGTGCTTCTCGGCGGCAGGATCGAAGCGACCGTGACGGCGCTGCGGCTGTCAAAGAACACCATGCGTACGGTGCGTCAAAACCTGCTGTGGGCGGTGCTTTACAACGTCATCTGCATTCCTGCGGCGGCGTTCGGGATAGTGAATCCGTCCATGGCGGCGGCAGCGATGACGCTTTCGTCAAACGGAGTGCTGCTCAATTCGCTGAGACTTCAAAAGGCTGGTGAAAAGAAAAATGAGAGAAGAAACGGCGCTGATTAAAATTCGGGGCATGATATGCCGCTCCTGCACCGATGCGGTGGAGGAGACCCTGCTGCACACGCCGGGGGTAATAAGCGCCCGTGTCAGCTATATTAAAGGACGTGCCGAGCTGCGATACGACCCCGACATCGTGAGCCTTGAGCAGATAGAAAAACGTATCGAGGCTTCCGGCTACGACACCGGGGAGAAGGGAATGTCCGCCGTTGCGGTTGACATAATATGCATCATCCTGACTGCGGCGCTTGTGCTGTTCTTCACAAAAAGCGGGCTTAACCCGGTGCCGGAAGCGAAAGCTGGGGCAAGCCTCGGCTACATATTCCTCATAGGACTTCTCACAAGCACGCACTGCCTCGGAATGTGCGGCGGCATAATGCTGAGTCAGACCGCATCGGGAGCCGAGCTGAGCGGCGACAGGAAAACGGGGATGCTCTCCGCACTGTACTATAACGGTGGTCGGGTGCTTTCGTACACCGCCGTCGGCGCCGTGTTCGGTGCGCTCGGCACGGTAATAAGCTACACCTCACAGGCAAGGTCTGCGGTGTTTACAGCGGTGGGACTGGCGGTGCTGATAATCGGCGTTAATATGTGGGGACTTATCCCCGGACTGCGTGCGCTTTCTCCGGCACAGAGCGGCTTTTGCAGTCTGCCGAAGAAGGGCAGGAAGCGCTTTGCGGGAAGACCCTTGGCGGTCGGACTTTTAACGGGACTTATGCCCTGCGGCTCAATGTACGCCATGTGGCTGCTGGCCATCACCGGCGGCAGCGCACTTTACGGTGCGGAGGTCATGCTGATGTTCTCGCTCGGCACCGTGCCGCTGATGTTCGTTTTCGGGGCGCTCAATTCGTTTATTCCGAAAAAGCTCGCAAAGTATATGCTCAAGCTCAGTGCGGTGTTAGTTACCGCACTCGGAATAAAAATGCTCCTTGCGGGGCTTGGATAAAAAGAAAAACGGTGCAGCAAACGCTGCACCGTTTTTGACGTTTAGATTACTTTTTGCAAACAATGTCTCTGGTATCGCGGGCGATGACCAGCTCCTCGTTGGTGGGGATGACAAAGACCTTGACCTTGGAGTCGGGAGTGGAGATGCACACGTCCTCGCCTCTCTTGGAGTTTGCCTCCTCGTCGATGGTGACGCCGAGGTAGCCGAAGTACTCGGCGATTGCGGCACGGGAACTCTTGGAGTTTTCGCCGACGCCTGCGGTGAACACGATGGCGTCAACGCCGTTCATTGCCGCAACGTAGGAGCCTGCGACCTTTGCGACCCAGTAGTGGAACATGTCGAGAGCAAGCTGCGCTCTCTCGTTGCCCTCGGCTGCAGCATTGTCAAGATCACGGAAGTCGGAGGAGACGCCGGAAACGCCGAGAACGCCGGACTTCTTATTGAGTATGTTCAGCATTTCGTCGATGCCGATGCCGTACTTGTTCATAATAAACTGGATAACGCCGGCGTCGAGATCGCCGCAGCGGGTACCCATAGGCAGACCGACCAGGGGAGTGAAGCCCATGGAGGTGTCGATGCACTTGCCGCCGTCGATGGCTGCGATGGAGCTGCCGTTACCCATGTGGCAGGAGACGATCTTCAGCTCCTCGATGGGCTTGCCCATAAGCTCTGCGCAGCGGCCGGAAACGTAGCGGTGGGAGGTGCCGTGGAAGCCGTAGCGGCGGATGCCGTCGTTTTCGTAGTATTCGTAAGGAATTGCGTACATGAAGGCCTTGCCGGGCATAGTCTGATGGAAGGCGGTGTCGAATACGCCGACCATGGGAACGTCACCCATGACCTCACGGCAGGCGTTGATGCCGGTGATGTTTGCGGGGTTGTGCAGGGGAGCGAAGGGAGTGCATTCCTCGACGGCTGCCATGACCTCGTCGGTGATAAGCACGGAGGAAGCGAACTTCTCGCCGCCGTGAACGACACGGTGACCGACAGCGTCGATCTCCTTCATGGAGGACACGACACCGTATTCCTCGCTGGTGAGCTTCTCGATGACAGCGGCTATTGCCTCGGCATGGGTGGGAAGGGGGATATCCTCGTTGAATACGGGCTTATCGCCGACGAGGGGGCTGTGCTTGAGATGACCGTCGATGCCGATACGCTCGCAGAGACCCTTTGCCATTACCTTTTCGGTCTCCATGTCGATGAGCTGATACTTGAGGGAGGAGCTGCCTGCGTTGATAACAAGAATCTTCATTACAAAATTCCTTTCTTATTGTAAAAATACGAGTTTAACTGTATAATTGTTACCAAACTATTTTAATACATTTTGCACAAAAAGCAAGGATTTTTTAAGGAGACGGAGAATTGAAGGTAATCGGTATAGTCGGGGAGTATAATCCCTTTCATTTCGGACATGCCTATCATATTGAAGAAAGCCGCAAAGCCGCAGGGGAGGACAGTGCCGTCGTGTGCGTCATGTCCGGCGATTTCGTGCAGCGTGGCGAGGCTGCGCTGTACTCGAAATTTGCAAGAGCGGAGGCTGCCTGCCGCAGCGGAGCCGACCTCGTGCTTGAGCTGCCGCTGCCGTGGTCGCTGTCGTCGGCGGAGGGCTTTGCGAGAGGTGCGCTCGGCATACTCGGCAACCTCGGTATCGTCGATACGCTGTCCTTCGGCTCGGAGTGCGGCTCTGCTGATGCGCTCTCCCGCACGGCGGAGCTGCTTTTAAAGCCCGAAACGGACGAGCGCATTCGCCGTGAACTTAAAGAAAACGAGGGCATCAGCTTTGCTGCCGCAAGGCAGCGTGCGCTTGCGCATTTTGACGGGGACTTAGCGTTGCTTTTGGAGTCGCCGAACAACATCCTCGGCGTCGAATATATAAAGGCAATATACGAGCAGAGCCTTGACATTACGCCCGTGACCGTGATGCGCCTCGGTGCAGGTCACGACGCTCATGGGGACGCACTGCCACGCTCTGCGTCCGAGATACGCAGACGTATAAAAGCAAAGAACGACGCAGACGGGGACATTCCCGCAGCGGCGCTTGAGGTGTACGAGCGGGAGCGCAGGCTTGGGAGAGGTCCCGTATTTGCCGATGCGCTTGAGATCGCAGCGCTCTCACGGCTCAGGATGCTGCCGAAGGAGGCGTTTACGCTGCTGCCCGACTGCGGCGAGGGGCTTTCAGACCGCATAGCCGCAGCGGTTTCCGAGGAGTCGAGCCTCGATGCGATCGCCGCCGCCGCAAAATCAAAGCGCTATGCCTTGAGCCGCATACGCAGGATACTCATGTGTGCGTCCCTCGGCGTGCGCAAGGGAGCGGCGCTTGACCTTCCGCCGTATGCAAGGGTGCTGGCGGCAAACGAAACCGGCTGCCGCCTGCTTAAAGAGGCAAAGGACAAGGGACGCATACCGATACTCACAAAGCCCGCAGCGGTGAAATCCCTCGGCACGGAGAGCCTAAAGCTCTTTAAGCTCGGCTCCGACGCTCACGATTTTTACGTCCTCGGCTACGCTGCGAGGGAGGAGCGCAGAGGCGGCACCGACTGGCGTCAAAGTCCAAAAATTTTGTAAATGAAACATTTTCGTATTTGTACCGTCAAATAAGCAGATACTCAAACTTGAGGAGGGACGGTATGAAACGATTTGCTGTAATGCTCGTGTGCGCTGCGATGCTCATTGGGCTGATCGCTTTGACGGCGCCTGAGAAGGAAGCGGGTAAAACGCCTGCCACGGCATACGCCCCGCAGAACTATTCGCAGGTCTATGCTGCGATCAAAAGCGCAAGACCGAACAATGTCGGACTCTTTGCGAAAACCACTCTCGCCGGCGATGCCGTGATAAACGAGACGTCGGGGCAGGATCACTCAAACACAAACGTTCAGGTCGAGGGCATCGACGAGGGTGACCTCGTAAAGACCGACGGCGAATACATCTACGCAATAAGCGGCAACAGCCTGCTTATATTCAAGGCGCAGGACGGCAAGGCGGATAGACTTTGCAGCCTTGACCTGTCAACGGTCTGCGGCGAAAACTTCTACGCATATGAGCTGTACGTTCTCGGCGACACTATCGCCGTCACGGGAGCGACGGTAAGCGACGATGTCACCTACGGCAGAGACCTCTCCGCAAGCGTGTATGTTTTCGACATCGGCAGCCGCACCGCACCGAAGCTTTCGGGTTCCGCCTCGCAGGACGGCTACTTCGTCTCAAGCAGACTGTACGACGGGAAGCTCTACCTCGTTTCGGCCTATTACGTTTACGGCGACATATCGGAAGACGATCCGGTGAGCTACATTCCGAGGATAAGCGAAAACGGCAAGGAGTCGCTCATGCCGTGCAGCTGCATCTGCATCATGCCTGGAGAGCCGGAGGCGGTGTACTGCGTCGCCGGAGCCTATGACGCAAGGACCGCCAAAAACCTCGGCGGCGTAAGCGTTTTGGGCGGAGGCGACACCGTGAGCATGAGCCGGGATAACCTTTATGTTGCGGCGACCCGCTACTCGGAGGAGACCGTCAACGGCTACGCCGAGGACCAGTATTACGTTGAGGAACTTAAAAACGAGCAAAGCACCGTTATCTGCCGCATATCGCTTGACGGACTTAAAGAGAGCGGCTGCGTCACCGTGCCGGGCATCCTCGACGGTCAGTTTGCTATGGACGAGTACGACGGTATGCTGCGTGTCGTGACCTGCAACGACAGTCAGCGCTACAAGGTGTACACCGACACAAAGCGGGGCTTTGTGAACTGCGAATGGGGCGAGGACCGGACATCGGAAAATGCGCTCTACATCTTTGACGGGAACATGAAGCTGCTCTCGTCTGTCGAAGGGCTTGCCAAGGGCGAATACGTCCGCTCGGTGCGCTTTGACGGGGACTATGCATACTTCTGCACCTTCCGTCAGGTCGATCCGCTGTTTGCCGTCTGCCTGAGCGACCCGAAGGATCCGACGATACAGAGCGAATACAAGATCAGCGGCTTCTCGGAATACCTGCACCCGTGGTCGGACGGGTTGCTGTTCGGTCTCGGCAACGAGGCGGAGGAGGACGGCGACACGGTAACGACGACCGGACTCAAGCTCGTGATGTTCGACGTTTCCGATAAGGCGGACGTGAGCGCAGAGCATACGCTGTTTATCGAGGGGTGGTACTCGGAGTCGCTGTACGACCACAATGCTCTGCTCGTATCGCCGGAGCGTGGGATCATCGGCTTTACGGTCGATAACGAATACTGCCTGTACTCGTACTCCGACGAAAACGGCTTCGAGAAAACGCTCGGCGTTCCGTTAGACGATGCCTTCTGCGGCGCAAGGGGACTGTATATCGGAGACTGGCTGTACGTCGTCTGCGGCGATACGGTGGTTTCAAGCCCGCTGAATTGATCAAAAAAGTCCGTGTGAGAACACGGACTTTTTTTCTTTTTTGTAAAGTTGCTGCTTATAAGGCTTGCATAATCCCGAAGGTCGGTTATAATAAAATAATCGACCAAAAACAGGACGAGGAGATACACATGAAAAAGAATCCGAGATTTTATATCGCTCTGTGGGTAAGCAAGGCCGTCATGCTGCTGCAAAGGCTGCTCGGCATGAATGCAAGCTACTTTCCCGGAAAGCTTGCGATAAAGCTGTGTCCCGACTTCCTCGGACGCATAGACAAGCCCGGCACCGTCATAACCGTGACCGGAACCAACGGCAAAACGACCTGCTGCAATATGATAATCGACGTGCTTACGGCAAACGGCTGCGATGTTCTGAATAACCGTGCGGGGTCAAATATCGACGCAGGTGTCGCAAGCTCGCTCATCGCCGCCGCATCATTGGGCGGTCACGTTAAGCAAAAGATCGCCGTTTTGGAGGTGGATGAGCGCAGCTCTCTGCGTATCTACCCTTACGTTCACCCCGACTACACCGTATGCACCAACCTGTTCCGTGACTCGATACAGCGCAACGCACACCCGGAGTTTATCTTCTCCGTCATCGAGAAGGCGCTGCCCGACGACACGCACCTTATACTCAATGCGGACGACCCCATAAGCTTCAGGCTCAAGCGCAATAACCCCCGCAGCTATTTCTCGATAGCCCGTCTGCCGAGCGACCGTGAGGAGTGCATAAACATCATAAACGACGCAAGGGTATGCCCCGACTGCGGACACACCCCGGAGTACGAATATGTGCGTTACCACCACATAGGCAAAATGCACTGCCCGAATTGCGGGCTTTCGTCGCCGACGCCGGACTTCCTCGCTTCGCCCGACTTTGAGAACGGACGCTTTACCGTGCGCACCGCCGAGGGCGAGGAAAGCTACCCCATGATAAGTGACAGCATATTTAACGTCTACAATCAGGTCACCACCGTTTCGCTCCTGCGCACCTTCGGACTGAGCTCGGAGAGCATTGCCGAGAGCTTTGAGCATATGCATATCGTAAAGAGCCGCTACACCAGCACGGAGGAGGACGGCATAAAGGTCGTGACGAACATGACCAAGGGACAAAACCCCGTCGCCTGCTCCATCGTGTTCGACTATATGCGCTCCGAACCCGGCAGCAAGGAGATAATCCTGATGCTCGACGATGCGACGTATAAAAAGACGACCGAGATAATGACGTGGATATACGACGCAGACTTTGAGCTTTTAAACGACGAGAGCATAAAGCGCATAGTCGCCTGCGGCGTCAGGACTAACGACTACCATCTGCGTCTGCTGCTTGCCGGCGTGCCGGAGGAGAAGATACGCTGCGTGCGGCTTGAGACGGATGCGCCGAAGGAGCTTTCGCTTTGCGGCACCGACAAGGTGTTCATACTCCACGACCTCACGACGCCGAAGCTCACGGCGAGCGTCAAAAGCGGCGTTATCGAGGAGATAAAGAAGAGGAAAGCGGAGGTAAGCCATGAAGATTGAGATACTGTACCCGGAAGCGGCAAATCTTTTCGGTGACTGCTGGAATCACCGCTACCTCAGAGAGTGTATGCCGGAGGCGGAGTTTGTCGAAACTCATTTTGACGACGTACCCGCATTCGTGTCCGAAGACGTGAGCCTTATCATCATGGGTGCCATGACCGAGCGGGCGCAGGAGTGGGCGATAGAGCGCCTTCTGCCGTATAAGGACCGTCTGCGTGAGCTCGTGGAGGGAGGCACCGTCTTTCTTATGACCGCAAATGCCGGAGAGGTGTTCTGCGAATACATCGAAAACGAGGACGGCACCCACATAAACGGACTCGGCATAGTGCCGCTTCACGCAAAGCGTGACATGATGCACAGGCACAACGCCGTCATGCTCTGTGACTTTGAGGGCATGGAGCTTGTCGGCTTCAAGGCAGAGTTTTCAACGCTGTACGGCGACAACTCCGACTTCGGCTTTGCAAAGGTGCGCTACGGCACAGGCATAAATCCCGCAAGCGACATTGAGGGCGTGAGGATAAATAACTTCTTCTCCACCGCCATGGTCGGACCGTTTCTGATGATGAACCCCGGCTTTGTGAAATACCTGATGCGTCTTTTGGGCGTAGCGGAGCCGAAGCTCAGGCACGAGGAGCTTATCACCGCAGCCTACGAGGACAGACTTAGCGATATAAAGCGAATGAGCGAGAAAAAGCGCTGAGCTTCAAAAATCGGAATTGTTGACAAATACTCCCGTCAGCTTAAACTTAACTATTCTAAGTAGGGAGAGTTTAATACGGAGGATTTTTTATGACTTTGGATAAGCTGCAAATCGGCAAAAAGGCCGTAATAACGAGCGTGGGCGGGGAGGGGAATCTCCGCAACCATCTGCTCGATATGGGGATAATCCCGAAAACCGTGGTCTCGGTCAGAAAGACCGCACCGCTGGGCGATCCTATAGAGATCAGCCTGCGGGGATATACTATGACGCTGCGCAAGGACGATGCATCCAAGATCGAAGTCCTGCCTTTTGAGGAGGACTGAGACATGGTAATAGCTCTTGTAGGCAATCAGAACTGCGGCAAAACGACGCTGTTCAATCAATTGACAGGTTCAAATCAGCATGTCGGCAACTTCCCCGGCGTTACGGTTGAGCATAAGTCGGGCGAGGCGAAGGGGCGTAAGGACTGCACCATCGTTGATCTGCCGGGCATATACTCCATACGCCCGTACTCCGGCGAGGAGGTCGTTACCCGCAATTTTATAATCGACAATTCGCCCGACGCCATACTGAACATCGCCGACGCAACGAACATCGAGCGAAACCTCTATCTTACGCTTCAGCTTGCCGAAATGGGCAAGCCGATGGTGCTTGCGCTCAATATGATGGATGAGCTTCTTGGAAACCACGGTTCCGTGAATATCGAGGAGCTTTCGAGCCGTCTCGGAATCCCGGTGCTGCCCATATCCGCCGCAAAGAACGACGGTGTTGAGGAGCTTTTGGAGCTTACGATGGAGACGGCACGCAAAAAGCAGAAGCCCAAGAAGGTGGACTTCTGCGGAGCGGGACCCGTGCATCGCTGCATACATACGGTGAGCCATGTGGTAGAGGACCACGCCGACGCCATAGGCGTTCCGTCGAGGTTTGCCGCAACGAGGGTCATAGAGCAGGACGAGGAGATAATAAAGCGTCTTGGTCTGAGCGAAAACGAGCTTGAGCTTGTTGAGCATGCCGCACTCGAAATGGAGCGGGAGAGCGGGCTTGACCGCAATGCGGCGCTTGCAGATATGCGCTACCGCTTTATCGAAAGCGTCTGTGCGGATACGGTCGTCAAGGCACAGGAGAGCAAGGAGCAGCAGCGCAGCGTTAAGATCGACAAGGTGCTGACCAACAAATACCTTGCAATACCGACCTTCCTTGCGATAATGGCGTTCATTTTTTGGATGACCTTCGACGTCATCGGACAGAGGCTCAGCGACCTGCTTGCCGTGGGTATCGCCATGTTCACCGATTGGGTGGATGCGCTTCTTACCGCATACGGCCTAAACCCCGTAGTGCAGAGCCTTATTATAGACGGCGTTTTTGCGGGTGTCGGCAGTATGCTGAGCTTTCTGCCGCTCATCGTCGTGCTGTTTTTCTTCCTATCGATACTTGAGGACACGGGCTATATGTCAAGAGTGGCGTTTGTCATGGATAAGCTGCTGCGCAAGATAGGACTGTCCGGGCGCAGCTTCGTCCCCATGCTGATCGGCTTCGGCTGCTCGGTACCCGCAGTCATGGCGACGAGGACGCTGTCCTCCGAGCGTGACAGGAAAATGACCATGCTGCTTGTGCCGTTTATGAGCTGCTCTGCGAAGATCCCCATCTACGCACTGTTCACGGCGGCATTTTTCCCCGGAGACAAGCTGCTCGTTATGACCCTTCTCTATATAGGCGGTATGCTCACGGGCATCGTTGCCGCAAAAATACTGAGTCTGACTTCGTTTACGGGAAAGCCCGTTCCCTTTGTGATGGAGCTTCCCAACTACCGTATGCCCTCGCTCAAAAGCGTGCTGCTGCTCATGTGGGAAAAGGCGAGTGACTTTATCCGCAGAGCCTTTACCGTGATATTCCTTGCGACCATCGTTATATGGTTCCTACAGCACTTCGATGCAAAGCTCAACATAGTCGAGGCGGGAGACGGCAGCAGTCTGCTTTCGCTGATCGGCATGAGCGTTGCTCCTATATTCGCCCCCCTCGGCTTTGCCGACTGGCGCATAGCAACGAGCCTCATAACGGGACTCATGGCGAAGGAAGCGGTCGTCAGCACGATGGGCGTTCTGATGAACGCCTCCGGCAGCGCCCTTGCAGCGGCGCTCACCGGAGTGTTCACCACGCAGAGCGCCATTGCGTTCTTGGCCTTTGCACTGCTGTACACACCCTGCGTTGCGGCAATATCCGCAATGCGGAAAGAGCTTGGCAGCGGTCTTAAAACCGTCGGCGTCGTCATCGGACAGTGCTGCGTTGCGTGGATAGTCGCATTTGCGGTCTACTGCGTGGCGGGACTGGTGCTGTAACATGGGGATAGTAATTGCGATACTGCTTGCGGTGTGGGTGTTTCTTGCGGTGAGAAGTCTGCGCCGCGACGGAAGCTGCTCCTGCGGCGGCTCCGACTGCTCACATTGCGGCAATAAAGGAAAATGCGGCGACTGCAGCGATAAATGCAATAAACGGTAGAGTGATACTATGAAAAAAAGACTATGCGTACTTCTGCTTGCGGCGGCACTTCTTCTGAGCGGCTGCGGCATAAACAGAACTCAGCCGGAAAAAGCGCCCGAAGCGCCCGAAAATACGGTGAAGCTTGCGTATATCCCGCTTGATGACAGACCGAACAATTACGAATGTATGCTGTACATGGCGCAGTCTCTCGACTATGAGCTGCTGATGCCCGAAACCGAACTGTTCAGGACAAGGCTTGACGGGCAGCCGGGATCCGAAAAGGGCGACAGAGCGGCGCTTTACGAGTGGCTGCTCGACTGCGAGGAGCAAGGCTGCGACAGATATATAATCTTCCTAGACCAGCTCCTTTCCGGCGGTCTTTGCGCTTCACGCTCGGCATCCTCCGACGAAACGGTGACCCTTTCTGACGGACGCACGGTGACGGATAGAGAGCTGCTTGAAATGACGCTCAAGCTCCTTTCCTCCGACAAAAACAACCGTGTTTGGCTGCTGGATACCGTGATGCGCCTTGCGCCCACCGTCGGCTACGCCGGCTGGACGCTCGACGACTATTACAGCGTGAGAGAGTATTTTGCACAACCGAGGCTGCTTTTGCCGGATGCGGAGCTTACGCCCGGGAACATTGTGAGCGCATACGGAATGTCGCCCGACGGCGGCGAGATCCCGCTTTCCTGCGTCGATGCCGACGACATAAAGCGCTGCACCGATGCACGACAACGCAAGCTGCTCCTTGCGCAGGAGCTGTTTATGCTTCTCCATGGGGACGAAAGCGGAGTGTTCACCGTGCTGTACGGCATCGACGACTCGTCGGAATCAAACTGCGTGCAGGTAAACGAGATCGCATATATCCGAACCCTTCTGCGCAGAACCGATGCACTCCTTTCCGGAGTTGACGACATGGGCTTTAAGGCGCTTGCGGCGATGTATCTTAACGACACCGACTGGCAGGGAACACCGGCCGAGCTGCGGTATTTCGGCGGAGCGGAGGACGAAAATGCCTGTGAGTTTGATTACCGCCCCTTAAGCGAGATCGTCTCCGAGCATATGGACTTTTTCGGACTTGAAGAGAGCGCCTCGGCGCAGCTCAAGATATACGTTCTGACAAAGCCCGAAGACCCCGAACGGGCGCAGACTTATTGCGATGAGCTGATAGATGCACTGAACGACAGCCTTTCGGACGGTGACGCTGTCATTTTGATGGATGCGTCAAACGGCGCATACGGCGATACCTTCCGAACGGCACTCGTAAACGGCACCGAGTTCGGTAAGCTCGTTGCATACGCAGGTCAGCTCGATCTGGCAAACCTTACGGGTACGGCGCTTGGGCACGGCGTTGCCCGCTACGCATACCTCAAAAACGGCGAATGCAGTGAGCTGTCCGAGTACGGGCATATGTGTTCGCTTGCCGACGTGCTGGTGAAGGACATCTGCTACCGCAACAACGCAAGGGCGAGCCTCAGCGAATACATACGCACCGAGCTTTCGGGGAACCCCGATAATCTGTGGGCAACGAACACGTCGCCGGATGCTGCAAATGCAGAGCTTTGCCGACTTATGGACGGCCTTGTGCCGCAGCTTCTGGAGAAGCTTCAGCGCTGCAATTTCATAAGCTCGCTTGCACCGTACAGCGAGTCGGGATGGGGCGGCGTTGCGATAAAGGACTATCGTCTCCCGTGGTACAGGAGCTTTGAGATAAGCTTTGCGATTGAGGTCGGCAAGGCGACGCAGCCGCACAAAAGCCTGTTAGGGATATACTACAAATAAGCGGTATTCCATTGCCGTCGAAAGAAATTGCTTTACTTTACGCCGAGCCTTTGCTATAATATACGGGCAAAACTTATATGCGCCCGTAGCTCAGCTGGATAGAGTGTCAGACTCCGACTCTGAAGGTCGTGGGTTCGAATCCCGTCGGGCGTACCATAATGTGGAGGCAGAAAAGATGTCTCCTGCGAAAAGCCCGATTATATCGGGCTTTTTTGCTATCCAAACGGCGATTTTTCTCTGTACCAAAACACAGATGCATATGTATCAGCTTCTTCGCAGCAATAAGCCGGTGCGCAGCCTGCTGAGCCTGGCGGTTATGGCGGTGATGATCCCGCTGCTGTTCTCCGTTTTCCAGGCAGATCCCGATAATATCGGGGACGCATTTCTGCTGGGCGCACCGTGGCAGGCGAAAAGGTCTTTCCCGACACCGCTCCGGCCATTGAAATGGAGGGTACGTTGTCCGATGCCTTCTCGCCCCGGCAGTTAGACATCCTGCGCCTTTATATAAAGGGCTTTACCTATCAGGAAATTGCCGATAAGCTGGGCATTTCCAACAACGGCGTCCGATGGAACTTAGACGATATGGTGATAAAGGGCGGCTTTGAAAGCAGAGAAGCAATGG
>OCQZ01000041.1_pt1 | contig 34394 bp, 36 predicted proteins | sample 1538921 | NCBI WGS metagenome assembly OCQZ01 (sample SAMN03418269, study PRJEB22391) | human gut metagenome | biome: human-gut; feature: organic feature; material: feces | host: Homo sapiens | place: Tanzania | collected 2013-01 | reverse complement strand
TGCCCTCTGCGACCTGACGGGCGTACTCATCCATCGCCGCACGGTCGGCTGCCGTGCCGGAGCTGACCGCCGAATCATAGGATGCCTTGGCCTGGTCGCGGGCGGAAGCCGCCTCGTTGTAGGGACCGGCGGCCTCGTCGTAGGATGCCTTGGCGGCGTCCTCCTTCGCCTTCGCCTCGTCGACCGCCTTCTGCAGGTCCGCGATGGTCTGTGCGGCGGACTTCGCGCCGGTGCCGGATGCCGCGCCGGCATGGGCGGCGATCGGCGACATCACGGCGGGGTGCTGTGTGCCCCCGTCACCGGTCTGGGCGAATGCCGCGAACGGTGAGATGAGGCTCGATCCGGTCATGGTGGCCATGGTCGCCGCGGTGACGGTCAGACGTGCGATCCCCTTCGGGGCGTGAATCTTTTTGCTTGGCAGTGCGGCGAAGTGATCGCCACCGGCAGCGAAGTGCTTTCCCTGAGTCATTGTGCTGTTCCATTCCTTTTCCGTGCCCTATTCGACTGGGCATCAGAGCGCTTTCCAATAGAGATAATTATGCGCCTTAACTGGGATTGTTGTATATAGTCCGTTGGCTTTTATACAACAATCCATGACTCTTTTTGTCATGGATACGAAGACGCTTCAGAAATCATTCGGCATGAGATGCAAAGAGCTCCGCGCTGGACTCGGGTGCAGCCAGGAGCAGTTCGCCAATTTGATTGAAATGGATCGTTCCTACTACGCGAGCATTGAAGTCGGGCGGCGTAATGTCAGCCTCTCAAATCTCAAGAAGATTGCCGACGGATTTCAAATCAGCATTTCTGAACTCATGAGAGACGTCAGTTAATTTTTCCGTCTCACAGTTCATCTCATCGAACGCGCTGCTGTGAACTGTGAAAATGGAAAATTGTCACCACAGATTACCGTCAATCGTCCCAATGAATCATCGTCATTCGTCCCAACGACGCAGGTAGACCGCATAATTTCAAGGACGCTGCGGAAGCTGGAAAATGGACGGTCAAGTCGCGCAATCAAAAGCAGCTGAATCTATCGTGATACTGCTCGGCTTGAGTTTTAATGCATAAAATCCCAGTCGGTAATACGTGACCATATGACCATGTTAGCATGTGAACACAATCACATGGTCACACTTTGAGTTGTCGAGGCTCATCGACGGCGTCAACGCGGAGAGACGCGAGATCGAGGTGCTGGCAGGTAACCAGCCGAGCAAAGCAAAATAACCATTATGATCTGCGGGAATGCTGAATATTTAGTATAACGATATGACTGAACTATGGATTTGCCTGAAAACTATCGATTCCTGCGGTCACCTGTGGTGATGAAGCCCCGTCTGCACGGCAAGATAGGATTGTCATCACGGCGAGCGCAATCTGCCCCAAAGGCGTGTCTAGAACAAATCTAGGACCGCTTTAGATATATATGCAATGCGGACCTGAATAAGATTGAGTGAGGGTGGTAGCGGCTAGCTACCTGTCCTTGCAAGGCGAAATGATGTAATCTAATTATGTCTTACATATTCGTCTTGTGATTGGAGCGGCGTGCTTGAGATTTTAGATTCGGCGCTAAGGCACGGATTCTCAGAGTCCGAGTTGCGCGGCATCTGGGAAACAGTCCCGGAAGACTCCGTCGTTCATGTCCGTCACGGCAAACAGCCGCCGCACTACATGATGGTCGGAACGACGGTTGACGGACGAATAGTCGAACTGATTGCTTTTACGGATGGGTTCGATTGGTATCTGTTCCATGCTATGACGCCGATGACCCCAGGCTTCAAGAAGGAGTACATCGAGAACGGAGGAATGCTATGAGCGTCATCGATACGAGCGACAAGAAGAAAGTGATCGCCGTCGCCGAGAACGGCGTTCCCGTCACCGGGGCCATGGTCGATGAATGGTGCGCGGCTTACGACAAGGGCGAGCTGCCGGAGGGGTATGCCGTCGATGGTGTGGCGACGGTCGGCAGGCCTCCGCTTCATGGCGAGCGTATGTCGACGATGACGATCCGGCTTCCAAAATCGCAAAAGACGAAACTTGAGGATGAGGCTCGTGCCCACGGTGTGTCGACGAGTACATATGTCAGGCGTATTTTGACACTGCGTAGCGCCTAATCATTAAAGATAAACGGTAAAGTTTCTAGAAATCCTCTATATATTCTAGAGGATTTCTAGAAACAACCGGTATTTTGATCTGGGCTAAGAAAGGTTGCGAGTCCAAATTCCGTGCTGCGTGGAGCCGGTGATTTTGTTCAGGAACTCGCGCTGCTCCTCGGTTGCGAGGATGTAGGTAGAGCAGCCACTGAGCATCTGGTCGACGTCTGTGATTCCGGACGCCTCCCATCCCAAGATGCTGACGGCCTTGAGCGTCAGGCAGTTGAGGAACATGTAGGACGTATTCTCGACGTTCGAGGTGTCAAGACGGTCGAGATCAAAAGGCTCCGTGACGCTTGTGCATCCCCTGAACATGCCCTCCAGGGTCGTGCAATCCGATGTATCGAGTTTCGATAGGTCGATTGGGTCAGACCGTCGAACAGATATCTACCGCTCTCTGGATCCCAGGTATCCAGGACAACGACCTCACGGATTCGATTCCTGTAGGAATACCACGGTTGCTTTCCGCATTCGTCCGTGTGTGTACGGATGAATGCGGGATTCGATACCCCGGCGGCCTGATCGGCAGGCCGCCGGGAACTCTCACTCCTCGATAAAAGCCGGCACTCGGTTAGTCCTACGCATCTTGAAATCGCCAGTCTCGTGGGAGACGTAGAGAATGCCGTCCATCCCATCTCGCGATGCATATGAAAGGTGAACAGAACCGCAATCCGCTCCATCATCGTCGAGAAGATCGAACGAATTCGGGTCGCTCGTTGCGGCCAAACGACCACTCAGACAAGAGCCATCGTCATTACAGATTTGCCATTCCATGTCTCCGCCTGCAAGAATCGCCATAGACGGCCTGGTCGCGCCATCGTTGACATACATCCCGTCTATGCCAAACCCATTTTCAGCGCCATCGATGAACGACTGCTCGGACCTATACCTCGCAAATGATGCACATAGCACCATTGCAAGACAAAGTACGAAGCCAACAATCGCTATCTTTGCATAGCTCTTGCCTATCATGTCATTCACCTCCCTCGTATGTATCGAGGTATTCCTGCTTGAGCGTCTGCGAGGACGACTTGATCTTTTCCACGAGCGTGCCGGCTTCGATGAAGTAGAACGAGTTGGTGAGGTCTGCCAGGTCGTCGAGTAGATGGCTTGAGATGAGCACGCTGCGTCCCCGCGCCACTTCGCTGCGCATCGCGTCGCAGGAGGTTTTCCGTTTTCCCGGATCGAGGCCGTTCAGCGGTTCATCGAGGATGAGGTACGGGCAATCGGTCGATATCGCCATGGCAAGCTTTACCTGCTGCTTCATTCCTGTCGAGAGTTTACGGGTCGGCTTGTCGAGATATGGGGAGATTCCGAGGGAGTCGCAGAGCGAGTCGATGTCGGCGGCCGATTTCCACGCCTCCCTAACGAAAGCAAGGTGCTCGATGGCCGATAGCGTGGGATAGAGATCCGCGCTGCCCGAAGAGCTCAGGTAGACGAGTTCTGCAAATTCGGCTGATCGACGTTGGCAGATTCCGTCTGCCGCCAGGCTTCCCGAGCGGATGCGGGTGGGAAATTGGCCCGACAGCGCTTCAAGAAGGGTGGTTTTCCCCGAGCCGTTGGGAGCAACGAGGCCCGCCGCCGTTCCCGGGCTCAGGAAAAGCGACCCGATTGAAAGTATCGTCGTGCTTCCGTATCCCACGCTCGCGTCCAGAAGCTCGAGCCCATGGTGCTTTTTAGCGGGTCCAGCCTGTTTGGGCGAACGCGTCGCAACGGTGCCGACCGCGAAAAGGACCGCGACGTATGCCAGGGCCACGGCAAGCATCGATGCACCGCTTGAACCGGAGCCAATGAATTCTGTCGGGAAGCATCCTACGTAACCCGTTGCCTCGATAGGCGAGAATACGGGCAGTGGCAGGAGCCCGAGCACGGCATTATGCCCTAGTGCCGAATCGGACAATAACGGGAATGCCGGGGCCGCGACAAGCAGCGCGGAGGTAAGGGGGCCCGCGAGGACGCGCCTCGTTGCGGTCGATAGGACGGCGGAGCAAACGGATATCAAGGTTCCGCCCGCAAGCAGCGCGAGAAGCAGGGCTGTGAAGACGTTTCCCGCGGTCGTGGTGGTAAGCGCGCCGTCATGGAAGAAGGCGATCGGGTACCCAATTTGCCCGAAGCCGTTTAGGGCCAAGGCGTAAATGCCCCCGGGTGCGAGGCCGGCGAGGAGCATCGCGGTCCCCGCGACGATTATCGAAAACACGATCTGAATAAGGCGCCGGAATTTGGGCACGGGCGCCTTCGCCGCCAGGGTCCCGGGCCTTGTGGCGCCGAGCACGAGTATCGACGAGAGAAGGAAGGGGATGAAGGGAAGGAAAGACGGCGCCGTGGCAATGGCGTAAGGCAGGAAGGAAAGGAATGGCAGGTCGTTTGCGGAGGCCGGGATATCCGTGATGCCGGAGCTGCTCAGGGCACGGCAATATGCGAGCGCTGCGTCATTGGTCTCTCGGTCTCCCACGATGGACCCGGATTGGAAGCCTTCGCCCATGAGCGCGTAGTAGCTCTCGGCAGAATCGAGAAAGGCGGCGTCGGTTTGAGCGGCAAGGGCGGCGTTCGCGTATCTTGCAAGCTCCGCGTCATTTTGCTGCTCTGGAGATAGGTCTGTGCCGCTGGCCTGGGGCGCGCGCGTATTGAATGCGTCGACAAAGCTCTGCATGCCCTGTTTCATAAAGAAGGGCCCGTAGATGGGTGAATTGAACGCAATGGGGACGGAAAAGGCTGCAGCGAGAACGAGCGTACAAATCCATACGGCCTTGTCTCTTAGGATTAGTTTGAGAAGAAGTCGACAGTACATTTAGAAGCACCTACGTTCCTCAAAGAATTGTTAGATTAAAAGTAACAGACCGGATGAAGATACGTGCGACGGGGGCGAGGCGAATGGCTGAGCGGTATCGATATGCGGGTTCAACGGTATCACATTGGCCACATAGATTATTAGCTTGCTTGACTTGTAAACCTAATCGTCCTGTCATCATATTCAACTTCGAAAAAAGGGGAATGGGGGCATCCAGATATATCGAGTATTACTGGAACCCCGGCGATGCGCGGAATGATTTGTGACGAATAGTCATGTCCATCAAGAAGGCTCGACGCTTCGGATAGCTCGTCAATCGATATATCAATTCTTGGAGACCTGTATTCCTACCATTTTTAATGAAACAACGGCGGTAATTGCAATCGCGATTGCACCAATAATACCGAGCGCTATCTGAATGGGATATAACCCCAACACATGTCCAAATATGGAGAAAAACATTGCTGAAAAGAGAGCCCTTACCAGAGACGCGACGGAAAGGATCGTCGCGCGGAGATCGTCCGCTATCGCGTCTTGGATTAAGTTTTCCGAAGTGATGTACACCACTTCTGGGAGAAAACAAAGCACCATGCTAAGGCCAAACAAACACAGCGGATTTGAAGCGAACCACGGAAGAATCATGAAAAGACCGGCCTCGATTAGCATCGAGCCGAGCATGGTATTTCTTTTCCCGAAACGCGATGAGAAGAAATCTGCTGCAATGTAGGCCGTCGCATTTACTGCATAGGATGCACCGAAAAAGATTCCTATTATGGAGACGGGAGCATCAAATGCGTCGAATACCAACTGATTCAAGTTGTAATAACTCCCGTAGAATCCATCGAGCATGCTTGTGCCGATTAGGAGAAGCAACACCGCAAAAGCGGATTCTCCAATGCACCAGGTTTCGCGTCTGAAGATCTTGGCTGCGTCAAACCTTCCCTTTTCAGAGCTTTCAGAACGGGTCGCTTCCGTCCTCTCAATGGGATACAGAAGGAAAAGCTGCAGGAGATAGAAAACGGAAACGCATACGTAGAGGGCACTCCAAGATACTTGGGCAATGAATGATCCAAGTACGATTGCCACTCCCGTCGCGATTGATTGCGCGGCAAGAAGCCGAGCATTGATGGTGAGGAAGCGCTCTCCTTGACCGGCATTTCGGGCAATTTCATATAAAAGTGCTTGTTCGGATCCCGATTGAAGGGAGTAGGCGAGTGCCTCAACAAGGGAAAGCGCGACGAGAAAGGGGCCTGAGAGCAACAGCATGCCAGCCGTATGGAAGAAAAGCAGCAGCACGCCCACTTGAATCGAGAACTTCTTTCCAAAGAAATCGCCTATCAGCCCTGTTGGCAGCTCGAGGACGACCGTTGCAATGTTAAACAGGGCTTGATAAAGCGCGATTTCCGTGACAGACATTCCTTTCTCCGCGAGGAAAAGTAGAAACACTCCCCGATTTAAAACAAATCCCGCGAGAACGAAAAAGGCGGAATAGACGTGCAGTTGCGCAGTGGCATTCTTATTCATTTGACACTCCTAACGACTATTTTTGTCGGGGTGCTCGCCACTGATTCGAAGCCTGAAATGTTCATGGTCTCAATGAAGAGCTGATAAAGCTTTTGAACAGGGTATCGATAGGATAGGACATCCTGCGCTCTTTCTTCTCGACGAACTATTGCCAGCCGGTCGATTTCGAAACAAGAAACCGCATAATACACCCCAGCTTGATCTAGAGTTGCCGTATAGCTCTCTGCAACGGCAAATGCATCACGATTGCGATGCATTTCAAAAATATCTTCAATGCTTCTACCATCTCGATGAATCATAAGGTAGGTTGCGAATTTAAGATGGTCTATCAAATCAAAATACGTATCAGCACGCGCGAACACGTCAAGAATGTCGTAATTTTCGTTTCTGACTGTGTATAGATGATTGAAATGAAGAGGTGACAGGCTGTTCGGGTCAATTCCGGCAGCAAGTAAATCTAAATAATACTGAGATTGCCGCAGTACGACGCGCGCCTGTCGCGGCTTGACTCGTCATGTTTAATCTGTTTCGTTAACTGAAATACGAAAATCTGGTTAATCAAAAAAGCAAAATATGGTTAAATGAAAACTGTAAATTCGGTTAAACGTGCTGGTAATCAATGGTGAAAAATATGCTCAAAAAGTACTACACTCGAATTATTGAAAATGAGCTCGACCAGATGCTAGGAATATTCGGTGCCGTTCTCATCGAAGGACCGAAATGGTGCGGGAAGACAACCACGGCCGGGACCCGTGCGGCGTCCAGGCTCCTTCTCATGGACCCGTCGCGCAACTTCGAGAATCGCTTGCGTGCCGAGACGGACCCGGCGCTTGCCGTTTCCGGCGAGGTGCCGCGGCTGATCGACGAATGGCAGGAGGTTCCGAAACTTTGGGACGCGGCGCGGTTTGAGTGCGACAGCCGCGGCGGCGAGCCTGGCCAGTTCATATTTACGGGGTCGGCGACGCCGCGAGACAATGAGCGGCCGATGCACAGTGGCGCTGGAAGGTTCGCTAAATTGCGCATGGACACGATGACGCTTTTCGAACTCGGGAAATCTAGCGGTGCGGTTAAGCTGTCGGGCATCATTTCTGGCGAAAAGTTCAGTGGCGCCTTCGGATCGATGGATTCTGCCGAGATCGCCGAGCGCATCGTTTGCGGCGGATGGCCGGCGTCGATTGGACGCGACGCGCGAATTGCGTCCGCGACTGCAAAGCGATATATCGAGATAGTCGCTGAGGAAGACATTCCCCGTGTCGATGGCTCTCGACGAGATCCTGAGAAAGTGAAAGCCGTCATCACATCGTTAGCACGCAACGAATCGACTCTGGCAACGCTCAAGACGCTTGTGGCCGATTTGGGTGGCGACGTATCGAGGCAAACCGCGGCATCATACATATCTCTTCTCACCAGATTGAGTTTCGTCTGCGATATCCCCGCATGGAATCCAGCGATGAGATCTCCGGTGCATTTGAGGGAAGCGCGTAAGCATCATCTTGCCGACCCTTCGCTTGCAGCGGCTGCGCTCGGGGCGACTGTGGAGACATTGCTGTCAGACTTCAAGACACTTGGGTTGCTTTTCGAATCGTTGGCGCTCCATGATCTATGGGTCTATGCGAGGGCAAACGGAATGGGCCTCTATCACTATCACGATTCCCGCGATCTTGAGGTCGACGCTGTCATAGCGGCTCCAGGTGGGATGTGGATTCCCGTTGAGGTCAAACTCAGTTCCGCGCAAATCGAAGAGGCGTCGGACAGTCTCGTTGCCGTCGAGGAGCGTATGGTTGCCGCTGGAAACACACCGCCTGTTTCTAAAGTGGCAATCATTGGATTTGGTTCACAGGCCTATGTTACCGACCGCGGCGTCCAAGTTGTTCCGTTGGATGTGCTCGCGCCGTAATGCTGTGGGCGAAGTGAAATTAACACCGCAGTTTTTAGATCTGGTTTCTGAGATCTAAAACGCGAAACTCAAAATATCATCAGCTTGATTTTCGGTCGATCCGAATCGCGCCCGCGCAAAAGTCAAAGCGACTCGCGCGGGCGTTTCGTTTTTTCATATCGCATCTCAAATCGATTCAAAACAAAACGCGAGTTTTGAAAATCGATAGCGACCGGAGGGAGCGATCATAGGCGGCTTGGCCGCCGCATGAAAATCGAATCGTTAATCCGAACCGTAATTCAAATCGCGTTACCTTTCGACAATCCAACGACGCTACGAGTCTCACCAAAGACTCTCCGCGTCATTGAAATATCGAAAGCTGCCTCAACTTTTTCGCTGGCGTTACGAAAAACATTCGACAAAGTCGAATGTTTGCGTCGCGGGCGCCGCAAACCCGCTGCGCGGTGATGCAAATACTCGGCATCCCCCGCATTCGCATCACCGCTTCGCTCTCGCTACAGCGAATCTCTAACACTCGGCATCCCTCGCGTTAAAAATTCGCTTTCGCTCACGGTCTTCACGCAGTTACGACGCCGCGAGGCCTCTCGCTTGGAATGAGGCCTCTCATTCCACGTCTACACTGCGTTTCGCCCAATCACCGTTCCGGAGATTGCAAGATGTACGTAAATCATGATAACCGGGCCCGTAGTCCCTGTTATCATGATTTACGAATCTTGCTTTTCTCCTGTCACGGAGAAAAGGGAAAGAGTGAACGCAGCACGCTTTTTGCGGGTTGGTTTCACTCTTTCTAAAAAATTAGGCAACCATAGCAAGAGGTGACGGATGCCAATCCTCAGTTTCTTGCTTACTTTTCCGGAGGCCACTCCGGAGAAAGTAGAAAAATGGCACGAAATGAATTCGTAAAGGCTCGCGTTTCTCCTGAAGAGAAAGAGATCTATCAACAACTTTGCGAACAAGCTGGTTGTACGGAAGCTGAGTTGATTCGATCCGTACTGATTCATCGGGAAATCTCACTTGATGATCTCGATGACGAAATGCAAGTTCTTGATCGGAAGAAAAAGGCCCTCCATAAGCAACAGGAGGATTACAGGAGAGCACAGGCATCGCGTAAAACCGATGAACGTGGCGAGCCGATTTCTGAAAAAAGGAGTATTCCGTTCCAAGTAATGCTCACTGCTCCAGAAAAAAAGGCAATTGAGCAGCGTGCAGCGGCGCTCGGCATTTCTGCAAGCGAACTGGTTCGCCGCAGCGCAATTTACGGAAAGATCGAATCATTCAATTTTGACATCGCGGAAGTTGAAAAACTCCATCATGAGTTATTGAAGGAAGGAACAAACCTCAATCAGCTGATGTATTTTGTGAACGCCCAAGGGCTTCCCGCGTACAACGAGAAAGCTGTTTTCCGAACGCTTGAAAAGGTTTATCAAAATGCTCGAAAGGTCGACCGGTTCATCGAGAAATTAGAGAAGCGTTATCACGTCGACTATATTCCAAGCGATTATTTGGCAGATGAACCTGACAACAGAAATCTTTAAGTCGGAACGCAGCTGGATCAGTTTTGCAATTGAGTGCAATTACTCGTTTGGTTAATTCCAGTATTTCAAAAAACGTTTTTCGGAAAAGGAAGGGAATGATTTCATATATCTGAGGACGTTCAGCTATAACTACTCCGCAAAATCGAAAAGGGTCGAACCGAAGTGTCTGGCCGGACGCCAATTGTCCGGGAACTGCTTGGTTCGACCCTCTTTTACTTTACTTTCATGGCCATGCAGCGGTCTAGTACTCCTTGACCGGATGCTTCTCGCCGAAACCACCGTCGATGCGAAACGGCACAGCCTATCGATGGCACGAAGATGCTCGTCGATGACGGTTGCGATTTGGGCGTCAACGATACTGTCGTGGTCGTTGAGGCCGCGAACTGCCTCGTCGGCGGCCATGAAGGCCTTGATGGCCTGTGCGAGCTGGTTCTTAAAAGCATCAACCTTCTCAACTGCGGCGGCTCGGTCCGCCATCTCGCGTTCGAGTCGTTGAACGATTTCCTGTGTGTCGCTCATGGCTGTTCCTTTCCTCGCGGGGCGTTTATCCCACTGTATCGCACCGCGCAGACACGATTTTTTCGGGCGGCGGCAAACTCCACGAAGCCGCAGGTAGACGGCTTGATGTAATCGCAAATACAGCCTAGAAAAGGAATGCCTGGATACCCGTTAGGGGCATCTGCTTTCAGGCGCCTTAAAACGCATCTGGTGAGGTCGTTTCTTCGGCCTTGACCTGCGTGGCGGCACTTTGGGGTGCTCATAGCCGCGGCATGTTCTTGTAGACACCCTGGCGGTGGCCGACCCTTACGACCTCGATGACGGCTTTCCCGTCCTCGATCCTTGCCAGGATGCGGTAGGCACCAACGCGCCAACGCCAACCGGAATCGGTGCCCTGAAGCTGTTTTCCATTCGGTGCGCGCCGCGGGTCCTCGCATCCGTCAAGATGCTCCTGAACCCAGGACAGGATTACGTCTATGCCAAAACCGTTTTCAGCGCCATCGATAAACGATTGCTCGGACCTATACGTCGCGAATGATGCGCACAGCGCCATTGCGAGATCGATCGCAAGGCCACCGGCCGCTATCTTTGCATAGCTCCTGCCCGCGCGTCCCAGTTTTCGGCCTAAAACGGGATGCATTTTCCGAACCGGCGCTCAAAAGGAAACCGTATCCCGCTTTGGGGCGGGGGCTGCGGAAAAATTGGCCCGTGATCTGGTTCGGATTGGAGTATGCGCGAATCGTTGATGTTGGCCGGTGTGGGCATGGAGATAGATGAGTGGATCGAGCGATATAATGACATGCTATGGAGGCCATATGCTCTTTTCCCGCCGTTCTGCCACATCTGTCTGCGCCATTGTGCTTATCGTAATGGCGGTTACCCCTTATCACCGGTTTTCATCTTCAATCGGCTTGGCATCAGGTGCAATGACCTGGCTCGTTATCCTTGGCGCATGCCTCGCGGCGTTTGGTCACGGTGTTGCGCTCCGCAAGGGGAGAGAAATAAGACGGCCGGGTCGCCTTGGCGTCTTCGGTGTTTTCCTTGCTGCTATTGCGGTGGTTCCCGAATGGGTCGACTTGGCCTTCTATGCTCGCGGAGATTCTATTCCAATCGTGTTTGCACCAATCTGGTTGTTGCATGGTGTTTCGTGTGCCTTGTGCTTCACTGGGTCGTTGCTCCTCTCATATGTAATTTGGGATACGGCGGGCTCTCCTTTGATACGGGGGGCGGCGCGGGACGGCGAAAGGGGGACCCGCCGATCGCAGAGCGCGCTTTTTGCAGAAACAATAGTTGTCCTGTCTTGCCTGCTGTTCTGCTGTCGAGTTTCATGGAGAGTCGTTCCCGAGCCATGGGGGATGCCCTATGTAACGGCCGCATCAATTGGCATCGTGCTTTTAATTCCTCTGGTCTATCTCGTATTGGCTGCGGTCCCGCTGCTTTGCTGTCCCCGCGCCTTTGGTCGGGGGCAGGGCGACGTGTTTGCCCGTTCTGTGCTCGTAGCAGTTCCCATTGGCCTTGTTCCGGCTGTCGAGGTGGCATATTTTGCAAGCGGTGCCACGGTCATTGCATCACTGTCGATGGGGTCCGCTATTGCTGTTGCCGCCTTCGTATACACATTGCTAAGGGAGAAACGGGACAACAATTCGGATACCCCTCGCACGTCCGACCCATTCGATGCGGGGGTGTTTTCCCCTGCCCTGTCGCCTCGAGAAGAGCAGTTTGTTCGACTGCTGCTCAAAGGGAAAACGCCGGCGGAAATTGCCAGGGAGACGGGTACGAAGCCATCGACGGTGCGAACAACGCTTCACCGAGCATACGGGAAGGCGTCGGTTGCGGGCTCACGCGAGCTCGTGGCGTTGTTTGTGGACGAGGGTGATGCTGTAGTGCCCGAGCTGTCGCGGCGGTATGCTGACGATATGTTGGCATCAGCCCGGACGCGCCGGCTGTTTCGATACCTGCTCACATTATTTTTTATCCTCCTTGCGGCGGGCCCCTTGGTAATGGCGGATAGTGATTGGGGATCCGGTGTTTCATGGGCTGTTACCTTTTCTCTCTCAAGCTATGCATTGGGTCTCGGACTGCTTCTGTCACTGCACTACGCGGGTGAAAAACTGAATCGTGAAGCTGCACTGACTAGAACGGATGGGGCGATTGGGCTCGGAAGCCCGTGCGTGTGGGCGATACTGTCTGCTGTGGAATGGTCTTTTGTCTATATCGCGGCATGGAGGTGCGTACACGATCCGTTGATGGCTGTGCCGGTCCTGTTTTGCGGCATAGCGTCTATGGCTTCGCTCGCCGTTAAGCTGTGCCCGTTTAAGGTCCATACCCATACTCGGGCTATCGCGCCATTGGTTTCGATAGGTGTGGCTGCTTTAATCTATGCAGCCACTAGGGGGCGAATTCATGGACTTGCGGTACTGACGGGGATGCTGCTCACATATATAGTGCTGGGAAGCTGTCCGCAGCGCAAAATGCTCGGGGTATGGATGCTTTGCTTTGGGGCGACGGCTCCTGTTTGGGTTGTCTTGCTCAGCATGGCGCAGGATCTAATGGTTTTCGAGCCGTTGTTCCTTGCGTCGTTGCTGGGGCAAAGTTCGGCTGTCAATGTCGTCGTGGCAACGGTGATCGTCTGCTGGTCTGTGCCCATGTTCGTCACGCACATCGCGCTCGCCCGCTCGGTTGAGGACGAGAAGGCTGTCTTGGAGTACCGCGCGAACGGGTCCACCGAAACGGCCCGCGTGCGCCAACTGGCTCTGCTTACGTCGCGCTCCCTTTCCGATGTTCAGTCGCAAATCTTGCTGATGACGGCAGAGGGCGCAACGACAAAGGCTATTGCGGAGGATGTCGGTTACGCTGCATCTACGGTGCAAGCACTGCGGTCTGCTTCTTACCGCCAGTTGAGGATCAAGAATAAAGCGGAGCTTATTTCATTATTATCACGGGTAGATAACGTGTAAACGCCTGAGCGATCAACTCAATAGCGGGTGTTTACAGACATCTTTCTCTATTCATGCAAAGGTTGCCGTGCGTCGACGCATTGTTAACCGCTTTTGATTGGAGAAGGCCATGATTAAGCCAAGGAGCGCTATTGCTCGAATCGGAGTCGGCTTGGCGATTGTTGCGGGCTTGTCGATGGGTGCACCTGCCGCATCATTTGCTCAAGAGGAGTTCGACACTTCCCAGGTTTCGAGCATTTCGCAAAGCGCAGATGCTGGAATTGCCACATGTAAGAACAACAAGGATACAGATTTCGCTTTTCAATGTTCTGGCACGAGCGCAACTGGCTATCGCTCGAAGCACGACTCATCTTCAGTTTACATTTGGATTATGGGCTATTCGGGAAAGCCGTTACGTTTGTACGTGGACGGTGCCTATGACAATAGAGGAACGGGCAACATGAATTGCACGCAGGGCGTGTATCGCTCCAACCATGAGCATGAATGGGAGATATACAACCTCGTCCGTGAGAACAAACGCAGTCATGCTCGTCTGACCGCATGGGCCGAGTCCGGATACGGCACGGTCTATGGAAAGTGGAGCCCCGATTGCTTTGGCCATTTTAACAAACTTCCCTCCTAGCCAATCCGCAGCTTCTTGTTGTGATTAGGGCCGGGCCGAGCGTTGCTGCTCGGCCCGGCCAATGGGAGGATGATGACATTTGAATAGAAATCTAATACGGCACGAGCTGTCCAAGATATTTGGCAATCCTATATTTGCGTTGGCTCTTATTTTGGCGACTGCCATTTCGATGGCAGCTGCCATCGAGGCGTGGTGGACACTCGAGGCCGAGCGCAAGCAGCTGTTATCTTTTGGCTACGGCATTGGTCTGCAGTCTCAGACATACCTCGGCCAAACGCGTGAAAGTAGCTTTGGTAACTGGATCGTTGTGAGCGCGAACGCGCCGTTGCTAGCGTCGGTGTTTTTCTATGCGCTGCCGTTGCTTGCCATGTTGTCCGGGTCGTGGTCATGCCTGTCCGAGCGTTTGAGCGGTTACGAGGCACAGATCTGCACGCGTGTTTCTAGAAATGCATATGTGAACGTGAAGATGCTGTCTGCTTTCCTCTCTGCGTTTGCGGTCACGGCTATTCCGCTACTCGTGAACTTTCTGATTGTCTCCATGCTGTTTCCCGCGTATCTCCCCCGAGTCGACGAATCGACTTACGTCGGACTCTATCTGCATAGCTATTTTTCTGGCCTGTTTTATTCCCGACCTCTGTTATACGTGCTGGTTTATACGCTGTTCGATGCGGTGGCGCTGGGGGTTCTATCCATGGCCGTGACCGGTCTGTCGGTTGTGTTTCGCAGCAGAATCAAGGCGATGGTCGTTCCATATCTGATTATGGTTGCATGGCATTTTGTTAACGACTGGATTTTTAGCGTCCTTTCATGCGTCGGCTTTAACTGCAACATTCTTAACAGCATCAGGTCGGAATCACTAAATAACTGGCCCGACATTCGAGCGGGGTTTGCGGAAATCATTTTGCTGTTCGTCTTTTCTTTGATTTCCGCGAGATTCTTAAAAAGGCGCGAGGTGGTCTGATGCTGTTTAGGCTGGTCGCCGCGGACCTGAGGACCGTTTTGAAGAAGAATATCGTTACTTTTATTGCGGTTGCGGCAGTGACCGTTGCGAACTTGGTGTACGCCTACGGATTGTCTTCTGTGTATGGGGTCAGGACGGATACCTTGGGGTTTGCGGATAATCTTGCGCTCGTGTTTGCCGGATCCGCTCCGTTTGAGCCTAGGCCCGGGCTCATGTTTGTGCCTCCGTTAGGATGGCTATTTGTCATTCTGCTTATTCTCTATACAACACTCGATTATCCGACCGAATCGTTGCACGGGTTTGGTTTGCAAGCGCTTGTTCGATGCCGGTCAAGAACCCTTTGGTGGGTCTCGCGTTTTATCTTGGTGGCGGCGGTAACGGCATTTTCGCTGCTCGTGGTGGTTTGCTCTGTTGTGATTTGGAGCTTGATGGTGAGCGCCTCGTTCAGCGCGGTCATTCATGGTGAGTCGCTTCAGCTGGCTAATTTGGCGCCGTGGTTTCTCAAAGCTGGCGAGGCGGATGCGCTGCCGTTTTTCACAGGTCTCTTTTTTGCTTTCGAGGCGCTTGCGTTTGCGCAGGCAGTGATTGGCTTTGTACTTGGGCCGTCGGTCTCGTTTGTGGTTTTAATGAGCTACCTGATCTGTTCGGCATTTGCGCGGCATTGGGTGCTGTTAGGCAACGCCCTAATGCTGTTGCGCTGGGGCGGAATTGTCAAAGAGGGAATCGCGACGGGCTCGAGCGTCTTGTTTTCAATTGTGATTATGTCGTTATGCCTATCGTTGGGCGGAGTGTGGTTTCGAAGGGCCGACCTTATAGAAAAGGGGGACAAGATATGAGCGTGATCGTTAGGGACGTATCGAAGCGCATGGGCAAAAACGATGTTCTGCGCAACGTGTCCATCGAGGTTGACCCTGGGACCGTGGTTGGGCTTCAGGGGATAAACGGTTCGGGTAAGACCATGCTTATGCGAGCGGTCTGCGGATTGATCAAGCCTACCGAAGGCGAAATCTCTATCGATGGCCAAAGGCTTGGGGCGGACATCTCGTTCCCGCCGAGTCTGGGGATGTTGATCGAGGCGCCTTCCTTTTTGGGATATCTGTCTGGCTACGACAATCTGGAGCTCATCGCTCAGATCAAGGGCGTTGCCACTCCCGAGGACATTCGCTCTGCCCTGCGGCTCGTGGGGCTCGATGCAGACGAAAAAAAGAAGTTCCGAGCATATTCGCTTGGGATGAAGCAACGTCTGGGGATAGCTGCGGCAATTATGGAAAAGCCGAAGCTACTTGTTCTCGATGAGCCAACAAATGCCCTCGACGAAGCGGGCGTTGAAATGCTCAAGCGCGTTGTGGCGATGGCGGCCTCAACGGGTCGCGAGGTTATTCTGTCCAGCCATGACGGAGAGGTGCTCGAGGAGCTGGCCGATCGGGTTTACTGCATGCGCGACGGTGCCGTTGTGAAAGTTCGGGAAAGGTCGTGAGCGCGATGAAGAAGACCCTGTGGACAAGAAGGGCGGTGCTTGCTCTTTTCGGCTGTGCTGCTACCGGCCTTGCGGGCATGAGGGTGAGCGTCGTTAACGGGAACCGGACGGTCATTCCTGAGAAATATTATGCGGAGGGCGAATGGCTCTCGATGGATGGGGCGTTTCTGGGTTCGAAGGATGTGGCGACTGACGGGTATTCGTTTTGCATAGACGGGGCAGAGCTGCTCACGCCGCGCGAGTATCTCAAGCGTGCGCATGATGATTATTCAAAATATGGCATCGTGGATACGAAAACGAAATTGAAGGACGCCGACATCGCGTGTGTTATCGCCGTAAAGATGCGTGTCAGGAATAAGGACAATGTCGAAGGCGGAATCAAAACGTATGTTTGGCATTTGGTGCCGGAGTCTGCGCCAAACTATGACTTTGTGGTCAATACCGATCTGATAACGCAGGCAATGCCGGCTCTGGGCGGTTCTGCTGCGTTTGCTGTACAGGTTGGGGCGGAGAACGAGTTGCTCGTCCCATTCATGATGCAAAACACCAACGACTATTTCGAAGGTTACGAGACCGTCCGTTTTGAGAAGGCTTTTCCTGGGACTTATACGATGAAGATGACCGATCTGCCAGAAAGAAGGCTCTTAAGGTTTGAAGTGAAGTAACTCGAAGGTCCTGTTGGGGGAGCCTCATCCTACGATGAAGCGGGATGAGATTCCCTTCGCAGTGGCGCTCGGCCCTAGTGCTTCTTCTTGCTCTTCTTCTTACAGGTACAAAAACAATCTGCGCGAGCTGATCCATATCGCGATTAACGACTGTCACCCGAAGAATATGGAGCTCGCCCTTCACGGCCATACAGATGGCCACCTCCTGCTGGATGCGATCGAGATCGAGCGGCAGCGCAACCGGATGATGCGTCAGACGATGGGATTTCGACATGCAGTTGTTGATGCGCACAACGGAGATCTTGTTGCCGTGATGCACAGTCCTGATGATGCCTATGACTACTGCGACTATTTTGCCACGGTTCGTCGGGACGCTACTGTTCTCGATTTGTGGGCTGAGATTTAAAACATCTCGCCTGTTTCAATGCGTTTTTTGGGTTTATAACTGTTCGCTTTTTCGGTTGTGTCGCAGTTCACTAGTTCATTCATTACGTTCTTCGTATCGTCTGTAAATCAGTTATGTCGCGGTTACACAGCTCTGTTGTTGCGTTTTGTCGTAATTCAGCAATGACATAGCCGGAACTCGCCCGCAAGTGTCGTACGCTGCCGTACAAAACTGCGTTTCGGCCGTCCGCGTACTGCCAAGGCTCTGCCCTAGTACCCGGCGCCTGCGGCGGTTGTTCATATCTGAACTGCGACACAACCGAACAAAGCAATTACGACACTACGTAATTGTGTAATTACCGAACTACGTGATAACGACAAAACTGAAAAACGTAACTGTTGAATTGCAGAACAATGAGCTAACGCCGCGAGTGCCGGGTGCTAGGGCAGAGCCCTAGCGTGCGCCGCTTGCGGCGGTACGCTGCCGGGCATTTTGTACGGCAGCGTACGACTCTTGCGGACAGATTTCAGGACCGAATAGTCCGATGTTCAATAGTTCTGTTATTACGTAGTTACATAGTGCGGCTATTCCGCTTTGTCGTTATTGCGTTATGTCGCATTGTCGATATTACGTAGTTCGGTTTTTCACTTTTTACGCCGTTCACTTATTCATTTGTTACATAGTGCCGCTATTCCGTGGCGTCACTTTTATGTCCACCGCGTGCGTATTCGACGGTGTGGGCAGCGTCTCCGAACACCTCGACTGCTGCCGCCACGAATTGCGGCGTAGTGCGCCTCGGGATATAGAAAGTTTTGTTGCCGAACACGATTGCGATCCAGGCGTTACGGTAGATGAATTGATATGCCGCCTCTCTTGAGCGCTTATCGCAGTATTCCTCTGCAATCTCGTCGATCTGCCAGAGATGGCCGAAGCCGACAATATATTCGGCGATGTACGCGCTCGTCTTGATTCGCACGCGCCGCGGGCGGCGGTACGGAGCATAGCTGCTTTTTCCGGGGTCCGCTTTAACGGGCACGGAATAGACCTCGGCTCGAGCCTTTTCAGCGACCACGCGCCGTGCATCATCGAGGCTATAACGCTTGCACAGGCGCTCGCCGTCGTCGGTCGAGCACTTCAGGGTAATTGACTTGATATGCGGCGCCAGATACTTGTACGTCCATGCTCGCGACGCGCCGAACTCCCACCGCAGATCTTCAATGCTCAAGAACTCATCCATCTTCTGACCTCGATTTTCTGCCGATAAACGAGAAATCCCGCAAGAGACGCAGACTTGTACCCCCATCGTAAATGTGTGTACAAGTCTGCCGCCGACCCGGGCGGTTCGGCGCTTGCCAGGGCTCCGCCCTTGGACCGGGGGAGGACACTCGCGCGCCTTGTTATTACGATAACGGACAAGGAGGAAAAGGCGCCAGATTTCAAATTATTACGATAGAAGACACGGGCACGGCGGCGTGCGCGGTGGTGCCTGTGGGAGATTATTACGATAACGGACGCAGCGGCAAATCCTGAATCGTGCTCCTGAGACGGTGCAAAATGGCCTTGTGAGGCCATTTTGCACGCCAGCTTCGTTCAACGTCAGACATTCAAGATGTCAGACGTCGAACCTGCGCCAAAGACGCAGCTGGGGCTACTAGTTGCCTACAATCGCTCGCGAAGCTCGCCTGTTCGTGCGTGAATGTCTGACAGCTCCGTCAGACATTGTCTGACATTTGATTGTTCGACAAATGCGCACGTGGTCGCGTTCGCAAAGATTACCGAACGGTCGATGGGTGCGTTGAGACCGGAGCAAACGGCGGATGCCAGAAAAATGGCCTCACAGAATCGCACCTATGGTTGATAAAATTGACCGCCCGGGCGCAAATACCCGGGCGGTCAATTCATCCCCTCGTTCGCGATCCTGTTGGGTTTTGGGGCTTTGACATGTTGTTGACGGATGGATCAGCCGTACAGCTTGATCTCCCGGGGTTCCATGTGGTCGTCCCCCAATAAGACGCCCCTGATGTAGTCCTGCGGCAGGAACTCGACGGGGAGAGTTGTCGCCAGGAAGTCGTCGAACCACGCCCGCGGTGTCGGGTCTGGCGCATACATGACCTTGGTCGCGCCGTCGGGCAGGGTGATGGTGAGTCGCACCGCGCCATTGCGTCGATACGCCCTCGACCATTCCTCATCGGTATCGCCATACCCTTTGCGATCCGCGGTCGTCCTCCACACGTCCCCCAGTTCATCGAATGACCACGGATGCTCTCTGAGATCGATCCAATGCAGCTGTGATCTCGTGAGCCTCGCCGCGTTGTACGCCGGCTTCCACTCGTCGGGCAAATATACTCTTTCGAAAATCTCGCGCGACATCTCGCGGAACTTAACTTCATCCGCCCGCGGCCTGTTCGGATACCGACAAACCCGGAAATGCTCCAACGGAGCGCCGAACGAGCGTAACAATATAAAGCCGTGCAACACGAGCTGGACGACCAGAACATCCCAAACAAAGGCCTGTCGGTCCCACCTTCAAGCCCAATAGCAAAATGTGCATCAGCGGATTTGCAGCGATACAAGTCTCAACCGCCACCATCACACCGCAGCGCGCCTAGTCCCACTCATCCTACTGCAAATGTCCCAGAACGAGAAAACAACCAGCCTGACATGCCAACCTTTATATCCGCACGCGCGTAATTCAACTCATAAGGACCGGCTATCCCTTGCCTGTGACACAATCTCAAACGCACAGAACAGAATCATCAGTCCAATCATCGCATAAGAGGCAGCCGAACCTTCAAGCACTATTCCACAAAGAACAATCTCCGCGCCGCCAATAAGAACTGTTATCAGGCGCTCCGCCTTTTTGCTCTCGCCGCTCGCATAAAAAGGCGGCAAAGCGCACAAGATCACATATAGCCCGGGAAGGGAATACAGGATCGATAGTCCAAGCCCCCCATCAACCGCAGTGCTTTGCGTAAGAATCAACTGAACCCAAACGGCAATTATCACTGAGCAGGTTGTCGATAAAAGAAGACTGGAAATATAGCACGCAACAAAGTCCCGTCGCATTCGAGCAGAGAAATCCGCGAACTCTCTTCGCCGCGTGGAAACAATAAGGTACGCAGAAATTGCAATAGAACCAATCAGAGAAAACAGCGGAACAACCAGCAATTCAAGCTTATTACCCCATCGATCAACCACGCCCCCACTCCAATGAGCGGGAATTGCATCGGGGAGGACTGACCAAGCCGCCCATAGAATCAGAAATGGAAGAATAGAGAGGACGAAAGATGATAACACTGCAGTAATTTTTTTTGAGGCTCTCATTGATTCCGCATCTCCTTGCGCGCTCACATTCCACTCCGCCTTAAATCAAGTATAAATACACAGTCTTTCAAGACAGCTATTCAACATTGGTGGTCACCGCTATGGACAATGTGAACCACCTAAACGAACTCTCAATACAGCCCCAGCTTAGCACCCTTGAAAAACTGGTCGCGGACGCGGAACAATCTACCGACGCAAGACGCGATTTCGAAGCTCAGCCTCGTGCCGTATTCCAGAAATATGGAATTACAGACCTCCAAATCAAAGCGGGAAATCGAAAAGTCTCTGTACGAACTGGTGGAGTCAACCGAAAAGGAGGCGCGTGTCCCCGTTGCACGCGCAGTATATCGTCGTATCCAGCTCCCACCGTCCAAGGCACTTGGACGGTGGGAGTTCCGCATCCCCGGGAAAGGAAAAGCGCGGCCCATCCGGACCGCGCCCGCGCCCTCCTCCCATTTCACCCCGCGACGTAGACCGTCCGCCCCGTCTCGCAGTCGATGGTCTCGGCATCCCCGAAACCGACCCGGACGGCCGCCCATCCACCGGCACCCGCCAACGCGTCGGCCTCGGACCTCGCGACGGCGATGAGTCGCTCGAGCTCGGACGAGCCCGCCGGCGCGGTCCCCACCTCGAACGCGCCGCCGTCGCCGCCCGACTCGTACTCGACGACGACCGTCGAGCCGAGCGCCTCCTCGAGGGTCGAGCGCTATCTCCGAAGCCTCGGCGGATCCTCGTCCTCCTCGGCCGGTTCGTCCTCCTCCCAGCCCCAGAAGAAGTGGGTCCCCGAGCAGGGCCACTGGGAGACCGACTACGGCCAGGTCTGGATCCCGAACGTGGTGTACGTGCGCCATGAGCGCTACTGGGTCAACCATGGTGGAACCAAAGTCGGACCGTTTGACAGCAAGGCTGCTGCATGGGCGTGGTGCGATAACGATGTCGATAATGGCGGCATTGGCGGATCTGTGATCGATGACTCCTATACCACCAGCGAGGACCAGGGGCACTACGAGCAGCAGGCGACCGGCAGGCACTGGGTCGTCGACGTGGCCGGGCACTGGGAGTAGTCGCAGCCTTCGGGCGGTATCGCACTGTCGCTGCGATTCACATCGCATGAACGATGGATGAACTCGCATGAAAACCCAAGCATACGGTGGTTTTATCTGACTAAAGAGGGTAAAATCACCGTAGAAGACGACGCATCCCGTGTAAGTATCGAGAGCGCGGGCGGCCTAGTTTTCCGGTTTAGTTAAATGCCCGGGCTCCACCCCGGGCATTCTTATTTGCGCTTGTTGCGGCGCAAATGCCGTCCACCGTCCGCACCGCGCGTACGCCTACGGACCTTAACTCGGACATCATACGAATCGAAAAACGCAATGACGAACGTGCCGACCGTCGCAAGGGCGGCCAGCGCATCAAGGATCTTTAGCATAGGGAAGCCTCCAATCGAATTGTCGGCCGCCCGCGCACGGAATGTGTCGTCTTGCCAATTCTAGCTGAAGCGGCGACTGTCGAACTTAATCGCCAAATAGCCACAGTCTCAAAACGTATGCCGCGCGGCACCCGAAAACCGAACCCTCGATGCCGTGGACGACGAGTGCCAAAACCCAGTGCCAAAACCTCCCCTTGCATTCCCATGAGAAAATCAAAAGACAAGGCAGGAGGCTGAAAATGACCAGATACGGATACGCTCGCGTGAGCACGAAGGATCAGAAGCTAGACAGGCAAATCGAGGCGTTGGTCAACGCCGGTGTGCCCTATGGCCATATCTACAAAGACAAGGTCACGGGTGCCAAGGACGGTGACCGAACTCAGCAGAAGCGTCTGTTCAAGAAGATGAAGGCCGGCGATGAAGTGGTAGTCGAGTCCTGGGAGCGCCTAACCAGATCGACCAGGCAATTGCTGAACTACGACCTTATGTTCCGAAATCTCGGCGTGAAGCTAACCTCTTTGAAACAGCCGGTCGACCTCGATACTGCCTTCGGCCGTTTCGTGCTGGGTACCCACGCCTGTACAGCCGAGCTTGAGCGCGATCTGATTAAGCAGCGCCAGGCCGAGGGCATCGCTGTAAAACGGAACCATGGTGGCAACGTCGGTGGCCGCCCGCGCATCGCGGACGTCAAGGCGGATGCCGCCGTGAAACTCTACCTTGCGCGGGAGACGCCCATCCCCGACATCTGCGCCGCCACAGGCATCTCCAAATCAACCCTGTATCGCATCCTCCGTGAACGCGGATTGGTGGGCGTCAGGAAATGAGCCCGTCCATCGTTTCGCGATCTGTCTAATAAGCTCGAGTGCGGCGGCGCTACTATATAAGAGTGCGGTATTTCTCCAACTGAAACCCTGCGTGAACGCATGACCTGAGACGCCTTTTTAGAACTCACCGATCGCAGGATGACTACAAATCAACAGCGGCCGCGCATTGTTCCCAGCCGTTTGGCATGGCGGAGCCATGCCGTTGTTGATTGGAGTGCCGCAATGGCAGACGAGAGAAAAATCAGGGAAATCTACGGCGTGAAGTCCGTCCACGAGGAGGCCACCGAGCGGACCGAGGAGACGTGGCGGGAGAAGCTACTGCTCGAGACGGCCGACCTCAGGACCGAGAACGCGCTGCTCAGGGCCCAGCTTGACGAATTCAACCGCAAGCTCGTCGAGGCGACGGATCGGAATGAAAAGCTTGAGGCCGACTGCAATGAGCGGGTTGCCTTTATCGAGGAGAAGTTCGAACTCGATACCGCGAGTCTGGAACTCGAGAACAACGAGCTCCACGCCGCGAGCGTCAGGTACCTCTCCCGTGCTAAGGGGCTCGGCAGGCAGGTTGTCCAACTCCATGCCGAGGCGGAGGCCATGGTCGATGAGATCGAGCGGCTGCGCGGCGAGCGTGACGCCGCGTTGAAAGCCCAGGTTGAGCTGAGCGATGCGCTTCTGGCCCAGTACGACCTGATGGCCGAGGTCGCCGCCCTCAAGGACCGCCTTGCTGTAGCCGAACAGCGGGCGGCTGTGGCCGAGGCCAAGGTCGAGGTCATGACCCAGATGAAGGGCGAGTAGCCCCGCGCTTCTCCTATCAGGCGGCTGATTTCTAGAGACCTTCTAGAACGCTTCTAGGAGGTATCTAGAACCGAGCACGGCATCCTCAATCGGCACGATGTCTTTGTAGACCAGGCGATGCTTGGCGTTGCACCATTTGTCGTCGTGGTAGTGGCCGAAGAACCAGGCTCGGTAGCCGAGTCGGCCGTCGAGCTCGGCAAGGAATCGCTGCAGCCGGTCGCCCCGATACTCGCGTCCGCGCTCGCGGCACAGCTTCTCCGCCAGGGCAGCAGGGGCCTCGTGAGTCACAACGTAGTCGACCTTCCAGCCCACGCGGTCGAGCGAGGCACGGCAGTGGTCCATCTCCCCCTCGCTCGGCATCTCCTCGGGCCACCAGCTCCTCCCTTCCTTGCGATACTGCCTGTCGTTGCTCGCGGCGCCGCCCATGGCAAGGACTGTGAGCCCGTCGATGCCGTACACCTCGCCGCGCATCAGGTGCAGCACATGTGGGCGGGCCTCATGGACGAGGCCCCCATTCCACTCCCGTACCGGCAGTTCTCCCAGCATCTGGTGGTTCTCATGGTTGCCGTCCACGAAGCATGTGGTCCAGGGCTTCGACTCGAGCCAGTCGAGCCAGTATTTTTCGGCGTTGGACCCATCCCAGACAAAGCCGAAGTCGCCGGCCACGATCACCGCGTCATCGCGCGTCAGGGTCCGGCCCAGTGGCCAAGACTTGAAGGCAAACCGGCTGGACCCGTACTCGGCCCTGCCGTGCACGTCGCCCGTCACATAGATAGCCATCAGTACGCACCCCACGGCAGGAGTTTGTCCCCGAGCCTCACGATCCGGTCATACAGCACCGTGTGCCGTTCGTCCGGGTTGCCGTCTCGGTGAAAATGGCCGTAATACCAATGTTTATAGTCCAGGCGGTCCTCGAGCTCGTCGAGGAATCCGGTCAGCCGGTCCACATCAGGGCGTTCCCAGCCTGGGTCCGGGTAGAGCGTCGGCGAGAGCATGCGCGTGGCGCAGGTATGGGTGATGACGCAGTCGACCTTCCAGCCGACCTCGTCGAGCTTTGCCCGCGCGGTATCGAAATCGCGCTCGTCCGGGAGCTCCTGAGGCCACCAGCTGGAATACGGCACGCGGTATTCCCTGTCCACGCTCGTGGCACCGCCCATGGTGAAGACCGTCGAGCCGTCGAGCTCGAAGACCTCGCCGCGCATGAGGCGGCGGATGGACGAAGTGTCCGACAGGCGCTGCGTCAGCCCACCGTGCCATGTCTCCACGGGGCGCTCCTCCCAGTGGTCGAAGCGCTCGTGGTTGCCGTCGACGAACAGTGCCGTGTAGGGGCGCGACTCCAGCCAGGCGATGTCGGTGCATTCCTCGGCAGAAAAGCCCCACGGAAAGCCAAAGTCACCGGCAACGATGAGATAGTCGTCGCTGGTAAGACTGTCGCCAAGCTCCCAGTCGCGGAGCTTTTGCATGTCGAGCCCACCGTGGATGTCGCCCGTCACATAGACCGTCATCGGATTACCTCTTCCCCCTTGTACGCCGCCAGCTCGCGCTCGACCTGCCTGTCGCCGGTCTCGTTGACCCACCAGGGCCATTTCACCCGGCCGCACGGCTCGTCGACTCCGGCGAACCATTCCCTCAGCTCGTCGAGGCTCACCGGGGAGTGCCCGTTGGCATCGCAACCGACGTCGTAGCGCAGAAGGCCCTGCTTGCGGTTGAACTCGTTGTACGCGCCGCCGCTGCTGTGGATGTGTCCGTGGAGGTGCCACGATCCATGGCTCATGCCCTGCCAGTCGGCCATGGGGTAATGGCACAGGACGATCTTCTGCCCGTCGATCTTGAGCACGCAGATCGGCGGCTCCACGGTGAAGGCGCCAGCGACCGCCGGCTGGGTCCAGTCCTTGTCGTGGTTTCCCGGGACGAGGTGGATGCGTCTGCAGGCGATCCGCTTGCGCAGGGCATAGGCGTCCTGGACGGTCATCTTGAATGAGAAATCCCCCAGGATGTAGAGTTCGTCGTCCACGGCAACCCTGCCGTTGATGCTGTCGACGATGGCGTCGTTCATCTGCCAAATCGTCTCCCACGGGCGGTCGGTGAACTTCAGCACGTTCTCATGCCCGAAGTGGGTATCGCTGGTAAACCAGATCATATTTATGTCTCCTTTTATCGCTAAAAAACGTTCTCCTTCGAGGTCAGGAGACGTTTTATGAGCGACATGAGGTGCATATCCCTCATGTTTCAAGCTCCAATCTGCCGGATTTGCCCAACTAAAAGTTTACGCCCACGCGCGAACAGGATTTGATTTTTGAAATATGGACGAATTCCTCGTCAGGAGGGTAAAATGGTGCCGACGGCAGCCCAAGTTGTAGAGAGCTGGGCAGAGCCGTTGCTTAATGAAGTTGGGTCATCGTCTTAGCGACGGTGGCCTTTCTTTTTGGGCTTCGAACCCTGCTTGAGTGCCTTGGAAAGGCCGACAAGGGCCGTGAGGAGCGAGACCATAGCGGTCAGGAGCTTCACGAGCTCGGTGAAATCGGTCATGGGCATCACCTCCCATCAAATGGAGGGCTCTGCCCGGCACGAGGGCTGCCGACAGCAAGGACGATTCTATCAGAGCGGCTGACTCCCGCCCGATATTACCATCCCACCGCGTCTGTGCAAAAAAGAGGGCCGCCAAACAGCGACCCTCCAGCGAAAGTGCACGTTATTTAGGACAGTCAAATTCTTTGAAAAACAAATGGCTGCTGTAGAATTACAAATAAGAGTCACCCGGAAGGAGCGATCGATGAAAAGCAAACGATTTGTCCTGAATGCACTTCTGGTAGTAGCAATATTGACGCTCTTCGTCTTTTCGTACTCATACATGAATCAGCCAAGATTTGGATATGCTTTATACGCTGTGTTTTCCGGCGAAACAACTTACAACACTTACAACACTATAGGCTTCATTGACGCAATCTTTTTCTATGTAGTCGGCCCCTTATCAAGCGAACTGGTCGCTTTTGTTGTCTGCTTCAACCTGAATCAACGAAGCCAGACTCATTCAGCGACTTCGGCCAAACAAGGAATAAATCTCTTCGCAATAACGATAGTTCTGCAAATTCTGACAGTGTTAATTATCGCCCTGACCGCAACAAACATTTTGAAGTATGAGTACGGACTCGTCGCAAGCTGCCTCATGGCAATTGCCACAGGTATAGCGGTTTCGCATACGAATCCGGCAAAGAAGCAGCTCAACTAACAGGGCCTATTTGGAATCCGAATCGTCCATGGAGCCGTCGATGCCGGTTTTGGTGTCGTCCGTATTGGAATCGTCATCCTCGGGGCTTATAGGACATATTTTGTCCTATAAGCCCCGATCAATTCATACTCCTCATCCTCGCCGAATTGCGAGTATGGCAGAATCGGCACTGGATGGCAGCGCGCTAGGCCGTGTCCGCGGAGTTATCCCCCCCGTTTTTATCGTAACAGTTGATTCCAGGGACGTTTTACTGTGCCCTTTTCGGCAATTTTCTGTGCCCCTTTTGGCAACTTTTGTCTGCTATGGGTTATCTCGACCCATAGCAACAGACAAAAATAACGACAATCCATTTTTTGGCCGCTAAGGTTTTAGTCACTAATATGCCTAAATCATTCAGAACTGTAACAGTTTAGTTAGAAGTGGTATATACTGTTTTCAACCGAAGGGAGGATCATCGTATGAGCAACACGCCCGTTGCGTCTAACAAAAAGCGGCTCATGATTACGCTGCCGACCGAGCTGACCGAGCAGATGGACATAAAGGCTCGTGAACTCGGTCTCACGAAATCTGGGCTCGTTGCGCTTGCGATTCAGAACCTGTTCAATGCGGAGGAGATTCGTCTTCATCAGCAAAAACAGTAGGACATATATAACGCAAAAAGGACCCTCATTAGCTTGGCGGCTTGGGTCCTTTAAGCGAAGTGTCATCAACTTGTTGGTAATATTCTACCACTTAAAACATGTTGGTGACCTTGGAAAGGTCACTTTATGGACGTAAATGGCGCTCCGCCCAGCGGGGGGAGCACGTTCAAAAACACGATTTCGAAAGAGGACTTCGCCGCCCTTCTTGCCCAGTCAAAACCGGACGACACGCAGTCGAACTCGAACTCGAATCGAGCTGCTGTTTTAAACGCGGAATCATGGCTCAAAGACAGCTCGTCCGGCAGTGGGCGCTTCATCGCGCTCCCCTTGTCGATGATCTTGCTTCGCAAGTCGAAGGCGAAGCTGTCGCTGAACGAACTGCTCGTTCTGGCATATATCCACGGGTTTCAACGCAGGGACTCTTTGAAGGGCTGCCGGTCCAACGCAAAGACAATTGCCGAAGTCCTCGGCATCTCCCCCTCGGCACTCAGCAAGAGGCTCCAAAAGCTCAAGAGCTTCGCCCTCATTGAGAAAGAGGGTCATGGCGAGGAGGTCACCTACAGGGTCGACGAGGCCAGGTGGGCGGAGTTGTGCGGCGTTGAGTTCGTCAACGCCGGGGCCCTTCACGAATGGACTTCGCACGGGACGTTCTGCCGGATCCCCTTTTGGGCGATTCGCGATACCGATCTCTCTGCTCTCGACAAGGTTCTTTTCGGCTACATTTTCTCGTTCTTTTCGGCCAAGGAGCCCAAGCCTTTCCGGGTGTCGACCCAGAACGCCGCCGACCAGCTCGCTGTCAGTAAGAGCAAACTTCGTGCCTCCCTCGAAAAGCTCGTTGGCCTGAGTCTTGTCGTAAAGACGGTCGTCTCGCCGCGCGCCCCGGCTGAGTACGATGTGAACCCGCAGGCGTGCATGGAACGTGGTGCCAAGAACCTCTAATCGGGACGGGTGACAGATTGTCCGTCCCTTTTTATTTGCCTCCCCCTGTGCCCTTTTCGGCAATTTCCTGTGCCCTTTTCGGCAATTTTTATCGAATTTAAGAAATATCTGCTCTATTTTTGTGCCCTTTTCGGCAATTTCCTGTGCTCTTTTCGGCAATTTCTCCCTATTTCAGGCACTTTTTCGCATTACCTTCTGTGCCCTTTTCGGCAATTTCCTGTGCCCTTTTCGGCAATTTCCTGTGCCCTTTTTGACAATGGCAGTTTCCAAAAGGGGCACAAAAAGTTTCCAAAAGGGGCACAAAAACCCGAAAACTGTGCCCTTTTTGACAACCAAAAGTTTCCAAAAAGGGCACCAATAATATCTAAAGAGGTTTTAAGAGAAAGAAAGGGAAAGAAAACTTTTTCTTTGATTTGAGATTTTATTCACGTCCATGTCAATCACCGTTTAATCGAAAACCTATCCACTCGCAACGTACTTTCCCGGAAATAAATCCGGTACGGCCCTATTGGTCTTAGCGACCAGCGAAACGTTATAGGCAAATCGGACGCTCGCTTTTCACCGGAAAGGAGAGCAATCCCTGACCGAAATCACTACGTCCTTGCCAACCCTCAGCGCCGGCGTCGCTTCGCCCCCCGGTGGACTAACCAACTTGGCTGTAAACACCTGCAATTCGGCAATGACCTACCGAATCCGTTTTTCCGGTTGATCTGGATACCGACATTTGGTTGACCTCACTTCAATTATCGGCAGGGAGCCGCAGAATCGAAAATAAGACGTCCTATCGGTGAGGTCCGACCGTTTTCTCATTGATAGATAAAACTGGTCTTAAATCGGCTCTCAGTGGCCAAGGTAAAAGAAAACGGGCACCCTTCGGTACCCGTTAACTCAACTAGATCTCTTTTTCGGCCAAATAGCGATCGAAAAGCTCCCGAGCGATATCGGAAACAGACTTGTCTTCCTCAAGGGCGACCTGCTTCAATCGCTTGCGGTAGCTCTCGGGAACGTAGACAGACAACTGTACAAGCCTCTCAGATGCCCCTTCAAGGCCCTTTTTCGGGCGCCCGGCTTTCCGTACCTGTGGAGCCGATTTCTGGGGCTCAGATGCGCTTTCAACGATTTTCTGCTGCCTCTCCTCGGCCTTCTCCGCGGCGACATCGAAGTAGGAGGTCGCCTTTTTGAACTTTGCCATTTACAGCACCTCTTCCAGTTCGTTCAGGATGTTTTCAATCGCCTGGGCGGCCTTGCCGTTCTTGGCGATTTCATACACGGGCTTTCCCAGCGCCGCGCCCTGCTTGAAGGCCGCCGCGGTCGGTACGGTGCCCAGCACGGGAAGGTCGTCGGCCTCGAGCAGTTCGAGGAACTGTCTGTCCACGGTCTGGTTGCCGGCGAAGTTGTTGATGATGATTGCGAACGACAAGTCGGGATTGGCCTCGGTGATGACCTTGATCGTTCGCTTCATGGGCTTCAGGCCCAGCGTTCCGGGCTGCACCGGGATAATCGCGATATCCGCATTCTTGGCGTACTCGGCGGTGTCGTCGCTCAAAAACCCCGGTGTGTCGATGACGTTCACGGCGTCCTCGTCGTCGAGCAGGTTTTTCTCGTGGTTCGCACCGCCCTGCGGGTCCAGGTTGCCGAAACCGACCTTGTGGCCGCGGCGCTCGAGGCCCCAGGCGATCTCGTCGGCGAACGTCGTCTTGCCGACGCCGCCCTTCTGGTTGACTAGCAGGATGTTCGTCGCCATGTTCTCCCCTTTCTGAATAGCGTAGTCATATATTAGCACATTAACATATGACTACATTAAGTAATTCTAAGACGCAGGTAGAAATACGTGAGCATGTTAAGTAATTAGTATAGTACTACGTTAACGTGCTCATGGCTGTGGGTTGGTTTAACCTACAGTCATCAGATACGGTTACAAGGTCGCTGATTGCGAGACGGAGACCCTTCCGACCGCCGACGCGGCGAGTGGGAACGCAAGGGTAAAAACGCATCGTCGCTGAACCAGTGAGTCAGTATTCTTTAGTTAGATGATGGATATTGAAATTAATTAGCGAGATAATGTGCATATCTCATAATGTATGCGTTTCACCATGAGAGAGAGGGGTCTGTCATGAGCTGGAAACCGAGAAAATGCGTTATTGCCGGTCTCGTGACAACCGGTCCTGGCGGCGGCTTGTTTGCAACCGCAATGACATCGTACCGACTTTTCACTTACATGTTCTAAAAGGCAGTTGCCATGCTGTCGCAGAATCAATCGAGATACTTGGCCACAATCGGCTTTGCCCTGCTTGCATTACTCTTTGCTAGCGACCTTTTGCTGAAACCACCCAAGGAATTCGTTTCGCTTGCCATATCCTGCATTTCCGCCCTTTACTTTACGGCAACCCTGTTCGTCGGACTAAAGGAGAGGAAAAAAGGCGCAGTCGCCGCATCTGCCGTATGCGTGGTCATAGCCATTGCCTCATTCTTTATCTGACACATTGGTGATTTAAGGGCGATATCGTAGGAATACGACCGGGAGAGCCGGGACCATAGGCTCCGGTAAGAACCTTCGCCATGCCCCACGCATCGAGCCCGATGATTTCCCCGCCGGGCGCCCTGATGGCCACGGCCTCCGGCGTCCGCGCGGTCTCATCGTCCGTGAGGCGGATGGGTGTGACGCTGCCGGCGTCCATCCGCCTCACGACCTCATCCCACTCATCGCGCCAGCCCGGCTTGAGCCATTTGATGACGATCGGACGCAAGACGCCAAGGACGCACGGGCGCGGCTCGAGCTCTAATACATGAGATCCCAGCTTGTAATACGTGAACATATGACTACATTAACATGGTCATGTATTACCGAGCGTTATATGCTGCGCCGGATCCGCCCGTCTGTTATCTTGGGGGCGACAGCCTCTTGCAAGGAGGCGGCCATGTTCCAGAGTGTCTTTGGATCCGATGGTCAGATTCATCTTGAGAACCAGCCCGGCAGCCAACGCTTCGACCTTACGACGGATGAGGTGAAGACGGTCATCCCGACCGCTGAGAACGTGAGCGCCGTCTTCGGCAAGGATGGCGTGGAGACGGGGATTCAGGTGGGGCAGATGCGCCAAACACTGGGCAAGTCTGGCTTCGATTGGCTGTTTAATAAGCACTAACGGTTGAGTTATTGCAGCATAGTCGCAGTTGTAAATAGGTGACCATATGACTATGCTAACATGTGCGCACAGTCATATGGTCACAGTTGTAGATTGGTTTAATCCGTGACCCTTAAGCTGAAGCTGTCTCAATGAACTGGCGGCTGGCGAAACGAAAAAAGGGAATCCATTTTGCGGGATTCCCCTTTCCGAGTCGTTATGCGATTTGTCCTACATCTGCTCGCGGCGCTTCTTCCGGTCGAGGAAGACGCCGGCTGCCACGAGGACGGTACCGCCGATGGCGAACGTCTCGCCGATGAGGTTCGCGCGGTCACCGGTCTGGGCGAGGCTGCCGGTCTGGGCGGCCTCCGTGTTGGCGAGGTGCTTCGGGCTGTATGCCGCCTGCTTCCTTGCGGCCTCCTCCGCCTCCTGACGGGCGATCTCATCGGAAAGCTCCTGCTCTGCCGCGATGCGGTCGGACTTCGCCTGCTCATAGGCGGCGAGTGCCGCATCATAGCCGGGCTGGAGCCCGTCCACCGCATCCTGCTTCTCGTCCAGGATGGCCTTGGTGGGCGCGACTTTGGCACGTGCCTCGACTGCTGCGGCGAAAAGCGCGTTGAGGGCATCATCCGCGTTCGCGTCATGGCCGGAGGCGAGCGCCGCGTCGGCATCGATGGAGTTCAGCTTCGCCAGCTTGGCGTCTGCCTGTGCCTTCGACTGGTCGGTGGTGGAGACCAGGGACTCGGCGGCGATGACGTCAGCCTTCGCGGCATCGAGGGCGGCCTTGGAGTCCTTGACGGCCTTTGCTGCATCCTGCTCGCGCTGCTGTGCCTCTGCGAGCTTCGCGGCGAGACCGGTGAGGATGTCGAGGTTCGACTGTGCGACCTCGAGATCGGACTGGGAGCCGGTGAGCTTGTCGGCGGCAACGCCGGTGTCGGCCTTTGCGGCATCGACGGCACGCTGGGCATCCGCGAGGGCGCTTGCGGTGCCGTCCGCCTTTTGTTTGGCGGCGGCGAGGACGGTCGCCTTCTCGACCTGATCGGCTGCCGCCGCGTCGTGGACGCTCTTTGCGGTATCGAGTGCCTTCTTGGCGGCGGCGACGTCCTGGAAGAACTTCGCGAGGTCGGCGTTCGCATCGTCCACGCCCTGCTGCTTGGATGCGGTGTCCGCCTTGGCGGAGTCCAGCTTGGACTGGGCGGCCGTTACGGCTGCGTTGGCGGCATCGAGGGCACGTTGTTTCTGCTGGACGGTCGACTTTGCCGTATCGACGGCTGCGTTGGCGGCATCGAGGTTCGATTTCGCCGCATTCAGCTCGGCCTGGGCATCCGTGACGCCCTGCTGCTTGGTGGCGACATCAGCTTTTGCGGCATCGACGGCACGCTGCGCATCGGTGACGCCCTGCTTCGCGGCATCGACACCTGTTTGTGCGGAATCCGCTGCGTCCTGCTTCTGCTGGACAGTTGCGGCGGCGCCGGCGGCTGTCTGCTGCTTGGATGCGAGATCGGCCTTGGCTGCGTCGAGCGCGCTCTTGGCGTTCTTAAGACCGTTGATATAGGAGGTCAGCTTCTGCTCGTACTCGTCGACGGAGATGGCTCCGGTATTCCAGCCCGAACCGGCCCAACCGCCGTATTGCAGCGTGAGCGAGAACGTCAAACGGGTGTCATCGTTCAGACCGCATCCCATGACAGCATAGTCAGGGTTGATGATATTCATGTAATGACCGATACGGTAGTAATCGAACTTGTCCTGGTTGGCGTACCAGAAGTCGTAGGCGTCCTTTCCGGAAAGATTCGTCGCACCAAGGGAGGCTGCAGTCTTGTCAAACAGATCCTTTTCCTGATAGATCCAGGCCTTGCAGGGGTCGCGATAGCTCCAGGCAAGGTTTTCACCGACATCGAACTGCTGAGCATGCTCTACATTTTTCGTCGAATAGTTTGCATCTGCAATCGCTGCCGCAATGAGCTTATAGCTTACCTCAAGCTCGGAAAGGCCGACGGACTTACGGTAGGCGTTCACGTTCTTCATGACCGTGATGGACGAAAGCATGTTTTCAAGGCCCGTGGCGTCGAGACTGTTTCCGATCTCGGTGTAGTCCTTGTACGTGCAGTTCTGGATGATCTCGATGGCTGAATCAGCACCCATAGCCTTGAAGAAGCCGATGGCTCCCTGCTTGAGCTGTGCGTCGGCTGAATCGAGTTTCGCCTGTGCCTCGTCGACCTTCTGCTGGGCGGTGGTCACGGCCGCATCGGCGATGTCCTTTGCGGTCTTGGCGTTCGCAAGCTCTTCGTCTGCGGCTGCCTTGGCGGACTCAGCGTCCTTGCTAGCCTGCTTCGCGGCATCCAGCTTGGCGACGGCATCGGCGTTCGCCTGCTTGGCCGCATCGAGACTGGAGTTCGCGGCATCGAGTGCGCACTGGGCGTCGTCCACGCCGGACGCGGCATCGACTGCGACCTGCTGCTTCGCGGAGAGGGACGTCTGGGCATCATTCAGCTCGGTCTGGGCCGTTGCCGCAGCGGACTGCGCCTGCTCGAGCTCGGACTCGCACTGGGACTGCACCGCTCGTGCGGCGGCGAGGGCTGCCTCCGCGTCCGCGACCTTCTGCTTAGCGGCTTCGTACTCCGGACCGCTGGCGCCT
>OCQZ01000040.1_pt1 | contig 34613 bp, 20 predicted proteins | sample 1538921 | NCBI WGS metagenome assembly OCQZ01 (sample SAMN03418269, study PRJEB22391) | human gut metagenome | biome: human-gut; feature: organic feature; material: feces | host: Homo sapiens | place: Tanzania | collected 2013-01 | reverse complement strand
CCCTTGGCTATGTTTGGGGCTTGGATTTCTGCGTCTCTTTTCTTTCTTTTCCCTTTTTCTTCGATATATTTCGGGTATTTGTCCCTTTTGTTGCTAGATTTGTCTGATATTTAGCGTGAGATTGCCGTATTCTAACCTACTTTTGCAACCGAAATCAAAATAAAAAATCAAAAGAACCTGAAAACAATTAAGCAAAATGAATCACGTCTTAAGCAAAACAAAACAGAGAAGTCTCCTTCTCGTAGCATTGTTGCTCATGGGATGTTTGCAGCTTTTCGCTCAGACTCGCACCATTAAAGGTGAAGTGACAGATGCACAAAATGGTGATCCTCTTATCGGCGCTACCATTATGGTAGAAGGCGAAAAGGGTGGTACGGTTACTGATTTCGACGGTAACTTTGTTCTTCAAGTATCTTCTTCTGCCAAGAAGATCAAGGTATCTTATATAGGTTATATAGATAAGATACTGGCTGTTTCTGAAAATATGAAGGTGAAACTCGAATCGGATAGCAAGGCGCTTGCCGATGTCGTGGTCATCGGTTATGGTACTGCGCGCAAGAGCGACTTGACAGGTTCCGTGGCTACGGTGAAGGCAAAGGACTTCAACAAGGGTCTTGTTTCATCTCCTGAGCAGTTGATCAATGGTAAGGTTTCGGGTGTGCAGATCATGTCCAACAGTGGTTCTGCCTCAGCAGGTAGTACCATCCGTGTGCGTGGTGGTGCTTCGCTGAATGCCAGCAACGACCCTCTTATCGTGCTCGATGGTGTGCCATTGGAGCAGGGCGGTATCTCTGGTAACAGCAGCAACTTCCTCAGTATGATCAACCCTTCGGATATCGAGAGCATGACTGTATTGAAGGATGCTTCTTCTACTGCCATCTATGGTTCCCGTGCATCCAATGGTGTCATCATCATCACTACCAAGAAGGGACAGCAGGGCGGTTTGAAGGTGAACTTCAATACTACCAACAGTATGCAGACCCGTGCGCAGATGGTGGATATGCTGAGCCATGATGATTTCGTGAATGTCATCAATCAGTTTGGTACTGATAACCAGAAGTCATTGCTCGGCAATGCCAATACCGATTGGAACGACGAGGTTTACCGTACCGCTTTCGGTACTGATAACAACCTCAGCTTGAGCGGAAGCATCGGTAAGTATTTGCCTTTCCGTGTTTCTGCCGGATATTACAACCAGAGCGGTCTGGTGCGCAAGGACAATGTTGAGCGCTGGACTGGTAACGTGGTATTGACACCTAGCTTCTTCCAGGACCACTTGAAATTGACTATCAATGCCAAGGGTACTCTCAATAACAACTCTTTCAACAATGGTGGTGCAGTCTGGGCTGCCGCAACTTTCAACCCAACCATTCCTGTTTATTCCGGCAACAGCAACTATGGTGGCTTCAATGAGGCACTCGATGCAGATGGCTATCCTGTGAATGCGGGTGTGAGAAACCCTCGCGGCTTGGTGGATCTTTATGATTCAAAGAGTAAGGTGAGCCGTTTCATCGGTTCGATGGATGTAGATTACAAGGTTCATTTCCTGCCAGACCTCAAGCTCCATGCTACCATTGGTGCTGATTATGCCAAGGGTGATGGTACCATCTATGTTCCTGGTTATGCAGCACAGTCATTCAATAAGGATGAGTCTTTGAGCGGTAGCGATTACAAGTATGGTCCTCAGAAGAATGAGAACCGTCTGCTTACCCTCTATGCCAACTATGCAAAGTATTTCGAGAATATCAAGAGCAATGTAGATCTGACAGCTGGTTACGACTATCAGTTCTGGAAGAGCACTACACCTCTTTATTATACCAAGAGTGCGGCAGGTACAACCCTTTCTACCGTGAAGGCTTCTGATTACCGCCACGTGATGTTGTCATACTACGGTCGTGTCAACTACTCTTTCGATGGAAAGTATCTCCTGACTGCTACCGTTCGTCGCGATGCCTCTTCCCGCTTCTCTAAGGATACCCGTTGGGGTACCTTCCCATCTGTAGCTTTGGGATGGACCTTGACAGAGGAGCCTTGGTTGAAGGATAACAAGGTTGTTTCTAACCTGAAGCTCCGTGCCAGCTACGGTGTTACCGGTCAGCAGGAAGGTATCGGCAACTACAACTATCTGCCGGTTTATACATCCAGTGTAACAGGTGCCGAGGCTCTCATCAACGGACAGTATATCACAACTTATCGTCCTGAGGCATACGTATCAGACCTGAAGTGGGAGACAACTACTTCCTGGAACTTCGGTCTCGACTTCGGATTCCTGAATGGTCGTATCGGTGGTGCCATCGATTTCTATACCCGCAAGACCAAGGACCTGCTGGCTTCTGTTCCAACAGCGGCAGGTACCAACTTCTCAAAGACAATCCTTACCAACGTAGGTAATGTAGATAGCAAGGGTATCGAGGTTTCCCTGAATGCAACTCCTATCCAGACCAAGGACTGGGAGTGGAACCTGAGCTACAACTTCACCTGGCAGAATATGAAGGTGAAGAACCTCTCGCTCACTCAGGGTGGAAGTCAGACCAATGTGAAGGTAGGTCCATCTATCGATGCTTACCAGTTCCAGGTACTCTCAGAGGGCTATGAGCCATATATGTTCTATGTATATCATCAGCTCTACGATTCAGAGACAGGCAAGCCAATCGAGGGTGCTTACGCAGACTTGAATGGTGATGGCGAAATCAATGATGCCGATCTCTACCGCTATCACTCTCCAGCTCCTAAGTACATCATGGGCTTGAGCACATCCCTGAGATACAAGCAGCTGACTCTCGGTATGAGCTTCCGTGCCAACATCGATAACTACGTATATAACGGCATGGGTATGAGCACTGGTGCATGGGAGACCGTGAGCTACAACAACTCACAGCTCAACAACCTCAACACCAGCTTCCTGAAGACCGGTTTCAAGACCCGTCAGTATCTCTCAGATTACTACGTGGAGAATGCTTCGTTCCTGAAGCTCGACAACCTGAGCTTGAGCTACAACGTAGGCAAGATCAACAAGTGGGCTTCACTCACCGTATCTGCGATGGTACAGAATGTATTCACCATCACCGGTTACTCAGGTACAGATCCTGAGGTGCCAAACGGAATGGATAATTCATTCTATCCACGTCCTCGCACCTACTCAGTAAGCCTCGGACTTCAGTTCTAACAATCAAAACAGAAAACAATGAAACTTAAGAATATATTATATAGTATGATGTTGGGAACAGCGGTGCTGACCAGTGCTACCAGCTGTGTATCCGACCTCGACCAATATCCTCAGACGGAGACTACCTCTAAGGATGTTTATACCTCGCTTGCCAATTATGAGGCTGTGCTGGGTAAGATTTATGCTGCCATGGTGACCAGCGGTCAGGGCAAGGGCGGCGACAATAAGGATATGTCTTCCGTATTGAACAGCGGCAGTGGTTTCGACTACATGCGTATGTTCTTCAACCTCCAGGAGTGCGGTACCGATGAGCTTGCTTCTACCTGGCTGACAGGTGAGCAGACCACAGGTTTGAGCTATCTTTCCTGGGATGCCAACGATGCGTGGGTATCAGATATGTATTATCGCATTTATTACAACATCGCCCTCTGCAACGAGTTCCTGCGCAATGCCAATGGCGCCAGCTTCTCGGGCGAGGATGAGGTGAAGATGAAGGAGTATAAGGCTGAAGTCCGCTTCATGCGCGCCTTGTTCTACTTCCATGCTCTCGATCTCTATCGCAACATTCCGATGGTAACAGAGAACGACCCTGTGGGAACTTACATTCCTCCACGTTATACCCCACAGCAGACTTTCGATTACATCGAGAGCGAGTTGAAGGAATGCGTAGGCGATATGCTTCCTGCCTCTACCTGTCCTTACGGTCAGGCTTCCCAGGGCGCAGCCTACATCCTGCTTGCCAAGCTTTATCTGAACAGCGAGGTATTTACCGGCGTGGCTAAGTATGCTGAGTGCAAGGAGGCTTGCGAGAAGGTGATGAATATGGGTTACTCATTGGAGTCTGATTACAGCAAGCTCTTCAATGCCGATAACGACAAGCGTACCAACGAGATTATCTTCGCCCTCCCGGTAAGCGCAGAACATACCGTAAGCTGGGGTTCTTCTACCTATCTGGTCTGCGGACAGTTGAGTATGTCGAATGCCAACCAGAATGTTGCCGACTTTGGTGTTACCAATGGCTGGAGCGAGTTCCGTCTCCGTCCGGAGTTCGTGGATAAGTTTACCCAGACCGATATCGATGGCAATGGCGACAAGCGCTGCAAGTTCTTCACCAACGGTCAGAGCAAGGATGTGACCAGCATGACCGATGAAACTACCGGTTATCTCTCTGAGAAATGGAGTAACCTGAAGGACGATGGAACAGCTGCATCCAATACAGCCAATGATGGTGTAGAAACTGACTACCCTCTCTTCCGCTTGGCTGATGTCTATCTGATGTATGCCGAGTGTGTGGCTCGTACCCAGGGAGCTAGTTGGGACCCATGGCCAGAAGGAAAGTCTGATGCCAGCGATCCTGAGGTCATCGCTTCCCGCAAGCAGGGAGCCATCTATTGGATCAATCTCCTCCGCGAGCGTGCAGGTAATACCGATGTATGGGCTAACAACTTTGCCAACGATGATGAGTTCCTGCAGTTTATTCTCGATGAGCGTGCCCGTGAGCTTTATCATGAGGGTTATCGCCGCACCGACCTGATTCGTTTCGGCGAGTTTACCACCAGCAAGTATATCTGGCAGTGGAAGGGTGGCACCCACGATGGACAGGCTGTTGACAGCAAGTACAACATCTATCCAATCCCTAACACCGAGCTTACCGCCAATCCAAATCTTCATAACGACAACTATTAATGACAATGTTAAGTGTTAAGTGTTAAATGTTAAATTATAAAGCTTACAACAACATGAAAAAGATATTTAGAAACCTGATGATGCTTCTCTGCGCACTCACCGCTCTGGTGAGTTGCGACGAGAGTGGCGACAAGATATATCTGGATGGCTTCAAGGCATCCGATCTGATGGCATCTGCCAGCGATGTGGTGCTGTCTATTGACAATACGAAGGACATCGTCCTCTCGATGGCTTGGCAGAATCCTACCTTGCTTTCGGGCGACGAGACCAAGCCTGCGGGCAACGGTGTGTTGAAAACCTATCTGCAGGCATCTCCTTCAGAGAGCTTTGCTGCGGTAAAGGAGTATTCCGTAACCGATCTCTCCAAGGCTTTCACCGGTGCTGACCTCAACACCCTTGCCAAGGATCTGGGAACAACTCCGGGTCAGAGTGCGCCTCTCTATTTCCGCATCAAGAGTCAGATGGGCAACAATCTCGATGCTGCTTACAGCAATGTGTGCCAGGTGAATGTTACACCTTATATTATACACATGGACAAGATGACCATCTGGAATGCGGATAAGAGCAAGGTGCTCACCTATCTCTATTCTCCAAATGAGGATGGTATCTACGCAGGATATATGAATGCTTCTTCCTGGCTCAACTTCTGGGGTAAGGAGAATGATGGAACCATTTGGGGTAACGTAGGTCAGGATGGCCATGTTTACGAAATGGATAATACGGAGTCAGCATGGAACTTCTGGTTCCCTGGTCAGACTGGTATTTATTACACTGTGGTAGATACAAAGGCTAAGGAATTCAAGCCAACCTACATCAAGGCGATGCAGTTGAATGGTGAGGAGATGACCTATGATGCTCCTAACTACGCCTGGACCAAGGTGATTACAACCACAGCTGATAATACACCAGTCAGTATTGTTGCTACTGGTGCAGAGTACAGCAAGGCTACAGCTACAGACGATGCTGCAGCCGTAGTCAAGACAATGAACTACACTCTTGCCGATGGCAAGATGACAGATGCCGCTGCTGCTGGCAGCGTGAACATCGCCAAGGCGGGTACTTATACCATCACCGTCAAGGTAGGAGAGAACAGCGACCTGACTTACTCTATCGAGTCTGGCAACCAGACAGCTCCAGAGCCAGAGGCAAGCAATACCCTCTGTATGTTCAGCAAGGATGGCAACACCCTTCTTGCCGTGATGAACAAGGTGAGCGATGGCGTTTATACCTGCAAGTACAAGCCAACATCCTGGGAGAACTTCCGCTTCATCTACGTTGGCGAGAACAAGGACGACAAGCAGACCTGGTATGGTGCCGATGGCGAGCAGTTCAAGTTAACTTCTGGCGATGGCGCCTGGGATATCTGGTTTGGTGATGAAAATGGCGAAACTGAGTTTACGGTTACAGCCGATCTCAACACTATGACATGGAAGTATGAATAGCTTAATGAATATTCTGCGCAATCGGTTGCGCAGAATATTCATCATGAGTAAGTTTCCTTATTGTAAACGAATCATTTATTTGATTATCTTTGCATTAAAATAATAACTTAAAGACAGAATAACAATGAAGAATATTTTAGGAAAAGCCATATTGCTGGCTTCTGCTCTTCTTTTCTCTATCACAGGAACAAGTTGCAGCAGCGATGATGCTCCAGTTCCTGAGCAGAAAAAGGAATACGATATGAGTGGCTTCGCCAAGGGAGCCGATGTAAGTTGGATTACAGAGATGGAGCAGAACGGAAAGAAGTTCTACAACGCTAATGGTAAGGCTACTGAGTGCATGGCGCTTCTCCGCGACCTCGGCATGAACTCCATCCGCCTTCGTGTATGGGTAAACCCAGAGGATGGATGGAACGGAAAGAATGATGTGGTGGCAAAGGCATGGAGAGCTCAGCAGCTCGGTATGCGACTGATGATAGACTTCCACTATTCTGATACCTGGGCTGATCCTTCCAAGCAGGGCGTTCCTGCAGCCTGGAAGAACTATGATTTCGAGCAGATGAAGCAGGCGGTTGCCGATCATACCAAGGATGTTCTCAATGCCTTGAAGGCAAGAGGCGTCAATGTAGAGTGGGTACAGGTAGGTAACGAGACCACCGACGGAATGCTCTGGAATGATGAGGATGGCGATGCTGCCCTGAAGGTGACAGGCCGTGCCTCTAAGAACATGGCGAACTTTGCCGCTTACATCAATGCCGGTTATGATGCAGTCAAGGCGATTTATCCGGAGGCAAAGGTGATTGTGCACCTCGACAAGGGAAACAACCTGAGCCAATATACCTGGATGTTTGACGGTTTGAAACAGAATGGAGCCAAGTGGGATGTCATCGGTATGTCGCTCTATCCAGATTGGATTACCGACAAGACCTGGGAGCAGGTTTCTGATGACTGCCTCAGCAACATCAAGACCCTTTCCGGCAAATACAACTGCGATGTCATCATCTCAGAGATCGGTATGGTGTGGAATTCAGAAAATGCCGCTCCATTCCTCAAGAAGATGGTGGATGGCTGCAAGGCTATCTCTACCTGCGAGGGCGTGTTCTACTGGGAGCCTGAGTGCAACAGTGGCTGGAACGGCTACGACAAGGGAGCCTTCGACAACAGTGGCAAGCCAACTGCAGCACTCGATGCCTTCAAGTAATTAGGTAAGTTAGCTTTCTTTGCTTCCTATGGGAGCGATAGAAGCGAATTTTAAAATGGAATATGATACTAACTTAGAAGAAAAAGATATGATCAAGAGAAGCATTACTTTCGTGTCTCTCGCCCTGGCTCTTTCTACCATGTGCCAGGCGCAGAGTAGAAAAGTCATCAATTTGCCATCGTGGGATTTCTCCCGCGATGGCAAAGCGTGGTCTCAGGTAGCCGTGCCTCACGACTGGGCTATCTCGGGTCCTTTCGATAAGAAATGGGACCTGCAGATGGTGGCTATCGAGCAGAATGGCGAAAAGGAGAAGACCGAGAAGTCGGGACGCTCTGGAGCTCTCCCTTGGATAGGAGAGGGTATGTATAAGATGAATCTTCAGTTGCCGAAGGGCTACAAGCGTGCCGTCCTCGTATTTGACGGTGCGATGAGTCAGCCTGTGGTGAGCGTGAATGGCAAGGAGGCAGGCAAGTGGGCTTACGGCTACAATGCCTTCCGCATCGACATCACCCCTTACGTGCAGTTTGGCGGCAAGAAGAATCTCGTAGAGGTTCATCTCAACAATGTAGAGGAAAGCAGCCGATGGTATCCGGGTGGCGGTCTTTACCGTCCGGTTTCCGTGGAACTTTACGGCAACGAGAACTTCTCTACCTGGGATACCTTCGTGCGTACCCTGAAGGCTGACAAGCAGGAGGCAGAAGTAGAAGTGAATGCTCTCTTGGAAGGAAAGATAGGAAAGTCGGGCAAGACTGTCATCGCTTTGCTCGATGAGGCTGGTACCAAGGTTGCCGAGCAGACCATCTCTGGCTCAACCCCAGCCATCAAGACTACCCTGAAGGTAGCGAATCCTCAACTCTGGTCGCCGGAATCTCCTTACCTCTATCAGGTGAAGTTAACCCGATATGAAGGAAAGAAGGTGGCTGATGTCCAGACCCTGAAGACCGGTATCCGTACCATCACAGTTTCAAAGAATTATGGCTTCCAGCTCAATGGCGTCACCCGCAAGATCAAGGGTGTCTGCCTGCACCACGACCTCGGTCCGTTGGGAGCTGCAGAGAACAAGGCGGCACTCATCCGCCAGATCAAGACAATGAAACAGATGGGCTGCGACGCCATCCGAACAGCCCACAACATGCCTTCTACCATGCAGATGGAAATCTGCGATTCACTCGGTATGATGGTAATGGCAGAGAGCTTCGATATGTGGATCTATCCTAAGTGCAAGAATGGCTACGCCAAGTTCTTCAGGGAGTGGAGCGACAGGGACATCACCAATCTGGTGAAGCATCACCGCAACCATCCTAGCATCATCATGTGGAGCATCGGCAACGAGATTCCTGAGCAGTGGAGCAAGGAGGGGACGGAAATTGCGAAGCATCTGCAGGATCTCTGTCATCAGTACGACCCATCCCGTCCTGTAACCCAGGGTATGGATAGGGCTGAGGATGCCCTGAAGAGTGGATTTGCCCAGGTGATGGACGTTCCGGGCTTCAACTATCGCGTACATAAATATTATAAGAATATCGAGCAGTTGCCTCAGGGCTTCCTTCTGGGTTCCGAGACGGCATCTACCGTCAGCTCCCGAGGCGTGTATAAGTTCCCTGTCGAGGTGCGTGCCAGCAACAACAATCCATACGCCGATGGCCAGTGCTCCAGCTATGACACGGAGTATTGCTCCTGGAGTAATCTTCCGGATGATGACTGGAAGATGCAGGATGACTACAGTTGGGTAATCGGAGAGTTCGTGTGGACGGGCTATGACTATCTGGGCGAGCCGACTCCATACGATACCTACTGGCCAAGCCGCAGCAGTTACTTTGGTATCTGCGACCTTGCCGGACTTCCAAAGGATAGGTATTATATGTATCGTGCCCGCTGGAACGAGCATCAGCACACCACCCATCTTCTTCCTCACTGGAACTGGAAGGGTAGAGAAGGACAGGTTACCCCTGTATATTGCTACACCGATGGTGTAGAAGGCGAGCTTTTCGTAAACGGCAAGAGCCAGGGCAGAGTTCGCAAGGACAAGTCAAGCCGCCTCGACCGCTATCGCCTCCGCTGGAACAATGTGAAGTATGAACCAGGCGAGATTCGCGTGGTTACCTACAATCAGTATGGCGACAAGGTAGGAGAGGACGTGAAGCGTACAGCCGGAGAACCAGCGCAGATGAAGTTCAGCGTGGAGACTCCAGGCCATGAGCCTATCGCCTGCATGGTAGAAGGCTGTACCGATGAGCACAACGTGCTGCTGAATGCCGATGGCAACGACCTTGCCTTCATCACCGTGAGCCTCCTGGATAAGGATGGCAACGAGTGTCCGCTCGCCGATGATGAACTTACCTTCGAGGTAAAGGGTGCCGGAACCTTCAAGGCAGCATGCAATGGTGATGCTACTTCGCTCGATTCCTTCACTCAGCCACACATGCGACTCTTCTCTGGCAAACTCGTTATTGTTGTTCAGAGCAAGGCACAGAAGGGCGACATCATCCTCACCGTAAAGGATGGCAAGCGCAATATGGAAAAGTCGCTTACGCTGCAGGCAATATAATACAAACTTATTAATGATAATTATAGATTCCCCTAGGAGAAGAAGTTCTTGCTCCTAGGGGAATTCTTCGTTCAGCGACGTTGAATGTGTGTTCAGCACTGTTGAATGTGTGTTCAGCACTGTTGAACATACGTTCAGCAGTATTGAACGGAGATTTCTTCTAATGGTAGCAACAAATTCTCCCTATTCTTTCAACAACTTCTCCCTATCATTTGAACAACTTCTCCCTGTCCTTTCAACAACTTCACTCTATACTTTTAACAACTTCTCCTTGTTCTATTGTTATTTTTCTCTAATAATATTTGGCATTGTCGTGAATAATGTGTATTTTTGCAGCTATGAACAAACCACTAACCGCTTTATCTAAAATAAGCATGGCGATAGCTATGCTTTTTATATCCATAGCGCTCCATGCGCAACGTTTCGTCAACACCACCCTGGATGGTGCTCAGGCTGTCTATGCCATTACCCAAGATACATCAGGAGTAGTCTGGCTGGGTACCGACAATGGTCTCTACAGTTATGATGGCTACCACGACTATCATCATTTTGCTTCCCATACCTTTAGTCATGTCAGCATCAATGCGCTCGGCTTCGAGGGTAGCATGCTCTATCTGGCTACGGGCAATGGAATGCTGAAGTTTGATACGCAGAAGGGAATCTATGCTTCTGCGCCAGCGATGGAATCTGATGGAGGCAGGGACAGAAAAAAGGCGGCAAGGGCGTTGCGAGTGCTTGATATGAAGGGCAGGAAAGATGCCTTTGGCAACGATGTATATGCTATCCTGCATACGCAGAAGGGACTTCTGGTGGGTTCTCTCGCCGGACTCCGTCTCAACCAGCGCCAGATTCTCCTGACTCCCGGAGCACAGCCGCTGGTGAATGCCCTGGCTTATGATGCCAAGCGCCACTGCTACTGGATAGGTACCGAGGGAGCCTTGTACTGCGCCGACCAGGCTTTGCAGAACTTCTCTAAGATTGCGGCACTGGATGGAAACTCCGTGAAGTGTCTGGACGAAGACCAGGATGGCAATCTCTATATCGGTACAGACAATGGTCTTTATCGCATGGCGATGAACAACAGTCTGGAGCACTTCGTTCACGACTCGCGCAATGAGGCAACCATCCCCAACAATATCGTATGGTCCTGTTATGTGGATAAGTGGCAGAATGTGTGGATCGGTACCGATCACGGACTTTCCCGTTTATCTACCCATACCTTCTATCGCTTCACTTCGCTCGATAAGATTACCTTCTCGGGCGAGGGAAACTGTCTGCATGCTATCCTTCAGACCCGCAGCGGCGACTGGTGGATGGGCGGAACCAACGGCTTGATTCACTATGCAGAGGGAGTGCGTGTGCAGGGTGCAGCTTCTGAATATCAGAATGTGGTATGGTATAAGCAGAACAATCCTTCGGCTCCTCTAGCTCACAACCGTGTGCGCAAGATTTATGAAGACAGGGAGGGCGATGTGTGGATCTGTACAGACCACGGCATCAACCTCTATCAGAAGAGTACGGGAAAGTTGCTCAACTTCATTGTCTATGACAAGACCGGAAAGTATTCTACTGCCTGGGCTTACGATATCCTTCAGGATCGTGCAGGCAGAATGTGGATGGCATCTTATCAGGGTGGCGTCTTCGTGCTGGACAAGCAGCGCCTTCTGGCAGCCATCTCCCTGTCATCTGCAGCTACCGCCACCTGTGTGGCAGACCATCATTTCTCTGACAAGGGAAAGAATGCCCTCTCCGGTCTCCACATCGGACAGCTGGTGCTCGATTGTAAGGGAATGGTCTGGGCATCCTCTTATAATCATCTCGACCGTATCGATACCCGTACCCTTCGTATCTCCCATATCCCTGGCACTGATGCCATCAATTATCTGATGACATCTGATAACGGCAATGTGTGGGTAGGATATAATTCCAGCGTGAAGTGCTTTATGGTGAACCTGCCGATGAAGGGCAAGGAGGTGGAAAGCAAGGAATGGAAGATTGGCGAGAAGGTGGTTTCCATGTGTGATGTAGAAAACAAGATCTGGGTGGTAGCAGGCAATGCGTGCAGCGTGCTGGATCCGGAGAACAACAGTTTCCGCTTCATCATTCCGATGGAGAATCCGAACAATATCTATTATTCCAAGCTGAACCACGAAGTGGTGATGGGTGGTAACGATGGCTTCATCTCCATCCGTGCCGACCTTTCCATGCCGAAGGACGACAAGGCGCAGCTGCTCCTGGCGGGTATCGTGGTGAATGGCAGACAGACCCAGGATGCCTTGCTCGACGAGAACATTGAGGGAACACCGGGTGTTTCGCCTGTGGGACTGAAGACGCTTGTACTGAAGCATGATGAGAACAACTTCACGCTCCAGCTGTCTGATTTGCCTTTTGCCGATCATCCTACTGCCGTCTATGCCTATCGCCTGGAGGGTAGCGACCACGAGTGGCACTATCTGGACAAGGGCAATCTTGACATCACTTACAATGGATTGTCGTATGGCGATTATCATCTCACCGTACATGTGGTGGATGGCGAGGGAAATATCGGAGATGAAGTTTATCAGCTCGAAATCTCCGTTCTCCCTCCATGGTATCTCACCATCTGGTGCAAGCTGTTCTATCTTACCCTCCTGATTGTGGGTATCGCCTGGGTTATCAATGCCCATTTCGTAAGAAAGAAGTTGAAGGAGGCGAAAAAGCAGAAGGAGGAAATCCTGGAGCAGGTGCAGGCGCGTATGCAGTTCTACGCTAACCTTGCCGATGACCTGAAGAATGCTGCCGCTCACCAATCGTTCGAGGAAGTGAACCATCTGGTAGTTTCTAATCTCGACGTGAATGCTTCCGACAGCGAAACAGAGTCGGCAATGATTGTAAATTTCAATGGTCAGCAGACTACTCCGGCAGTTGAGATCGATGAGCTGGATAGGAAACTGCTCGACGAGATTAAGAAGACGATAGAAGAGAATATGGTGGATTCCGACTTCAACGTGTCGATGCTTCAGGAGAAGATGGGCATGGGAAACAAGCAGCTTTACCGAAAGCTGAAGGCGCTTACGGGTCAGACTCCGGTAGAATATATCCGTGATATGAGAATGCAGAAGGCGGCAAAATTATTGAAGGCAGGCAAGTTCAGCGTGTCGGAGGTAATGTACACCGTAGGCTTCTCTAACAGCAGCTATTTCTCGAAGTGCTTCTCCAAGGCGTTTGGGATGACTCCTACTGAGTTTATGCGCAGTTAGGAGTGAAAATGTTGCCTAAAATCATAACTTTACAGAAAAATGTTATGATTTTAGGCAAAATTCGTTATTTTATGTTTTAATTCTTGCTTAAGTTATTAAAAATTAGTAATTTTGCACCTTAAATCGGAGTACAGGTCCATGCGTGGACTATCAAGCACTATTGGTCTAAACTGAAAGAGGTATTGAGCGAAACACCTCAAGATGTGATGCAGTAATTGATTTATGTACAAGAAAGAAAAAAAATAAGTATCAATTTTTAGTAAACAATTAAGAAACAAGGATGAGAAGATTAACTCTTTTACTTGTCTCTCTTGTATTGTTGTCTATCCAATCCGTATTGGCGCAGAGTTTCCGCGTCAAGGGTACCGTTGTGTCTGCTGAGGACAACGAACCGATGATTGGTGTGACGATTAAGCAAGAGGGTACATCAAATGGTGTGGTCACCGATATTGACGGTAACTATACCATCGAAATTAAAGGGGCTTCGAAAGCTACGCTGGCATATTCGTATGTCGGATGTCTGACCCAGAAGCATGTAGTCAAAGAGCAGACAAACACGCTCAACATCACCCTTGCTCCTGATTCTAAGATGATGGACGAGGTTGTCGTTGTGGCGTATGGTGTGCGAAAGAAGGGAACCATTGCGGGTTCTGTTTCTGCTGTAAAGGCAGAAAAGATTGAGAATGTTCCAGCTGCCAGCTTCGACCAGGCTTTGCAGGGACAGAGTACAGGTTTGCAGGTCATCGCCTCTTCGGGTGAGCCAAGCAAGGCTGCCACTTTCCAGATCCGTGGTACCAACTCCATCAACTCTGGCAAGGCTCCTCTCTTTATTCTGGATGGTGTGCCTATCTCCAGTTCCGATTTCAATACCTTGAGTCCTAACGACATCGAGAGTATCTCGGTATTGAAAGATGCCTCTTCTACCTCTATCTATGGTGCCCGTGCGGCAAATGGTGTGGTGGTGATTACATCTAAGCGAGGTTTGGCGATGGACAAGGCGAAGATCACGCTCCGCGCACAGTATGGTTTTTCTGAACTGGCTCAGAGTAGCTGGAAGATGATGAATACCGATGAGCGTATCCAGTTTGAAAAGGAAGTAGGATTGGATGCCGGTAAGGATTACAACCTCCTTTCAAAGGTGAATGTCAACTGGCTGGATGAGGTGTTCAACGACCGCGCTCCGCTGCAGAGCTACGAACTTTCTATCAACCGTGCTACCGACCGTTTGAATTATTATGTTTCGGGTGGCTTCTACGACCAGGATGGTATTGCACAGAACTCAACCTTCCGCCGTTACAACATCCGTACCAATGCAGATGTCAAGGCTAGCAAGTGGTTGAAGGTAGGTACCAACACCATGGCTGCCTACGAGGAGGCTCAGCAGGCTGATGATGGTAGCTACACCACCGTGACTCCTATTTCTGCATGCCGCTTCATGTTGCCTTACTGGAATCCATACGCCAAGGATGGCAGTCTGGCTTCGCTTTCTGCAGGCAACTGGGCTGGAACCAGTGAGAACCCTATCGTCTATATGGGCAAGAATCCTATCAGAAACAAGAAGTACAAGGTGCTCTCTACCATGTATGCCGAGGTTTATCCGATAGAGAATCTGACTATCCGTACCCAGTTTGGTGCCGATTTCACCCATTCTACAGCGTTCCTCCAGTCTTTCCCAAGTCTCTCTTCGAACAACGGACAGGGTACTGCGGCACGACAGAGCAGCGATGCCATCAACCTGACAGAGACTACCACCGCCAACTATCGCTTCAGTCTGAATGATATCCATGCATTCAACGTGATGTTGGGTCAGGAGGCAGTAAGCCATCATTCAGAGGGATTCCAGGTATATTCCAAGGGTCAGACAAGTGATCTCCTGACCAACGTATCTTCTGGTACCCGTGCCAGCCGTTGGGCAGATTCATCTTCTGATTACTCTTATCTCTCGTTCTTTATGCGTGGCGAGTACAACTACAAGGAGCTTTACTACGCCGACTTCTCTCTGCGTACCGATGCTTCTTCACGTTTCGGTAAGGATCATCGCTGGGGTACCTTCTGGTCACTCGGTTTCATGTACAATGTGAAATCTACCAACTGGCTGAAGGATGTAAAGTGGCTCAGCTCTGCTCAGCTTGCCGTAAGTACAGGTACATCGGGTAACTCAGAGATTCCAAACTATTATCACCTGGCTTTGGTTTCCGGTGGTGCCAACTACGATGATACAGCCGGTTTCTATCCATCTCAGAGCGGTAACGAGGAATTGGGTTGGGAGTCAACATGGGCAAACAACTTCGCGCTCCGTCTCGGCTTCTTCGACAGAATCAACTTCAGCTTCGAGGCTTACTACAAGCGTACTTCCAATATGCTGATGCGTGTTCCTGAGTCTTATACCGTTACCGGCGAGGGCTATCGCTGGAAGAACGTAGGTGTGATGGCTAACAAGGGTATCGAGTTGAGTGCTGACGGCGATGTAATCCGCACCCGCGACTTCACCTGGAATGTAAGTGCTAACGTATCTTACAACCAGAACCGCCTGAAGGAACTTTATAATGGTGTAACCGAGTATGTGAACTCAACCACTGGTTTGAAGTATGTGGTAGGTCACTCTGTAAGCGAGTTTTTCCTGAACCGTTATGCCGGTGTGAACCCTGCAAATGGTGAGCAGCTCTGGTATGATAAGGATGGTAACGTAACCAATGAGTTCCGTGAAAGCGACAAGGTGATGACTGGCAAGACCTATGATGCACCTTGGATGGGTGGTTTCGGTACAAGCTTCCGTTGGAAGGGCTTGCAGCTTTCTGCCCAGTTCAGCTGGATTGGTACACGCTACGTGATCAACAACGACCGCTTCTTTGAGGAGAGTGGTGTAACCTTCGGAACTGCTTACAACCAGTCAAACCGTCTGTTGTACGACCGCTGGAAGCAGCCGGGCGATATTACCGATATCCCACGTTGGGGCGAGGTAACCCAGCTCGACGACCGTTTCCTGGAGAACGCATCGTTCCTCCGCATGAAGAATCTCAGTCTGTCGTATTCGTTGCCGCAGAGCTTGTTGCGCAAGACCAACTTCTTCTCAATGGTTCGCATCTACGGACAGGCACAGAACCTCTTCACCATTACCGGTTTCAACGGCTTGGATCCAGAGGTTTCATCCAATATTTACCAGGCGCAGTATCCAGCTTCACGCCAGTTTACCCTGGGTGTGGAACTGCAATTCTAAGCTAGAAAGGAGAAAACAAAATGAATATCAGAAATATAAAGACATACATCCTGTCGGGTATCCTGACCCTCTCGCTGTCTTCCTGTCTTGACAAATATCCAGAGGATTCCATCCGCATGGATGAGGCTGTCAACAAGGTGGAAGATGTGGATAAGCTGGTGATCGGTATCTACGACAGTTTCAAGAGCAGCGCCTTGTATTCGGGCAATCTGACAATCCTGCCAGACCTGCAGGCAGACTTCGTGTTCTGCGTAAAGGGCTACTCGAATGCCTACGGCGATATCTATCGCTGGAAGGACATCAAGGCAACCAACACCGACATCGAATCGGTTTATGCCGACCTTTATGATGTAATCAACCGATGCAATTTCCTGCTCGACAATGTTGATAAGGTAAAGGCTGCAACTACCGATGACAAGCAGCTTGACAAGCTGGAGCAGTATGAGGGCGAGGCTTACTTTGCACGTGCCCTGGCTTACTCAGAGCTGATCAAGTGTTTCTGCAAGGCTTACGATAGCGATGAGCAGGCAGAGAAGGAACTCGGCGTAGTGCTCACAGAGCACTACAAGGGCGATGAGGTTCAGAAGCGAGCTACCCTGAAGGAATCATACGAATTCGTATTGAGTGACCTCGATAAGGCTACCGAATACCTGAAGGTAGGTGATGACTTCACCGGAAGTCTCTACAACGAGATTTACTTTAATGAATATACCTGTCATGCCTTGCGTGCGCGCGTATCCTTATATATGCACAAGTACGATGATGCCATCAAGTATGCATCCAAGGTTATCGGCAGCAAGTTCTATACCCTAGAGAAGGCTTCTTCCAACACCTATTCCAGCCAGGTGAAGGATTACAAGTACATCTGGACCTATGGTGATTCACGCGAGGCTATCTGGAAGGTAGGCTTCACCGTGAACAGCTATGGTGGTGCCCTGGGTACCATCTTCGATAACTACAACTACGTAAGTTATCGTCCGGACTACGTGCCTGAGACCTGGGTTATCAACTCATTCGACAGCAACGATCTTCGTGCCGCAGCCATCTTCACTACTCGTGTAACAGGTTATGAGCACGGCTTGCAGTGGCCTTTGTTGAGCAAGTATTTCGGCGATGCCACTTTCTTGAGCAACAACATCCTTCACGTTCACCAGCCAATGGTATTCCGCCTTGCCGAGCAGTATCTGATCCGTGCCGAGGCTTATGCGATGAAGAAGGACTACACCAAGGCAGGTAAGGATATCTCAACTCTGCGCACTGCCCGCTACTCTTCTTATGGTGGTAACACCTCTTTGAGCGAGAGCAATGCCTTGACCGTTATCGAGTCGGAGCGTGTGAAGGAACTCTATATGGAAGGCTTCCGCCTGAACGACCTGAAGCGTTGGCACAAGGGATTCAGCCGTAAGGTGAGTGACCAGCCAGCAGCCAACTTCGTACAGAGTAGCCTGAAGGTAGAAAAGGACGCCCCACTCTTCGTATGGCCTATCCCACAGCATGAGCTGGAGGCACCGGGTTCGGAGATTGAGCCTAATGAAAGTAACAAATAAAATAAGGAGACGATCATGAAGAAAATAATGATGGGATGTTTGGCAGCCGTGGCTGTACTCATCGCTCTTGCGAGCTGTTCGCAGGATTATACCACCTATTCGGGTCCAAGTCATATCATGTTCTCTGATACGCTCTATCAGTATGCCGTGCAGGAAACCAACGAGGTTTTCAATGTTCCTGTTTCGGCTACCGAGAAGGTTGATTACGACCGCACCTTCGGCGTGGAGGTTGTTGATAAGCAGAGCAATGCCATCGAGGGACAGCACTATCGCATCCTCAACAACACCGTTACAATCAAGGCGGGCGAGATGGTAGGAAACGTGCAGATTCAGGGTATCTATGATAACATCGGCAAGACCGACTCTCTGGGCTTCACCCTGAAGCTGGTGATTCCGGAGAAGTATAACTGGACAGAGCTTTACAAGGACTACACCCACGTGGTGATGCAGAAGTCTTGTCCTTTCGATATCCACAACTTCTCTGGCTGGTGCATGGTAACATCTACCTTCTATAGCCAGTACTTGAACAACGTAACCAACCGTCTGATCAAGACCGAGGTAGTGGAAGGCGAGGAGAATACCGTGCTGCTGAAGGATGTTTACTACAAGGGCTACAACCTGAAGTTGAAGTTCAATACCGATAACATCCTGGAACCAAAGGTAGAGATGGACGATCAGATAGCTGGTGAAACCGGTGAGGCGTTCGGCACCATCTATGGAGATGGCAAGTTGCGCATCAGCCAGCCATCTTTCTACACCTCTTATTATAATACCTGCCAGAACTATGTATTGCAGTATGTCACCATGAGTGTTGACAACAAGGATGGTTCATCCTTCGGCACCGTGGGCACCTTCATCACCATGTATGAATGGATCAGCGATGCAGAGGCAGAGAAATTAAAAGAACAAGGATATTAAAAACAGAATAAAGTAAAATGAAAACATTGATTTCAAAATATTGGCTCGTACTCATGGCGCTGGTTTCAGTGACCCTGTTCACTGCTTGTTCCAGCGATGACGACGATGCCGTAAACCCTGTGTTCCCACAGGTACAGACTATCGCAGGTGCAGCTGGCGACGAGTTGGACTTCACCTTCGATGCCAACGAGAACTGGAGCCTCACTTCTTCTGCCATCTGGTGTAAGCTTGTGCAGGGCGAGAATGCTGATGCCTTCGTGCTCAATGGTACAGCAGGCAAGCAGACCCTCAAGGTAAAGATTACGGCAGATGATGCCAGCAAGGATATGAGCGTGGCTCAGCTCTTCCTGACCATGGGTGGTCAGAAGGTTGCCATCGCTGAGGTAAAGCGTTCGGCTGCCGGCTATGAGCTCAAGGTTTACGATGAGTTGGGCAACGATATCACCGAGACAGGTATTACCGTTGGTTACAAGGATATCGCAGGTCAGCCTATCTACAACAAGTTCTCTGTCAAGGCAAACTATCGTTTTGCTGTTACCAACACTCCTGCCTGGGTAGAGTTGGAAGGCGGCTTCCTGGTAGGTACACCTAACAAGCCAGCCGTAGGCGGTGCAGCCTTCAAGGAGAACCAGGGCGTGAGCGCCAAGTATGCCATTGCCAAGGATGCCAACTACACCGTTACCTTCTCTTCTGAGGATGGCAAGGCTGCCGTTACCGTACCGGTTATCTATAATGGTATGACCACCAACACCATGGATGTTACATATCCTACCGCTTCACAGTGGGCAGTATGGAATGTATCTCTGGATGGCAAGGTATTCACCCAGAACGGTTCAAGTCTGAATGGCGAGACCACCAATGCGTTTACTTTCCACAACTTCGTTCCTTTTACCCTCAAGACCTTTGGTGATGCTTATCAGCTGGTAGTCTTCGAGAACAAGGAGAATGGTTTGTTCGAGGATGCTTCCGGCGCTGTTCAGTTGCTGGGCGAGAAGGGGGATGTGAAGCTCACGGTCGCTCCATTGGGCAGCGGAAGCCGTGAGTTCCTGGTCTATGCATTGCCACAGAGCGTATTCGAGAGTCTGGAGAATGGACTCGACGGAATGCTGGAGGATGACTTCATGACCGTGAAGAGCGATTACGACCGTTACTTCCTGATGGACATCGTACAGAAGGAGGACAAGAAGGGCGAGTCAGCTGTTACTGCTCCTATCGTAACCAGCATGGGTATGGAGGCAGATTGCGCCTTGACAAGCAATGAAGACTATAAAATGTATGCCGAGGGCTTCTTCAGCTATACAGGCAACGAGGTATTCGAGTCAACTGTTTATGGTGGCTATGTAGCCATCTATCCACAGATCGACGGATGGAATCCTGGTGATGGTGCCTCTGTTGTGATTTATGATGGTGCAGGCAAGATGATGGATACCTACGAGGTAGGACAGGACGAGAAGGGCATCTATGTAGGAATGAACGTAGATGGACTCGCATTCCCTATCTTCGCAGGATTCAACGATGCCCAGGGCGCTTGCAAGCGTGTAGTCTTTATCAATAATATGGGATTTAGAAGCAAGAGAAAGTAATGAAGAAATTCAAAAGATATAGCAAGGCATTCCTGTTGCTCCTGGTTGCAATGATGACCCTGGTAGTGACAAGCTGCTCCGATGATAACACCGAGGGCTGGGACGGCACATACGGTTATGTGCAGTTCATGCTCTCCAAGAAGGTTTCGTCGAGAGCCACCCGTGCCGCTGCCATCGATAAGCTTGAGAAGCTCGGCGATGCCAAGAAGATCAAGGTGGTGATGGAGCATGACGGTACAACCGTATCGCAGACATTGTCGCTCAATGCCTACAATGCCGAGAATGCGGAGTATGGATTGAGAAGTGATAAGCTGCAGCTGGCATCTGGTTCTTACACCATCATCGGTTTCTATCTCTATGATGCCGTAGATGAGGAGCTGCTTGCCTCTTCTGCAGGCGAGACCTTTACTGTTGTGGGAGGTGGCCTGACCAAGCAGGACCTGATGGTGGAGACCGTAGAGCGTGGTAAGGTGCAGTTTGACCTCATCAAGCAGTGGGAGAAGACCCGTGCCGGAAACCAGGAGTATCTCTTCTCCAGCATCCGCATGATTGATGTGAGCGTAACCAACCTCTTCACCCGTGAGACCTTCACCTTCGCCAACCTGAAGGTGAAATACAAGGAGGGAAGCAAGGAGAATCAGAATCCGGACAACGAAGACGATAAGTATATGGATGTGGCTACTGCCCATTGCGATTCTACCGTATGGCTCCCGGCAGGTACCTATCAGGTTACCTCTTATACTACATACGGCAAGACCGGTGCGGTGAAGACTACCTACGAGACTCAGCCGGTAAAGGGCGAGGCTTTCGTGGTAACCGACAACAAGCTTACCGACAATGCCCAGGTGCCTATCCTCCTCTCTGAGACCAAGGAATACATCAAGGACTACAAGGCATTGAAGGCTATCTGGGAATCTCTGCAGGGCAAGGACTGGAGCTTCTATGGTGATGCTACCTTCCACGGTGCCAACTGGAACTTCAACAAGGAGCTTGATATGTGGGGTGAGCAGCCTGGCGTTACGCTTAACAGCAATGGCCGTGTCATCGGTCTGGTCATCGCTGGCTTTGGTGCCAAGGGTATCGTGCCTGATGCCATCGGTCAGCTGACTGAACTCCAGGTGTTGAACTTCGGTTCGCACGACGAGAAGATCGGTGCCAACCTCTTCTCCGACTACGATGCCAGCAAGTTGAGTGCCGCTCATAAGATGGCAATGCGTCATGATTATGAGAACAAGTTCCTGAAGTACGACCCACGTGCCCATATGTCGGAGATGATCGTGGAGAGTTTCAACTCTGATAGCAAGAATGCCAAGAACATCATCAAGAAGGATTCCAGAATCCAGCTGAAGGATGCCCAGATTGGTTTGACTACCAACAAGATTACAGGTATCTCGAAGGCAATCTATCGTCTGACCAAGATGCAGCAGTTCTATATCGGTAACTCACCAATCACTGCGGATGAGGTTTGTACCAAGTTCTATGATGATGAGAATTCAGAGTACCATCGCTTTGCAGAGGAATATACCGAGGAGGCATGGGACAAGATGACCACTCTCACCGACCTGGAGCTTTACAACTGCCCTAAGCTGACCCGCCTGCCGGATGTGTACTACAACCTGCCGAATATCCAGGCGTTCAACCTGGCACGTAACAAGGGTATCAAGGCTGCGCAGCTGCGTGACGACTGGGAGCAGATGGCAACCAGCAAGATAGGTAAGACCCTGCAGATTCTCTACCTGAGCTACAACAACCTGGAAGAGTTCCCTGCAACATGGGCACTCCGCAACATGGTGAAGCTGGGCTTGCTCGACCTTGCCAACAACAATATCAAGAAGGTACATCCATTCACCAAGGAGGTTATGCTTTCATCACTCTATCTCAACAATAACCAGATAGAGGAGATTCCTGCCGACCTGTGCGGTTTCTCAGAGAACACAGAGAGTCTGAACTTCTCTTATAACAAGTTGAAGAAGATCCCGAACATCTTCGATGCAAGCTCTGTACACGTGATGGGTTCTGTAGATTTCTCCAACAATGAGATTTCGGGTGTGGATGACGCAGGCGGTTACAAGGGTATCAATGCCTCAACCGTATCGCTTGCCAACAACAAGTTCAGCAAGTTCCCTTCAGAGCTGATTGCTGCCGGTTCGCCAATCATCACCCTCGATCTGAGCGGCAACCAGATGACCAGCATCCCTAAGGGTTCCATCAAGGGTAAGTATGCTTATCTCTTGCAGGTGATGGACTTCCGCTTTAACAAGTTGACATCTCTCTCTAACGACTTCTTGAGCGATAACATGCCATACATCACCAACATCGACTTGAGCTACAACTGCTTCAGCGAGGTTCCTACCCAGCCATTGAATAGTGCCAACCTGCGTGCGTTCGGTATCAACCATCAGCGTGATGCCCAGGGCAACCGTCCTCTCCGCACATGGCCAACAGGTATCACCAAGTGCCCAAGCCTGATTCAGTTCCAGATTGGTTCCAACGATATCCGTAAGGTGGATGAGACATTGACCTCTCACATGTATATCCTGAACATCTCAGACAACCCTAACATCTCTATCGATGTAACCAGCGTCTGCGCATACATCAAGGCAGGTATGTACAAGTTGTTCTATGACAAGACCCAGGACATCCGTGGCTGCGATGCATTGGATCTCGAAAATTAAACTATAAGGAAGTAAGATAATATGAAATATATTAAGAAACTTACATGGCTCCTCGTTCTCGGTGCCGGTCTGATGACCGCATCCTGCAGCGACAATGATGATGTGGAAATCCCTGGTGGACTCGCCATCGACAAGGAGCAGATTGAAATAGGAGCTGAGGGCGGAAGCGAACAGCTCGCCATTGCTGCCTCTCAGAACTGGGTGAGCAGCGTGGCTGAGCCTTGGCTGATGCTGACTCCTGCCAACGGTGTGGGTTCTACCACTGCTACGGTAATCGTAGATTCTACCTTGACCAATGGCCGCCGTACCACCGACATCGCCTTCCTCGGCGATAACGGTCAGCGCCGTACCATCTCGGTCGTGCAGTTTGGTTATGGCAAGCAGATTGACATCAAGGACCCTGTTGTGGAAATCGATAACTCCGGCTCATACGATGAGCGTGCTTTCGAAAGTCTGATTTCTGCCAATGTGGAATGCAAGATCGGAAGCATCGAGTATTCCTTCGAGGGCGATATGACGGATGCCGAGAAGGCGGAGAACGAAGGTGAGCGTGAAGGATGGCTCCTGAACGCCAAGAACGAGGATAAGCTGACCGGTACCAACCTGGGTATCGTGCTCGACCGCAAGGCGCGTCCTCGCAGCGTGAAGTTCAAGTTCCGCTGGAATATGAACATCGTTCCTGCCGTGCGTGTGGCTAAGGTTCATCTCGTTCCTGTGAATGCAGAAGATGAGCTGGTGGATGCTGACGGCAACAAGACGGATGATGTGATCCTTACCGTTCGCCAGGCTGCGGCTCCGAAGATTGAGGATACCCGTGCCGGTGACTCTCTCTCGGTCATCATGATCAACCAGAAGCTCAACAGCATGGCTACTTACGATACAAGCGACAACATGCGCAACTGGAGCAGCGTAACCCTCTGGGAGGCTACCGATGCCTTCGTGAAGCAGCACCCTGAGGCTGTGGGACGTGTGCGCAGCGTGAAGTTCAGCATGCTGAATCTCAAGCCGGGCGAGACGCTTCCTAAGGAGGTGAAGAACCTGAAGTACCTGGAGAGCTTCTCTGTGGCAAGTAATGACAACAACCAGATTCGCGAGATGCAACTCGGCGAGGACATCTGTGAGCTGGCTTATCTCAAGCATCTTACCGTACAGGCGTTCGGACTGGTTAAGTTGCCTGCGGGCTTCAAGAAGTTGGGCAAGTCGCTGGAGAGTCTCAATCTGGTAAGTAACAACTTCAACAGACTGTCGGATATCACCAAGGTGGTGAATGCCCAGAACTTCCCTCACCTTACGGAGCTGATTCTCTATGCACAGCGCCGTTCCGATGTCTGCATCAATTTGAGCGGCTTGAACAAGAATAGCGACGGCAACTATATCTACAATACTTACCCTATCGGTATGTATGGTAATATCAGCAGCGAATATTCAGAGCGCCAGGCATTCCTCTCGCTTCTTACCTGGGACAACCTGAAAGCCCTGGAGCTTTCTTACTGTTTCCTGGAAGGTGAACTTCCTACCGATGAGGAGATGGACGAGGCCTTGGAGGCTGCCGGAAAGCCTACACGCTATACGGCTGCCGACTTCTCTACCAACAAGGCAGAATGGCAGGATAAGCTGGTGGGTGATACCTGCAAGTGGTTGCTCTCTAAGTGGAACAACCCTGTAACCTGCAAGCAGAAGGATGGCACCATCGTTTACGAGGATGTCTATCCGATGTCTGTGCCACGCGTGCTGCCTAAGTGCCGCTCTCTGGCGCTCAACCTCAACTTCTTCACAGGTGCGGTGCCTAAGTGGATTCTGTTCCACCCTCGCATGGTGCTGTGGAGCCCTGCTACCATGGTATTCAACCAGACGGAGCGAGGTTTCAACACCGTAGGTAAGGCTGCCGGATTCTCCAATATGGCTGAGGATACCTATAGCGCAGAGTACTACTATGGCTCTAAGGATCCAGGTTCCAAGTGGGAGGTGAAAGGCGTAGCTTATCCATTGTACTACCGTGCCTACGTAGCAGCCGGAGATGAATCTGGCGAAGAGGCACTTGCCAAGTACAAGAGAAGTAGAAAAGTAAGTAGATAATTAATATAGAAGCAAACAATGAAGAAAAAGTTTTTCTATATGGCAATGGTCGCTTTGGCATTGACAGGCTGTTCAGACAGCCTGTCAACCATCGACTCTTCTGAGGGCAAGGCAGACATCACTATCCCTTCTGATGCAGAGGCGGGTGAACTGCTCATCAAGTTTGCCCCAGAGATGAGCAGCATTCTCGACCAGGCGCAAATGAGCAAGACTCGTTCTGGCAAGGCTACCCGTTCGGGTATTCCTTCTACCGACGAGGTGCTCGACATCCTGGGAAGCTACAGCTTCGAGCGTGTCTTCCCTGTTGATGCAAACACCGAGGCAAGAACCCGTGAGGCGGGACTCCACCTCTGGTACACCGTGAAGTTTGACAAGAGCACCGACCTGAAGGCTGCCGCAGAGCGCCTGAAGCAGTTGGGCGAAGTTACCAAGGTGCAGACCAATGGTCGCATCAAGCGTGCCTACAATACCGATAGCAAGCGCATCTATCTCAGTGACAAGGCGCTTCAGCAGAAGGCAACCCGTGCGGCTGCATCAGGTGAGCCTAACGACCCAGGCTTCGCTTATCAGTGGCACTATCGCAATCTGGGCGCCGGCAACTATGGCTTCGAGAATCTCAACGATAATCAGGCTGGTGCTGAGGCTGGATGTGATGTGAATGCCGTTGAGGCTTGGAAAACCTGCGTAGGCGATCCTTCCATCATCGTGGCTGTGCTCGACGAGGGCGTGATGTACACTCACCCTGACTTGGCGCCTAACATGTGGTGCAATCCGGGAGAAACTTCCCAGGGTGCGAAGGCTGATGGCGACGGAAACGGTTATGATGGCGACCTCCACGGATATAACTTCGTTGAGGAGAGCGGAAACATCACCTGGTCGGATGCCAATGATTCTGGTCATGGTACCCACGTAGCTGGAACCATCGCTGCTGCCAACAACAATGGTATCGGCGTGAGCGGTGTGGCTGGTGGTGATGGTACTCCAAACTCCGGCGTCAAGATCATGTCTTGCCAGATCTTCTCCGGTCAGAACAGTGTTACCTTGGCAGGAGAGGCGAGAGCCATCAAGTATGCTGCCGACAATGGTGCTGTCATCCTGCAGTGCAGCTGGGGTTACAATTCTTCTGAGAGTAGCGAGCTGAGTGGTTACACTCCTGGACCTGCTACCGAGAAGGAATGGGCTGAGACCTATCCGCTGGAGAAGGAAGCGCTGGATTACTTCATCAACAATGCTGGTTCGCCAAATGGCGTAATCGATGGCGGTATTGCTGTCTTTGCTGCCGGTAATGAGTATGCGGGCAATCCTGCATTCCCTGGTGCTTACTCCAAGTGTGTGAGCGTAGCGTCGCTGGCTGCCGATTATACTCCTGCCTGCTATACCGACTTCGGTTCGCTCGTAACCTTGAGTGCTCCGGGCGGTGACCTGGAATACTATGGTAAGATTGGTGAGACAGAGGATGAATATTGGGCTGAGACTGGCGAGCAGAAGGGTGCCGTGCTCTCTACTTTGGTAAAGAACGGTCAGCCTGCATACGGTTATATGGAGGGAACCTCTATGGCTTGTCCTCACGTATCGGGTGTGGCTGCCTTGGGTCTTGCCTATGCTGTCAAGCAGAACCGTCACTATCGTGCAGCTGACTTCATCTCTCTGATGAAGAAATCGGTGAAGGATCTGGATAGCCATTATCAGAATGGTGCTACCAAGACTTATTACATGAACCATACCACCGTGGGTGCTTCGCCTGAGACCATCGAGCTTTCCAAGTATATCGGCAAGATGGGTGCGGGTCTGATTGATGCGGCTCAGCTCTTGAACGGTATCCTGAACAAGGAACTCAGCTCGGAGATGAAGCTGCCTAATATGTATGTGGGTATCGAGAAGACTACTACTCTCAACCTTGCTGCTTATTTCGCAGGTCAGACCGAGGGTTACTCCTGCTCGGTTGCCAATACCAGCGTAGCTTCTGCTACCGTAGATGGCAAGATGCTCATCGTGAAGGGTCTCGCTGCGGGTAGTACATCGCTCACCGTAACTGCTGCCGACGGCACCAGCCAGACTGTGGTAGTAACGGTTCGCAAGAGTGCAGGCAACAATGGTTGGATGTAATATGAAGATATTTGCTTTCCTATCGGCTTTCTTCTTGGCTTTGCCTGTTACGGTGAATGCCCAGAAGGAATTGCTGAAGTTTGAGCATCCTCTGATAGATGCCGGTACGATGACCGAGGATGATGCGCCTCGCACCTTTACCTTCGTAGGTAAGAACGTGAGCAGGAAGGTACTGCACATCTCGCAGGTGCGAACCACCTGTGGATGTACCCGTTCCTTCGTAAAGGGTGATGTGATGCAGCCGGGCGATACCTGCCAGGTGCAGATTACCTTCACCCCGAACCGCTATCCGGGCACCATCAATACGGGGGCTTTCCTCTACCTGAAAGAGGTGGAGGGGCAGCCTGTGGTGAAGCTTGCCCTGACGGGTAGGGTGCTGCCGGGAGCCGATGTGTGGGCTCGCTATCCGCATAAGATGGGAACGCTGCGGCTGAAGCAGGCGAAGGCAAGTATCACGGAGGTGAAGCCAGGCACGCAGCCATCGGCTCGCATCCTCTGCGGCAACAGTGGCGACAAGCCACTCCGCATCACCAGTCTGCTTCTTCCGCCTTATGCCCGTCTAACCACGGAGCCGGAGGTGCTGGAGCCGGGTGATGAGGCAGATCTTGTCATCACCATCATCGCAGACCAGATTCCGGCAACGATGCCCGAAACCTTCACCTTCCCTGTTATCCTGGAGGGGCTGGATGCCCGTCCATCCGACAGGACCCTACAGGTGAGTGTGTCCCGTATTAAATGATGACGGGCTCCGGGCATCTATGATGCCTGAATCTCATCATAAGTAATCCATTCAATTATAAACAAGAAAAGATAAAGACAATGAAATATTTGAAGAAACTCTTCACCCTCCTGGTGATAGCCTTGTTTGCCTGCGGCTTTGCTGCTTGCAGCAGCGACGATGAGGAACCGGAGGAGCCTGCACTGGAGGTAACTCCTGCCAATCTTCATGGCACATGGAAGTTGGTGGAGTGGAACAACGGCGAGCAGGTGCCTGAGGGTACTTACTGCTACATTGTGTTCAACCGCAAGGAGCAGACTTTCGAGATGTATCAGAAGTTTGACAGTATGTATGGCCGCCACATCACGGGTTCGTTTGCCATCAAGAACGATCCTTACCAGGGCTACATCATCAGCGGAAGCTATGATTACGGCATGGGCGACTGGAACCAGAGCTATCTCGTAACCCGCCTTCTGGCTTCTGGTTCGATGATCTGGACCGGCAAGGATGATGCCACCGATGTCTGCCGCTACGAGCGTTGCAGCGAGGTGCCTGCCGAGGTTATCAAAGAATCGAAAGATTTTTCAGAATAAAGCCCGCCAGGTGCTCCGGGGATTTGCAATCCCCGGCAATCTGAAAAGCATATTAAAAAGAGCGAATAATCAGCAAACCATGCCGATTATTCGCTCTTTTTTTGTATCTTTGCCCTCGAACTCCTCATTACTCTGAAATGTAGAGGATAGGTTCAAGGAATAAAGTATAAGGATTAAAGTTCAAACGATATGTTGCCAATATTAACGATTACAGGTTCCGACAGCACTGGTGGCTCTGGTGTGCAGGCGGATATCAAGACGATATTCGAATTGGGAGGTTATGCCGTTTCGGCGATAACCAGCATCACCGTGCAGAATACCCTGGGTATCCAGGAGTTCTTTGATATTCCTGCCGAGATTGTTTCCGGACAGATAGAGGCAATCATGAACGATATGCAGCCCAACATCGTGAAAGTGGGAATGATACGCAAGGTAGAGACGCTGAATGTGCTCATCGATGCCTTGACCAAGTATCGTCCCGACCACATCATCTATGCTCCTTCCATCTGGTCGAGCCAGGGTGATGCGCTGATGACGGAGGATGTGGTGAGCCAGATCAAATACCGTCTGCTGCCCCTCTGTTCGGTAGTCGTGGCGAGAAAGAAGGAGAGTGACATCATCCTTCAGAACTCCCGACTCCTGGAGCTTGCCGAAAAGCAGGGTCTCCGGATTTATCGCCTTGATAATGCCAATTCGCATGGTCTCATCAACCGCTTCTCTTCTGCCCTTGCCATCTATCTGAACCAGGGCAAGAAGATGGAGGAGGCGTTGGCGATGGCGCAGGATTTCATCAATATAGAACTGGCTAGGGAGAGCAATCTGCAGGGCAGGAGTTCCGAGCTTTACAACCAGTTTATCTCGCAGGTGAACAACTTCTGCCGTACCTATAGCGATGTGCATTTCTATGCCGACCAGTTGAATGTGAGTGGCCGTTATCTGGCGCAGGTTACCCGCCGTATCTCCGGCAAGACGCCGAAGGCAATCATCGATGAATACATTGTGAAGGAGATAGAGCGCGAGCTTTCTACCACCACGCATACGGTGCAGGAGATAGCCAACACCTTCGGCTTCTCCTCGCAGGCTCATCTCACCAAGTTCTTCAAGAAGATGAGAGGGGTAACGCCTTCTGCTTTCAGGCAGAAAGGCTGAAAACAGGTGGTTTTTGACCAAAAAGTTAAAATAATTAAGTCAAAATTGAAACACGGACAAATTGAATTTGTCCGGCTCTTTTGTCCGGGTGCTTGTAAAGGGCTAAATATTAATAACTTATAAGCTGCCGGACAATTTGTCCGGACAAATTGAATTTGTCCGTGTTATTTTTTTCTTTGCCTTTTAACTCTATGTTTTCCACTTCGGAACTCATAGACTTCGGAGCCATAAAACTATGAGTTGGGATTCTTAACATAAAGCTCTAAAGCAGCCAAAGGAGAATAAGAGAGGTTGGAACGTAAACAGTTGGGAATGAGTAGATTTGCACAAAGTTGCCAAATCGGCATAAAGCAAGCGAGTGAGGAATATTGAAGTAGTTCAGTTACTAAATCGTGAGCCACAGTTACCTATGCAAAGCAGGTAACAATGCGGAAAGGCAACTTTGTGCATCAACGGATTTTATTGCGCTGATTCTCAATGTTTTGCGTATCAAGGAACGCTTACAAAATGATTATATTTGCACACTCAAAATGTAAGCGTTATGAAAATCGAAAAATTCAAGGTGTTGCTCTACCTAAAAAAGAGCGGAATGGACAAGAATGGAAAAGCTCCCATCATGGGACGCATCACGGTGAACAGGACTATGGCGCAGTTCTCCTGCAAGTTGTCTTGCACTCCATCGCTTTGGAATCCTCGTGCCAGCCGATTGGAGGGCAAGAGCAAGGAAGCCGTGGAGACCAACAAGGACATCGAGCAGTTGTTGCTTTCCATCCAAAAGGCTTTCGATGTGCTTGTGGAAAAGAGAACGGACTTCGAGGCTAAGGATGTCAAGGAGGCTTTGCAGGGCAGCGTCAAGACACAGACCACCCTTCTCTCCTTCGTGGACGAGCATATCAGTGAACTCAGCACCCATGAGGGCATCGATATGTCGAAGAGCAGTGTCTGGACTTACAGAAAGATTCGCAAGAATCTCGCTGAGTTCATCGGGGAGAAGTATAGGTTGACTGATTTGGCTTTCGGACAGCTGACCGAGCCTTTCATCAGTGACTTTCACCATTACTTGCTTGACGAGAAAGGCTTTTCATCAGGAACCATCACCATCTATGTGTCGCTCTTCAAGAAGATGTGCCGCATCGCCTTTGAGCGAGGCTTGTGCAAGAACCTGCTGTTCGCCCATTATCGGGTTGGCACTCCAAGGGTTACGACACCCAAGGCTCTCAGCATGTCTGATTTCATAAAAATCCGTGATGTGGAACTGCCCGAAGACAAGCCGAGACTATCCGTTAGCCGTGACCTGTTTCTTTTCGCCTGCTATGCAGGAACAGCCTTCATAGACACCGTTTCCATCACGAAAGCCAATGTCAAGGTGTTGGAGGATGGCGACAAATGGCTCATCTATAACCGCAAGAAGACCGGAACACTTGCCAGGGTGAAACTCCTGCCCGAGGCGTTGGAGCTGATGGCGAAATACGAGGACGGGGCAAGAGATACCCTTTTCCCATTGCTGAGCACGAATCGTGTTCGTATCGATCTCATCACCATCTGCAAGTTGGCGGAAACGAGCAAGACCTATTCCTACCATTCGGGACGACACTCGTTCGCCAGCCTCATTACGCTGGAGGCTGGTGTGCCGATGGAGACCATCTGCAAGATGCTCGGTCACAAGGATGTGAAGATGACGCAGCGGTATGCGAGAGTAACCCAAAAGAAGCTGTTTGAGGACATGGACAAGTTCATCGCTGCAACCGAGAAGGACTTTATTCTCGCATTATGAACAAGGCTTTCAACTTTTCTTTTTACAGTTTCAACTACATTATTATATTATAAGGACAACAACTATGAGCAGAAGTACATTTTCAATTTTGCCTTACATCAACAGACAGAAGGTGAAGGCAGACGGAACAGCCAACATACTTTGCCGCATCACCGTTGACGGCAAAAGTGCAGCCATTTCCACAGGCATATCCTGTACCCCACAGGAGTGGAACGCCAAGAAGGGAGAGGTACGGAACGCAAGGGACAACGGACGATTGGCAAGTTTCCTTGCTGAGGTCAAGGATAAATACAACTCACTTCTTACCGCCAATGGCATCATCACCGTGGAAATGCTGAAGGCTGTGTTGAAGGACAAGGACACGACAGGAAGGTTCTTGCTGAACTTTGGTGATACCATCGTGGAATGGTATCGAACCTCAAAAGCCAGACAAACCTTTCTGCACAAGCGGACATGGCAGAAGAACCTGAGAGCCTTTGTCCATTCGTTGGATAAGGACGACATCGCCTTTGAGGACATAGACGAGAATTTCGGGGAGGAATACAAGCTATTCCTGAAACGAGACCAGGGACGCATCGACAGCTACGTGAACCATTGCCTTCTCTGGCTGAACATGTTGATGTACAAGGCAGTGGACAGGAGCATTATCCGCTTCAATCCCATAGCCAAGATAGGGTATGAGAAGAAGGCAGCCCCGAAGATGACCCATATCAGCAAGGCAGACTTCATCAAGATGCTCTCTACCCCGATGGCTGACGAGCGAACGGAGCTTGCACGCAGATGTTTCATTTTTGCCTCGCTCACCTCCTTATCCTATATAGATGTAAAGAAACTGTACCCTCACCATATCAGTGAGAACTCCGAGGGTAGGAAGTTCATCCGCAAGGAAAGAGAGAAGACAGGCGTGGAGTTCTTCGTGCCACTCCATCCGATAGCCGAGAAGATTCTTTCGCTCTACAATACCACGGACGACAGCAAGCCTGTTTTTCCACTGGGTGAGAAGAAAGACATCTATCTTGATGTGCATACCCTTGGAATGGTGCTTGGCATAAGTAATAAGTTGGGATTCCACGCCAGCCGCCATACATTCGGAGTCTTGATGCTCAACGAGGACATTCCCATCGGCAGCATAGCCAAGATGATGGGACACGCAGACATTACAAGCACACAGGTCTATGCGCAGGTGACGGAGCAGAAGATTTCAAATGACATGGATAAGCTTATTGCCAAGCGAGAAAGGAACAGATTATCGAACGAAAAAACTATTGGAAAATGAACAGAGGAGTTATAACTATCAGCGAGAGCGGAACGGTATCCATGCCGACCGATACTGTATGGATGACCATGCAGGAGATTGCCGACATGTATAATGTGTTCGGCTGCTATGTGCGCAAGGCTGTTAAGGCTATATTCAAGGATGGCATTCTGAAAGAGCAGGGTGTACGCCGTCATGTCAGGAAGAACGACCGCATCAGCTATGATGTGTATAGCCTTGAACTCGTCATTGCGGTAGCCTTCCGTATTGACAGCATTGAGAGCAGAGCCTTTCGGGAGTTCATCATGCAGTCCGTCATCGGCAGACAGACAAGCCGCACTAAACTGGTCTGTATCTTTACAGAGAACGCAATGGCATAGAACAGCCATATAAAGCAACGTTCCTTGGAGGCTTTGCGCCTCCAGCCACTTGGGCGAGCCACCGCAGTGTTTTAGCTTTTACCTTTGCACCCAGGAATCAAGTTAGGATATTTGGTTAATGGGTGTTAAGGTGAACTATCTTTCTTTCAAGGTATGCCCTTTCTCATGTCATAGTCCTTATATAATCCAGCCAACTTTCTTGATTCCATTTAACTATTAAATGTCAAAATTATGGATAAAGAACTTTACATAGGCGTGGATGTCTCAAAGCAGACTCTCGACCTTGCTTATTATGACGGAGAAAGCATTGATTGGAAGAAAGCCCATATAAAGGTGAGCAACAACAATGCAGGTTTCAAGAAAATTGGTTCATGGGTGGCAAAGGTAAGCAAGGGGTTTGATATAGTCTTGTTCTGTATGGAATATACAGGACTTTACACCCAAAACTTTAGACTGTGGTTGGAAGAGAAACATTATATTTATAGGATGGTGGAACCTCGCAAGATGCATCGCTTTGAGCCAGACTTGGATGATGGACTGCGTTCGCTCGACCGCATCAAGACTGACGAGCTTGATTCTTTCCGCATAGCCATTTACTGTGAGCAGAACCACAGAAAGATTCTTCGCAACCCATCAAAACTTCCTCCTCCTGTATATTTTAAGTTGAAGAGGCTTTTGGCGGAACGCAAGCAGACTGTCAAGCAGTCAGTCCTTTACAAGCAGCAGCTTCATGATATATGTGCGTATGACACAGATTTGTCTGTGGAACGTAAGAATGGGCAACTTAAAACGCTCAATGATGCACTTAAAGGCATAGACAATGAAATTGACATGTACATAAAAGAAGATGCGGACATCAGCAAGAACTTTTCCCTGCTGACATCAATACCTGGTATTGGGCGTGTTGTCGCACTTGAAACCATTGTCTTGACCGAAAACTTCATGGCAATAGATAACCCACGTAAATACGCTTGCTATATTGGTGTCGCTCCTTTCAAGAAAGAATCTGGTACATCTGTGAGAAAAGGCTCGTCAGTCTCTAAGAAAGGTTTTAAACAGGCAAAGGCAGATTTGTCCATTGCCTGTTTGGTTTGCATGCAGCACATTCCGAACATCAGAGATTACTGGGAACGCAAGAGAAAGGAGAAATGCAGTGGAATAGTGTTTAATGCAATCAAGTTTAAGATGATACTCCGTATGTTTGCCGTTATAAAACGAGGTACTCCGTATGTGGAGACGGACAATTATCGAAATGGGAAAAACAAGCAACCAGGAGTGAACTAACAGTGTTTTAAGACCATCACTATACCATGATAGAGTCTCTTGGTTGCTTTTGGCAC
>OCQZ01000037.1_pt1 | contig 35406 bp, 27 predicted proteins | sample 1538921 | NCBI WGS metagenome assembly OCQZ01 (sample SAMN03418269, study PRJEB22391) | human gut metagenome | biome: human-gut; feature: organic feature; material: feces | host: Homo sapiens | place: Tanzania | collected 2013-01 | reverse complement strand
CCCTCAAAACGATGCTTGTTGCGGTCGTTAACGCCTACGTAATAAATCTTGTTTGTAATTTCTGTCATATCTTTATATTTTTATAATTCCTTCTTCTTTTGCTCTCCGAATTCCTTCGAAACATAATTATAGATGTCCTTGCAGCATTCGGTAGAGAACTCCTGGGCACTCTTCAGGAGACTGTCCCATTGCGCCTCTGTCAATCCGCGGTCGATATCCTCGCGGGTGATTCCATCCTTGATCAGTCCGAATACGAAACCGGCATTGAAGTTATCGCCGGCTCCGATGGTGCTCACCGGCTTCATCTTCTCCGAAGGATAACTCTTGGCAAAGCCGTTCTCGGCTCTCACCTCCACAGGGTCAGCGCCCTGGGTGCAGATAAACTTCTTGCAGTAGAAACTGATTTCAGCATTATACACCTTATCCGCCTCCGGCTTCTTGTAGAGGATTCCGAAGTCCTCGTGACTGCCGCGCACGAAATCAGCATACTCCAGGTTCTCTATCAGATTAGGCGTAATCTTCATGATCTCATTCTGATGAGAAGCACGGAAGTTGATGTCGTAATAGAGGATGGCGCCGTGATTCTTGGCGTACTCCAGGAAACCAGCCACCTGAGGACGAACCACAGGATTCAGGGCGAAGAACGAACCGAAGAGCACGATGTCGCCAGGATTGATTTCGGGAGTGGCAAACTCCAGCTGGTCGTGGGGATGATCCTTGTAGAAGATGTAGTCGGCATTGTTGTTCTCGTCGAGGAACGCCAGCGAGAGTGGCGACTTCGAATCCGGGAAGATGCTCACATTGTCGGCATTCACGCCGTTTTCTCTCAAAAACTGAATCACATACTCGCCGATACGGTCGTTGCCCGCCTCGCTGATAAACGAAGCATTCACGCCCGAACGTCCCAGCGAAACGACTGCATTGAACGATGAACCACCTGGTACTGCCTCTATCGGCTTGCCGTTCTTGAAGATGATATCAAGCACGGTCTCTCCTATTCCTATAACCTTACGCATTGTTTTATGTCTCTATTTATATTTTTTGGTGGCAAAGATAATTCTTTTTGGCGATAATGCAAAATAAATGCCCATTTTTTTGGATTCATTACATTTTCAATGTAACTTTGCACCTTGAAATGAAATACAATACTTATACATTAGACAATGGACTCCGCATCATCCACCTGCCATCAGATAGCCAGGTGGTGTATTGCGGCTACCAGATAAACGCCGGCACCCGCAACGAGGAGCCGGGCGAAGAGGGCTTGGCTCACTTCTGCGAGCACGTCACCTTCAAGGGCACCGAGCGCCGCAAGGCGTGGCACATTCTCAACTGCCTGGAGAGTGTGGGCGGCGACCTGAATGCCTACACCAACAAGGAGGGCACGGTGTATTACTCCGCCATCCTGAAGGAGCACATTGCAAGGGCCGTGGACCTGCTTTCCGACATCGTCTTCCACTCGGTTTATCCGCAGGCGGAGATAGATAAGGAGGTGGAGGTAATCTGCGATGAGATTGAGAGCTATAATGATTCGCCTGCCGAACTGATTTATGATGAATTCGAGAATATTCTGTTTAAGGGTTCGCCGCTGGGGCACAATATTCTGGGCACTGCCGAGCAGGTTCGGGCGTTCAAAACGGAGGATGCACTGCGCTTCACAAGGAAGCTTTACCGACCGGATAATGCGATATTCTTCGCTTATGGGGATATTGATTTTAAAAGACTGGTGAAGCTTATCGGGAGGGCGCTCGCAGATGATGAATCGGACAAGCTTGCGGAAGAGGGAAGTCACGCAGATTTCGCAGATAACGCAGATTTCTCGGGAGACACGGGATTCTCGGAGGGGCGGGATTCTGAGAATACGCAAATTTCGCAGGCTCCGCAGATGACGCAGATTTCTAGGGGAGCGATGGATTCTCGAGATTCTGGGGATTCGATGGGTTCGATGAATTCTGGAGATTCGATGGATTCGCCTGCCGGGCAGACGATTGTGATGCAGAAGAATACGCATCAGGCTCATGTGATGATAGGAACCCGGGCTTACGATGTGAACGACGACCGCCGAATGCCGCTCTATCTGCTCAACAATATGCTGGGCGGACCGGGTATGAATGCCAAGCTGAATCTCGCCCTCAGAGAGCACAACGGCTTGGTTTACACCGTAGAAAGCACGATGGTGGCTTATGGCGATACGGGCACCTGGAGCATCTATTTCGGCTGCGATGAGCACGATGTGAAGCGCTGCCTCAGATTGGTTCGAAAGGAACTGGATAAATTCATGCAGAAGCCATTGAGCGATGCGCAGCTCAAAGCTGCCAAGAAGCAGATCAAGGGCCAGATAGGCGTGGCTTGCGACAACCGCGAGAACTTCGCCCTCGACTTCGGCAAGAGTTTCCTGCACTATGGCTGGGAGAAGAACGTTGACCGCCTCTACGAGCAGGTAGATGAGATTACCGCCGCCCAAATTCAAGCCGTGGCCCAGGAGTTGTTTGATAAAAACAGGCTCACCACCCTGATTTTCAAGTAACTAAAATACGCATGAATAACTAACTTAATATAAAAATTATGATGAAACAATTCCTGTTATCAATTTGCCTCCTCTGCGCCTGCACTACCTTACAGGCACAAGGACGCAAGCACACTACATTTTATGACCAGAGAGCTACGCTCTTTGAAGTTCTCCCAACCAGCAAGAAGGACATCATCTTCCTGGGCAACAGCATCACCAACGGATGCGAGTGGGCGGAATTGCTCAACAATCCACACGCCAAGAACCGTGGAATCAGCGGCGATAAAACCGATGGCGTTCTCGACCGCCTCCACACCATCACCCAGGGCAAGCCAGCCAAGATTTTCCTCCTGATCGGCACCAACGACCTCTCTGCCGGCCGCAGCATCGAGGAAATCGCCAAGAACATCGATGAGATTGCAGAGCGAATCAAGAATGAATCTCCTTCTACCCGACTCTATCTGCAGAGCGTTCTGCCACTGAACCCGAAGTATAATATGTTCACCGGTCACATGAAGCGCAAGAACGACATTCCTGCCCTCAACGCCCTGATCAAGGACATCGCCAAACGCCGTGGCTTGACCTACATCGACCTCTTCTCTGAGTTCGTGGATCCTGGAACCCAGGATATGAACCCGGATTACAGCAACGATGGCTTGCATCTGCTTGGAAAAGCTTATCTGAAGTGGGCGGAAATCCTGAAACCATATCTTGGAAAATAAGATTAAAAAGAATCAGATTTACCTACATATCAATAAGATACAAGATTTCTTCTATTTAGTAAATCTCAAAAATCATCCTCGAATAGGGGTAGAAACAAAGAAAATCGGGCTGTTAACTGTTAACCTGTTAACCGCCCGATTTCCTTTTATATATAATGTCTATCTGATATTTTAATGTTAAACAAAAAAGGAGCATTATCCGCTCCCTCATTCCGGAAAGCCCCTTTGGCTCCCCTTCTACATCTCGGAAGCCCATATTGGCTTCCTACTTTGCTTCAATTACTGTATCTGAACTTTTAAAGTTCCTTACTTCACTGGCAGCTTAAGCAAGCTTGTTGCTAGCTGCGCCTACTGTTGCAGCAAATGCTACTACTGCTGCGAAAACAATACCTAATACTAACATAACTTTTCCCTTTCTTTACTTTAAATTCAACATTATCCTTTTCTTAACAATCTTTCAATGTTACCCTATTTTCAATCTTTACCTTATTTCTAATACCTCTCTTATCCTGAACTCAATCATTAACCTTTTTCTTATCCTGACTTTTCAATCTTAATCCCTTATAATCAATACCTTTCGTATCCTGAAATTACTAATCTTTTATCCTTCTTTCTTAATTCCGATGCAAAGATACGACTTTCTGTGTTCGCACACAAACTTTTTGGGAGAAAAGTTTCAAAAAGCCCCGATTTCTTGATGAAGGTCAAGAACCTTTACAGAGATGTTACAAAAAGGGGACCCATACGCACTATTTCAGTGCATATAGATCCCTTCTTAGTGGTCAAACACCTTTTCACCTTATTATATAAGAGCAAAGCCCTACACCAACCTTACGCTGCCATTCCCGGCGTTCCATAATGCCCGTACTTGGCGATGAACTTAGCCGTCTTGGAGAAAGTATCATCATCGTTCTTCACGATGAAGCCACGCTTCTTCCAGTTGCACAAGAGGATGGCAAGCTTCGTCTTGGTGCCATGAACCATACAGACATTCTGAATCTCTGCCTTGTCAAAGGTATCGTGAACGAAGAGAAGAAGATTGCTCACACCAGATGAATGGCACACGGCACGATTGTCGGCATCTATCGCCTCCTGCATCTGATTGCCGAAGAAACGCATCTTGCACCACAGATCGTACTTCACGCTCCACTCTATGAAGTCCTCTATCGCCTTCTCCCACTTCTCGCCATTCGCCAGATAAAGCACCATGGCTCTGCGGAAACCATTCGCCAAACCACGCTTGGCAAACTCGGCGTATGGCTTGTTGTAAGCCAACTGAGCCATCTCCATGATCTCACTGCCCAGTCGCTCGATAAGCTGGCGCGCCTTCCTGCACTCCTTGAAACCGCTGGCAGCATTCAAGCGATGAATATAAGGAGCCAGTTCCGACTTGAACAGCGCATCATACTCTCCCACTACCGGATACGGAGCGAAATCAGGACGGATGATGGTGGCAAGCGACAGGCGGCTCACGGCTCCATCAGCCACCTCACGAACCGAGAAGAACTTCTGGGTAACGGCGATGGTGCTCGAAGCATTCCAGTTGAAACGGGTCTTTACGCGGGCGGTTACGCTCTTGGTGCCCACACGCTCCTGACCATCCTCTGAATTGTCCCAGCAGAGACGGATCAGCTGGCTAGGGTCGTTGAACTTCCTGAGCATGTCCACCTCGTCCATCTTGCAGTAGAGATAGGCACCGCCAGCCTTCTGCACGTCATCGAGACGCTGGATGTAGGCAGCACGGGTAAGGTCGGGCGAAACGATGCGGATGCAGATGTCTTCCGGGCGAACGGGTTTCTTCTTGTTGTCGCCCATGGTGTTCACCTCGTCCTTCCAATCCTGCTCCTTCTGGCGGTTCACCTTATCCATCTGAACCAGGTCGTCGATGATGCAGTCGATAGGACCGTTTACCGCCGATTTACCAGACGACATAGGGGCTACGAGCAGGTTCATCATCGCCGCCTCGTGCACCTGATTGTCGATGTAGCGGAAGGTTACGCCCTTGAGATGAGCGGCAAGCGGAGGGAAGACCGCCATTGCCACAGCCGGCTTGAAATCGGCTGGCACCTTGCTGGTGAGCAGCTTGATGAGCTTAGGCAATCGGGCAGGCATCTGAGGAGGAACATCAGCGTAGATTCCCGCCTTCTCGGTAGCCTGCTTGGCGAGATAGTTCTTGCGGGCAATCTCCACCGCCTGCTTCACGAGCTGAGGCATTTCCGAGGATTGAGCCACCTTGCAGGCGCTTTCTACAGAGGCGAACGCCTTTGCCTCATCTTCGCCGAAGATTTCGATTACCTGCTTAATCCAAGCCGCCTCGCTGTTGCAGATGTATCTGAGCAGGCAGGCTTCACGATAGATGAAGTTGTTGCGGTTGCCATGGGCAGGAGCACCGCCCATCAGATCCACCAGCGCCTTGGTAATCTCCTCGTAAGGAACGCCGTCGTAGGTCTGCTCATACTGCACGGCATTGGCAGCCTTTCTCGCCTTCTCCTCCTCGCTCTCGATAGGCTGGAAATCTACGGTTGGAGCAGAAGATGAAGAGGGGGAAGATGCCCCCTGGAAAGATTGACCCTGGAAAGATTGGCTCTGCGAAGATTGACCCTGAACTGACGGATTCTGAAGAGAAGGATTCAAGGATGATGGATTCTGCTGAGCTAATGGATTCTGCTGAGCTGATGGATTCTGCTGGGCAGTACGATGCTTTGCCGAATCAATATCCAATGGACGGCCGTCGATGTCCAATCCTCTCTTTCTGTAAGCCTCACGATATTCTGCCACGGCTTCCTCATCCAGTCGCTTGTACCAGTCGTCGGCAGTATAGATCTGGCTCACGGCATCGGTGATGAAGATGATGCGCTCGGGCGTAACGCAGCTAGGGTCCTCGGTGGCATGGATGAGCTTGCAGAAGGCACCCTGAGCCTCAGCGATGGTCATTCCGACAGGGATACGGATGTCGATGTGCGCCTTGTTGCGTGCCGAACGTTCCACGTGGAGCACTTTCCCCTTCCAAAGCTCGATGTCATCGGCAGAGAAAATCTTCTCTCTGAAGAGCTTCTCGGCTGGGTCATCAAACATTCCGTTCAGCAGCAGGGCGTTCTTCACCGCCGTCTCCACCTCCTCCGGGTTGTCGATGTCCACGGTGGTCTGGAAGGTGAAGGCCTCCGGGTCGATGGTCTTCTGGGCGCGATGGTCGTCGAGGAAGTGGAAGTAGTGAGGAGAGCGGAACGGCAGCTGCTTCTTGAGGGCGGAAATCTGCTTGTCGAGCTGCTTGAAGGTCTCGCCAGACTTCACCTCCTGCTGCTTGGCGGTGAGGTCGCGAATCTGACCTACGAGGGTGCAGAGCCAAGGCTGCTTGGTAAGCTCGGTGTAGTAATCGAGGAGATGAGTAGAAATCTTACCCATGTTCGCATTGCGGTTAGGATTCATGGCGATGAGACGACGGCTCATCTGCTTACACTCCTCAAAAGAAATCATTTTTAAATTTGACATACAGATAAATTTATTAAGTTAAAAACAAGACGAGAAAACTGGCTCCCGCCGCTCAACCGTTCGGAAAAGCGATGCAAAGATAAGGAAAAAGAAAGTAACTCCATTATTATACCTCTGCCGACAAAAGCTGTATAAAAATATCGGGCAAGAGGGATAAAAGTTTTTAGATTCAGGTATAAAGAGAGGTATAAAACAAGAGAGAAAGAAGAAAGAAAAAGGCTACAAGAAAAAAGGAAGCGAAAAAGAAAAAGCGTTGGCAACAGATACAATTCCGCTGCCAACGCCTCTTAATTTTTAAGCCATTCATCTAACATAATACCCTTCTTAAAGGCTTCTTCTCTCAGGATTTCCACAAAAACATCAACAATCTCACAATAACGATTGAATTTTGCTTCCTGCGTATTGACAAGCTCTTCCTGCTCCAGACATTTCCATTCCAATGCCTTATGGTTAGAAAAGGGAGCGACTCCTGCTTGCCTCAAATCATCCCTACCGCAGAGAGGAGCTTTCGGACCGGATATTTTCTTGCCTTTAAACTGCTCTTCCAAGAAAGTACAGAACGACTGAGGAGAATTGGATGGGAGTAGTTCCCAATCGCCCATCAGGCGGAAAACCGGATACCAATAGACCTTTTTTGAAAGAAACACGCCATAATATCCCCTCTTTTGATAAACAGCAATCTTCAAGACTGCCTTTTTCACCAGTTCCTTGAGTTCTTTCTTATGCTCTCCAATCGCAGGTTTCTTCCCCACAGTCTTCATCGCTATCAGCGCCTCCTCGTTGCCGTGCTTGCCCCACTGCTTCACATCGCTCACCCTGCCGTTCATGATCATCAATACGATGCCCGAGAGCAGCTGGAGCATCATCTTGCGGGGCACACGCTTATAGAATACCTGGCGGAGGAAATCTACCGGGTCCGCCTTGAAAGTCTGATAGAGAGAGAGAAAGGGAAGGTCTTGAGCTGGCGTTCTATCTCATCCAGCTGGTCGGTGTAATCGTAGGTGCCCGTCTGCTTCTGCTTGAGAGCGATAGGGGCATCTATGAAGAACGACTGGGCCGCACGCTCGCGATAACCGGAGCTGGTGATGAAGCCCAGTTCGGTAGTCAGGACTTCGCCCATGCGATGGATTTCCTCATCATCTATCAGATAGAGCTTGTTGAGAATCCGGTTTCTCGTCTGTGTCATTTCGCGGGAATAATCGCTCCGCTGAATCTCCAGGAAGCAGGCGAGGCGCTCCCTAGCCTCTTCCAGGTCATCGCGCAGCTCTTCCTCCAGCTCCGCCCTGTAATCGGGATCTGAGAGATTCGGATGGTGAGAGAGAGTTCCATCGGGAGAGAGATTCCCGGCAGGAGAAGGGGTGCCGGCAGAAGAAGGGTTGCCGGCAGGAGAAAGATTTCTGATATGGGATAGTTTCTCCTGAAGCTGGATGATGTCGTTGAGGACACCTTCCAGCATCATGGTGCAATCACTGAAACGGGTCAGCTTGTCGATGGGCAGGATGGGACCGGTATAGTGCCAGTCATCGTAGATTCTGTCATCATAAAGCCCCCTGCGTGCCAGATCTATCACCTGCTCCGGCACATCCACCCGTGCCTGGACGATGAGATAGAGTCCCGACTTGTCATCGCCTCCTTCCTTGCTGTTGCTTCCCACGCATCGGGTGCGCAGGTCGATACCTTTCCGGGCGATGATGAGGGCTCTCACGTCCTCACCCTCCAATGCCGACAGATAGCCGATGAAGCGCTGCTTGTCGTAGGCCTTTACAGCCAGCGAATCAAAGGGGTTGGCGTCATCGGGCACCAGGCAGATGGTTCTGCCCTCTGCCTCCTTGGCGTATTCTATCTCATGCCCCTTCACATCATTGTGGGTAAGACCTACTATATGGAATCTAAGTTTCTTCATTGTCGTTTTTGTTTGTTGTTTATTAGTTTCTGCTTATGTTATTATAAGTTTCTGCTTATGTTTGTTATAAGTATCTGCCTATGTTATTATAAGTAGAGTACAAAAGTACGGCTTTTCGATGAAACCACCAAGCATACTTGTTTAAATTTCCTAAAAGGGTATCTTGGAGCAGTAGGGGGTTAACAGGGTTAACAGTTAACAGCTGTTTTTTCCTACCTCCCCCTTGCGTACCTTATTATATTAAATATATATATACTTATTTTTATATATGTGTGGGAGGGGGAGTATGCATTTTTGGGGTGTTAACTGTTAACCTGTTAACTCCTGATGTGGATGAAGGGGGATGAGGGGGAGACGATAAGGGTACTGATATAAGGGGATGAGAGGGCATCTATGAAGACTGCGCCCAGGCATCATTGATGACGAAGGAGGGGCTTAATAGAAGACCGAAAAAGATGAAAAGCAATGAGTTACGAGGATAAAAACTATGAGTTCGGGGATAGAAAACTATGACTTAGTTTTTTTAACTAAAGGGTACAAGAAGACTAAGAGAAGACTGCGAAAGGGCTGCGAAAGAGCTGCGAAAGGGCTGTAAGAGGGCTGTAAGAAGGCTGCGAAAAGGCTGCAAGAAGCAGCGAGGCGATACTCTACCTTATTATTTATAGGTAGAATATCGCCTCGTTGCCTTCATTGAAGAGGAGGTCCAGGATGCTCATATTCGGCTGGAAACCGTACTTCTGCCCGTAGACCTGATAATAGCGCTGAGTAGCGAATTCAGCGTCTGATAATAGCGCTGAGGAGCGAATTCAGCGTCTGGAAGCGGCTTCTTAGGGCGAATAGCATCTCGGAAATCCCTGATTTCATCCTCTTCTTTCAGTTCTTTACTCTGAATGTAGGCTTCCGTGATTGAAATCTTGGGACGGATGTCGAGGAGCTCTATCATCTTCTCCGTAGTCTCCATGTTGAAATCGAAGAGGAACTCGTATTTCTTCTCGAAGAAGGGGCGGATATCGTCCTGGTAATACTCGAAGAAAGGGCTCTCGCCATAGGCGGAGAGGAGCGCATTCCAGTGGACGTGGCGCCAGTTGGCGTGGTCGGAGATGCGGATATCCTTCATCGCCAGCGAAGTGTTGTGGTTCGTTGGGATGGTGAGCGAGAGGGGGCCGTTGGTGGTAGGGATGATCATGCGGTTACGATAGGTTTGCTTGATAAAGCTCTCGTGGCGCTCTATCAGGCATTCGTCGTAGCGGTTCAGCTTCTGATACCACTGAATGGGGCCGAAATATGTGGAAGGAAGAAGGGCTTTCAATTTTGAATTTTAAATTAAGAATTAATAATAAAAGGGGGGAAAGGAGCAAAAGGGGCGAAGGGGGACGAGCGATGGAATCGCTCGGAACGGGGGCAGGCGGGGGGACCTGCTGGCGGGCTTGAAGCGGGCTGGGAGCTGCTGGGGCTGGCTCAAAACAGCTTGTAAGCCTTGCCTATCATCTGATGCTTGTGCACTAGCTGCTGCCCTGCAGGCGTCTTCAGGAGATAGAAGCGGCAATCCTTGCAGCCGCAGCGCCTGCAGCACACTGTGGGGATGACGTAGCTTGCCGTATCGACAAGAATCGTATCGCCCGGAAGCTTCTCTATCCTGCCTATGAAATAGGCCTCTGAGACGAATTTCCGGGGTTGGCTCCAGCCTTGATTTCCTGCCTGGCTCCTGCCTTGATTTCCTGCCTGGCTTCTGCCTTGATTCTTATACGGAGCTAACACGGAATCCCGGAACACCACCACTTCGCCACGATTGAAAAAATCGCAGTCAATCCTATTCACTATCACCCGGTTGCCTGCTTTCAGTTGCGGAGGAAGACCTCCCGCTGGCACCGTGAAGACAGTGAAGGCAAAGGTTCGCACCACCCACACCAGGAGCAGCGACAAGCCTAAAGCTATTAGGAATTTAACTGCGATTTTCAATCTATCTACTTTATTTACTTTACTGAAGGTTCGCAAGTGAGCTCCACACGCCCTTTCAGGGCGTGCTGCTCCTGGAGCTTTTGGACCTTCAGCCCATACTTGAACCACATACGAAACTTCAGTACTTGATATTATCTACAAGTTTACTTGATATTATCTACGAAGTTTACTTGATATTATCTACGAAGTTGAACAGGCGGTTCCAGCGGATGCCTGAGAAGCCCGGATGATCAGGACTGTGACTCCACCAGATGAAGATAGGCTTGCCCACGATGTGATCCTCTGGCACGAAGCCCCAGTAGCGGCTGTCGGCTGAGTTGTGGCGGTTGTCGCCCATCATCCAGTAATAGTCGAGCTTGAAGGTGTAGCTCTTCGCCAGCTTGCCATTGATGAAGATGTTGCCCTGGCTATCTACCTTCAGGTCGTTGCCCTCGTAAACCTTGATGCAACGCTCGTAAACCGGCAGATTCTTCAGCGTCAGGGCAATGCTCTTGCCCTTCTTCGGAATCCATACCGGACCGTAGTTATCGCATGTCCAGCCGGTATAGGCGTTGAGCGGATACAGGTCGCCGTATCTTGCATCGGTATTGATGGAGATGCTCTCCACGAGGTTCTTGTTCGCCTTCAGCGCCAAGTAAGCCTTCTTGGTGAGAGGAATCACGCCGCTCTGATTGTACATCAGGAGGTCTTCGTTGGTGATTCCCAGCTCATCAGCCAGGTCGATAGGAAACTCGCCCTTGAGCTTCATCTTGTAGGTATATTGCACATTATCAGGCTCCTTGTTCGCCTTGCCGTTCAGGTAAACGATGCGGTTCTTGATCTGCAGGGTCTGTCCCGGCAAACCTACGCAGCGCTTCACGTAGTTCTCGCGGCGGTCGGTAGGACGGCTGATGATGTCGCCATATTCGCCCGGCATGCTGGCGATGTAGTTGCGTCCGGCAGCATACACCTTTTCGAAGTAGCTGCGCTGCTGCAGAGGGTTCAATACGCGAACATCCTGCTGCTGGCCGTTCTGCTCCAGTATCTGGTCGCCGATGGAGTAAACCATCTGATAGTAATCGTTAGCCTGATAGCGCTCCTCGTTGCAGAGGGTGTCGCCGGCAGGATAGTTGAACACTACGATGTCGTTGAGCTTCACGTTGCCCAAGCCCTTCACGCGGCGGTAATCCCAGTGAGGCCACTCCACGTAGCTCTTCACGTTGACCAGCGGCATGGTGTGCTGGGTGAGCGGCATGGTGAGCGGAGTTTCAGGGATGCGAGGACCGTAGCTTACCTTGCTCACGAAGAGATAGTCGCCCGTGAGGAGACTCTTTTCGAGAGAGGAAGATGGAATCACGTAGTTCTGGAAGAAGAAGAGGTTGATGAAATATACTGCCACGAGGGCGAATACGAGCGCATCAACCCAGCTCATGATGAAGCGCACTGGGCCTTCTTCATCCTTCCACCACTGCCAGTGAATCTTCTTGGTGATATAGACGTCGAAGATGAATGGAACCACGATGAGTCCCAGCCAGCTCTCTACCCAAACCAGGAAGAGAAGATACAGGGCGAGAACCACTGCGAACTTCGCCCACTGCACCTTCATATTGAGGTTTTGTTTCTGTTTGTCGATCATATTTTTTCTTCATTTCAATTTTCGCAGATGGGGGAATTAACAGAAGTTAAAGAAGTTATCACTCCCTACGGTCGTTCGGGAAGTTAAGAGACAATAGTCTTCTAGCATAAACGTAGGACATTTGTCCCTTAACTTCCCTCTAACTTCCCTTAACTTCCCTTAACTTTCCCACATACGAAAGCTCAGTAAAATTAGAACTTAAACAAATCTGATGTGGTGAGCAAACCGGAATGGTTGGCTGTGAACTCAGCTGCGAGAACGGCTCCGAGAGCGAAGCCCTTGCGTGAGTGGGCACTGTGCTCGATGGTAATCATATCAGCATCAGAATCATACATCACGGCGTGGATTCCAGGAACCTCGCCATCGCGTACGCAGTTGATGACTAAATCCTCATCGGTGATGTTTGCATCGCCCTCATCGTGATGACCATCCTCTGTCCAGTAGGTAACGCCACGCTTCCAGTCCTTCTTTCTGTCGATATTGTCGATGATTTCCTCGGCAAGGGTGATGGCTGTGCCTGATGGAGCATCAAGCTTGTGAACGTGGTGGGTTTCCTGCATGCATACAGAATACTGTGGGAAACCGTTCATGATCTTAGCCAGATAGCGGTTTACGGCAGAGAAGATGGCTACTCCGATACTGAAGTTAGACGCCCAGAAGAGAGTCTGCTTACCGTCGGCGCAGAGTTTCTCCACGTCTTCCTTATGGTCTTTCATCCAACCGGTAGAACCTGAAACCACCTTCACATTGTGAGAGAATGCCTTCAGATAGTTGCCGTAAGCGGCAGTTGGGTTGGTAAACTCGATGGCAACATCGGCAGAGCAGAACTCCGGACTGTCGATATCCTCAGGGTTATTCACGTCAATCTTACATACGATTTCGTGGCCACGCTGCAGGGCGATCTCCTCGATCATGTGTCCCATCTTTCCGTAGCCGATCAAAGCAATTTTCATCTTTATCTAAATTTTATTTGTTTTACTCTAACTGATATTTATTCTTATCTGGTCGTGAGAAAGGCTTTGCCGTCGCATTTTGTGAGGCCAAACTTTCCCCTTTCAAACCAAAATTTCGGCAAAGAAATCGCAAACGAGCGCAATGAAAGCTTGCTTTCAAATTGCCGAGTGCAGCATTTCTTATGCAAAAATACATATTTTTCTCCGAAAAACCTTGAAAATTCTTTGTTATTATAATAATAAATAGAAAAATTTGGTTATTTTTGCAGTGATTTAGGGCTTTTAGCCTCATTTAGTAACTAAAAAAGAGAAAATGATGAGCAAATACATATTCGAGACAAAGATGGAAGTGAGGGATTATGAGTGCGATATTGAGGGCATTGTGAACAACGCCAACTATCTGCACTATATGGAGCATACCCGCCATCTCTTCCTGAAGGAATGCGGCCTCAGCTTTGCCGAAATGCACAACAAGGGCGTGGATGCTGTGGTGGCGAGAATGAACCTGCAGTACAAGGTTCCGCTGCAATGCGATGATGAATTCTTCTCGCGTCTGTGGCTGGAGAAGCAGGGCGTGAGATATGTTTTCCATCAGGACATCTTCCGTGCCAGCGACGAGAAGCTCTGCCTCAAGGCAACCGTAGAACTCGTCTGCCTCATCAACGGCAAGCTGGGCAACAGCGAGGATTACGACAAGGCATTCGAGAAATACCTTGGGGATAGTTAATAGAAGTTTCGCATGTGGTTCAAGTACGGGCTGAAGGCCCAAAAGCTCCTAGCCCTGGGCTTGGAGCTTCTGCCCTTTCAGGGCGTATGGAGCTTACTTGCGAAAGTTGAGAGTTAACAGGTTAACAGTTAACAGCTGATTTTTCAATACCCCTTCCGCACACGAGCGAAAAAACTTGCACCATCAAGGACAAGCATCAAGCCTGCATCCATCAAAGGACAAGCATCAGAACTTGCGATCCGAAAGAGGCAATCCTATAAACCATAAAAGCCGAAACAATATGGAGCAACTACTTCACTACGTGTGGAAGCACAAACTCTTCCCACTCTCCCCTCTTTCCACCACCGACCACAGGCAGGTGGAAGTCATCGACCCCGGATTGCACAACCGCAATGCAGGGTCCGATTTCTTCAACGCTAAAATCAAGATTGCCGGAACCCTTTGGGTGGGCAACGTGGAGATTCACGACAAGGCGAGCGACTGGTATCTTCACGCCCACGACAAGGATGAGAGATACGACAACGTAATCCTGCACGTCTGCGGCACCATCGATACGGAAGCCCGAAACTCCAAGGGTGCCCTGCTGACACAGATGCAGCTCGACATCCCCGAGAATGTCTTCAAGCACTATCAGGAGCTGCTCACCATCGACCAGTATCCTCCTTGTTATCAGATTATTCCATCGCTCACCAAGCTCACCGTCCACTCGTGGATGAGCGCCCTGCAAACCGAGCGCCTCTCGCAGAAGACGGAGGCGATAGAGGAGCGTGTGCGCCGCTGCAACGGCGACTGGGAGAACGCCTACTTCGTGACTCTCGCCAGAAACTATGGTTTCGGAATCAATGGAGACGCCTTCGAGCAGTGGGCGCTGAACCTGCCGCTGAGAGCCGTAGATCATCACAGAGATGACCTCTTCCAGATAGAGGCCATCTTCATGGGTCAGGCGGGATTGCTGGAGCTGAACACCATCCCCGAAAGATATCAGAAAGACGCCCTGAATGATGGGTATTTTGCAAGATTGAGAAACGAATATCTCTATCTCTCGCATAAGTTCTCGCTGCAGCCGATGGATTACAAGCTGTGGCGATTCCTGAGACTCCGTCCGCAGAACTTCCCCCATATCCGCATCTCGCAGCTTGCGAATCTTTACTATAACCGCCGTGCGGGGCTCAGCCAGCTGCTGGAGGCTTCTACGGTGAAGGAGGCGAAGAAGGTGCTCTCTACCAGCGTTACGGAGTATTGGGAAACCCATTATACCTTCGGCAGCACGAGCATCAGAAACGAGAAGCACCTCTCTCCTTTCTCGCTCAATCTTCTCATCATCAACACCGTGGTTCCTATTCTCTTTGCCTACGGCAGGCACCGTGGAGAGGAGAAATACTGCGACCGCGCCTTCGATTTCCTGGAGGAGCTGAAGGCCGAGAATAACCACATAGTAAGGATGTGGCAGCAGTGCGGATTAGAGGTGGAGAACGCCGGGGATAGCCAGGCGCTCATCCAGCTGAAGAAGGAATACTGCGACAGGAAGGAATGCCTGAGGTGCAGGATTGGGTATGAATACTTGAAGAGATAAAGGGGGACGAGCGATGGAATCGCTCGGAACGGGGGCAAGAGGGAGCTAGGCTTGCTGCTTGATTGATGCTTGATTGATGCTTGATTGATGCTTGATTGATGCTTGATTGATGCTTGCTTGCAGCTTGCAGCTTGCTTCTTGCTTGCTTCTTTTATTACTAATTATTTTTTAAAGATTATGGGTGACCAACAGGAAATATTAAATACTATTCTATTAACGAGGCTGAACTACTTCAGCCTTGCAGGAATGCTGGAGCTATATAGAAAGGTGGGCTCCGCTACGCTCATCCTTGAGCATAAGAACAACCTCAGAGACATCCTACCCGATGCCTCGGATAAACTCGTGAACGCTATCCAAAACTGCGACGAGGCTCGAAAACGGGCGGAAGAGGAACTGGAATACGATATTAGATATGGTATCGAACCGATAACGATGAACGATGAACGCTACCCGCAGCGACTCAAGGATTGCGATGATGCGCCGCTCATGCTCTTCTACAAAGGCAACGCCAACCTCAACCAGCAGCGCATCATCAACATCGTGGGAACACGCCACTGCACTCCTTACGGCGAAGACCTTATCCGCCGCTTTATTACGGATTTAAAGCAGCTCTCTCCTCGTGTATTGATAATGAGCGGTTTGGCTTATGGCGTGGACATCGTGGCGCATCGACAGGCGCTCGCCAGCGGCTATGAAACCGTGGGCGTTCTGGCGCATGGCTTGGATGATCTCTATCCCCGTCAGCACCGGGAAACAGCGGCGAAGATGATAGAACAGGGCGGTTTGCTCACCGAATTCCTTACCCGTACGAATGCGGATAAGATTAACTTCGTGCGCCGCAACCGAATTGTGGCGGGAATGTCGGATGCCTGTATTCTGATAGAGAGTGCAGCCCATGGCGGAGGTCTCATCACCTGCGATATTTCGCAATCCTACGGCAGGGACGTCTTCGCCTTCCCGGGCAGGATTGGCGACCACTACAGCGAGGGCTGCAACAACCTGATACGCAACAATGGCGCCACCCTCATCACCAGTGCCGAGGATTTCGTGAAGGATATGCGCTGGCAGGATGACGCCACCTTGATGCGAGCCAAGCAGCAGGGCATCGAGCGCAGCCTCTTCCCGGAACTATCGCCCGAAGAGGAGCTCATCGTCCAAATCCTCTCCAAGACCAATGATCTTCAGATTAACATCATCAGCGTGAAATCGAACATCGACATCGGTCGCCTCACCTCTATCCTATTTACGCTGGAGATGAAGGGAATCATCCGCACCCTGGCAGGAGGAATGTATCATCTGCTGAAGTGAAGAAATTAAGGGATGAGAAAGACTAATAGTGCCTTTCTCATCCTTCTATCTAACATTTACCTCTTTCCTTCTTGAATGATGGCCAATTCAGCTCCTTTAAACCTTCCACGGAACGAGACTACAATGATTCGAGGATGCTTTGAAGGATTTGCCTTAACCGTACAATACAATCTCTTTGACATCTTACTCATCTCATAATACTCATTATTCTGATGCGTAAAAAAATAGTATAATGAATCAGAACATTCCAACACCTCATCTTTTAAATATACTGTACCATACATACAGTGAATTCCTTTTATATCTTCTATCTTTATAAATCTTACAGCAAAATCATAGTTAAACTTCAGTTTAAAAGTACTCACCTGTTTAGAAGAACCCTTAAGTTGTGGAAGTTTTATCTTAGGTTGCATTTCTGCGGTTAGCCAATAAGAATGATCTCTCCGATATTCCCACCGCATTTTTGCCAATACAACAACACTAAGAGCCAACACTACGACTATGAGAAGCAGGTATAGCAAGTTTTTAATCTTCATATTTCAATTCCCCCCCCCTGATATACTTTGTATCTTTTCTAAAATTAGTCATATATAATAGACCTTTATACCAACTCGGATCTTTCACTTTATTCCCCCCAGTATCTTCAGCATTAAAGTATCCAGCAATGCCACCTAATTGATTTTTTTCGTTCCCCCATACACAATGATATAGTATTACTTTCCATGTTGCCCCATCTGGAGCTACCGGATTTTTCACATAGCCATCTATTACCCAGATATGCGCACCGCCATCTACACAAGAAGCAGAAATCAGAACAGGGCCATGACCACTATTATCCGTTATTCCTCTCTGTGCATCATCCAGAATCTCACAAATATCACCACTATCAAAGAGATTAAATTTCTTAGGCACCAAATATCCCATCTTTAGAAAAGTAGGAGCAATACTATCAATATTAGACCTACTACCAACTTCCACATTACTACTGTACTTGGTATTCAATAACTTTTGTGTCCCCAATTCAGAAAACAAGAATGCGACCTTATCATTTGCACCTCCATTCTTCATTGAACGCCAAGGGAGATTCATATCATAGAAACCGGAAGAGAAATCTGTAATTTTCTTGGGCCACATATAATAAGACATAATTATAGCACAAGCAACAGGAGCACAGCCAACAAAGGAACGTTCCCCAGAAACTAAAGGACAATACTTATTATATGGATTCTTTTGTCCCCATTTTCGAGTATTAGAACTTATCAATGGAGACACTTGTGCACCATATACATAGTTTTTATTATCGGAACCGACAGAGATAATTGGAGAATTAGAAGAAGCACGAGCCATCTCATATTGTACTCCGGAAAAGAACAATGCCAATCCTTTATTGTCTATCGTATCTCTTATATTTAAAGAACCACTATCAGAAACTGCATAAATTGGCTGCAAGCGTTTGTCGCTAGATACAACCGCAAAGCCTTTATCATCCTCGTAGTTTACAATGTAAAGAGACTTGCTTATCCCATTATCAGAAGCAGAACGGCTCTTTAGAACATCGTTAACAATACTCACATTTTTAACTTTTCTACCATCTATGCCTCTAGTTGCATCGCAAGAAACACCAGATATTGAAGCAACCGCTTTGTTTGCAAGAATAATGGCTGAATCTTGTGTTATAAAATACGAGTTAGCCATTGAAGCCTCTTCACTCACAATTCTTGTAGAATCAGAACAGGCCATCAACACAGATACACCTAATAGTAAAGTAAATAAATATTTCATATCAATAATATAATTAAGTTATTACTACTATCTTGCAAAAATACACAAACTTCCTTATATAAGCAATACCTAAAAATAATGATTTCAAAAACTTACCATGTCTTTTACATCATCTTTTAAGATGACCTTTGGTAATGTCACAAAAAAAACGTAACTTTGCAGCCGCAAAAAGAACAAGGGAAATATGTTTTCCCATAAAATCAAAAAGAGAACAAAGATGAAAATAGGTAATATAGAATTTGGGCCTCAGCCCCTCTTCCTCGCTCCGATGGAAGACGTAACGGATATTGGTTTTCGCATGCTCTGCAAGCGATTCGGAGCCGCCATGGTTTATACTGAGTTTGTATCGGCGGAAGCCTTGGTGCGAAGCATCAAGAGCACTGTCAGCAAACTGACGATAAGCGATGAGGAGCGCCCAGTGGGCATTCAGATTTACGGCAGAACCACCGAGGATATGGTGGAAGCCGCAAAAATCGTAGAACAGGCGAAGCCGGATGTGATTGATATTAACTTCGGCTGTCCGGTGAAGAAGGTTGCCGGAAAGGGTGCGGGAGCCGGAATGCTCCGCAATATTCCACTGATGCTGGATATTACAAGAGAGGTGGTGAAGGCGGTAAACGTGCCCGTAACCGTGAAGACCCGACTGGGTTGGGATTGCGAGAACCTCATCATCACCGAGCTTGCTGAGCAGTTGCAGGATTGCGGAATCCAGGCGCTCACCATCCACGGCAGAACCCGAAGCCAGATGTATACGGGCGAAGCTGACTGGAGCCTCATAGGTGAGGTGAAGAACAACCCCCGCATCCATATTCCGATTATCGGCAACGGCGATATTACGACCCCAGAGGAAGCCAAGCTTGCTTTTGAAAGATATGGTGTAGATGCAGTGATGATTGGCAGAGCCACCTTCGGAAGGCCTTGGATTTTCAAGGAAATCCGTGATTATCTGGACAATACAGGTGCTGCCCCATTAACCGTGGATGAGAAGATTGACCTTCTGGAGGAGCAGCTTCGCATCAACGTGGAGCGCATCGACGAGTACAGAGGCATTCTCCACACCCGTCGCCACCTTGCCGCCTCCCCTATCTTCAAAGGCATTCCCGATTTCCGCCAAACGAGAATCGCCATGCTGAGAGCCACGACCGTGGAGGAACTGAAAGAGATATTGAAAGAATGCCGCGAGAGAATCAAGGCGATAGAAATCTAGACTTGCTTGCGGCGGATGGTAAACCCGCCGAAACCATAAGATAAGTAAAGGGAAACTCCAACAATGATGGTTGGAATCTCCCTTTTATTTATTCGCAGTTAACAGTTAACAGGTTAACAGTTAACAGCTGTTTTTTCTATACTTCCACCGCTTTCGCTTATAGAACGAAAATGGTTTCATCCCCGCAAATATTACGAATTTTCAAGCGCAAAGGCTTATCGTCTGATACAATGCTAGCATCCCAATAATCCTGGGTTTTCTTTCCGTTGATGGTTACGGTTCCCATCTTCTCTATCTTCACCTCCATATCACTGTGCCAAGGAGCATTTTTCTCAGCATTGACGCAATCTACAGAAGCCCATTCGATGGTTTCCAGCCCTTCATCGCTAAGTTTTATTTTCGAGAAGTTGGCACTCTTACCGCTTGCTCGTTTCTTGTTTGTCTGCAGAACACCTTTTTCGTTGAAATCATGAACTTTCTTTGCTACCCGGTCGCTATGGAATGATTTCAGTTGAAGTTTCCATCCCATCGACAAGCCCAGCGAATCCTTGGCTTCTTGCAAATCCCATTCAGCCTCATCTTCCATTATCACCTCGTCGAGCACCTGCTTCAAGTCTCTCAACTCAAATTCTATCAGCGTCTGCTGGTTTTCGGCTTCTATGAATTGGCGCAACTCGTTTATCTCTTCCACATCCACGTAATAGATGATGACACGCTTCACCTCATCAGGCAAATCAGGCAGCGCCTTATGGATGATGTTCATCATCTCACTCTTATCCAGCACTCGCTTGCTTCCATCGAGTAGATTAGGCAGATATACGGGCATCATACCATACTTGCTGTCCATGATAGAGCCTGCCCAATATTGGCTGTCCAGCTTGGCGTTGGCTGTTAAACCCGGTATCAGGTTGTCGCGTAGCTTATCCATCGTCTGTACAGGATTTCTGAAGAGACGCACGCCATCTTTCACTTCCTTTATCTCAAACTCTGCTCCGGCATTAACCAGTCGGTCGCGAGCCGTCTGAAGGCTATTGATATTCACGTCGCCATGAATAAAGCGGCGGTTGAGCTTATGAGCCACGGCTGCGGTTACCCCGCTTCCGCCAAAGAAATCAGCCACGAGCATTCCTTCGTTGGATGAAGCCTTGATAATACGCTCCAAAAGGGCTTCCGGCTTCTGAGTGGCGTAATCTAAGGGTTCTTCTTTATCGGCCGGTTGAAGCATAGACATACGCCAAACATCATCAATTGATTTTTCGTCTGTCTCAATATAGATGATTCTACCATTATCATCCTTAGCATTTACTAATCTTTGAGTTTCTTTATTCCAAACACGTTTTATTTGCTTTGCTGTTTGATCACGCTTTTCTTTTATTGGCGTAAACTCATACTTATCTGATTTACTATAAAAATAAATTGAATCATGATTTGAAGCAAAACGATTTACGTTACCTTGCATTTTATTATAATAATGCCACACAATCTCATTTCTGAAGTTCTCCTCTCCGAAAATCTCGTCCATAAGAATCTTCACATAGTGTCCGATGTGATAATCCAGATGCACATAGATGCTTGCATTCTCGCTCATCACGCTCTTGATTGCCATCAGATTCTCGTACATCCAGTTGAGGTATCTTTCCTTGTCCCAGATGTCTCCGTACATTTTCTCCTCAAACTCTTTCATTTCCTCATTGTCGAGATTCTGCTCCGCTTCTTTCATTACCTTTTGCACAAGCGGATTGCGGCGGATATAGATTTTCTTGGCATAATCGGCTCCGCTGGCAAAGGGCGGGTCGATATAAACCAAATCCACCTCTATGCCCTGCTCCTTGAGATAGGCACAGGTAGAAAGGCACTCACCATGCATCATCAGCATGCATCATCAGGTTATGCTTCTCGTTGGCGCCTCTCTTTTCGAGAGATTCCACCTCATAGAGCGGCATTCCTCGCTTAATATGCTCCACGATGCGATCGTTGTCACGATAGCGGAGAATGCGGCGGGTGCGCACAAAATTATCCAGGAGGGCTTGCCCCTCCAGAGTATTGGGATAATATGAAATATATTTTATAGCCATTGTCTTTATTCTATTTTATATGAAAAATTCCTTAATCATCTGTAGGGTCTTTGCCATTCTCTCTTCAGCAGAAATGGTGTCCTCCAGATAAAGGAACTGGAATCGCTTGCGATGGAAAGCCTCATTGTTCTTTGGCACAAACACATCTCGCATAAACTCCAGGCGCTCCTTGAACTTGGCAGCATATACCTCGCCCTTCGTCTCTATGATGCAAATGCGGTCGATCTTGCCCTCTGCATCACGGCTGAGTACCAGGAAGTCGGGATAATAAAGTCCATCATACTGCCAGTGCTTGCCCACCCTGCGATAGCAGCGAATCTTGAACTCTGTAAGCGTATCATCGCCATTGAAGTAATACTCCAGCTGCTTATCCTTCATCAGCGGAATCAATCCGTTGGCAAAGTATTCCTTCTCCAGGTTACTGTCGAAGCGGTAAGGCAGATAATGGTAAGTCTGATTGCGCTCAGGATATTCATCCTTAGGCAGCTTGTCTTTCACCATCATCTGGATGTCAGTATCAGAGAATCCGGCAGCCTTCATCTTTTCCACAACAGCCTTCACTTCTGGCGGGAGTTCCATCTTGCCCGGGTCATTGTCCCATGCCAGGATTTCCTTCACCACTTTCTCGCTTGGATAGAAACGGCTGTCGTCTTCCACATCAAGAGGCATAGGTTGCTCCACCGAGAGGATGGTTGCCGTATCAGGAACCACCTCTTCTGAGATGCGGAAATCACGCTTAGGCACAAAAGCCTTCCGGATGTTGGCACGTATCTGATAATGATCATACTCCATATTCTCTGTACGATATTCCCCATCTTGCTCATCAGCAATCGTAATCTCATCGAACAGTTTATGCAGCTGAGCCTCATACTGTTTCAATTCTTTCATACTCAGCGCCCCCATACTTTCCTTGGCTATTTTCTGCAACCACCAGTGAAAAGTGAAGCTCTCTCCATTCTCTTTTCTCAGCTCCTCATAGTCGAGCATATTTCCTTCGAAGTCTTGAATATAAACCAGAGATTGGTTAGCCTTCTGCTTCAACCTTTCGTCAGCAAGCAGCGTGGCAGTATCTGGCTGCTCTTCAATCACCTGAGTTTCATATTCCACTTTCAGCTGGAAGAAATCAATGGGTGGCACCTGCTGCTTATCCATACGTGAGAATCGCTCTATGCGCTTCTTGCAGAGTTCCGGCTTCTTGCTGAATTCCTGGAGTGTGATGTTCTGCTGCTGCTTCAACTCCTTGTTGAGTTTGTCGGCATTCCACCTGTTCATCCAAACCAAGGCTTTTTCCTGTTCGCCCCGAACCACCTGTCGCAGGCAGCGGCAGGAAGTTTGCAGCACCATGTTCTTAGGGCACGCCCCTTCATGAGGCAGCACCACGCCCGTAAGGCTCTTGCAATCCCATCCCTCCTTTCCTATCTGCACCAGCAGCACGATACGGATTTTAGAGGTAGGCGAATCGAGCATGGCGAAAGCCGCCTCTGAACCTTCGGGCTCTGCATATTTTCTGGCACCTGCCTTAGAGGAATTACTACCCTTATGGCGCTTCAGAATCACCTCTGCAGGGTTCAATCGATATTCCGTTACAATCTCGGATACGAGAGGATAGATTTCTTCTTCGAGAGTTGGAATCTGACCGCAATATACGGCAAGCTTCGCACAGGTTCCATCAGCATAGGTTGTATCCTTATATTTATCGAGAAACTCATGCACTCCGCTTCTCACAATGGTCAGCATATCATGGTCCGTAAACTTTACTTCGGGACGCTTCAGGAAGTTGTCGATACCCTCCATCAACGGATAGAAATACACCACATTAGTGATATTGGTATTCTTGATATTGAAACTTCCGCCCAATGTCACCTTCTCTGCTTTTTCCAAATAAGGAGTGCCCGTAAAACCAAGCACATTGCAGAAATTACAACCTTGAGTAGCCCATCCTGTAACCACCTGACGGAGTTTGATTTCACCATCAGAAGCATGATGCACCTCATCGATAAAAATAGAAAGAGAAGGTATTTTACCTATCATATTGCGCAGCTCATTAGCCACATCCACCAGCCGGCGTTCATCATCCGAAAGAAGACTCTGGTCTTTCCCGTTCTCCTCCCATCTGTCTAAGATAACCTTCTCTGCATTTGTAATAGCCACCAATCCCATCATCGTACCTCCATCCCAATGCTGGTTAATCTTAAACGCATTGGGATTTCTGATTACATTGCTTTTCCTGGCACTCTTTTGCTCATCAAGGATTTCAAATTTTACGAGCCTCTTCAGCTGCATGGCTGTAGCTGCCGGGAAAAGCCAGGTAACGTCAAAGTTCTGAATACTACGAAGACTAGGAACGATGCTTGACTTCAAGCCGGATGGTGCCAATATCAGGAAATTATGTGCCCATATCGGATTATGCGGCTCATTCTGAGCAAAGTACAAATCTATATAAATGAATGCGGCCATCAGATAGGTTTTTCCCGCACCCATAGGAAGACTGAAAAGATAATCCGAATAAGTTACCTGGTAAAAGATATCCTTCAACACTTTCTCGTAATCAATCTCCCTGGCATGATGACGGATAAACTGCTCCAGCTCTGGAGCTATCTGCTTGCCGTTGCGGTCTTTCTGTCTGCTATACTGATACAAGGCCAACGCAGCAGGATTCTTTGTCATCACATCCCGTGCCTCTGCATTGATTTCCTCTGCATCAACGTCAGTTTCATTAAATTCGCCTTCTGCAAAAAGTTGCCAAAGCGGCTTGCCCTGACAGGCTATTTTCAAAAACAGATAAGTCTTGATAGCATCAATCTGGGCATCACGCAACATACCTCGCTGATAAATATAATCAACGAGGTATAAAACCGTACAATCAGAAGATTGAAACCATAAATCTCTTTTCTTTTGTATAAGTTGATAGAACATCTTTCTTCTTTGCCATAATCTTATCTCCTATTATTATGTCAACTGCCAACCTGTAACAAAGTTAACAGGTTAACAGTTAACAGTTGTTTTTTCTATACTTCTACCGTAAAATCGAAGAAACCTAGCTTCTTTAAACTATAGAAGGGCTTTACTTCTTCAATATAGAAGCACCTTCGAGCAGGGCGAGTGCCTTGTTCTCGTTCTCCTCCATGATTTCACGCTCTCCCGGGCCTTTATCATTGATGCCGCAGAGGTGCAGGATGCCGTGGATGATGACGCGATGAAGCTCATCATCGTAGGTCTTGCCAAACTGCTCGGCATTGGTGCGGACGGTATCGAGCGAAATCACGATGTCGCCGTTAATCACATCATCCTCATCGTAATCGAAGGTGATGACATCGGTATAGTAATCGTGACCCAGATACTCGTTGTTCACTTCGAGAATCTTCTCGTCATCTACAAACATATAGCCTATCTCTCCCACCTTGCGGCCATGAGAGGCAGCTACCTTGCGAATCCAGGCACTGGTGTCACGTTTCTTGATCTTTGGCATTTTCACGCCATCTACATTGTATGTAATCATACGCTTCTTCCTCCTATTATTATTCGTTTATACTTTGTTTTCTGATAGTTTCTATCCTATTTTCTTCTGTTTCTTCTGCTATTTCTTCGCCTTTGGCAGGAATTCATCTACTTCTCTTCCGAAGAATCTCAATTCCCTAACCAGCGTTGAGCTGATGCTGCTGTATCTTGGGTCGGAAAACAGCAGGATGGTTTCTACGCCGCCCAACTGCCTGTTGATATCCGCCTGCTCACGCTCGTACTCGAAATCCTTGGCTGAGCGGACACCGCGAACCAGGAACCTGGCTCCCAGGCGATGCGCCAGGTCGATGGTGAGGTCATCGTAGGCAACCACCTCCAGGCGATAACCCTTGGATGCATCTTTCGCATCTACCAGCTCTGCACATTCCTTCGGGAAAACAGCCTTGATATCCTCTACTCGCTTCGAAATTTCCTCGCTGGCGTGCTTCAGCTTACTCATCGCCACTGCAATCACGAGCTTGTCAAACATCGGCAGGGCACGCTCCGCAATATTCTGATGTCCTATCGTAAATGGGTCGAATGTACCCGTAAATATTCCAATCTTCATTACTTGAACTTTATGATTACTTTGAACTTTGAGATTCGAACTTTATTCAAACAGGTCTCCCTGCAAGATATTGCTTCCATACGGATTTCTGCCGAGATGATCGTAGGCAAGCTTCGTTGCCATTCTGCCTCGCGGCGTACGCTTGATGAAGCCCTCCATGATGAGGAATGGCTCGTAAACCTCCTCCACGGTGCCGCCATCCTCGCCGATAGCCGTGGCGATGGTGCTTACGCCCACCGGACCTCCACGGAACTTGTCGATGATGGTGGTGAGAATCTTGTTGTCTATCTCATCCAAGCCATACTGGTCGATGTTCAGCGCCTTGAGCGCCAACTGGGCAATCTCGAAGGTAATAGTTCCGTTGCCCTTCACCTGAGCGAAATCCCTGACTCTTCTGAGCAGAGAGTTGGCGATACGAGGGGTTCCGCGAGAGCGTCGGGAGATTTCCACAGCCGCCTCATCCTCTATCGGCACCTTCAGGAGCATGGCGCTTCGCTTGATAATCTTCTGAAGCGTCTCCGGGTCGTAGTATTCCAGATGCAGATTGATTCCGAAACGGGCACGGAGCGGAGCCGTGAGAAGTCCGCTTCTCGTTGTCGCTCCCACCAGGGTAAACGGATTCAGATCTATCTGAATGCTTCGTGCCGAAGGCCCCTTGTCTATCATGATGTCGATGCGGTAATCCTCCATCGCAGAATAGAGATACTCCTCTACCACTGGCGAAAGTCTGTGAATCTCGTCGATGAAGAGCACGTCATTAGGCTCCAGGGAGGTAAGGATTCCTGCCAGGTCGCCCGGCTTATCGAGCACAGGGCCTGATGTAATCTTGAATCCTACGCCCAGTTCGTTGGCGATGATGTTGCTCAGCGTGGTCTTACCCAGTCCCGGAGGACCGTGCAAGAGGGTATGGTCGAGCGGTTCGCCACGATACTTGGCAGCCTCAACAAAGACTTCGAGATTATCCACCACGCCATTCTGTCCGCTGAAGTCGGAGAACTTCAGTGGGCGCAGTGCCTTCTCGAATTCCTTTTCGGCAGGCGAAACCGTCTGTTGTCTTATATCAAAATCTTCGTTCATTCTATGACTATTATCGATAATATGGGTGCAAAGTTACACATTTGTTGCGGAATTAAAGAAGAAAAGCGGAATTATTTTGCTTTCTATTTTGCACAATCTAAGATAAATCGTGCAGATTCGTAAGCTCAGACCAACAAAAATGTTATAATTTGATATTTAATTATTAAATAATTTGTTTATTCGGAAGAAAAGACGTACTTTTGCACCCAATATTGAAAGCGAGGAAAGAAAGAAAAATAAGAGAGATCTTCAAAGAGGTCGTCAATAAGAGAGAAATATCAAGAGAGAAATATCAGGACTTTAAAAAGAAATAGAATTATGCTAAAGTTTTTTCAGGGGCTCAGCCGATGGCTAGCCAATTACACCTCTATTTTCGTAATAGGTGTAGCAGTATTCACATTCTTCTTCCCACATACCTTCGACTGGGTGCGCGGAACTACTCAAACCGTCATTCTCGGCATCATCATGCTCACCATGGGCTTGACCTTGACCACCAACGACTTCAAGATTCTGGCTCAGCGCCCGCTGGATGTGTTTATCGGAGCCTGCGCCCAGTTCATCATCATGCCGGGTGTGGCTTACACCCTGGTGCATGTGTGGCATCTTGATCCAGCCCTGGCGCTCGGAATCCTGCTGGTGGGCTGTTGTCCGGGCGGAGTATCAAGCAACATCATGAGTTATCTCTGCCATGGCGACGTGGCTTTCTCCGTAGGAATGACCTGCGCCTCCACCATTCTTGCGCCGGTAATGACTCCGCTGCTGATGAAGATTACGGCAGGCGAAATCATCCATATTGATGCTGTGGGAATGTTCATCAACATCCTCATCGTTACGATTATCCCTGTAGCCATCGGCTGCGCATTGAATTATATATATGGTAAGAAGGATTGCTTCCCTACCATTCAGAGTCTGATGCCGGGCATCAGCGTTACCTGTCTGGCGATTATCGTGGGAGGTGTGATTTCTACGGTTCACGATGACTTGGTAGCTCGTGGCTTGTCGCTTTTCCTCTGGACTTTCGCCGTGGTTTTCTGCCACAACACGCTGGGCTATCTTCTGGGTTGGCTTGCAGGAAAACTGGCGGGATTCAATACTGCCAAGAAGCGTACCATCAGTATTGAGGTGGGAATGCAGAATGCCGGTCTTGCCACGGTGCTTGCGGGCAACTTCTTCGCCGCCCAGCCTCTCGCCGTATTGCCTTGCGCCATCAGCTGCGCCTGGCACAGTATTTCCGGCACCATCCTCGCCGGAATCTATCTGAAATGGGATCATCTGCATGAGAAGAAGTAAATGATTTCGGAAAAAGCTAAATACACAAAAAGGTCGTGAAGTTTCTGATTGAACCTCACGACCTTTTCTTATATCATTACCTCACGGGTTAACAGGTTAACAGTTAACAGCCGTTTTTTCTATAGTTACTTCCCCGTAGTCAGCAGCTTCACGGCTCGCTGAACAATCTCGTTCGTCTCGTTCCAAACCTGGAAGTATTGGCTCATATCCCAGATATCTCTTGCTACAAGGGCTTTCAGCTGCAGGGCGAGGTATTTCTTCGTCTGAACCAATTCAGCCTCATCCTTAGGCTCTATTTTCTCCTTTTTACCCTCGTCGATAATCGCTTCGATGAGCGAAGACGGAACCTCGTAGGTTGCCAGGAACTTGTTGAAATCCTTATACTGACTCTTCAATTCCTTGCGATGAGCATCGATAAACTTCAGGCTGTGGTTGATGACGATGCTCTTGGCTGCCAGCTGACGGTGCATCTTGGTGTACTTGGTAGTATCCAGCGGAACGAAATAATCCGGCATGATTCCACCACCACCATAAACCACACGATGCTTGCGCAAAGTATAATACTTCAGGCTGTCGGAAAGGTGGATGCTGTCCTGGTTGGTAAACTCGCCATGCTTGTAACGGTTGTCGAGATCCATCGCATAATCCAATCTGTCTCCCTTCTTATATGGCTTCTGGATGCATCTGCCGCTAGGCGTATAATAATGGGCGATGGTGAGGCGAATCTCGCTGCCATCATCGAAGGTAAGCGGACGCTGCACCAATCCCTTGCCGAAGGTTCTGCGACCAACCACTACACCACGGTCCTGATCCTGGATGGCTCCGGAAACAATCTCGGCGGCAGAAGCTGTAAACTCATTGGTAAGCACTACCACCTTGCCCTTACGCCATCTTCCGTTAGCCTGCGCCTTGTACTCCTGGCGGGGAGCTGCACGACCGCTGGTATAAACGATGAGATCTCCCTTCTGCAGGAACTCGTTGGCTATCTGAGCCGCCGCCTGAAGGTAGCCGCCGCCATTATCCTCAAGGTCGAAGATCAGGTCTTTCATTCCCACTTTCTTGAGCGAATCCATCGCCGTAGTCACCTCCTTATAGCTGGTCAGACCGAAGCTTCCCAATCGGATGTATCCGATTCCCGGGCGAATCATATAAGCCGCATCCATCGTGGTTACAGGAATCTTATCACGCTTTACCTTGAAGATGAGCTTGTCCTTGATGCCCCGGCGCACGATGGTAAGGTTCACCGTGGTTCCCTTAGGACCGCGAAGGCGCTTCATGATTTCCTCCTTGCTCATCTTCACACCCGAAATAGCCGTATCATTCACCGCAACGATGCGGTCGCCGGCAATGATTCCCACCTTCTCGGAAGGACCATTCACTACGGGCTGGATAACGAGCAAGGTGTCATCTACCATATTAAACTGCACGCCAATGCCATCGAAACTGCCATTCAGCGGCTCATTCATCGCCTTGGTCTCCTTGGCTGTGGCGTAAGAGGAATGGGGATCGAGCTTCTCGAGCATACCTCGGATGGCGTCCTCTACGAGCTTGTTCTCATCCACACTATCCACATAGAGGTTGGTAATGGCGATTTCCGCCCTACCCAACTTCTCTATCGGGCTGTTCTTGCCCATCTTGATGCGCAGCTGGGCACTGGCAGAAGTTACTGCCAGGAATGCCAGGAGCGCTATAAATAGATATTTCTTCATTTCCTTATCTTTTAAGAAAGAGTTTATCTTCATTCATAGAGAGGAGTTAACAGGTTAACAGTTAACAGTTGATTTTCTCTACTTTCCCTCCCTATCAACTCCAGAATTAATCCAGCGGATCAGAATCTTCCTCCGGAATATCCTCCTCTATCACCAGGTTATCGATGATGAAGTTCTGACGTTCCATCGTATTCTTACCCATATAATACTCCAGGAGTTTCTGCACCTGGTCGGTCTTGTGGAGCGTAACCTGCTCCAATCGCATATCCGGACCGATGAAGTGGGCAAACTCCTCTGGCGAAATCTCTCCCAATCCCTTGAATCGGGTGATTTCCGGATCTGGACCGAGGTCTCTGATGGCCTGCTGGCGCTCCTCATCGCTGTAGCAGTAATGCGTGATGAAATCGCCCTTCTTCTCCTTTGGTCCCAACTTGGCATCGGCATCCGCTATCGCCTGCTTGTTCCTGATCTTGGTTCGCTTGTTGCGCACTCGGAACAATGGAGTCTGAAGCACATATACGTGGCCCTTCTTGATGAGATCTGGGAAGAACTGCAGGAAGAAGGTGATGATGAGCAATCGGATGTGCATTCCATCTACATCGGCATCGGTTGCCACAATCACCTTATTATATCGCAATCCATCCAGACCATCCTCGATGTCGAGGGCTGCCTGGAGCAGGTTGAACTCCTCGTTCTCGTAAACCACCTTCTTGGTCAGGCCATAGCAGTTCAACGGCTTGCCTCGCAAGGAGAATACCGCCTGGGTATTCACGTCGCGGCTCTTGGTGATGCTTCCGCTGGCAGAATCACCCTCGGTGATGAAGATGGAGCTTGCCTCCTTCTGCTCGTTCTTGGCGTCGCTGAAGTGGATGCGGCAATCGCGCAGCTTGCGGTTATGGAGGTTTGCCTTCTTGGCACGCTCACGCGCCAGCTTGGTTACACCAGCCATCGCCTTGCGCTCACGCTCACTCTCCTTGATCTTGTTCTCCAGAATCTCAGCCACATCCTTGTGGATATGAAGATAGTTATCCACCTCCTTCTTCAGGAAATCGCCCACATACTTGTTGATGGTTTCACCTCCGTTAGGAGACATCGTGGTACTTCCGAGCTTGATCTTCGTCTGACTCTCGAACACCGGTTCCTCTACGTTCAGGGCGATGGCAGCCACCAGTCCGTTTCGGATATCAGCATACTCATACTTGCCGTAGAACTCCTTGATGGTTCTGGCGATGTGCTCCTTGAAGGCACTCTGATGAGTACCGCCCTGGGTGGTGTGCTGGCCGTTTACGAAGGAATAGTACTCCTCGCCATACTGATTGGTATGAGTAAAGGCAATCTCGATGTCTTCGCCCTTCATGTGGACAATCTCATAGAGACCCTCGTTGGTCATGTTATCGGTCAGGAGATCCTTCAAGCCATGGCGGCTGAGGATGCGGCGACCATTGTGCATGATGGTGAGTCCGGTGTTGAGATAAGTATAGTTGCGAAGCATGGTTTCCACGAAATCATCGTGGAAAGAATAGTTCTTGAACAGGGTATTATCCGGTTCGAAGAAGATGAAGGTTCCGTTCTCGTCCTCGGTATCTTCGGTCTTGTCGCTTTTCAGAATACCTTTCTCAAACTTCAGATGGCGCACCTTGCCGTCGCGGAACGACTTTACCTCGAAGTGAGAGCTGAGGGCATTCACCGCCTTCACACCCACACCATTCAGGCCGACACTCTTCTTGAACGCCTTGCTGTCGTACTTACCGCCGGTATTCAGCACGCTTACCGCCTCAACGAGCTTTCCCTGAGGAATACCACGGCCATAGTCGCGCACGCTGACCCGCAGATGATCTTCGATATCAATCTCCAATCTGGCTCCAGCACCCATCTTGAACTCGTCGATAGAGTTATCTACCACCTCCTTCAGGAGCACATAGATACCATCCTCCGGCAAGTTACCGTCACCCAAACGACCGATATACATACCCGGACGGGTACGCACATGCTCCATATCGCTCAAGTGCCGGATATTGTCGTCGGTATATTCCACCGGCTGCTGCTCCTGGGGGGCTTTCAATTCATTATTATCTTCTGACATAAAATCCTCCTAGTTATAAAATTTAGGAGGAGTTAAGGAGCTATGATTCAAAAACATCTGTCTTAACTCCCTAACTCCTTCACTCCTTGTTATTTAATAATCTCCTTGATTACTATTTAATAATCTTCTTGTAGCACTTTCTGCGCTTGTGCATCACTGGGGTCAAAGCTCCCCACTGGCCCTGCACACCCGCATTGGTCTCCAGCTCTACCTGGGTTTCACCCCACTCAATGCCGTACTTCTGATACCAAGGAATCAAGTCGGCAAAGAGAAGCGCATTGGCTCCCTTGGCACGATACTCTGGAAGAATACCGATGAGAAGGAGGTCAACGATGTTAGTCTTGTGCATCTTGATGGCTCTCAACACGTGGAACCATCCAAACGGCAGCAGTCTGCCACGATGGCACTTGCGCAGGGCATGAGCCAGCGACGGCATGGTGATTCCTACGCCGATGAGCTTATGCTCTCCACCCGTCCAATCCTCGATACAGGTGATGAGGTTGAAGTCGAGGAAACCAAGATACGACTTGATAAGCTGGTCTATCTGCTTCTGCGAGAGTTCGGAATATCCATAGAGATCCTTGTAGGTATCGTTGATGAGATCAAAGATCTTCTGTCCCATTCCACCCTGGAAAATATCCTTCTTGGTAAGCTTGCGGACATGCAGATTGTAACGCTTCTCGATCATCATCGCAATCTTGGCGTACTTCTCAGGCACCTCATCCGGCACCATGATCTTGAACTCCACGTACTTGTTATCTACCTCAAAACCCTCCAGGGCCTCGATGTGCTCCGGATAGTAAGGGAAATTGTAGATGGTTGGCATGGTTCCAAGCTGGTCGAATCCCCAGGTAAGCATTCCCTCAGGGTCCATATCGGTAAATCCAAGCGGACCTACCACATCCTCCATGCCTTTCTCTCGGCCATATTTCTCCACAGCATCCAAAAGTGCCTTCGAAACCTCACGGTCGTCGATGAAATCAATCCATCCGAAGCGAACGGATTTCTTTCCCCACTTATTGTTTGCCTTATGGCCAGCTTTCCATCCTTATAGGCAAGATAATACTCTGCCTCACAGAACTCGAACGCTGCGTTCTTATCCTGGCTCAGGGTATTCATTTCGTCGCTGAAAAGATTAGGCACATCATATTCGTTGCCTTCGTAGAGGTCGTAGTGGAAGTCGATGAACGTCTTCAAATCCTTCTTGCTTTCGACCTTTTTAATTTCAATTAATGACATGATTTCAAACTAGTTTGCAATATTATAGGATGCAAAAATAGCAATATTTCGCCAAACGACCAAATATTGCTATCTTTATTTTCATTTTTTAGGGGTTCGAGGTTGATTGCGAGCCCCAAACTAGCCTATATCACCCGATTAGTGGAGGTTTTGGCGGATTCATCACTTGATGAGAGTATCTTTAAAAGATGCGTCTTGATAGGATGCTTCTTTATTTAATGAGATGCTTCTTTATCCACTCCATCTGCTTGCGATTGGTGTCGGTGGTTGTCCAATGCTCGTTGATTGGTGTAAGCAGACTTTCCTTCTCGCATTTCAGCGTATTCCACACGGCGTAGCTGGTGGTTGGCGGACAGGTATCGTCATTGTATCCCCAGGTGAGATAAGTAGGCACCTTCACCTTCCGGGCAAAGTTCACCACGTCGTAATAAGCCAGGGTATGGATGCAATCCTTGTTCTGCAATATCCCATGGTATTTATTGAAGTGAGGATATCCGCCCGTTCTTCCCTTCTCAACGTATGCAGCCATATCGCTGAGCGCCGGATGATTGGCCACACACTGGGTTACCCTGCTATCCAAGCCTGCTGCGATAATCGCCAAGGCGCCGCCCTGGCTTCCGCCCTGCACAGCCACATTCTTTCCGTCCCATTCGGGGAGCGAGGTAAGGAAGTCGATGCAGCGCACCAATCCCTGATACACATGGCGCATGTAGTAACGGTCCTTATCTTCCAAGCCATTGGCAAGATAGCCCCCGTTTCTATCGTTGAATCCCTTGCTTATCTCCTGGAAGGTTTCGGCAGGAAGACGTGGGTCGAGGCCATGGATTTCTATCTCGAAGCGGATGAATCCGTTCTCGGCATAATACTTGTTGCGCAGGGGTTCCTTGATGGTCTTGATGCCGGCTCCCGGAGGAGTGAGAACCACGGGATGACTGCCCCGGCTGGCATTCTTGGGATAGAAGAGATAGCCATACATCGCATGTCCCATCTTGTCTATCTGAAGTTTTACGAGATAGCAATCTATCTTATCGGTGCAATACTCCTTGGCGAGTTCCTTGGTGTAGCTCAGGGGAACATTCTTCAGTTCATCCTTCGCCTTCTGCCAGAAGCTGTCGAAATCCTTAGGTTCCTGGGTATAAGGCTGAATCTTATCCACCGAGAATCCCACTTTTACGTGATGCTGATAGGTTTTGCCATCGAGCTGATAAGATAATCTCAGGTCTCGGAAGCCCGGAGTCTTTCGGGTTCCGATGTTCACGATGGCGCGCCCGTTCTTCAGCTTGAAGCTTCCCAGCTTATCAGCCTCGAGCAGGTCGTTGCCTATTTCATACTTCACCTCGCCATCACGGGGTATTCCATACTTGTAGAAGCTTATTTCCACCTTGGCCTGCTCTCCGGTGCGATAGAGCCAGTCGGCATGATCGGGCACGGTAAGCCAAAGATAATCACTGCGATAGGGATAGTTCTCCGCCATCGCATTCACTCCGCCCATCATATTCATCGCCAGGAAGAACAGGAGCGACAGATAGATAGTTTTTAATTTGTTCATTGCTGTATAGTTTGCTTTATGTTTATAATTGATGATATGTTTATTTGCCTTTTCTCGCAGACTTTGAAGTCGACTTGCCAGGCTTGGATTTGATCGGTCCAAAAAGTTCAACCTATTCTCTATTCTTCGTCAGGAATTTGTTGCTTTTTTGCTCTTTTAGTATAAGAATACTAATTTGATATAGGCAAACGGCTTTTCAAAATGCTTCGTTGATTTTTGCTACAAGTTCCTCTGGCTTGAAGTCTTCCATCTTAGAAAAGGCAAACCATTTCTTTCCTAAGTCTTTGATGGAGGCTCCCACATGATAAACCGTATCATCAATACAAAGAAAACGATCGTGGGAACGACGGAAAACAGAGATTTCCATCGGAGGATGTTGGCTATTATGGCAATCAACAAATACAAATGCTCGCATGATGCGAATGTTTGCTTCAAGCGTAAGGCAGTTTTCTTACACCGCCCCAACTTGAAGTCGCAATATTGCGACTTCAAGTTATCAAATTCATTTGGGGTCAACTGAAACATAAAGTCTTCAGGGAAACGCTCTATATTACGTTTTACCTGCTCATTC
>OCQZ01000034.1_pt1 | contig 35987 bp, 39 predicted proteins | sample 1538921 | NCBI WGS metagenome assembly OCQZ01 (sample SAMN03418269, study PRJEB22391) | human gut metagenome | biome: human-gut; feature: organic feature; material: feces | host: Homo sapiens | place: Tanzania | collected 2013-01 | reverse complement strand
CTTAAAAATCTACGACCTCTGCCATTGAGTTTTTGTTCTTTATCAAGGCGGAGGACGAAGGAATACTGACGTATTTCAAGGAACGACAACGAAGAGAAAGGGCAAAAAATCATGGCAGAGGCGGAGTTCGGATACGTCCCTTATGCTTAAGTCGTACTTAACACCCACGTCAGATATTCCGGCTTTTCAAAACGGCAGTTTTTGAGTTATACTTTATCGATCGCACGAAGTAGTGATAAGCATGATAACGACCGAAGATTTTGACAAGGTGGAGGTGCGTGCGGGGACCGTCGTTTCCGTGGGCATAAACAAGAAAGCACGCAAGCCGGCGTATAAGGTGACGCTGGATTTCGGACCGGAGCTTGGAGTGAAAAGCTCCTCGGCTCAGCTTACCGAGCTTTATAAGCCGGAGGATCTGATGGGAAAGCAGCTGATATGCTGCGTAAACCTCGAACCGATGCACATAGGCGGCGTCAAAAGCGAGGTGCGCATTCTGGGAACGGACTCAAAGCAGGGCGTCGTGCTGCTTTGCCCCATGGAACCCGTAGAAAACGGCGACAAGGTGTTTTGAGGCGTCAGGATAAAATAATTACTTGAAATCGGAACGGATAACGGTTATTATAGATAAGGGATAAGAGTTGAGAAAGGTTTGAGGTGTTCCGATGAAAAAGCTGTTTAAATTATTGCCGCTGCTGCTTGCGCTCCTTGTGTTTTGCGCCTGCACCGCAAATCCGAAGGACTTTGAGGCTGCCGGACTTACGATCACACTGACCGACGATTTCGCACGGGAGGATTCGCTTAACGAGGGGCAGGATGCGGTTTTCGTAAGCGACGATGCCGTGGTTTCCGTGCTTTGCGTGAAGTTTAATCAGACCGGGGTCGATCCTTCAATGACCGAGGAGAGCTATGCGCAGTTTGTGAATCTTGTGAACGAAAGAGAAGTTGTCGTTCTGCATCGGGACAGCTACACCTACTTCGTATACGAGACGAGCGACGAGAAATATCTCGCCGTCGTGTACAAGGCGGACGATGCCTTCTACATGGTGCAGTTCGGCACCGATACGGTCGATTTCGACTCCAGCCTTGAGACCTTCTGGGGCTACGCCGAGTCGGTCAAGTTCTGACGTTAATAAGAATAAAAAAACCTCGGAAATGCTTGCATTTCCGAGGTTTTTTGCTTTTCTCAGGACTCTGCCTTCATTGCGAGGAAGGCGTTTATAAAGCCGTCAATGTCGCCGTCCATGACGTTTTGAATGTTTCCGTTTTCAAAGCCGGTGCGGTGATCCTTCGCCAGCGTGTAGGGCATAAAGACGTAGGAGCGAATTTGACTGCCCCACTCGATCTTCTGCTGGACGCCCTTTATGTCGCTTATCTTCTCAAGATGCTCACGCTCTTTGATCTCCGCAAGCCTTGCACGAAGCATATTTTTGCAGTTTTCGAGGTTTTGGAAGTGCGAACGCTCGACCTGCGACGCAACGACGATGCCCGTCGGGATATGGGTCAGACGGACTGCGGAGGAGGTCTTGTTGACCTTCTGACCGCCGGCGCCGGAGGAACGGTAAACGTCCATCTTGATGTCCTCGTCACGCAGCTCTATCTCGTTGTCATCGCTGATCTCGGGCATGACCTCGACCGCCGAAAAGGAGGTGTGCCGTCTGCCGGAGGCGTCGAACGGGGAGATGCGGACAAGGCGATGTATGCCGTGCTCGCTCTTTAAGAAGCCGTATGCATTTTCGCCCTCGATCATTATTGTGGCGCTCTTTATGCCCGCCTCGTCGCCGTCAAGGTAGTCCATGAGCTTCACGGTGTAGCCGTGGCGATCCGCCCACATATTGTACATACGGTACAGCATCTGCGTCCAGTCCTGCGCTTCGGTGCCGCCGGCGCCTGCGTGGAAGGTCAAAATGGCGTTGTTTGCGTCATATTCGCCGGTGAGCAGGGTGCTGAGCCTCGTCTCCTCAAGCTTTTCGGCAAAGTCCGCATAATCCGTCTGAAGCTCGCCGAGCATCGAGTCGTCGTTTTCCTCAAGCGCCATTTCGCAGAGAGTGTACATATCGTCCCACTTCGAGCAAAGCGAAGCATAGTTTTCGGTTTTGGATTTGAGCTGCTTTAAGCGCTTCTGCACACGCTGAGAATTTTCAACGTCGTTCCAAAAGCCGTCCCTTGCGCTTTGACCCTCAAGCTCCTCGATCTCCTTCTCTGCGGCTTCAAGGTGCAGAGCGGAGCGAAGATCGTCAAGCGTCGGCTTGAGCGCATTGAGCTTCACCTTGTATTCTTCAAATTCAAGCATCATTATCATTCCTTTGTGATTCTCGGATTTATTCTATCATATCATTATACATTAAATCACAGTCTATGTAAACCCCCGTCCTGCGAAGGGGACAGAAAAAGAACCAAAAGCTCTGCTTTTGGTTCTTCTTTATTGCTTTATTCTTCGGCTTCGGGCTTCGGATGGACTTGCACGAGGATCTTTTCCACTCGCAGACCGTCCATTTGCAGGACGGTGACGGTGAAGTTCTCGTACTCGAAGCTGTCGCCCACCTTCGGGAAGCTGCCGAACATCTCGATCGTCCAGCCGCCGACGGTGTCGCTTTCAAAGTCGAAGTCCTCCTCGTTAAGCTCCATAAGCTCAATGAAGTCGGAGATCACCATGTCGCCGTCAAGCTCAAAGCGTCCGTCCGGACGCTCGACGATCTCCTCCTCGACCTCGTCGGTCTCGTCCCAGATCTCGCCGACAAGCTGCTCCAGAACATCCTCCATCGAGAGAACGCCGAGGGTGCCGCCGTATTCGTCAACGACGACAGCAAGGTGCTGCTTTGCACGGCGCAGCTCGCTCAGCACGGCGGGCAGCTTCATCGTTTTGTAGACGTAGCAGACCGGCATGAGCAGGCTCCGTATGTCGGGCTTTTCGTCCCCTGCAAGCGCCTTTAGGAAGTGGTTAAGATACAGAACACCGATGATGTTGTCAACGCCGTCCTCATAAACGGGGAGTCTTGAGTAGGGCGACTCGTCAATGGTCTTGAGCAGTTCGTCCCAGTCGTCCTCAATGTCGAGAGCGAGCATATCGACCCTTGCGGTCATGACCTCGGACGCCATGACGTCGGAGAAGTCGATCGCAGCCTGTACAAGCTCGGAGCGGTCCTCGTCAAGCACGGATTCGTCCTCCGCCGTCTCGATGATGGAAGAAAGCTCCTCGACTGCATCGTCGTCGGATGCGTCGGTGCGCTCGCCCTTGAGGGGCAGGCAGATGAGGCGGATAAGTCCCACGACGAGCATGATGAGCGGCTTAAACAGCACGCTGAGAATGCGGATAAAGTAGGCGTGGCGCAGCGCTATACGGTTTGCGCTGTTTTTTGCGACGATCTTGGGCATCGTCTCGCCGAAGATGATGACGAGCGTCGTGATAACGACGGTCGAGACCCATGCGTATCCGTCGCCTAAAAGCTCCATGACGGCAAGCGAGCCGAGCGAGGATGCAGCGATGTTAACAAGGTTGTTGCCGATGAGGATCGTCGAAAGCGTATCGTCAAAGCGCTCGACGATCTTGACTGCGGCGGCGGCACGCTTTGAGCCGTCGTCGCATGCCTTCTCAAGCCTTACCCGATTGCAGGCGGAGTACGCCATTTCGGAGGATGAGAAGAAGTTGGAGAAAAACACACAGACCAAAATGGCTGCAAGATATATGCCGAGCATCAGCGACCGTCACCTCCTTCCGGGATGCGGGAGACCGTGAGGCGCATAATGCGGTTGTGTACCATTTCCGTGACCGTGAGCTTCAGCCCGTGATACTCAAAGCTGTCGCCAAGCTGCGGGATGGCTGCAAAGCGCTCATATGCCCACTTGCCGAGCAGCTTGTTTGCAAATTCGGGGTTCTCTTCGGGGTCCTCGAACTCGACAAGCTCGAAAACGTCGGTAAGCGCCATTTCCGCATCGCAGTCCCAAGAGCCGTCGGGCAGGGGGCGATACGGCTCATGCACAACGTCGTCCTCGTCCCAGATCTCGCCCACAAGCTCCTCAAGAATGTCCTCGACCGTGACGACACCGAGGGTGCCGCCGTAGCTGTCGGTGACTATCGCCATATTGAGGCGGCGCTTGCTCATAACGGAGAGCAGGTCGTCTATCATCATGGATTCGTGGACGAAGTACGCCTCGTCAAGAAGCGGGCGTATATCGTCGCCGACGCTGCCGTGCAGGTAGGCTTTTATGAAGGTTCGTATCTGAAGTATTCCAATAATGTTGTCGATGTTGCCCTCGTAAACGGGAAGGCGGGAGTGCTTCACGCTTCGTATGTAATCGAGAACGTCGGCGCTGCTCATTGAGACGTCGACTGCAGCAAGATCGACTCTTGAGGTGAGAATGCTCTCGACCGTCGTGCCGCCGAACTGGAGGGCGGAGGATATAAGCTCGCCTTGCTCCTCACGCAGGCTGCCTTCCTCGGTCATGTCCTCGATGATGTCGTAAAGCTCATCCTCGGTGACGGATATCTCCGGGTCGCTTTTGACGAAGCGGGCGGCAAAGTTGCCGATGGCGGACAGGAGCATGGCAAGCGGCTTAAACAGCCACATGAAGATGCTCAAGGTCCCCGCAACGGCGAGAGAGATGGTTTCACTGTACTTGTTCGCAATGCTCTTCGGCAGCATTTCGCCGGCGAAGAATACCACGAGGGTCGTGACGAAGGTGCTGATCGTGACCGCAGCACCGACGTCGCCGCCGCTTGCGGAAACAAGCTTCGTCACGGTTACGGTGACGATCGTTGCGGCGCTGATGTGAACGATGTTGGTGCCTATGAGGATCGTGGTTATTGCACGGTCGAAGTTATCAAGCACCCAAAGGGCTTTCTTTGCACGATCGTCTCCGCGGTCGGCTCTGGTTTTGATGCGCACTTTCGAAACGGAGGCTATCGAGGTCTCCGCCAGAGCGAAATATGCGGCAAGAAGAAGTAATATTGCAAGAATTGCAATTATCGGCGATAATTGACTACCGTCTCCATCCATTTTAGGATTAACACACTCCAATCAATTTGGTATTAAAGGTAAGTATAACATAGCTGCAAACGAACGTCAACATCAACAGAGGACGCAAGTGCCGGGGAACGGAAGAAAAATCGCCGCAGGGCGGGGGAAGTGGGCGGCGGAATAAAAACGGCAAAAATTACGCTGCGGGTATTGACTTGAGTGTTAAGCTGTGCTATAATGTTAAAGCTTTAGGAAAGCAGAATATCGCGGAGTGGAGCAGTTCGGTAGCTCGTCGGGCTCATAACCCGAAGGTCGTGGGTTCAAATCCCTCCTCCGCAACCATATCGAGTGTTCATAACGGATTTGATGTTATGAACACTCGATTTTTTATGCTTCTTTTGGAGAGCGGGCATTTCGCCTGCTCTCCTTCGTTATGCGGGGATATATTCCACGGCCACGCCCTGCCTTGTTTCGGAGATATAATGGCTTGTCAGAGGCGCTGCCGGGATGTCGATGTATCCCACAAAGCGGTAGTGAATTGCGATTCGCTGTGTTCTACTTTTTCCGACGCCCTGCGTTTCGTACACCTCGATATGGTCAATAAGCTCCCGCAGCAGCGGTGCGGTCAGCTCGTCCATCTGCATAAACTTTCGGATGGCAGCGATAAACTTGTCCTTATTGGCCGCTTGCCGCTCCGCCTCCGCAATTTGCTCCCGGAGCTGTGGGATCTTCACTTTCAAGGCAAGCTGCTCTACATCGTATTCGTGGGTAATTTGCAGGAAGCCCTCGTCGGAAAGAAGCCCTTCCGCATTCTTTTCAAAGGCCTTTTTGTAGAGTCGGGACACGGCTTCTGTTCGCATCCGTGCCTTTTGCAGCTCTCCCTCAAGGCGCTTCTTTTCCTCTGCGATTTCCCGGTTGGACTTGCGTTCCAGAAGTTCGGCGAACATTGGCTCGTCGTCCCGCAGAAATTGCGCCATTCGTTGTAGCTCCAGTTTTACCACCTGCTCGATAGCGTCCGCCCGCACATAGTGCCGGGTCGGGCAACTGCCACGGTAGTCTTTTACATAATTGGAACAGGAGAAAAAGCATATATTCTTATTGATGGTGTTGACGTGATACCACAGCTTGTGACCGCAGTCGGCGCAGTACAGCAGATCAGAAAAGATGCTCTTTTCGCCATTCTCCGATTTCGGCGCACGGCGCTTTGTCCGCTTGATGATCTTCTTTTGTACCTGCTCAAAGGTGTCCCGGTCGACAATCGGCTCGTGAACATCCTTGAAGATGACCCAGTTTTCTTCCGGGTTATCGATGCGGGTCTTATCCTTGAAGGATTTAGAGTAGGTCTTGAAATTGATCACATCGCCGCAGTATTCCTGCTGGGTCAGGATTTTACGAATGGTGCTGTTTTTCCATCGGTAAGGGTTTGGCTGCGTCTTTTTGCCGCCCCTGCCGATGCCTTTTTCGTGCCAGTACGCCGTGCAGTTGAGAATCCCATTTTCCTGTAAAATGCGGGCAATGGTGTCGTTGCCCTTACCCTCCAGACACATACGAAAAATGTCCCGCACCACCTGAGCGGCCTCCGGATCAATGATCCAGTGCTTTTTGTTCAGCGGGTCTTTCCTGTAGCCGTAGGGCGGCTGGCCCAGCGGTTCGCCGGAATTGCCCCGGATACGATGGGCAGACCGCACCTTGCGGCTGATGTCCCGGGCGTACATCTCGTTCATCACATTTCGAAATGGGGCAAGCTCATTTTCGCCGTCATCGCTGTCTACGCAGTCATTCACCGCAATAAAACGGATATTGTGTTCCGGGAAGAAGGTGTCTGTGTAGTACCCAACACCGAGATAATCTCTGCCAAGCCGGGACATATCCTTGACGACGACCGCTGTCACATAGCCCATTTCGACATCCTCAATCATTTTCTGAAAAGACGGACGGTTGAAATTCGTGCCGGTATAACCGTCGTCCACATAGAAACGGGTATTACCGAGGCTATTTTCTTTGGCGTATTTCTGCAATAAACGCTTTTGATTGGCTACGGAGTTACTGTCGCCTTCCGCTCCATCATCACGGGACAGGCGGCAGTACAGCGCTGTTAATCCCAATTGTTCTTTTTTCTTTTTCGACTGCATAAGTCCTCCTTCCCGGCAGCCGAACACACATATTCCGCTGCCATTGTATCGGATGCTTGACCGGGCGTCAAAGGTATGAGATTGCTGACCACCGTTCTTTGTACACGGTCACGCAGATTGGTTTGAGAGCTGCGCTCAAATTCTGCAGAAACAAAATAGGTCACATCCCCAATTTTGTATTCGTGGACTTTCCCGTCGGATACGCCGACGATCCAATTCGTTTGCCGCTTCATTTTCTATCACTCCTTATCGTTCCTCCCGCCCACGCTGGCGGACGAGATATTTGCGGTAATGCTCGCAGGCTTTGAGAACGAAGTCTTCAAGCTGCCGTGGGTTGGCATCTGGCGCAAATTCTCGCAGCTTTTCGGTGGGGATCTTCACTGTCTCCCGCTGGTTCGGTTTTTCTTCGCTCATAAGGAACTGGATCACATCCTTCGTCAGCAGCCCTTCACGGTCGGCCTTGTGCATTCGCCATGCCTGCGAATAAGATGGCGTGCAGTCGTTGATCTCACATTGCTCCAGCACATCCCGCTGGCTGTATTCATCGAGATAGGACAACTCCACGCCGACAGAGAACGCAATTTCCTCCTTGTCCATCTTTTCCAGCAATTCCGGGATGAGGTAGGTCAGGCGAATATAGCGCTGAACCTGCCTGCCGCTGTCTGTATCGGAAATATCATCCCGGGACTTGTGGCCAACTTGTCCACAAGCGATTCCCTGATGGGACAGTGCTTCCATTTTCAATTTGTAAGCATACGCCTTTTCACTGGGCAGGATATGCTCCCGGTGCAGATTGCTGTCCACCAAGGCGATGGCGGCGGCATCCCGGTCAAGGGTGCAAATCAGCACGGGAACTTCTGTCAGACCTGCCTTCCGGGCAGCATACAGGCGGCGGTGGCCGCTGATGACTTCATATTCATCGCTGTTTTCAACGGAATGGACGATCAACGGGGAAAGAACACCATTCTCCCGGATACTTTCCGAAAGAGCAGCCATCTCCTCGTTGTCCTGTACCTTGTAGGGATGGCCTTCAAACGGGCGCAGCTGTTCAATTCTTAAGAACGCCGGTTTCATTGGCACTGTGTTTTTGTTATTCATTGTTGACCTTCTTTCTCTTTTTCGGGTAGTAAATATCACTCTCTAAGTCTTATTTCCTTCCGATTCCCGGACTTCTGGAATTCCGATAATCGGACTTTTGGGTAAACTCCTTTAAGTAGATGCGGTTGGCCTTGCCCTGCCCCTGACGGCGGCGCTCGATAAGGTCGGCTGCATCCAGCTCTGCAAACAGGCGGCAGACCTTTTCGTGTCCGAAATGCAGCAGCTCCTGCGCCTGATGGATGGTGAAATATTGGTAGACCCGACCGTGCTCGTCTTTCCAGTCGTTCTTCTCGGATAGGGACAGCCGATCCAGCAGCAGGCCGTAGAGCATCTTGGCATCGGTGGAAACAGTTTGGTAAATCTCATCTGTGAACAGCAGCTTTGGGATACGGTAAAAGGTGAAATGTTCGGAGTCGTTGACTGTAAAATATGGGTTCATTGAATTCCTCCTCTCGCTTGAATTTGTCACGCTTTTCAAAGCGGATTTTTGAGGTTAAGGTGTTGCTGTATTGCTTGGGTTGATTTGGGTTCAAAAAAGCCTTGTATTTCAGGGCTGTCCGCACCTTAAAAGCGTGACGCCGATGCCCGCTTTCGGCGCTGCCGTTCGGCTGCCTTCAGCCGTTTCTGCTTGGCGGCGCAGGCCGGACAATAACGCTGATTCTTCGCCCTCGACGCAAACGCCTGACGGCACAGCACACAGCGCTTGCCGCCGGTCGGCTTCATTATCTCGGTGTGCAGCCCTTCGTCCACTGGGAGCACGGCATTCTTGAAGTAGTTGCAGTAGATGCCGTACTTGCTGATGCTCTGGACGCAGACACAGGGCTCGCCGTCGTCCAGCAGCAGGCAGTTGCCGCCGTCGTAGTTGGCGCACAGCTTCCGCAGCAGGGCGTTGACTCTTTTCGCCTGCTGCGGTGTGATTTTGATGACCATTGGAAAAACCTCCTCTCACTTGTTACTAAAATGGGTAGGTGTTTGGTGACCCTCTTCTCCAAAATTCCTGCTATTTAATTTTCAAGGTGCACACGGAAAACCACAGAGCGGCGACAAGCGGTGGAACCAGCTACCGTCCTCTCACTTTTCCTTTGCCGAATTTTTCTGCGAAATTCCCACACTATTTCAAAAAAATTTCTTCCGCCACTATCAAGGCACACAAGATGGTCCCCTCAATAGATAGCCAGCGAGAAGGCTGATTTTTTAACCCCCTACTAACCCACTGGGAAAATTTTTCGGATTTGAACGAAAGATTTTGAAATTTTCTCTCTACCAACCAACTGGGAAATTTTTCTCGATTTGTACGAAGCTATTTTTCAAATTTTTCTTAAAGCTGCAAAAAAGGCACAGCCAACGGATCAATCCGAAGGCTGTGCCTCTTTGCTTATGAAATTCGTTTCCGCCTATTTTCGCTACGCTACTTGAGAAAATGATAGGTTTATGTTATACTATCGTCAGCTATCTGGAAGGGGAATGTTGCCTTATGCCATTGAGTATTCTGCTGAAAACAATGCGCAAGAAAGCCCTGCTGTCGCAGGAGGACTTCGCAAAAGCGCTGGATGTATCCGTGGGTACGATAAACCGTTGGGAAAACGCCAAAACCAAGCCGAACATCACAGCAATGAAAAAGATCAAGGCTTTTTGTGAGGAAAACAACATCCCCTTTGATGAGATCGAAGCGGCGTGGATCGCCCAGAAGGAGTAATTACAATGGCTGATGTAAAGAAAGATCAAGAGCGGGACGAACTGTTCCGCCGCATCTATAAAATCGCCACCGACCTTGTCCACGCAGGTCATGTGGCAGAGTGGGACTTCAAATCTTATGTGCTGGGCACGATGTTCTACCGCTATATTTCGGAGAACTTCACTGCCTATATCAACGAGGGCGAACACGCCGCCGGGAACAAGGACTTTGACTACGCCAAAATGCCGGACGCCGAGGCGGAGACTGCCCGTGAAGGACTGGTGCAGGAAAAGGGCTTCTTCATTCTGCCCTCCGAATTGTTCTGCAATGTCCTCGCCCGTGCGGATAAGGACGACAACCTGAACGAAACGCTGGAGCGGGTATTCAACCACATCGAAAGCAGTGCAGCCAGCGGCGATGCGGAAAACGACTTTGCGGGGCTGTTTGACGATTTTGATGTGAACAGCAAGGCCATCGGCGAAACCGTCGCCAAGCGCAACAAGGTGCTGGTGGAACTGCTAAGCGGCGTGGCGCAGATGCCGCTGTTCTCCACTGACGGTATTAACCCCGACCTGTTCGGCGATGCGTATGAGTACCTAATGGGAATGTACGCCGCCAATGCCGGTAAAAAGGGCGGTCAGTATTTCACTCCCGCCGATGTTTCGGAGCTGCTGGCCCGCCTCGGCACCATCGGCAAAACGAAAATCAACAAGGTCTATGACCCTGCCTGCGGCTCCGGTTCTCTGCTGCTGAAGGTGGAAAAAGTGCTGGGCAAGGATAATATCGAGCGAGGCTTCTACGGTCAGGAGATTGACCTGACCACCTACAACCTTTGCCGCATCAATATGTTCCTGCATAACATCGAGTTCGATAAGTTCAGCATTGTCCGGGAGGACACTTTGCTCAGCCCGCAGCATTGGGACGACCAGCCTTTTGAGCTGATCGTGTCCAATCCGCCGTTTTCCGTGCCGTGGGAGGGGGATAAGAATCCGCTGCTCATCAACGATCCCCGTTTTTCGCCGGCCGGCGTGCTGGCTCCTGCCTCCAAGGGGGATATGGCGTTTATTATGCACAGCCTTTCGTGGCTGGCTTCCAACGGGGCGGCGGCCATCGTTTGCTTCCCCGGCATTATGTACCGTGGCGGGGCCGAGCAGAAGATCCGCAAATATCTGGTGGATAACAACTTTGTGGACGCCATCATTCAGCTGCCCTCCAACCTGTTCTTAAATGTCACGATCTCCGTGGACATTATGCTGCTGAAAAAGAACAAGACGGACAACGCCGTTCTGTTTGTGGATGCCTCCAAGGAGTTTGTGAAGGTCACGAAGAACAACCGGCTCTCCGAGGACAACATCCGGCGCATCGTGTCCGCCGTGGCAGAACGCAAGGACGAACAGCACTTTGCCCGCCTTGTGCCGAACGACGAGGTCGGCAGCAAACAGAACAATTATAATCTCTCTGTTTCTACCTATGTGGAGCAGGAGGACACCCGAGAGAAGATCGACATTGTGAAGCTGAACGCCGAGATTGCCGAGATCGTCGCACGGGAACAGAAATTAAGAGAGGAAATTGATCGAATTATTGGGGAGATTGAGGGGTAATGAGAGGCGATAAAGAGGCAGCTTGCTTTGATAAAATTAAACACGCTTTGTTCTACAAAGATGGAATGCCTATCTGCAATCCATTTGACGGATGTTCTGCCTTTACCGCTACTGATGCGTCATTTGCAAAGGCTCACACTTTCTATTGCAACTCTGACTTTAATAAGAACTATTTCGGCTTGTTGGAAAATGAACGCTTTGAATTTGCTGATATCATTCGCACTGCCAAGCCCAATCCATCAAGCAGTGAATTCCCAGATTTTATATTTGATAACGGTTTCATAGAGCATTTTCAAATTACATCATCACAGGTCACACGAAAAGGTGCTACCCATGCAAGAAAAGAAAGCGATTTTCGGCGTAAGGTAGACACTGAAACAGAAAAACTGAAAACAGAATGGAATATAACCCCAAGCTTTGATGCAGTGCGTTCTGAATCGTGGACATTTCAAAACCCTGCGCATAGTCACGAATATTTGATGGACTCATTCAAGCAGAACTGGGAAAGTCATATAAGCAGTAGCAAGAGATTTTCAGGCGAAAAGAGTATCGGAATATTTATGGTTGAACACCCGGAAATTTCTCTGGCGATGTGTGAGAATGTATACGGTGGCTGGATTAACGGAATGTCACAAGGTGATATGCGTGAGCAGGGAAATTTCAAAGATTATCGATTAAGTCGAGACAAAGCGCTGCTAAATTATATGTATGACTTTAGGAACGAAATAAAATATGTGATATTTGTGAATCCTCAAAGGATAGAAGTTATCCGCACCGAAAACATCCCATACCTGTTACAGCTGATGCCTTGGGATTATGCTATATATCCGATGCAGGTATGTACAATGGCAAGTGTATATAATATCAGCATTCCAAATTCCTTGGCAAAAGGAGATGAATCCGATGACCAAACTTGATGAACTAATTCAGGAATATTGCCCCGATGGGGTCGAGTACAAAAGACTTGGCGATATTGCTACAATAAGCAGGGGCGGTAGTTTTCAGAAAAAAGATTATACTGAAAATGGCATTCCTTGCATTCACTATGGGCAAATCTATATGAATTATGGACTTTTTGCTGAAAAAACATTGTCCTATATTAGTGAGGAAACTGCTCAGAAACAGAGATTTGCCGAGTCTGGTGATATCATTATGGCAGTCACCAGCGAAAATATAGATGATGTTTGTAAATGCATGGCGTGGCTTGGAAAAGAAAAGGTTGCAGTAAGCGGGCATACCGCTATCATTCGTCATTCAATCAATCCCAAATACCTTGTCTATTGGCTTCATTCCTCTGCGTTTTACCAGCAAAAGGCGAAAATTGCTCATGGTACAAAGGTGATTGAGGTTGCACCAGTGAAGTTGGCTGATGTGATTCTTCCTGTCCCGCCGCTGCCGGTGCAGCGTGAAATTGTCCGTATACTGGACAATTTCACCGAGCTGACCGCCGAGCTGACCGCCGAGCTGACCGCAAGAAAACAGCAGTATGCGTATTATAGGGATAAGTTGTTGACGTCCAGAATTGATTATCGCCATGGGAAAATAATCGATATGCTGAAGCAGCCTATCACAGATGGGCCACATACTACCCCAGAACTTGTGGAAGATGGCATTCCATTTTTGTCCGTTGAAGCAGTATTTGATGGCAAAATTCATTTTGAAAAGCGGCGTGGAAATATAACGCCGGAGTTTGATGCAGAATGTTGTAAAAAATACAAGCCACAAAAGCACGACATTTTTATGGTTAAATCTGGATCTACGACCGGAAAAGTAGGGTATGTTGATACCGACGAGCGCTTTAATATTTGGTCGCCATTAGCTGCTATGCGAGTAAATAGCGAAAATTCTTCTCGATATTTATTTCACTTACTCCAGTCAAAAATGGTTCAACAGCAAGTAGTAGCCAAAGCAAGCCATGGTTCACAGCCCAATTTAAGCATGAGAGCTTTGGAACAGTTTGATGTTGTTATTCCGCCGCTGGATATACAACTTCGGTTGGCGAATGTCCTCGACAACTTTGACGCCATCTGCACTGACCTGAATATCGGTCTGCCTGCGGAGATTGAAGCACGGAAAAAACAGTATGAATATTACAGGGACAAGCTGCTGACTTTTACACCGGCAGATTGACCCGGAAGGAGGTAGCCCGTGAGCTATTTCAACATCGTTGCCCAGAGCAGTGAAAGCACTGTTGTTACCGAGTATACGCCGCAGGCGAAACGCTCGGAGGCATATCAGAGCGAAGCGGATTTGGAGCAGGAGTTTATCCGTCTGCTCTGCGAGCTGGGCTATGAGCGCCTGACCATCCATAAAGAGGCTGACCTGATTGCCAATCTGCGGACGCAGCTGGAAAAGCTGAACAACTATCGCTTTACGGACGGCGAATGGAAGCGTTTCTGGGACGAGGTGCTGGCAAACACCAACTCCGGCATTCTCGAAAAGACCCGGCTGATTCAGGAGGACTATGTGCAGGTGCTCCGCCGGGATAACGGGGAAAGCAAAAATATTCAGCTTATTGACAAGAAGTGCATACACAACAACAGCCTGCAGGTCATCAATCAGTATGCCATCTCCGCCGAGGAGGGCGCTGCTCACGATAACCGCTATGATGTGACGGTGCTGGTCAACGGTCTGCCGCTGATCCATATCGAGCTGAAGCGCCGGGGCGTTCCCATCCGGGAGGCGTTTAACCAAATCGATCGCTATCAACGGGACAGCTTCTGGGCATCCAGCGGACTGTATGAATTCGTGCAGATCTTCGTGATCTCCAACGGCACAAATACGAAGTATTATTCCAATACCACCCGTTTCAACCATATCAAGGATGCCAAAGCGCAGAAAGCCAAGAAGTCCAAAACCAGCAACAGCTTTGAATTCACCTCCTTCTGGGCGGATGCGAACAACCGCATTATCCCGGACCTTGTAGACTTCACCAAGACTTTTTTCTGCAAGCACACCATTCTGAATATCCTTACCCGTTACTGTGTGTTTACGGCAGAAAATATGCTGATGGTGATGCGGCCGTATCAGATCGTCGCCACCGAGCGCATTTTGAACCGCATTGAGATTGCTAACAACTATAAGAAATACGGCACTGTAGCGGGTGGCGGGTACATCTGGCACACCACCGGTAGCGGCAAAACGCTGACTTCCTTCAAGACGGCGCAGCTTGCCACGAAACTGGATTACATCGACAAGGTGCTTTTTGTCGTGGACCGCAAGGATCTGGACTATCAGACGATGAAGGAATACGACCGATTTGAAAAAGGTGCGGCCAACAGCAACACCTCTACGGCGGTGCTGAAGCGCCAGTTGGAGGATGACAATGCAAGAATCATTATCACCACCATTCAGAAGCTCGCCACCTTTATCAAGAAGAACGCCGGACACAGCGTTTTTGATAAGCGAGTTGTTATCATTTTTGATGAGTGCCACCGGAGTCAGTTCGGGGATATGCATCAAGCCATCACCAAATACTTTAAGAAGTACCATCTGTTCGGATTTACCGGCACGCCCATCTTTGCAGTCAATGCAGGCGTAAGCAAGAACCCTACGCTTCGCACAACAGCGCAAGCGTTCGGCGACCAGCTTCACGCCTACACCATCGTGGACGCCATTAACGACAAAAATGTACTGCCCTTCCGGGTGGACTACATCAAGACAATGGATGCCGAGCCGGATATTGACGACAAGGAAGTTTGGGACATCAACCGGGAAAAGGCGTTTCTTGCCCCGGAACGCATCCGACTGGTCACAGAGTACATTCTGACCCACTTTGACCAGAAAACATATCGTGGCGATAAGACCTACACCTTCAGCGTGCTGAAAAACATTAGCGAAGTAGCTTCCACAAGCGGCAGACAGCAGATCGAGGAAATCAAGCAGAAGCAGCGGGTCAGCGGGTTCAACTCCATCTTTGCCGTGTCCAGCGTGGATGCTGCAAAGCTCTACTACGCCGAGTTTCAGAGGCAAATGGCGGAAAATCCGCAGAAGCGGCTGAAGGTTGCCGTCATTTACAGCTATGGAGCGAATGAGGAAGAAACGGATGGTATTCTTGACGAGGAGAATCCGGAGGATACCTCCGCACTTGACCAAAGTTCCCGTGATTTTCTGGATGCGGCCATCCGTGATTACAACGGGATGTTCCACACCAACTATTCCACAGACGGGGACAAATTCCAGAATTACTATAAGGATGTTTCCCTGCGGATGAAGAACAAGGAACTTGACCTGCTGATCGTGGTCAATATGTTCCTGACCGGCTTCGACGCCACGACACTGAATACGCTGTGGGTGGATAAAAACCTGAAAATGCACGGGCTGATTCAAGCATATTCCCGCACCAACCGGATCCTCAATTCCATCAAGGTGTTCGGCAACATCGTTTGCTTCCGCAATCTGCAAAAGCGTACCGACGATGCAATTTCTCTGTTTGGCGATAAGGAAGCGGGCGGTATTGTCCTGATGCGTGGCTATAAGGATTACTACTTTGGCTACGAGGATGCCGACGGAAAATATCACCCAGGCTACCAGGATATGATTGAGGAATTGACAACGAAATTCCCGCTGACAGAGGAACGCATTACCGGCGAACAGCGGCAGAAGGAGTTTATCGTTTTGTTCGGTGCGATTCTGCGTATGCGCAACCTGCTGACTTCGTTCGACGAGTTTGCCGGAAGCGAAATTTTGAGCGAGCGGGATTTTCAGGATTATCTTGGCCGCTATCAGGACTTACGGGATGAGTGGAAAAACCACAAGCCCGGTGGCGAAAAAGAGGACATCACCGATGACATCGTTTTTGAAATCGAGCTAATCAAGCAGATCGAGATCAATATTGACTACATCCTGCTTCTGGTACAGAAATACCACGATTCACACTGCGATGACAAGGAAGTGCTTATCACGATCCGCAAAGCAGTGGACGCTAGTCCTGAACTGCGCAGCAAGAAGGCACTGATCGAAACCTTCATTGCCGGAATCAACGATGTATCAGATGTGATGCTGGAATGGCGCACCTTTGTCGCCGAAGAAAAAGAACGGCAGCTTGTTGCAATCATTCAGGAGGAAAACCTGAAAGACGATGAGACTCGCCGCTTTATGGAGAGCTCTTTCCGTGACGGCTCTGTCAAAACGACAGGCACGGATATTGACCGGCTGATGCCGCCGATCTCCCGCTTCGGCGGTGGGAACCGTGCAGAGAAGAAGCAGACCATCATTGAAAAGTTGAAGGGTTTCTTCGACCGATTCTTCGGCATCGGGTAACCGGGTCTTAGGGTGCCCCTAACGAGGCCTTTTGCGCAGTTCGGCAGAACGGAGTAAAAAGGCACTGCTCGCTCAGATGGCGCAGGCATCGGGGCGACGCACTGTTTTGCTCCGGAGGAGTACAAACAGTCTGCTCGTTAAGATAATGCAGACCTATTTCAGAGCAACGAAAAAGGGGCGCAGCCGGTGCTTACCTGCATCTGACTGCGCCTCTGATTTCTATCAAATTTTGTTGCTGCTCACACGAAAATGACCTCTGCATTTACGATTTCTGTAGCTCGATTGCGGATGTTATTGCTCCGCCTGACCCATTCCAGCGGGTCACTTGCCTTGAGTTTTTCAGTAACATTTTCCTCTTCGGACAGTCGCATTACAATGTCATTGAACAGTGCTTGCGCTTGCAATTCAATCTCTATAAGATAGCTGTTCAGTGCCCCGGCAGTGAGCAAATTGTAATAGCGTACACGGTGATGCTCTTTCAGGTACCGCCGGTGTCGCTGTCCCCAAACACCAATTTGCACCTCGATTTGATTATCAATCTCGAGATTCGGCAGATAATAATCACCCGCCTGTCGGTATGTGCCACCCAGCTTTTCAAACTCCGTCATAGTGCTTCCCTCCATTCATTCCGTGTATACAATCTTGAACTTTTTGCGCTTTGCACCGATGATTTTCAGCAGCACTTCGTCAACAGCGTCGGTATATCTGCCCTCTGTGAAGAGCCTGCTGCGCAGATCATTCAGACTTCCAATGAGAAGCCGCCGCTCTGCATTATCCATTGCAAGATGATATTTCTGTTTCATATTCTGCCCTCCTTGTGTTATCATTGTATCGGATAGGCCAGTAAAAATCGAATGTACGAATAAAATTCTAAAGAAACTGTTCGTGTGCGAGATGAAATATATGTGTTTCTGCCGGTTAATTCATTGTTTTATGAAATCCGTTATCAGCACTCGCACCATATCGAGCGGATGTAACTGATTTCAGTTACATCCGCTTTTTTGCCTAAATGTATTGACAAGAACGAGCGAGACCGCCTGCGAGATACCTGCCTTTCTGCGCAGGACAGATTTAAGAAGTATTTGGACTATTTTCGAGTCCCGTATGACAAATAAGCAAATCCGCCCCTGTGCGATACAGAGGCGGATTGCTTTTTCGTAATAAACCCGTGCGTTCATGCTGCAATAATTCGGTTCGCTTCAGGCGGCGGAGGAGTCGCACGCCTCGGCGCCGGGGGCTTTCCTGCGGAACCTGTACAGCCCGGTCTTGTCAAGCGCCAGCATGAGGGCGGGGATAAGAACGAGCTGGAGAATGATTCCGGGGATGGCATTGAGTATGGCGGAGCTGAGGAAAATGTTCAGCGTAAACGTATCGGCGGTCACGCCGGTGATGACGAGCATCGCAAGTCCCCAAACCGCTCTGCCGGCGATCATCGCCGCAATAAGGGAGCGGTACAGCGCCCTGAGGCACTGCCAGCGGCTCGCACCGTAGATAAGCCCTGCGACAAGACCGTAGGTCGCCAGCTCAAAGGTCATGGCAAGCGCCGTGATAAACGGGGGCATTCCGAAGATGGACATCCTGAGCAGCGGCAGGACCAGCCCAACAAAAAAGCCGTACTGCCAGCCGCAGACGAGTCCGCATATCAGCACGGGGATGTGCATGGGCAGAAGCATGCTGCCGATTTGGGGTAACTGCCCCGTGAGCAGGGGAAGGACAAGACCGAGGGCAAGGAACATTGCCGCAAGGCACAAATTTTTAAGCTTATTTTTAGTTGAATTTTTCATTCTACAAACCTCGGTTTTTGAAAAAATTTAATGCTACACAGGCAAACGTGAATGCGTCGTTTGGCGAATTTGTGCGTCGACGGTTCATGTCGTTATAAGCAGGTCGCAGCCGTCTTGGGCGGAAAACGCCGCAAAGTAGTTTTCCTCGCAGGGGATCCATGTGCGCAGAAATTCGGGGAAATACTCCCCTTCACGCTCCGAAAGCCGACGCTTCTGCTCATCCTGCGATACCGTTATAAAGATCTTAAAATCAAAATATTCGGCAATGTCGGGGTGATGCGAATAGCTGCCCTCAACGATGTTCAGGCGCTTCGGCTTCATCGGCACCGGCTCGGACAGTCTGCCAGACGCACAGAGGTAGGGCCTGTAGTCAAATTCCCGTCCCGCCCTCAGTGGGTCGAGCATTTCGGTTTTCAGACGCATGAAGTCCATGTTTCCGGCGGGGACCTTGCGCCAGTCGGGGCTGCGCTCGGACATGGGGAGGTAAAAGTCGTCCATGTGCATAACGTTGCAGTCCGAAAGCTTTGACATGAAGTCGGAAAAACTCGTTTTGCCGCTGCCGCAGCGCCCGTCGACCGCAACGCAGACGGGACGCTTTGAAGCAAGGTCAAGGAGCTTTGCCGCAGGCTTTAAAAACGGTGCAAACTCGGCTTTAATAAGGCGGTAGTGCTGACCGTACTCCCGCCGGAAGCTCTCGCTGTGGTGAACGGCGCCGCCGCCCGCAGAGAGCCACTCAGAGACGGAGCGGGCGATGTAGGGGTCACCCAGCGCCTCAAGGCTGTGCAGCGCATCCGACAGGGTCTCCTGCGAGCCGGAAAAGCCTTGCGCAGTCAACATCATTGCCTTGGCAAGGACCTCCGCCTCGGTGCCGTTTTCTATGAGGGAAAGCGGATAGCGAACCATGCCGCTGCCGACGGGCTCCGCTTCCTTGGGGCAGGAGGGAGAACGCATTTCACGCATCTCACGAAGGATGCCGTCACTTGCAAGGAGCGGGTCATCCAGCAGATGCCCGACGCCGAAGCTGTGCTGAAAAGCCAGCTTTATGTAATCGACGGGCTCCATCTTGGGGTAGCTGCACATATGGAGCGCCAGTGTTTTCTCAAAATCCGTCATTGACGTTTCCTCTTTTCCGCAGGCAGATTTCATGCTTGATATTATGCATCGTTTTGCTCCCAAAAGAAATAGACAAATTTGCGTATATAAAAAACTTTCCGACTGCGGCGGCGTGTGCGGCGTTTCGCAATTGTCCTTGACAGGAGGCGGCTCGGATGGTAGCATAAAAGAGACAATAGTATCATAAATACGAGAATTTCAGATAAATGTGTGTTGTCAATTTGACCGATGAGAGCGGAACGCACAGTGCGCCGCTCGGCGGTGAGAATCTGCGGGGAGGCGTTTTTATGCGCAGGACAACAGCCACAACCGGATATTTGAAGGAATGTATGGGTACCGCACTCTTGGAGCTGATGAAGGAGAAGCCCATCGAAAAAATCAGCATCGAGGAGATGACGGCAAAGGCCGACGTCGGACGCTCCACCTATTTCCGCTACTTCAAATCCAAGGACGAGGTGCTTTCGTTCAAAATTCAATGCCTTTGGGAGCGCTTTTTCAGTGAGAGGAGAGCGGACAAAATTCGCTGTGATGCTCGCGAGAGCATAAGACTTCTGTTTGAGTTTTGCCTGTCCGTCAAATCCGTTCTCGACCTGCTTTACTCCGCAAACCATCAGAACGTGATACTGAGCTTTTACCTGCAAAGCGCCGCACCTACCATTGCCCGCTCCGGTACCGAAACATACTACTTCGTGCGCTTCATCACCTACGGGCTGTTCGGACTGATAAGCGCATGGGTCCTTCGGGGCTGCAAGGAGACGCCGGATGAAATGGCACGGATAGTCTGCGCATGGAGGTCAGACGCAGACTTGAAATCAAGCTTTTGTTGAGGTTTTTATGAAATACTTTTTAATATGTATGCTGTATATAGCGGCTTTGGGTGTTCTTTCCTTCGTTGCGGGACGCCTTGTGCCGAAGCGCTGGTTTCACGCCGACCGATTTCCGTGGCGCTGCCGCCCGTCGGAGCAAAAGCTGTGGAAGCTGCTTCGGGTCAAAAAGTGGCAGGCAAAGGTTCCCGACATGAGCCGCATATTCCCCAAGCTCATGCCCGCAAAGAAAATGACCAAGGAAAACTTCGATAATTTACCCCGCATGCTGGAGGAGACCTGCGTTGCGGAGTGTACGCATGCGCTGCTGTCCGTACTCGGACTTGCAATGCTGAAGATATGGCCCGGAGCGGGGGGCATTCTGATAACGGTGATCTACATTGCGCTGGGCAATCTGCCGTTTATCATCATCCAGCGCTACAATCGCCCCCGCCTGCAAAAGCTGCTTATGATGCAGCAAAGAAAAAGATAGGAGGACCGCAAAAATGAAAACGCTGATCCTGAGCTGCAACGCCGGAGCGGGACACAATTCCTGCGCACTGGCGATAAAGGAAGCTTACCACGCCCACGGTGAGACCTGCGATATCGTGGACGCATTACAATTTATATCGGAAAGAGCGTCTCGCTTCGTTTCCAACTGGCACACCCGCATTTACCGTCACGCTCCGAAGGTCTTCGGCGCCGGCTACCGGCGTGCGGAAGCCCACGAGGACGCTTTTCGTGAGGGCACGCCGCTGTACAAGATCATTTCTTCCGGTGCGGAGCGGCTGTATGAGTACATCATTGACGGGGAGTACGACAACATCATCTGCACCCACGTCTTTCCCGCACTTGCGCTGACGGAAATGCGTAAGCGCCACGACTGCCCGCAGCTTATAATGAGCTACGTTTCCACGGACTACACCTGCTCTCCCAGCACGGCGGACTCCTCGCTCGACTGGTACTTCATCCCGTCGCCCTTGCTGGCGGACGAGTTCAGCGGGCAGGGAATCCCGGAGGAAAAGCTGGTCGCAAGCGGAATGCCCGTGAAGGAGATATTCTACCGCCGCATACCGCTTGAGGAGGGAAAGACCGCACTTGGCATAGACCCGACGCATCGGCACATTCTGATGATGTGCGGCAGCATGGGCTGCGGCCCGATGGAGGACATCATACTGTACTTCAGATCCCTGCTCTCGGAGGAGCAGGAGCTCAGCGTCATATGCGGTACGAACGAGGATCTGTACAGAAGGCTGCAAAGGATCACTGCCCAGTATCCGCAGATACACGTCTACGGAAAGGCCGACAATGTGCCGCAGCTTATGCAGGCGTCCGACGTCTTTATGACGAAGCCCGGCGGTCTGAGTACGTCCGAGGCAATGGCGGCAGGACTGCCGATGGTGCTTATTGATGCGGTCGCCGGCTGCGAGGCGCACAATCTGGACTACTTTGTGAGTAACGGTATGGCGGTCACGGAGGATACGCCGAAGGCGATAGCAGACCTTACGCTGAAGCTTTTAAATGAGCCGGAGCTTCTTTCCAAAATGCGTGCTGCGATGCCGCAGGTATCCTGCACTGCGCCCGAAGCGGTCTATAGCTGGATTCGGGATCATAAGGAGTAAAGAGTATGATGAAAGCGGAGGATGCGCTGAAAAAGCTCATGGACGGAAATCGGCGTTACCGCAGCTCGGACAGGAGCCTTGGAGACGTCTCGCTCTCAAGCAGGCTCAGAACGTGCCGGGAGGGGCAGAAGCCCTATGCGATAGTCATTGCCTGTTCCGATTCCCGTGTCATTCCGGAAAGCATTTTCGGCGCCGGGATAGGCGAGCTGTTCGTCATCAGAGTGGCAGGGAACGTGATCGACAATCACCAGCTCGGCAGCATCGAGTACGCCGCCGAGCATCTGGGCTGCAAGCTCATCATGGTGCTGGGACACGATCACTGCGGTGCGGTCGATGCGGCGATAAACCACGATCCCGACGGGCATATTAAGTTTATCACCGACGAGATACGGCTCGCCATCGGCGATGAGAGCGACGATTACGCAGCCTGCTGTCTGAACGTAAAGCACAGCATGGAAATGATCGAAAGCAGCATTGAGATACGCCGTGAGGAGACCCACGGCCTCAAGGTCGTCGGAGCGCTCTACCGCATTGAAAGCGGCGCCGTCGAGCTGATATGAAGACTTTAGAGGCAAATAAAAAGAACCGTGCATCGCACGGTTCTTTTTGCATATTCGGTTTTACTCCGTCCAAAAGAGGGAGTCGTCGTGTAAGATCCAGTCCGAGACCTCGACGGTGCGGAAGTCCTCGTCGCCCGTGCGGATGATGACCCGTGTGATGCCGGCGTTGATTATCTGCCGGCGGCACATGGAGCAGCTAGTCGCATCGTGCAGCAGATCATGCGTTACGGCGTCCCTGCCGACGAGGTACAGCGTTGAGCCGAGCATATCACGCCTTGAGGCGGATATGATGGCGTTTGCCTCCGCATGAACGGAGCGGCACAGCTCGTAGCGCTCACCGGATGGGATCTTCATTTCAATGCGGGCACAGCGCCCGGCGTCGGTGCAGTTTATCCTGCCTCTGGGTGCGCCGTTGTAGCCCGTCGATATGATCTCGTCGCTGCGGACGATTATTGCGCCGTACATCCTCCGCAGACAGGTGGAACGCTGAAGCACGGCGTCTGCAATGTCGAGATAGTAATTTTCCTTACTCCTGCGTCTGTCCATTTTTCTCCTCCTGCTTTATGACCTTGGGCGAGCTTTTCTTTATGTGGTTGCCGAGTATCTCCGAAACCTCGGATATGGTGACGAATGCGGAGACGTCCGACTCGCTGATGATGCGCTTCAGCTCCGAGACCTCAACTCTCGTGATGACGCAGTACAAAACGGTCTTTTTGCTGCCGCTGACAAGTCCCTCCGCCGAAATAAAGGTGCAGGTGCGCCCCAAACGGCGGTAAATGCCGTCGGCAAGCTCGTCTGCGTTGTCGGTGATTATCATTGCCGCCTTCGCCTGCTCCAGCCCGACCTCCACGAGGTCGATTATCTTGAAGGTGATGAAGTAGGTGAGCAGGGAGAACATTGCACTCTGCCACGAGAAGCAGAAGCCTGCAACGGAGTAGATGATGATGTTTATGATGAATATGATACCGCCCGTCGAGACGCTGACCTTTTTGGACAGCAGCATCGCTGCGATCTCGGTGCCGTCGAGACAGCCGCCGAAGCGCAGCACCGTACCCACGCCGATGCCGAGCAGAACGCCGCCGAACACGACGGCAAGGAGCTTGGACTCCGTTGCGTAGCCGATGCCGGAGAACACCTCAAGCAGCGAGGAAAACAGCAGTATCGCAAGCAGCCCCCGGAACAGGAAGCGCTTGCCGAGCGCCTTGTAGCCCACGAAGAAAAACGGTATGTTGATAACGACGATGAGTATGCTCAGCGGTATTCCGGTGAGCTTTCCGATTATCATGCTCACACCCGTTACGCCGCCGTCGAGTATCGTGTTGTGCAGCAGGAAGCATTCGACGGAAAATGCGGCACAGGCTGCGCCGAGCAGTATCATTAAAACGGGGAACAGGTGTTCCTTAAATATGCGCTTCAAGTTATCACTCCAAAAAAACAAATGCCATATAAATAATTATACGGCATAAGCTTTAAAAAATCAAATTTAATCTCCCTCGACCATGCGGTAGCCGACACCGATCTCGGTGAAGATATAGCGAGGCTCGGCGGGGTTTTTCTCTATCTTGCGGCGGATGTTCGCCATGTGGACACGCAGGGTCTGATTGTTGCCCTTGGTGCCGGGGCCCCACAGCTCCTTGATGATGTAGTCGTAGGTCAGAACCTTTCCGGCGCACTTGCCCAGAAGCCCCACGATCTTGTACTCGTTCTGCGTCATGTTCGTGTTGACGCCGCCGACAAAGACCTGGTGCTTGTCGTAGTCTATCTCAAGGTCGCCCGCCTTGAACTTGCCCGTGGTGGCGATGGCCTCGTTGGCAAGCCCGGTGCGGGTGTGACGTATGGCGGTGCGGATGCGGGCAAGCAGCTCGCCTGCGCCGAAGGGCTTGGTTATGTAATCGTCCGCACCGAGGTCGAGCGCCTCCACCTTGTCACGCTCGTGCGCTCTGGCGGATACGACGACGATGGGCAAAAGCGTCCACTCACGGACGGATTTGATTATTTGCAGCCCGTCGATGTCCGGCAGACCGAGGTCGAGAACGATAAGGTCGGGGCAGTGCGAGGTTATCATGGAATACGCCTCGGCACCCGAACGGGCAATGATGACGTCATAGTCGTTCGACACGAGTATGGTGCGCAGGAAGTTGGTTATGCTGCGCTCGTCCTCAACGACAAGGATCTTATCTCGAATGTTCATGTCTCATCCTCCAGAGGTAAAGTGAATTTGAAAACGGCGCCGCCTTTCGGCAGGTTGTCGGCGCTGATGCTGCCGCCGTGGGCGTCGATTATTGCATTACAGACGGCAAGGCCTATGCCGCGGAACTTGTTCCGATCCGAGGGCAGGAGCTGCCCTTTGAAGAGGTCGGGGAGTATCTCGGAGTCTATGCCCACACCGTCGTCCGAGACGGATACAACAGCCGTCTTCCCGACGACCTCGACGTTTATCCCGATAGTTGTGACCTTCTCACCGTGATGCACCGAGTTGTCGAGAATGTTCATAAGCACCTGCTCTATGAGCAGAGCGTCCACGCTGACGACGACCGGCTCCTGCGGGATGCGGATGTCGAGCGCAATGTCGGGGTTGCGCTTTTTGAAGTTTGCACAGCACTCTCCGATTATCTCCTCCACAAGCTCAGGTGAGCGTGTTATGCAGACCTGCTCCTTGTCGCTCATTCGGGTGATGGACAGGAGATTCTCAACCATGCGCACGAGCCATTCGGCGTCCGCCTTCGCATCGCCGAGAAGGAGCCGCTGCTCCTCAAGGCTCAGACGCTCGCCCTCGTCCATGACCGTGCTTATGGAGCCGATGATGGAGGTCAGCGGCGTTCGCAGATCGTGCGACACGGCACGCAGGAGGTTTGAGCGGAGCTGCGCCTGCTGAGCCTCGTGCCGGATGCGCTCCGACTCCTTTGCGCTCGTGGTGAGCGTCGATATAACGAGGGACACGGCAAGCATGGTGATAAAGGTGATGGGGTAGCCGTATATCGAGAAGTTCAGCTTCATATACGGATAGGTGAAGGCATAGTTCGTGCCGATGACGCTCAGCACCGATGCGATGATACCGTAAAAATATCCGTCCGTCAGGAGGGATATGACCGTCACCGCCAGCACGAAGATGAGCGAAACGTAAAAGTCCGAGTCGGCGACCTTGTGCAGCATGGCGCAGACAAGGCAGGCGATGCCCAGCGACGCTATTAAGATGAGCCAGTTGCGCAGCAGCCGCTTAAATGACAGGCGTGCTTTTGTCGGTTTTTTGAGCTTCATATAATCACCGCCTAAATTATATCATGTAATATATAAATAGTGTGTTAAGAAATTTATACGAAAGGCTGTAAAAAGCTGTTGTGCTGTGTCGGGAAATGCGGTATAATGAACAAAAAACCGGAATATGAACATTTTCGGAGGAGGTATTTAATGAAAACCGTATTCATCGTAAACCCCAAGGCAGGTGCGGGCGATGCGGAGGCAAAGATCAGAGAGGAGATCGCAAAGCTTCCGAACAGTGACGAGTGCAGCGTTTACGTCACGAAGGGCGTCGGCGATGCGACTCGCTTCGTCGAGGAACTGTGCGGCAGCGAGCATGGCGGTCTGCGCCTTATCGCCTGCGGCGGCGACGGCACGATAAACGAGGTGTTTTCCGGCGCCGTCGGCAAGGAAAACGTCACCGTGTCCTGCTACCCCTGCGGCAGCGGCAACGATTTTGTGAAGTGCTTCGGCGGAGCGGAAGCGTTCTCCGACATCGCAAGGCTCGTGGATGCCGAGGCAAAGCCGCTTGACGTGCTGAAGGTCGGCGACAGGTACAGCTTCAACGTAACGAACTTCGGCTTCGACACCGTGGTTGCAATGACGATAAACGAGGAGCGCTCAAAAACGGGACACGGCAACAAGAACGCCTACACCAAGGGCGTCGTCAAGGCGCTGCTCACCGGCATGAAAAACGAGTGCAGCGTCAAGGCCGACGGCGAGCTGTTAAACCCGGAGGGCAGGTGCCTGCTCTGCACCGTCGCAAACGGTCAGTACGTCGGCGGCTCGTTTAAGTGCGCACCGAGGGCGAAAACCGACGACGGCTATATCGAGGTTTGCCTTGTTAAGTGCATTTCGAGGCTGCGCTTTGTGAAGCTGCTCACCCCATACACGAACGGAGAGCATCTCGACTGCGGCAAGTTCGACGATATAATCGAGTACCGCCGTGCAAAGAAGGTCGAGGTCGAAGCGCCGGAGGGCTTTGCGTATTCGCTCGACGGCGAGATAGTCTCGGAGCCTCGCTTTACGATCGAGGTATTGCCCGGAGCGCTGTCGTTTGCGTATTGACGGAATTATGCCGCCTGTGTCTTGACGCAGGCGGCTTGCAGTATTATGATATAAAAAACGAAGAACGGAGGGAAAGCCGTGGATTGGGCACAGATATTGGTCGCCGTTGCGGTCGCCGCCATTGCGGTGATGATCACGGTCCGGGTGCGCACAAAAAAGGAGCAGCAGGCAAGAAAAGAGAAGGCTCTCAAGGATAAGCGCTCAGGTAAAACGAGCAACGCAAATAAAAGAAAAAAGAAAACGAAATGAAATTTTAAAAATAGTGTTGACAAAACGCTGAAAATCTGTTATATTAACTGAGCCGTGGCCGAGTGGTTCAGTCGGTTAGAACGCCGGCCTGTCACGCCGGAGGTCGAGGGTTCAAGTCCCTTCTCGGTCGCCACAAGATGCCCCTTTTTGAAGGGGCATCAACTTTGCTGCTGTAGCTCAGTAGGTAGAGCGCATCCTTGGTAAGGATGAGGTCGGCAGTTCGAATCTGCCCAGCAGCTCCAAAACAGCCGTCACGAAAGTGACGGCTGTTTTGCTATATATCAAAAAATCAATGGCTTTTTTGATATATAGCAAAACACGCTGCGTTTTTACCGTTGACTCGGACAAGAAGCGGCTCGCCTCGACTATGTAAATCTGCGTCGGAAGCGTTTGCGCTTAAAGTGATTATGTTGTGTTTGCCTTTTCTTCAATTGTCAATTGACAATTGTTGATAACGCAGAGGTTCCGTTTGCAAAGAGAAGACTGTCGGTTTTCGTATAATATTCCTTATTTCGCAAATGCTAACACGGCAAAGACTAAAAAGGAGATAAATATATGAAAGCAACAGGGATAGTCCGTAGAATCGATGATTGCGGTATAATAACACAAAGAGGATTATGCTGCATAAACACTGGGGTTTTGCTGATTTTGTCCAAGAATTAGATTCGAGGCCCGGGCATAATTCGACTTTAATATGCCCGAAAGGAGGAGCCAATTTATAGGCTGCCGAGCAAAACATATTTAATAACCTGTCACACAGAAAAGCCGAATGAGCACTGAAACTCATTCGGCTTTTCCTATTTCACGAGGAGGATAAGGATGAAAAAACAAGGTGTGCTGATCTATGATGATGTAATCGGTCGAATGGACATTCGCTTCGGACCGCCGGATTACTACGGCGGTCTTCACTGCGGAGAACGGCTGGAGGTGCTGCTTGACGGAGAATGGATCCCGACGAGAATCGAACTCGGTGAGTTCTGATGATTTTTCTCTCCCGCTGCATATTTTTCGTGTCTACTTTTCTTGACTGCTACAAAGCAAAAAGCGGCGGAGATAAATCAGCCCCGTCATTCAAACGGTACATTTCCGACCACCGTCCTGAACACGCACTGCGCTTTTCCAAGTGCGGTTACCGCAAGGACGGCGAGATAACGAATATTCCGCTCTACCTTGCAGGAAAAACCAAGGCGCTCGGCACGGATATGACGGCAATGGAAGAATCCTTCCCGTTTGTATCCAAAGCCTTTCCGATCTTAACAGAAGCCCAAATGAGGGGCTAATAAGAATCCCCGATCGTCATGCCATATTTCCCTACCCCGTGGAAAGTAACAAAAACACAAGGATTAAATCCATCGCTTTATAAACCGTTGCGTTTTTGCGAGAAATATGATATTTATATTTTAAACAGCCAAGACCGACTGTTCCTATTTTGCGAGTTGATTCTGCTTGAATCGAGGCTGACGGTATGGATATAAGCTATAAAAAGCTCTGGAAATTGCTGATTGACAGGGATATGAAGAAGAAAGACCTTGAAAAGGCTGCGGGCATCAGCAACTATGTCATTTCCAAAATGACCAGGAATAAAAATATCACGGTTGAAACCGTGGGAAAGATCTGCAAAGCATTGAACTGTACGCCGAATGACATAATGGAATTTGCATCCGACAGTGAGATTTGATAATGCTTTAGTATGCTGTCTTTGGTAAATGCACATTCGGAATCGTCCTGACGAGAAGCAAATAAAACTGCCAAAGGACATTCTTTGCGTGAGAGAGAGAAAGCGAGAGATTTCCCCTATGAAACGGAATACGAAACAGCTGCTCCCTATGATCCTGGTTTTTACAATCATTGCGGCGGCCTATTCCTGCCGGATACTGGCCTTGCTCGACATCGGCTGCGCTTGGGTGAGCTATATCCGCGCGGCGCTGTATTTACTGCTGTTCTCCCTGTGGGGCTATTCCATTGACCGACGCATTATACAGAAGCAGACACGGCACTGCCTGCGCCTGACCGCGGCGCTGATGCTGGTGTGGCTTATTTTGCGCACTCTGAAATATGAGTTTGTCACCGACCTGACAGTGGCACGGTACATTTGGTATCTCTACTATTTGCCCATGCTGTTTATACCGCTGCTGGGAGTGTATATTGCGCTGACACTGGGGAAGTCAGAGGAATACCGTCTGACCGAAAGGGCCGGCTTTTTGGCCGCTGTGCCGAGCATACTGCTTTTGCTGGTGATCACCAACGATCTGCACCAGCAGGTGTTTGCATTCAACAGCGGTGTGCCGGGTGTGCCGGACAATTATGGCTATTCCCACGGCATTTTTTACTTCTGCAGTCTGGGCTGGATGGTGGCCTGCATGACCTTTTCGCTTATCCTCCTTTTGAAGAAAAGCCGCATCCCCAGCGGCAACAAAAAAAGGATGAGGCCGTTTGTGGCAGCCTGCATAATGATTTTGTATGCGCTTTTGTATCTGTCGGATCTACCGGCTATACGCTGGTGGCTCGGGGATATGAATGTGACATTTTGCCTTTTATATATGGCAATTTATGAAAGCTGTATACGCTGCCGAATGATACAGTCCAATACGGGGTATGTGGAGATGTTCGAGGCGACAACGCTGGCGGCGTGCATTGCAGACCGCAACGGGAATATCGTTCTCCGTTCCCGGGCCGCAAACGAAGATATGGTTTGCCCGAGGGAGGGCGTTCCGATCATCCGGCCCAACGGAATACGCATCTCCTCGGCGCCCATCAGCGGCGGCTATGTCGTATGGCAGGATAATGTGCGCCCGCTGACGGAGCTGTGCGCAAGACTGAGCGAAAACAAGACCATAATCAACAGCAACAAAGAGAAATTGCGGGAGGCCTATATTATACAGAAACAGCTGTATGAGCTGACGGAAAAAAACCGCATTTACGACGAGATGGAGGCGAGGTACGGAGAGCAGATCGCCAGAGTCGGACAACTGCTGCGGCAATGCGAGGGGGCCGCACCCGAGGAAATACAAAGCGCACTGAAAAGGATCCTGCTGCTCGGCACTTACATTAAGCGCAGCGCCAACCTGTACTTTCTCAGCCAGGAATATGAGCTTCTGCCGCAGCAGGAGCTTCGGCTGACCATAGACGAGGCGGTGCGGGTGATAACCGTTTGCGGCACGGAATGCAGTGTGGTCTACCACACGACCGGGCCTATGCGCTCGACAGAGGTGGCGCGGCTGCTTGGCCTTTTGAAGGTCGTGACGGAAGCGGCGATAGGCGGGCTGTATTCCCTGTTTATTTCCGTGTCCGACGACGAAATGGATCTGTCGGTGGAGTGTGCTGACGAGCTGTCCTTTTTGGCTTCTCCGGATGTGACGGTTCAGCAGGAGGACGGCTTGTGGCTTGTGCGCACAAGGATAGGAGGCGGGAGCGGTGCATAGAATAAAACAACTGGGCTTTAATGCCATTAAGGAAAGCTTTGACCGGCTTCCCACAGGCGTGTGTTTTTTTGACCGAACGGGCAGCATCGTCCTGTGCAACCGGCAGATGTATCAGCTGAGCCGATATCTGCTTGACAGCGATATGCAGTATTTGGGCGAGGTCCAGGAGGCGCTGTCTGCCCCGGCCAGGGGCATTGTGCGGATCCCGGATATAGACAACACCTATCGGTTTCCGGACAAAACCGTGTGGAGGTTTGAAAAAACGGAGGTCACCGATCGGTACGGGACGAGCTATATACAGCTCACCGCCGCCGATGTTACCGAGCTGCAGTGCGCCTTGGTGCAGCTTACCGTGGACAGCAAGAAGCTTCAGGAGGACGCGGAAAAGCTGAAGCAGCTTTCCGATAATGCCGGGGCCCTGGCCCGGGAGAAGGAGCTGCTGGACGCTAAATCCGCCATGCACGACGGCCTTGCCGCCTGCATTACACTGACAAAGCAGTACATAACAGGGGAATTTGACGGTATGGATCCGGGCGTTGTATGCCATGCATGGGAGGAGGTCATGGCCTTCCGGGATGCGATCCGCCTGCCAGCCAGGAAAAAACTGCTGGACAGCGCCAAGATCAGCGGCGTGACCGTGCGGATAAGAGGCCAGGAGCCGACGGACGGTGAGGCGGAGCTGCTGTACACAGCCATGCAGGTCTGCCTGAATAACGCCATTCAGTATGCCAAGGCCACGGAGATTTCCGCAAATATTTGGGAAAACGAGGGCAGCTATACGGTGGTGATACGCAATAACGGCAAGCCGCCGGAAAAGGAGATCACCGAGGGCGGCGGACTTACCAACCTGCGCCACCGGATCGAAAAATCGGGGGGTAAGATGACGGTGCAGAGCTTGCCGAGGTTTTCTCTTGCAATCGAGATACCAAAATCCGGGAATTCAGGGGGTGAATAACCTGTGACTATGAGAAAAATACTGATCGTGGAGGATCAGGCGCTGGCGAGAACATATCTGTGCACCTGCGTGGAAAAATGCACGGACTGCCAGGTGGCGGGTACGCTGTTCCGGGCCGATGCGGCGCTTCAGCGCTGCGATGAGGGGCCCATCGATCTGATTCTCATGGACATATGTACCGAAAGCGACTCGGATGGGCTTGCCGCAGCCGAATCCATCAAGAAGATCTACCCGCAGATAAAAATCGTTATGGTGACCTCTATGCTGGAGGGACGGTTTCTTGATCGGGCCAGAAAAATCGGTGCAGACAGCTTCTGGTATAAGGACTCCCCCTCCGGCGACCTTGTGGGTGTAATCGAGGGAACCCTTTCCGGAAAGCACTTTTGGCCGGACGGCGTGCCCGATGTCCGGCTCGGCAACACGCTCTCCTGCGACCTGTCTGACCGTGAGATAGAGACTCTGCGCCTGCTCTGCGAGGGAAAAACCAATGCCGAGATTGCCGTAAAGCTGAATGTGGGCGAGTCCTCGGTGCGGACCTATATTAACCGTATGCTGGAAAAAACCGGCTACACAAACCGCAACCGCCTGATGATCGCAGCCGTGGGCAAACGGATGGTCGTGCCCGGATGCTGGAACGAGGAGCAGGAAGAAACCAGATAGGAGCAAATTGAATAAAGCGTCGTGCTGAAAAAACCTTTTTTGACACGAAATTTGCCCGGCTTTCGAAAAGCCGGGCAAAATTTTTGCGAAAAACAGACGCTCGTTCACAATTTGTTTACAATTAAAGGGGCATTTGTCCTCACTTTTGAGGACAGACAGAGCCGGCGTTCCTTGCTACAATAAAGCCATAAGGTAAGACGGAACAGATCCGTTGTATGTATCAGAAAAAAGGAGGAACGGTTCAATGAAGAAAATCGTGGTTGATATGCAGAATTTTCTGTTTGCCGATTCCATAGCGACTGCTTTCAAGAATTCGGATTACGACATTGCTGTGGTTCGTGCGGAGTCCCCGCGAGATACCGTTGAACTGTGCCGGGTGTTCAAACCGTTTGTCCTTTTAATGGAGGTTACCGCCTATACTCCGTGGATGCTTTGCGAGAGACTGAAGCTGCGGGATGCGGTAAAGGCGGGGTGCCCGGAATGCAAAATTGCCCTCATTGTGGATTCCAACACCGAAAAACAGGCGGCGAAGGACATCCGGGATGCCAAGAAAAACGGCATCATTGACCAGTTTTTCTACGGGTCGATGACCGCTGAATACCTGATGGATCAGATTTATGCAATGTAAGGACGACATAAGAAAGGCGGGGTGAAGCACAATGAAAAAAAGAAAATGGCTTAGCTTTCTGCTGGCAGTGATGATGCTCGTATCCGCAGTGCCCCTGTCATCGGTGACGGCCAATGCAGCAGGTGGCACGGTGGAGGTTTCCACCTGGGAGGAGCTAAAAAGAGCGCTGGAGTACACAATTACAGTGGGAACGGATGCGGTGACGCAGGATGTGAAGATACATCTGATGGGCGATATCAACGGAGACGGCAAGGTCACGATCGGTGATGTCAACAGAGCAAACCTTCATGTGAAAGGAAAGTCTTTGCTTTGGTAGTCTGATTGATTTTGCTTCAACACCTCAGCTCATGCCCTATGCCTGCATAGGGCAGGGACCGAGGCTTAAGAAGCTAAAGCTATATGTACCACCGCACCTTACTATTTGGAAAGGGCTTGTAAAAGCCCCTTTCCGAAAGACGATGAACAGATAGGAAACGCATCGTCTTTCGGAAGGGTGAGAATATCATTCAGGACGTATCTATGGAAAACAGGCAGAGATGCATTGTGCCACAGTAATACTTCGGAATAAGAAAGAGGAGGCCCATATGAAAAGAATTGTGCTGCTGTTTTGCACAGCAATGTTATTCATTTGCTCTTTGTGCGGATGTTCGGCTTCACCAAAGAATCCGGATGATAAAAATACAGAGGAGGCCGCTTTTGCGGCGCTGCAAAAGAAAATCGCACAGAGCGGCAGCACAGTCGCCGTCGCCTTTATCGGCTATGTGGATAGCGAGAGCTCTGAGGCTGACCTGCGCACCTATGTTGCGAGCAGCGAAACGGGAAAGGAATATCCCAGCCTTTCCTGCGCACCGCTTTACATGGCTGAGGGACAGGAGCTGTATGCAATTATACCGCCGAATGACAAGGGAACGATAATAGTGTACCCATCCATGATAACCGAAGACGGCGAGTATGCCGACGACAAGAGCAATCCCCTCCACGTGGGGGAGCCCGGCGAGCCGCTATTGCTGCGGTGCAACATCAGCGAGATATACTCCAATGTGCTGATTGTCGCTACTGACGGCGGCGAGGCCATGGACTTCCGCCCGTCGCTGTCCATGGAAAACGGGCACCTGCAGGAGATCGCAGGGGTGTACGATTTCTCAATATACGAGGAAGTGCCCGATGAGCGATCCATTCAAATCGCAACAGAGCTTCTTCTGGAAACGGATGAGGTAAAGCAGGCGGTCATGCAGGGAATGAAGGTTATGTATACCGGAAATACCCAGTGGATCGAGGGCCGCCTCTGCCTGCTGTTTGTCCTGGGAACCGACAGCGAGGAGCAGTTTGTCAGAGAACGTTATTACGGCGTGTGCGACAATCTCGTCTATAGATACGATGCCATAAGCGATACATGGGCTACTGTCGGGCGGTAATAAAAACAAGGGGAGAACGATAAGTCATATTCCGTGGGGGTCTACGGAAAAAAGAAGTGATCTGCCGACTCCGGTCGGAAAAGTATATGGATCATTCTCACAATTGGAAAGGAGCTATTATTTATGGGACTTATTAAAGCGGGTATCGGTGCATTGGGTGGCACTCTTGCCGACCAGTGGAAGGAATTTTTCTACTGCGAGTCTATGCCCAAGGAGGTGCTGGTCACCAAGGGACAAAAGCGCATCAGCGGCAGGTCCTCCAATACGAAGGGAAATGACAACATCATTTCCAACGGCTCCGGTATTGCCGTGGCCGACGGTCAGTGTATGATAATCGTCGAGCAGGGCAAGATCGTTGAGGTCTGCGCCGAGCCCGGCGAATTCACATACGACACCTCGACCGAGCCGAGCATATTCTCCGGCAATCTCGGTCAGAGCATCAAGGATACCTTCAGAACCGTCGGCAAGCGCTTTACCTACGGCGGCGACACCGGCAAGGACCAGCGGGTGTACTATTTCAACACCAAGGAGCTTATTGACAACAAATTCGGCACGCCGAATCCCATTCCCTTCCGGGTGGTGGACTCGAAAATCGGGCTGGATGTGGATGTTTCCGTGCGCTGCTCCGGCGTTTACTCCTACAAGATCGCAGACCCTCTGCTCTTTTACACCAATGTCTGCGGAAATGTGGAGAAGGAGTATACCCGGGACGAGCTGGATAGCCAGCTGAAAACCGAGTTTGTCAGCGCTTTGCAGCCGGCCTTCGGTAAGCTGTCCGACATGGAGCTACGCCCGAATCAGATCATCAGCCATAATACCGAGCTGGAGGACGCCATGAATGTGGCGCTCTCTGCCAAGTGGGGCGAGCTGCGCGGTCTGAAGGTAGTCAGCATTGCCCTGGGTTCGGTCACGCTGCCGGAAGAGGATGCGGATATGATCAAGCAGGCCCAGCGCATGGCCATCATGCGGGATCCTACCATGGCGGCAGCCACGCTGGTGGGCGCACAGGCGGATGCCATGAAGACGGCGGCAGGCAACCAGGCAGGCGCTATGACCGGCTTTATGGGCATGGGTATGGCCATGAATGCCGGCGGCGGCATGAACGCACAGAACCTGTTTGCCATGGGACAGCAACAGCAGCAACAGCAGCAGGCGCAGCAGGCTCCGGCGGCACCGGCAGCCCCGGCAGCGGGCGGCTGGAAATGTGCCTGCGGCGCAACCGTCACGGGTAAGTTCTGCCCCGAGTGCGGTGCCAAGAAACCGGAACCCGTACAGGCCGGCGCATGGAAATGTGCCTGCGGCGCAACCGCCACGGGTAAGTTCTGCCCGGAGTGCGGTGCCAAGAAACCGGAACCCGTACAGGACGGCGCATGGAAATGCAAGTGCGGCGCAACCGCCACGGGTAAATTCTGCCCCGAGTGCGGCTCGCCTAAGCCGGCGGACACCGAGGGCTGGACCTGCACCTGCGGCACGGTGAACAAGGGAAAATTCTGCCAGAGCTGCGGCGCCAAAAAACCCGAGGGCGCACCGCTCTACCGCTGCGATAAATGCGGCTGGGAGCCGGAGGATCCCACCAACCCGCCTAAGTTCTGTCCTGAATGTGGGGATATATTCGACGATGCCGATAAAAAATAAAACTGCCGCTTAGCGGGAACCGAATTAACGGAAGTGTTATTTCGGTTAGGTATGAACGGCTTAAGCATAAGGGGCGTATCCGAACCCGTTTTTAAGCTGATATGAGCGCCGCA
>OCQZ01000032.1_pt1 | contig 36018 bp, 45 predicted proteins | sample 1538921 | NCBI WGS metagenome assembly OCQZ01 (sample SAMN03418269, study PRJEB22391) | human gut metagenome | biome: human-gut; feature: organic feature; material: feces | host: Homo sapiens | place: Tanzania | collected 2013-01 | reverse complement strand
CAACAAGATCATAGTTGCAGGCCATGTTGTAGACCTTCGTGCCGTCCTCCAGCGTTTCGGTCAGAGCGGGCAGCAGGTTAAAGTAGTTCAGCAGCGCCGTGCCGAACAGGACAACGATCGCGCCGCCGCCGAGATAGGATCGGATGATAGGCGTTTTCTCGCCGATCTCATAGAGGATCGTGCCCAGCACGATCATGAACGCGAAGCAGCCGGACATGCCCTTGGGCAGCGTGCCGGTGTAGGTCGCAATCAGCACCAGCACGGCAAAAATCGCAAAGTAATACCACGGAAGATTAAACAGCTTGTAAGTTTCCTTTTTCCCTGACATGAGAAGTCCCTCCCAAATTGATTTGATTTTTCAGGAAAACTGGTATATTCTGTATAAAATGGGTCAAATGCGGGCCACGCCGCTCTTGCGCGCGGCCTCGGCGACGGCCTTGGCCACCGCGGGACCGACGCGCGGGTCAAATGCCGCGGGGATGATGTAGTCCTCGGAGAGCTCATCGCCGACAAGGCCCGCCAGCGCTTCCGCCGCCGCGACCTTCATCTCCTCGTTGATGTCGCTCGCGCGCACATCGAACGCGCCGCGGAAGATGCCGGGGAACGCGAGCACGTTGTTGATCTGGTTGGGATAGTCGCTGCGGCCGGTGGAGATGACCTTCGCGCCGCCCGCCTTCGCCGCGTCGGGGAAGATCTCCGGCGTCGGGTTCGCACAGGCGAAGATGATGGCGTCTTTGTTCATCGTTTTGACCATCTCGGTCGTGACGGTGTTCGGTGCAGAAACGCCGATGAACACGTCAGCACCGACGAGCATATCGGCGAGCGAGCCCGCCTTATGGCTTAGATTCGTGACCTCGGCCATCTCGGTCTTGATCCAGTTGAGGCCCTCGCGGCCCTGGTAGATTGCGCCCTTGCGGTCGCACATCGTGATATCCTTGAAGCCCGCGGAAAGCAGCAGCTTCGTGATGGCGATGGCCGCCGCGCCCGCGCCGGAAGTCACGATCTTCACGTTCTCCTTCTTCTTGCCCACGACCTTGAGCGCGTTCGTCAGGCCCGCCAGCGTGATGACGGCGGTGCCGTGCTGATCGTCGTGGAAGATGGGAATGTCGCACTTTTCCTTGAGCTTGCGCTCGATCTCGAAGCAGCGCGGCGCGGCGATATCCTCAAGGTTGATGCCGCCAAAGCTTCCGGAGATGTTGTAGACCGTCTCAACGAACTCGTCCACGTCCTTGGTCTTCACGCAGAGCGGGAAGGCGTCCACGTCGCCGAACGCCTTGAAGAGCACGCACTTGCCCTCCATGACGGGCATGCCGGCCTCGGGGCCGATGTCGCCAAGACCGAGAACGGCGCTGCCGTCGGTGATGACGGCAGCCATGTTCCAGCGGCGCGTGAGCTCATAGCTCCTGCTCAGATCCTTCTGGATCTCGAGACACGGCTGCGCAACGCCGGGCGTATAGGCAAGAGAAAGATCGTCCTTCGTCTTGACCGGCACGCGCGTCACCATTTCGATCTTGCCCTTCCACTCCCCGTGCAGGCGGAGTGATTCTTTTGCATAATCCATAACATTACCCCTCCGTTTGAATCGTTTTATCACCCTTTGGATGATGCAAAAGTATACAATTTTCGCCAGAAAAGTGGAAATACGAATCAATTATCCGCCATATAAGGATTTTATATATCCCCGCTCAAGAGGAGGCTAATATGAATATCAGCTACGACAGCTACCGCGTTTTCTACTATGCAGCGAAGTATAAGAGCTTCTCAAAGGCCGCTGCCGCGCTCTATAACACCCAGCCGAATGTCACGCGCATCATCCGCAGGCTCGAAGCCGAGCTGGACTGTGCGCTGTTCTTCCGCTCGGCGCAGGGCGTACGCCTGACGCCGGAGGGAGAAAAAATATTCGCCCACATCGCCATCGCCTTTGAAAACATCGAGGCTGCCGAAGCGGAGGTCTCCTCTGACCGGAGCCTGCAAAGCGGCATCCTCCACATCGCCGCGAGCGGCCTTGCGCTGCGCGGCTGCCTTTTGCAGGTGCTCGCGCAATACCGCAGCGAATATCCGCGCGTTCGCATCTATCTGACGAATCACTCGACCCCGCAGGGCCTTGCGGCCGTGCAAAACGGTCTTGCCGATTTCGCCGTCGTGACCGAGGGCTCCGTCATCCCCGACTCCCTCATGAAAAAGCAGGTCGGCGAAATTCAGGAGATCCCCATTTGCGGCGCCGCCTTCGCCGAGCTGACACATGAGACCGTATCGCTCAGCCGCCTCGTGGACTATCCTATCGTCGGCCTGACCGAGGGAACGTCGTCCCACGACTTCTACTCCCGCCTCTTTCTGTCGCACGATCTTCCCTACAACCCTGATGTAGAGGTCGAGACCATCGACCAGGTGCTGCCGGTCGTGCGCAGCAACCTCGGCATCGGATTCGTGCCGCGCGAGATGCTCTTCGGCGAGCCGGAGCGCACCGGTATCTTCCCCATCGCGCTGAGCGAACCCATCCCGCCGCGTAGCATCTACCTCTTCCAGCGGAAAAACCAGCCGCTGAGCATCGCCGCCAAGCGCTTACAGCAAATGCTGCTCGAGCCCCCTTTGCAAAAGGCGGTGCACTGACAGCCCACGCCGAACAAAAAAAGATTTTTCTATAATTACGCCTCGATCGATCACGCTTTATTGATCAAGGCGAGCACATGTATGGTATTGAAAGATCATTCTCCGGACGATAAGATCACCGCAGCAGCAAAGGCGAAATTCCTCGACACGGGTTACACAGGTGCGTCTCTGCAGAAAATCGCGGAGCATGTGGGCGTGACCGCGCCGTGCAGGTTCATCGATTCAGGCCGCAGCGCCACGCAGACCGCTGCACTGTAGTCCTCCGTTTCGTTCCGGTCGATTGCTGTGAAGCGGATCTGATCACAGGCATAAAAAGGGAAAATTCTAATCGATTGTTGAGCTGCGTATCGCTGATACTTTCTGCGCTGCTGAAGGCAATAAAAAGGACATCTGCTCAACTTGGGCAGATGTCCTTTTTTCAAAATTTCCGAAACCGTTCCCTCATCTCATCGTCCGTGAGTTCACCTCGCTCCGCCTGTTCCAGCACTTGCATCGCTTGCGCAACGGCGGCATTCCACTCATCCACGCTGATCTTCCCACGAACCTTTCTCTGCTTCAGTCGATTGTAGGTGCGGTCATACTCCACGCGGGCCGGACTGCGGTTCGCCTTGCCCTGCGCTTCCTTGCGGTGCGCCCCCACCTTCCGGCAGGTACGCGCCGTCTCACCAGGTGCAATATTGCCGCAATAGCAGGTGTTGTAGCCATCGGTCAGCAGAAAATACTTCCCACAGTTATGACACCGCCGCGGCGCGTTCCCGATCGCCAGTCCGCGGTAGAACTCCGTTCTCAGAAAATCATGTAAATAGTGGAAGGTCGTCTTCTCTGCAACGAAAAACTCGCTCTCGTTTTCTTTCCGCGTCATGGGGACGAAGTCGATCTCCGCGGAAAATTTCTGATCAAAGTTCTCACCGAAAAGCAGTGCACCGGTTCGAAGCATACCCGCGTAAAAGGCTGAGTATGCCTTCCCGTAAGCCGCGCTATTTCTCCGCTTTAATGGCTCGAAGTATTTCTCAGTCATGATCCTGAGCTGCAAGCGAAGCGCTCGCACTCTGTCTGCAAAATGCGCCAGATCATTGAGCATGTGCTCGTACATCTCGCGTCCCTCCGAGTGCACCTCCTGCACCTGCTCCCATTTCTCTTTCTGCTCGTAAAGTCTTTCCAGCAAATGATAGCTGAGTTCCAGATCCATATTCAGATCACGGTACACCGGCATGGTAAAAATGATATCCCAAACGGCGTTCAGTTTTTTCTGCGCGAAGACAACAGCGCTGTTTGTTTTTTCCATGAGCAGTTTCCGCGCCGCAGGGATGAACTCTTCCACACGGCGGTCGATCTCGCCCAGTACCTCTTCGTCCATGTTCGCGATATCCACACAGCATTGCCCAATGGGATAACTCGTATCACTGAAGTAAACACGTCCACCATAGAAAAATGTGGTGAACTGGTCGTAGGTATAGGTGAATGGAATACAGATACTCTCTGCCATGGTGCCTCCTTGTATCCGATAAAGTTTTGACATTTACCGTAATACGTCCAAAGCTATTGCTGGGATGCTCCGCGTATGTTACCCTCATCGTATCAGATGGAACGCTGAAAATCAATCTTAGTAAGGGACGTGAGTGAAATGGAGCTCTAAAAGAAAATGCCGCTAAACTGTTGCAGCAGCTCAGCGGCACGCCGCGTTTCGGAAAACGCAGACGCCATCTGCGAACAGTCTAACAGAGAGACCTCCGAAGCGCAAGAACCTTTTCTCTGAATTCCAATACACGGAGGTAAATTTTTTGAAAGAGTCAACCTACAAGACCTATGACGATCTGCCTCTGTTCCTTAACGCGGCAATGGTCGCACGAGTGCTCGGCGTCGCACCGTCCAGCGCGTACGAGCTGATGCACGAAAGGGACTTTCCAACGCTGCGCGTCGGCAGCCGCATGGTCGTACCGAAAGAGAAGTTCATCGAATGGGTCGAGCAGCACACAAAGGGCGGTGGTGATACGTGAGAAGAACAAAGCCGCCGATCGGCTGGGAACGCGCGAAGAACTGCTTCCCCGTTCCAAATGAGTTACTGGACTTTGACCTGCCCGCCGGTGCGGTCGCGGTGTACATCTACCTGCTGCGTCATGCGAACCGCAAGACAAATCAATGTCATCCGAGTGAAGCGACCATCGCAAAGAAGCTACACCTCTCGCGCAATACCGTTGCCAAGCATATTCGTCTGCTGGAGGAACGTGGGCTCATCGTTACGGAGCACACCACCGTCATCACGAAGCAGGGCGTCAAGCGGAACGGCAATCTGCTCTATACGCTCCTCCCGATGCACGAGGTCATGGAGCGTTTCTATGAACGACAGCTCACAGCGCTGGACAGCACAGCGGAGCGGCATCGGGTACAGGCAATACTGTCCGCGCAGCAGGGTGCGTGAAAATGGTAGATAGTTCTCCTCTGCACTTCGACGCAGCGATGGCAAACCGTGAAGCTCGCCGGTGCGGCACAGGAACCAGCAGCGGGGCTGCGCGTTCCCGCGGGACCGCGGTGCCTCTGGACATCGACGCACAATGCGTGCGTCGATGTCCAGAAGGCTCTCTGCTTCTCCCTCTCACACATCCTTCGACCATACAAATAGAACGCCCTGACATCTGTGAGCAGCGTTTCAAAGGCTCGCGGTGCAATCCAAGAGTAGTGGCAGTGCCAAAATGCCGGTGTTCATGAAAAAGGATCGCAGCATCTAAACACGCTGGAAAGCTGTCATATTTACGCTTTTTACGCTGCAATACCCAACAAAAAAGCTTCTGCCGTTTTCAATAGCAGAATCAGCCCCAGTGCAGCTCCTGCGTAAACAGCCCCTGCTTGCCCGTGTGGGCCACTGTGTGCGATCCTGTTGGTGAGGTGGAGTGTGTACCCGCCAAGCCCCTTTGAAACAAACGTTGCAACGTTTGTGAGCGATGTGTAAGAGAGCCTTACGAATTCTGTTCCGACAATGGAGAAATGAGTCTCTTAGAGTGAGTTTTCCCTCCTGACCACACCCACTTTTGGAGAGTTTAGCCCCCCTATTTACCCGTTCGATTTTAGTACGAGATAAAGGGCCGCAGTCGCTTCTGCGCGCGGCCCGCCCACAAAGCCCCGCAGTGCGGGGCTTTCCACGAATTCAAGACCGCAGTCGGTTTCAGCCTTTTGCGCACCGTACCGCAGTCGGTCCTCAGAAAAGTCCCGGTGTGTCAGGCGTTTACGGCGTTTTTGACCGCACCGGCAGAAAGGAAATAACGAATGAACGAAAATAACAAGAGAAACACCACATTATGGCTTCGCCCCAGCACCATTCAGCGTATGGATAGTTGGCTCGCAGAGGATAACTGCCAGAGCCGCAGCGAATTTGTCGAGAAGGCGCTACGCTTCTACATGGGCTACCTCGGCACGGAAGACAACACCGCGTACATTTCCAAAGCTATCCTGACAGCCATTCAGGGTACGCTGGATGACAACAACAATCGTCTCTGCCGCATCATCTTCAAGTGGGCGGTGGAGCTGAACATGATGTGCCACACCATCGCTGCGCACTTCCGTACCGACGACATCTACACGCGTGAGCTGCGCGGCTTCGCGGTAGACGAGGTAAAGCGCACGAACGGTCGGGTGTGCTTTGAGGATGCCGTGCATCATCAGCGGCGCATTGAGCCGGATGATGAATGGCCCAATGTGTATTGACACGCCTCAAAATCTGCGCAGCAATAGGCAAAGAAAGCCTCCCGCCAACATGGCAGGAGGCCGAGACCTGATTCAGTTGGACGCGGGCTCATCCTTCTCCGTAAGTATACGCACAACGCGGCAGGGATTCCCGACCGCCAACACGCCGTCCGGAATGTCCTTCACGACGACGCTGCCGCCGCCAATGACCACGTTGCTGCCGATGGTGACACCTGGCATGACCTGCACGCCTGCGCCGATCCAGACGTCGTCGCCGACCGTGATGGGACGGGCGTACTCCAGCCCCTGATCGCGCCGTTCCGCGTCAAGCGGATGACCAGCCGTATAGAACCCGCAGTTCGGTGCGACGAAAACATGGTCGCCAAAGGTCACCTTTGCGCAGTCAAGGATAACCGTATTGTGGTTGGCAAAGAAGTCCTCGCCGATGGTAATGTTGCAGCCGTAATCGCACCAGAACGGTGCAAGGATCGTAAAACGCTCGCCGGCTGCACCGAGCAGACGGCGCAGCAGCTCGCGCTGCCGCGTCTCATCGGAAGGCGGCGTCTGATTGTAGGCAAAGCACAGCTCCTTCGCCGCAAGCCGGTCTTGCGTCAGTTCTTCACAGCTTGCATCGTAGAGCAGACCCTGCAGCATTTTCTCTTTCTCTGTCATATCGCTACGGCTCCTTGCTTGGTTACCTATTGATCATACTACGCGACAAAAGGCATTACAACTATTCTGCGCTGGGTTATGGTATGTGTGTTGGCTGCCAAAAGAAGGCGGCGCAATGCAGGACTACATGAAAGCTTTCCAAAATCAGCTCGACCGGCAGGAGTCCGCCGACCTGAACGCGTTGGTATGCGGATAGGAAAGATAGATGGAAACCGGTTGGTTTCCATCTATCTTTCCTTCACTTCTCAGATCTTATTTTCTCCCGTGCGGCGAGTCGCTGCTCGATATCCCCCTGCAAAAGCTGTGAGACCACTGCCGCCAGCGGGATGAAGAACACGATACCTATGATGCCGAACAGCTTTCCGCCGAGCAGTGCGGCCAGCAGTGTCCACAGCGGAGAAAGCCCCACGCTGCCGCCGACCACATGCGGGTAGATGAACTGGTTTTCGATGAACTGCACCGCCTGATAAACAAGGAAGCACAGTATTGCCTTCTCCGGCGCGGCCAGCAGCGTGAGCAGTACGCCGATCAGGCAGGATGCAAACGCGCCGATATATGGGATGAACGCGAATGCCGCTGTCAGCACAGCCGTCAGCGCTGCGTAGGGGATGCGGAAGACGGAAAACGCGAGGAAGATCAACGTGCCGAGGATCAGCACCTCGATGCACTGACCGGAGAAAAACTTTGCGTAAGTATCGTGCGTCAGCTTTGCGATGCGGCAAATACGGTTTGCCGTACTCTCCTTGCAGTACGCATACAGAAAGCCGCGGCTCTGCTTACCGAGCTCCCGCCGACCCAACAGTACATAGAACATGATCACGAACGCGAACACGGCGTTTACCGTGACAGATACCGTTGAGCTTGCCAGGTCGACGACCGATCCGATCACGGCCCCCGCGCCGGTGAAGAGCTTTTCCACTGCCGTCTTCCAGTCGAACGAGGCCGCAAGCTTCGTTAGCTCCGTGGTGTCGACGCCGTAGCTGCTCAGCAGCGCCACCCAGTCGGGCCAGTTCTCCCTTACAAGCACGGCAATGCTCCGGACCGACGCGGCCAACTGCGGGATCGCCAGCACGCACAGCAGGAATACCAGCACTGCGACACAGAGCATCGTCAGTGTCAGGCTCAGGGCGTCGACCGTTTTTTCCTTCATCTTCGGGAAATGGGTGGTGAGCCTCCGTGCAATGCCGAGCATCGGAACGCTCAGCACGAATGCGAGCAGAAGGCCCGAGACCACCGGCGACAGAATACCTGCCAAAACGCGGAAAAAGCCCGCCACTTCATTCAGGTTAGTCAGCGCGGCAAAAAGCGCCACGCCGAAAAAAATCAGAAGCATCTGCTGCTTGAGTTGTTTATTCATGGACCATCTCTCCAATCAGCGCAGTCTCCCCCTTTTTACCGGCGTGCGGTCGCTGTGTGACGCGCAGCTCCTCGATGCGGTGGTGGTCCACTTTGACAACAAGCACATCAAGATCATCGTAAGCAAAGCGGTCGCCGCTCTCTGGCACGCCGCCGCAGCGCTCCATCACCCATCCGCTGACCGACACCATCTCCGAGTCGGTCTTGAGGTGGAAGAAATCGGCAAAATCGTCAAAGTCCATTCCTGCGTCCACAAGGTAAGTGTGCTCCGCCGTCTCGCGGATGGGGATCTCCTCCTGCTCGTGCTCGTCCCAGATCTCGCCCACCAGCTCTTCGAGGATATCCTCCATCGTGACAATGCCGCAGGTACCGCCATATTCGTCCACCACGACGGCAACGTGCGTCTTGCCCTGCTGCATCTTTTTGAGCAGCAGACTGATCGGCTCATTCTCCGGTACAAAGATGGCAGGTGAAAGCAGCTCGGCGATCGGCTTATCAGTCACGCCGCAGCCAACGTAAAAGTCCTTGCGATGGACGGTGCCGAGGATATGGTCGATGGAATCCTGATAGACCAGCAGACGGGAATACTTAGTATTGGTGAACAGCGCAGCAGCCTCCTCCCGGCTCGCCGCGACCGGCAGCGCCGCAAGGTCTACGCGGTGGATGAGGATGTCCTTTGCCTGCTGCTCGGAAAATTCGATGGCGTTGCGCAGCAGCTCGCCCTCGCTCCTGTCGATACTGCCGCCCTGCTGCACCTCGTCCACGAGCATCAGCAGCTCCTCCTGCGACATTTTGCTCTCACTGTTCAGGCGGAAGACCTTCGCCAGCAGCTTTTTCCAGAGGGAGAAGAGCAGATTGAGCGGCAGCAGCACCCAGATGAGAACCCGCAGGATGGGCGCGGAGAACATGGCAAAGCGCTCCGCGCAGTCCTTGGCGATGCTTTTGGGCGAGATCTCGCCGAAGATCAGCACCACCACTGTGACGACCACGGTGGAGATCGTCGCGCCCGCGTCGCCGTAATGGCGCACAAAGAGCACCGTGCCGATGGAGGCCGTCGCAATATTGACGATGTTGTTGCCAATCAAGATGGTAGAGAGCAGCCGGTCATACTGCTCCAGCAGCTCGCACGCGAGGGCGGCGTTGGCATTGCCCTTTTCAGCAAGGGTTTTGAGCCGCGTGGTGCTGGCGGAGGAAAACGCGGTCTCCGTGGCGGAAAAGTAGGCGGAGAGCAGCAAGCACACCGCCATAATAATGATACAAGTTGTCGTTGACAAGATAAATAGCTCCTTTTCTGTCGTCTGTCTGAATCGTCAAAGCGCTCAAATAAGCGCAAAAAAGCACGTCTGCCCCACTTCTTAGCAGCGCAGATATGCTTTCACAAACAGATGACAGATCAGGTGGCTACTGTGATAGTCACTGCCGTCGGTATCCATATTGGCACGCATCCTCCTTCGTTTCAAATTGATGGTATTGTACCAGACGCTCCCGGCACCGTCAAGCAAAGAAGCTGTTAAGAGGTAGGCCGGTTATTGCATTTATTGTTATACACGGAATTACTTGGACAGTTGAACGCGCATCAGCGCAATCTCCGTACCGTCAGCGAGTATGAGGGGATACACACCCGGCTGCCCATCCTCCAAGATGAGATGACCGCATGGCTGTCAACCGGCCCCTCGTTTTCTATCCTCGTTTTGCCGATCATGGTGTTCGCCGAGAAGCCGTATATCAAAGCCCGTCCCAACAAGAACATCGACAACGCACGCATGTTCCCGCGCTGCGGCGTGATACCGAACCTCCCTTGACCCTGCGTGCGGTTAATATATTGCTGACCGGCTGAATTTAGAGACATAGCGCTAACGAGGATCGTTCACCTTGCTGCGTATATTCTGCACCGCTGAAAACAATAAGAGCGTCCCCACTTTTATCTCGAAAATATTTTGTCTTCTTCAAAAGAATCAGTAGCTTTCCGGCGCAAGGTGTGGTATGTGTTGTGGCTGCCAAAAGGAGGTGGCGCAATGCAGGACTACATGAAAGCGCTCCAAAAGCAGTTCGACCGGCAGGAGTTTGACGACCTGAATGCATTGGTAGAGTACACTCACGAGGAACTCAAGAAAAGCATGGACATCGTCGAGCGCAAGAAGCTGCTGCGGCTGCTCGACGCGCAGAATACGCTGCTGGTAGAAGCGAGATTGTCGAGCTTCACCGCAGGCTTCAAGCTGGCGCTGGGCATTATTGGAGAACTGGGAGCTTCCTACTCCTTCGATGCCGACGAATTAACTGCAAGTGAGGTGGACACACATGGCTAAGCGCAGAGCAAATGGTGAGGGTAACATCAGAAAGCGAAAGGATGGCCGCTGGGAGGGCCGATACACCATCGGACGTGACCCGAAAACGGGCAAAGCCGTTATCAAAAATGTTCTTGGCAGGACGCAGGCGGAGGTTAAAGAAAAACTGAAGCGCGCCATTGATGAAAGCAGAGGACTTGACATCATTAATTCAGGCGAATATACGGTTGGCAAATGGCTCGACCTGTGGTACGAAAGCTACGCAAAGGTCAAGATGCGTCCTTCGTCTTATCTGACTTATCGCGGCTACATCGACAATCATATCAAGCCGTACATTGGCAACATCTCGCTGAGTAAACTTACCACACTGGATTTGCAGACACTCTACAAGAAATTGCTGACAGAAGGACGGGTAGACCGGATCGAAGCCAAGAAGCAGCCCAAGGGACTGAGCGCCAAAACAGTGCGCAACATCCATCAAATCATTTCCTCTGCTCTGAAACTGGCAATCGAGCAGAGACTGATTGCCCGAAATCCGGCGGACAGCTGCGCACTGCCAAAGGTGGAACGCAAGGAGATGCAGACACTCCCTATTGAACAGTTGGCTTCCTTCCTTCGCGAGACAAAGGAGAGCGGCGTGTTTGCCCTGTACTACATCGACCTGACCACCGGCCTGCGGCGCGGCGAGCTGCTGGGATTAAAATGGTCGGACATTGATTTGGAAAAAGGTGACCTTCGGGTTCAGCGGCAAATCGGGCGCATCGGCGGCGAGGTCATTGAGATGCCGCTGAAAACGAAAAACGCCTACCGCACACTGCCCTTATCAGCAGATGCGATAGACGTTCTAAAAGAGCAAAAGCAAAAGATCGGAAGCAGTCCGTGGGTATTCCCATCGCCCACTGGAGGCCCCATGTCGCCGGACAGTGTGCTGCACATGCTGCATCGCGTCCTGAAGCGGGCAGGGTTGCCAGAGGTGCGCTTCCATGACCTGCGGCATACTTTCGCAACGCTGGCACTTCAAAATGGCGTGGATATCAAAACTGTGTCCGGTATGCTGGGACATTTCTCCGCAGGCTTCACACTGGACACCTATGCCCATGTGACCACCTCCGCCAAGCGCGAAGCGGCAAAAACGATGGGTAGCATCCTCTCCGGCGCACTTTCGTGATCTTCGCTCCGTGTTCCCGTTGGGGTCAACGTTCGGGTCAGGAAAAAGCGGCAAACGGATACCGGAAGTAAAAGTGCATAAAAAGTCCTGATTCCACAAAGAATCAGGACTTTTCTGTCATGCGTGACCAATTTAGATACACGCTGGAAATAGGAAAAATCGAGAGCTGAAGCGGCTTTGGGCTGTTTCAGCCATATTTTTTTGCTTTCAATTTCCCATGGTAGCGGAGAATTGGGCATTTTTAAGAGTGACCGAAATAGATACAGTCTCGCATCTCCGATTTCCGTCTTTGCGCTTATTTCCGCTTGCTGTGTTTTTGAGAATTATTTTCCCGCTCTTTCAGCCATGCCTCAAATGCTTGAACATTTTCTTCGTGCGTATAGAACTCTCGAATGACAGGGAGCAGTGATGCAGCCAGCCCTTTGATTGCCCACAAATCAGGTTCGACTTTATCGAGGTTGTAATCTTTCACATCTATGACTGTGCCATCCTTGTCAAGATGGATGACGCTGACGGGTATTCTGTTAAACTTCTCATCCATCTTTTCTCGGCTCCTCAGTGGTGGAATCTATCCGGATTTGTAATCGGCGCTTCTTAGGTCGTCAGGCACTTCATCCGGAAAGTTCTCGGCAAACCAGCGGAATGGTATTAGGACCATATCTGGTAGACCGTTTTCTGTTATTACGAATCCGATGTCTTCGTTGTCAATGCGTTCCAGGATTTCATCCAGTTTTTCGACGAGCAGGGTTTGCTCGATGCGTTCCATTTCGGATAGTGGCGGCAGTCTTTTCATTTTGACATCCCCTTATTCCTGCTGCGATGTGCTTTCTCCCGAAGATACAGGGACAGGCTTCAGCGTACCGGTTATGTAATCATACAGAGCTTCGGGGTCTTTGAGACAATACTTCATGGTGCAATCTGCTTCCCATACCGTATAGTCATCGGTTGCTTCATACAGCCACCAATCGATGTAGTCGTATTGGTCATTGACCGCCTCTTTCAAAACATCTCTAAGAGCCATGAGATACTTGTTTTCGGCACCGAATACAAAGTGACCATCGCCAACCAGATTGAGCGCTTTGCTGAACTGTTCGTCAATGGACTCTTGCTCCTTTATCATCTGGAGCGCCTTGCAGAAACCTTCTTTACTTAGCATTGGCGCTATTCCTCTCTTGCGCTTCCTGTTCCTCTTTCCACCTTTTGAGAAGTGTAATCGCATGTTCCTGTGTCTTTGGGTCGGCACAGTATTCGAAGAACTGCACCGCGGCTTCTTCCGGCGTGAGGCCATAAGGCTTTAGCACCTCGGTTACCTGCGCCAACAGTTCTGCATCGATTTCAATGGTAATCGTTACTTTGCCATCATCCATAATGCTGTTCCTCCGATTCTTTAAGATTGTCGTATTGAGGTTCCTCGGAGTAAAAGACCTGCATATCATCCAATCGGAGACACGACAGTCTTCCAAGTGCTCCTGACCAAGGGTCACCCTTTTCAGGGAGCATACAGCCGCAGTCGATTCCGATCCAGCTCTTTGCATCCCATATTGCCATTGGGTTATCATACTGGAAACGGATAGTTGGCGTGTGTCCGAAGATGACTGTACAGTCCTCCAGAACAGGGAAACTGTCAAATCGCATCCAGACGGCAAAGTCTCGCTCACACTCATATTTACGACCGTAGGTCTCATACAGCTCGGCAGGCGCTGCGTGGGTCAGAATGAATTGCCAGCCATTCACCGTGATTTCCATGTTTACAGGCAGCTTCTCCAAATACTCGAATATCTCCTGACGAACGGTTTTCTTTATGTGCTTCAGATAATTATGTGTTATCTCGCCTCCATTTCTATACCACAGAGACTGCTTGCGCTCATAGTAGTATTCAGGCCACTCCTCATCCTCTGGGGGTGGGTAGTAGAGAGCATTCATCATCATTAATTCGTGGTTACCCAGAAGCATTTTGGCATTTGACATCGCCATGATCTGACGAAGGATTTTGATGCCATCCGGGTTTCTGTCTATCACATCTCCAAGGACATAGAGGGTGTCCTCGGGCTGTAGGTTGATTTGCTTCATGACGGAATCAAAGCGTCGCTTTTGTCCATGAATATCGGACATTACATAAATCATGGTGTTCCACCTCCTTTTCTGTAACACGAACAATTACCATATTTCAGAGCAAATAGCTATCAAAAAATCACAACTCACAGATAATGATCCTGATTGGCATTTCCGATGACCTATCAGTCACGAAGTACGGGATGGCCTGTCGAAAAATCTGGATTTGGTCTTGAATCCTGACAAGCAGCCCTTTGAGTAAATCCTTTGAAATGTATCCATCGTTTTCATTCTCAACAGGCTTTTGAAGTAGCATCTCCAAGTCAGAGAGGTTGCCCCAAATGAAAAAATCCCATGAGTCGAATGTACTGCGTTCGAATGCTGGATTTTCTGCGCAGATGATACCCTGAGTTTCTGCTGCCAGGTCAGAAAAGCAGATTCTCTCTTTACTAAGAGCCAGCTCATCATGTGCGCTGGAGAAGATATCTCGTTCGGGCGCAGTATACAGATAGCGGTGTCTGAGTTCTCCATTTGCGTGTCGATGCCACTGATCGATGTTGAACCATTGACCATTGGAGAATAGCTCTACTGTGTAGCCGAGCCATTTACTCATGTGGTGCGCCTCCTATCGCCAAGTGCTTTGCCGTACCTCTAATGGAGTCTTCCAATTTAAGCAATCATCTTCCCCACGGGAACCCGAAATCCTTGCGTTTGATCTTGCACCGAGGGTGTCCATCTTTCCAGAAGACGATTCCCTCGATCACATGGGTTTCCAGATAAGTGCGGATGCCTTCAAAGCTCCGATCCAGTTCAACAATGTCTTTCCCATGGGGCTTGAGTACATCGGCATCGAGGTTGTATGGGTTTGCTCTGAAATGTGGGCCGATGGCCTCATATGTTCCATCCGGTACAATTCCCATTCTGTCATACGCATCCCAGAACCATTTATCGCCGGTTGCAGTTCGGTCACAAGGTACCCAACAAGGTAGGTGTCCAGTGACAGGGTCTGCGTTCTCCTGACACTTGATTGCGTTAGATGGAATGGGCTTTCCATGTTTTGCATCGTATCTTTTGTAGAAAACACCATTGATGACCGCACAGCAGGCACCGTCCCATTTGATGGTAGCTACGCCGTCGCCGGCCATGACCCAAGCAAGGTCAGGGCTGATATTTGGCAGTATCCGGACAATTCGATGGTTTTCAAATTCTCGTTCAAAGAGAGTGGGTATCTTTTTCATTCACAATCCTTTCTGATGCAACCTCATCTTCGCTTCCACTGAGCCATTCCTCAATAGGAATAAATCTCTCGGCATGACTGATTTTGCCAGCACAAGTGTCACAGTAGGGACTGATCCAGCCAGTAGAAGCCTTTGCTGCAGGGTTCCCACATCTGATGCAAGTTCTCGCAGATAAGTGCTCATATTTGGGGATGATGTCACGAAGCATCCGCTCTGTACAGCCAAAGTCATACCAACAGAGTGTTCCATATTTCTCCTTGATCTGGGTAATGCGGTATTGGTCGAGATACTCGGCACGTACCAATTCCTCACGGATATCTTCACACATTTGCTCCCCAAAAGCCTTTCGCCAGCCGTCAGGCATGGAATCCAGTTCCGTATAGGAATAGTCGTAATCCTCTGGAACTTTTCCCGTCCAGCGGTTACGAGGTATTAGAAACGGAAATCGCTCAATCAGCTTTTGGTTCGATTCTTTATTCGATTGCATCTGAAACCCTCCTGTGTGTTTTCCTTTAGGTTGAAAAAAGCATTATTCGGACAGAGGTGATTTCTGCCCGAGGGTTTATCGCTTTCCAATCCTTGACCTGTGCGGAGACCTTCTTTTGGATCTCCTCATAATAGCGATACGCACCGGAGCGGTCATTCCATTCGAAATATTGATAAGCCTTCTTGAGTTCATCCTCCATCTTCCGGTATTCGTCTACTGAGACGAAGTCCCAAATATTATCGGATTCATCATTCTGAAAGGCAGCTACTTCAGATCGAAGAGCAAATGCCGAATGTTCTTTGCCGGAAGCGTTCAGTAGCTTCAAGACGTCATCGTAGCAAACGGCAATTCGGACGCTGTCCTCTGGGGTAAGCCAGTCGTTCACCGATGCCTGTAGATTTCTTGACATTTCGCCTACTGTGAACGGGTGTCCATCGTACTCAAGCTGTCGGTATGCTTTTTCAAACTGATACCTGCTGTCCGAGCGAAGCGTTGGAACAAGAATGAGATGTTCGGTAGGCAGCAACTTCATCACTTGGGGGTTGATACAATGCCACTGATCATTTGCCAGAACCTCCGTAAAAATGAAATATGATGTGCTCATCTTACTCACTCCTTTCTGCGCTTCGACCGCTTTGTGATGTGGCCAACTCTCTTGCATTAGCTTCCACATCTCAAGTCTTCCGTCCAGACATAATAAGGAATTAGCGAATGTGTCCCACGTTGGTGGGGCCGGAGATGCGTCACAAGTGATTGCAATGGAATACCCATCTTTCCCCTTTGAGGCGAGATTGGCTTTGATCTTTGCAATCCTATCTGGAGACTTGCTTTCTTCATATGTGAGACGGTAGCAGGCGAACTTGTATGTGCCTCCTTCACTGAAGGTTACCTCCATACCTTTTCTCTCAAATCAACTCTCATCGGGCCCTTCAAACAGCGCACGGAAAAGAGCCACATGCTCTCCCACGAGCTGCGGATATTGGTAATAGATGTGTCGGCAAAGGCTTCGATAAAGATCGATGAAGCGGATCTCATCGCAGAAATCGCAGAGGCCATCCATGATTTGTTCTAACTGCTGCTCGTCGGTGATTTGATCCTTCAGCACCCGCTCAACCAATAAAGAGTAGTGCGCGTATGCTGTGTCTCGCAGCTTGCTGATCCCCTCGACTATATTGCGGAGTTCCTCCATTGCGTGTTGGCATTCATCCATTTGTCTGTCCTCTTTTGTCATATAGTTCTCGCAGCTCTGCTTCTCTCTTTTCTGTGATGGCTTTGCTGTAATAGGTTGGGCGACCTGAGTGGTACTCTTCTGCCATCCATTCATCGAGATTAAAACTCCACTTGTGGGGTCCGAACTCGTCCGGGTAGTTCTCAATGAGAATGTGCTGCTTCTCACGGATCTGCTCTATGATAGGGGCAATATCATATTCCGAGAATATCCTGGCACCTTTCAACACATGGAGGATCTCGTTGCCCCACACTCGCTCATCAACGCCGCTGTACTTTTCAAAATCCGTGCTGTCTGGATGCTCCTCAATTTTACCGCCATAGGAGATCAGAAGACAGTCATCTTTTAGGAAGTGATTGATCCACAGGTTCGGGATGTACTGCAAGTCGGTAATACCTTTTGTGGAGAGGAAGCCCCACAGCTTATAGTATCTGCCAAAGACATACCATTCCGGGAGATCTTCCTCTTTGATTTTCGTTTTGTGATGTCCTGAAAAGAGAGTGAAGTCATCGTTCTGAATCCAGCACAGCTTGTGGTTTCTCCATACTCGGCGCTCAACAGTGTAGAGATTGCTCTTGAAACGACTCATTTGAAACCTCGCTTTATCATTTCCAGTGACACAACATCGTGGAACAGGAAGCGTAGCTTGTCAATTTGCTTCTCTATGTGCCAGTGTCCGCAAAGCCATGCCTTGTAATCCACTTTTTCTTCTATTCCATCAAGCCATCGCTCTGTGCTGTCATCAACCGTGCTCTGATCGATCATGGGTAAAAACGCATCCCGCGGTTCGTACTTATAGGGGCAGGTATGAGAGAGAACAATGTCAATTCTGTTTTTCGTGATTTGATCTTCCACATATGTCTTGATTTCTGCCGAGGGCTGCTCATCAGCAAACCACAGCAGATCGTTTTCCAGTCGGTAGTATTTGTCCACGCTATAAGCGCCGCCGATGACCAGATGCCGGGTTCCTTCCATAGTGAAGATGTCTCCGTCCCTGGCGAAGAGTAAGTTCGGATACTCATCCTCGTACCATACAAGGCCACCATTCCATTCTTTCTGCTTATAGCCTGCGAGAGTGTCTGGACGCCGTTCATGGTTTCCGTGAATACAGAAGACGGTGGGCTTTATTCTGGCAAGCGCATCTTTGCAATACCGATCCCGCCTGTTGCCGTAATAGTTCGCTCCGACATCACCAAGGATGACGATGATGTCCGATTCTGTGAGCTCATAGTGTTGGGCAAAAGCAACGATTCCTTTCGCACTGCCGTGAATATCGCCGGTGTAATAGATCATTCATCCTCATCCTTTCTGGCTTGACCGGATTATAGCATCAATAGAATGGAAAATCTCGCAAAAGCCCAAATCATAATCGTTTTGGGCGAAAACATAATCGTTTTTTGCACGCAACAGACCACAGGTCAATCTCTTAACCTGTGGTCTGTTGCTATTTGATATTCAGTTGATAAAATGATTACCACTCATCCTTGAGGAGATGGTGGTGCGAGCGTAGAGCGTTCTTGGTTGTTTTCAGCACATCCAACAGGACATAGGTTTCATACGGGGTGCAGTTGGCGAAGATTTTCTGCGCCTCAGCATTAGACATCTCAGTCGCACCCGTGAGCTGCCTGTTCAGGAGCATATCAGTCGACACCTCCAGCGCATTGGCGATGCCAACAAAAGTTTCGAGACTCATAACCTTTGTACCGCACTCGAGATAGCTGATGTATCCAGCGGACTTGTCGATCATGGTGGACAGCACCGCTTGGGAGATACGCTTGTTCTTCCTGATTTTTTGGATTCTTTGACCAAGGACATAGTAATTGAGTTGCATAGAGAAACCTCCTTAAAAATTTTGGCAACTCAATTATATTTGAACCACTATTTTATAGCGGCACGATTATATAAACTTGACCTTCGCATATTATATACTAACTTAAATTATAGTCGTTAGCTTATATCCGGCGAAGGGGAGGTGAGCTGGTCATGTACGAACAACAAGATCTGAAGCTGGTCGGCTCACGCATAAAAGCTGTTCGAATCAGCAGAGGCATGAGCCAAGCGGATTTGGCAGTCGAAGCTTCTGTTTCACTGCCGCTGATTAGCAACATCGAACGAGGAAAAACGGGGATGCAACTTGAGACTTTCGTCAAAGTGGCGGAAGCCCTTCAGGTATCTGCAGACTATTTGCTCCGCCCAGATGTACCGGAGGTCAAAGCAATCTATCAAGGTGAGTTTGCGGAGCTCCTTGAAGACTGCTCGGCCAGTGAGATGGAAACCATCTTAAAGATTGTCCGAGAGGTCAAAGCCTCCATGCATAAGAAGCAGAATAATGATTAATTATCGGATTGGGTGACCAATCCGATAATTTTTTTGTCATTTCCATACCATAGGTCAAGATGCTGACCTATGGTATCTTCTTATTTTTAAGCATTTTCCCTATAATTCACCCAAAAGGGCTTGCCCAAATGCCGGAGGAAAACATGGAAAACACGAAACTGCTGCCTTTAGGTACTGAACAAGGACTCGAAGAAACTGAGTATCCCTCCTTTGACCTGTGTCTGGGAGAAAACATGGTATCACCCCTTGTGGCACAACACAGGCAGTGGTTGAAAACTATCCGCCATGAAGTACCTAACCCCAAGATCTCGTTCAAGGTTGCAGTGTACATCCGCTTTTTCAACCAGACGAAATATAGAGACGAGGAATATCTCGAACGCAACAAAGAGGTTTTTCGTGCTACGCTGGCTCAGTATCCTATGTGGGAGTTTGTAGGTTTCTATATTGACAATGGATCGACCGCTCCGTATATGGAGAACTCTACAGCATGGTCTGAACTTCTGTCTGACTGCGATGCTGGGAAAGTCGATCTCATAATCACACAGAAGGTCAGCAATGTGTCCAGAGATGCCCAAGAAATGACGATTTGCGCAAGAATGCTCGCCGCTCGCAAGCCTCCTGTTGGCATCTACTTCATATCAGAAGATCTATACACTTTGGCCTCATATTATCGTGATGACCTTCGGGAACCCTGTTTCTTCCCAACACCAGACTGGAAAATCTTGCCTGATGACGAGCTGGATATGAGAGGTGCTCTCCATGAGTAGATCAGCAAAGAAAGCAGCCGACCAAGCAGAACGCGAGAAAGTACATAAGCGATACTCGAATCGGAGAGAGCCAGATGTCATCTATCCAGCAAAGAAGCAGGTCGATTTCTACGATGCCGATATTCATCAGCGTGTTGCGGTCTACGTCCGAGTTTCAACTGATAATCTGGGTCAGGAGACTTCTTATGAGCTCCAGAAGAACTATTATGAGGAGTTTGTCTTGAAGCATCCTAATTGGAAGCTTGTAAAGATCTACGCCGACAAAGGAATCTCAGGCACTTCGACAAAGCACCGCGTTGAGCTAAACCAAATGCTCGCTGACAGCAGAGCCGGAAAAATCGACTTGATCATCACCAAATCAGTCTCGCGTCTTGCCAGAAATACCGTCGACTGTATTACTATGGTGCGTAATCTTGCGGAGCTCCGCAATCCAGTGGGCGTTTTCTTCGAGAGTGAATGCATCTTCTCGTTGAACGAGGATACAAACATGCCGCTGTCTTTTTTGGCTTCCATTGCGGAAAACGAGTCCCGCATTCGAAGCCGCAGTATGGAAGTTTCGCTTGCTCAGCGGTTGAATGGAGGACTTCCTCTGACACCCAAGCTGTTGGGTTATTCTCATGATACTGACGGCAAGCTGGTGATCAATCCGGACGAGGCTCCGACCGTCAAACTCATATTCTACATGTATCTGTCCGGATATTCTTCATCGCATATCGCAAAAACCCTTGAGGCGCTTGGTAAGAGGACATTCCTTGGTAATTCCAAGTGGACTTCCGGCACCGTTATCCAGGTCTTGAGGAATGAGCGGCATTGTGGTGATGTTCTCACAAGAAAGACATTCACGCCTGATGTGATCAGTCATAAGTCCAAGAAAAACAGAGGAGAACGGCAGCAGAGCCTGTATAAAGGAGAACACGAGGCAATCGTTTCAAGGGACGATTATATAGCCGTTCAGCACATGATCAATAATGCAAAATACGGGGGGAAGTCTATTCTGCCGGAGCTTCGGGTGATTGAATCTGGCGTTCTGAAAGGATTTGTCACGATTAGCCCCAAGTGGGCAGGTTTCAAGGCAGCCGATTATTTGCAGGCTTCTATGAGTGTCTACACGGACGATACATATTACGGCCAGCCCGCAGAGGGCGACGCTACATTCGAGGTGGCAGCTGGAGATTTTGATTTGCGCGGCTTTGAAGTTACGAATTCATCTCTCTTTGATGCGAACAAAAGACCGTATGTCTTATTTCAGAGCAAACAAATCAAGTTCAGCACAGATTGTGTTAGGCAGTTCGGGAAGGACAACAAAGTTGAACTGCTGATCCATCCGGGATTGCGGAAGCTCGCTGTTCGTCGTGCCTCTAAGGATTCTCGCCAGTGTGTACAATGGTCAAGACCTGACGATGGAAAATACTATGCCAAAGAGATACCATGTACCGCATTTGGTGGAACCCTATTCGAACTGCTCGATTGGGAAACCGATTTTAAGTTCAGGGCCTATGGTAGACTCCTCCAAAATGAAGGGGATTCGGTGTTCATATTTGATTTGAGTGAACCCGAGATTTTTATCCAGTCCTATCTCATGACGGGGACTGATTCTCCCATCAGCGGCGATGGTGAACTTTCTCCGCTTTCCGTATCAGGAAAGCGTGTTCGGGCAGTTCCTAAGAAACTGGCAGACAGGTTTGGCAGTGACTTTTATTCTCACAGACTTACCTCATCTTCACCGGAATTACAAAGTGAAGATGCATGGAAGCTTTGGCTGGAAGGCCAACTCTTTGAAACCGGCGAAAAGCTTCGAGTCACCAAGTTTGATGAAATGCAGCGATTCATAGCCGAGCAATTAGCCCCCATAAAGCAGAAGGACGAGGTGGATTTTAATGCCTGAAAAAAACGATATCCCAATCTTTCGGAATCTTGATGGAGTGTACTACCGTGTGATTCGTGATGGTATACATGTCAACCGATGCTTTTCTGATTTGTCCGAAGCCGAGCAGGATGAGATCATGGCAGAATATAACGCGGAACAACTCAGACGGCTTTGTCGCTATCTCAGCATAAGCCTACGCCAGATTGGAGATGCGCTGGATCTTGTCAGAGACGAATGAAAGGAGAGCAGAATGGAAGTAGAAAATCAGGTTTCTTTCATCCCACCGATGCTGCAGAATACTCAATTCGGCAATGTCGATGATGAAACTACTATTACCTTTAAGGAGGATGCGGACACGCCAATGACAATCGACGCATCGGCACCAGGCGATGTGATCGAACTTAGTGACGACTTCGATTTTGATGGGTATCAGGTGGTTCGTAGAGAGTTCTTCGCTCATACTTTCGAGCCGTCTATCACCTTCAACAATTACAAAGTATATGTCAATACTGCTTGCTTGAACAAGTTTCCCCATGCAGACTGTGCTCAGCTCTTGATCAATCGAGAGTCGCACATTCTTGCGCTACGCCCTTGCGCTGAGTCAGAACGAGACGCATTCGCATGGTGCAACATATCTGGCGGGAAGAGGAAGCCCCGCCAGGTGACGGGCAAGTTCTTCTTTGCAAAGCTCTTTGAGCTGATGGACTGGAATATTGATTACAGGTACAAGCTGCTTGGCAAGGTCATCCATGCCAATGGTGAGTATCTGATCGTATTCGACTTGAATGCCTCTGAGATCTATCAGCGTATTGCAAAAGACGGAGGCAAGCCCAAGACTGCGCGTACACCTGTATTCCCTGCCGGTTGGAAGGATCAGTTCGGCTTGCCTTATCGTGAGCACCAGAAGTCCCTGCAGATCAACATTTTTGATGGATACGCAATCTATGGAATCAAGGATAGCACTGTATCCTCCACGGCATCCGTGGAAAATGTCACATCATCCCATAACGCATATCAACCAGAGGTACCTGTGCAGGAGGGGAGTGTAAATGGGTAGTACGGATAACAGCGCGATCATGACCATTGACTTAAAGTGGAATCGCTTTCGCATACATAAGTCCACCCTGAACAAAATGGGGAATCCGCAATATGTTCAATTTCTGGTCAATCCAGAAGAAATGTTCATTGCTGTACTTGGCTCAGATCGGCCCCTCACTGGTGGCACCTCCAACCGAGTGAAGTTGGTTCAAACATCACGCCATTATTCTGTTGAGTTCTACAGCAATACACTCCTGTGCGCTTTGGTCAATATGATCGGTACTCTCGACTTCCAATACAGTTATCGTATGAGCGGAGAGGTGGATGTTGCAAACAGAGTAGCCTATTTCTCCATGAAAACCTTAAAGAAAAATGAGAGGAGACCTCCCAGCGATGGATAAAGGATTTGCGGTGTTGGAGATCGACCCGGAATTCAAGACACTCATTCGACCTTTACGGAAAGATGAGTATCTTCAACTCGAAGTAAATCTTACAGTAGACGGCTGCAGAGAGCCGATCATCACATGGAATAACATCATCATTGATGGCCATAACCGCTACGAGATATGTAACCGGCTGCACATCCCCTATGCTGTACGGAAGATGCCATTTGAGAACCGGGAGCAAGCGATTGTCTGGATCTGCAGCAATCAGCTCGGTCGCCGAAATATCACGGAGGAAACCAGACGATATCTCATTGGAAAGCAGTATGAACTTGAGAAAGTAGCGCGTAAGCATCCGCCCAACATCAATGGGTTCAACCAGTATAAGCGGAGAAACAAGGGTGAGCGCGGCGAGACTTTTCGGCGCACAGCCCAGAAGTTCAGCGCTCAATACAATGTATCTACTGGATCTGTGCAGAAGTATGCGATCTTCAGTAAGGCGTTAGACGTTGTTGGACAGGCAGATCCTGAACTTCCTGGCAAAGTGCTTTCTGGCACTTTCAAAATATCTCACGAGAACCTTGTGGCCCTTTCGAAAATGCCGCCGGAAGAGATTAGGCGGATCGGGACAAGACCCGAAGACCTACAGCACCCGTTCACCAGTTACAGTGACACACGAAAAGAATTTGCTGATACAGATGAGGAGCCAGTCGAATCTATGCAGGAAACTTTACCTCTTATCAAAATTCCCCCTATGCACGACCCGGACGCCGAAATCGCCGGTCTGACTCTGACCGTTCCGTCATGGGTCAGTTCCATCGAGCGAGCCAGAAACAATGCGGATATGAACGCTGCTTCAACAAGTGCAAAAAGCAAACTTGAGGAGGCGCTGCTGTCACTACAGAAGAAGGTGTCCGAGATGCTCTCAGAAATCAGGGAGGTAGACTAATGCAAGACTTCAGCAGATTTGTTCCGAATGTCCACTTCGAGCAGATCCCGATCAAAAATCTCGTGTCTAATCAGGAATACCAGAGGCCGTTGTCTCAGGCACAGGTTGAAAAAGCCATCGAGGATTTCGACCTGAACCAAATCAACCCGGTAAAGGTGAGCCGACGTGATGGTGTCAACTATGTCTTTAATGGTCAGCACACCATAGAGATCGTTGCTACTGTATCCGGTTCGCGGGAGACTCCTGTTTGGTGCATGATTTATGACAGCTTAGATTACAAGAACGAAGCAGACATTTTTGCAAATCAGATGAAGCATGTGCGCCCGTTGAAGCCTTATGAGATATTCATGGCCAATATCGAAGCAGGAAATGAGCAGCAGCTTGTTATTAAGCGGCTCGTTGAATCCTATTCTCTTTCTATCGGGCCGACCAAAGCATATGGCGTGATCTGTGCGGTTGCCACGCTGGAGCGGATCTACACCAAATATGGTTACCATGTCCTTGACCGAACTTTGCGGCTCTGCGTTGGTACATGGGAGGGGGATATCGACTCTCTGGGAGCAAATGTATTAGCTGGTGTTGCGAGAATGGTCGTAGCATTTGGTGACCAGCTTCGTGACGAAACCTTTAAGGAGAGGGTTGGCTTCATGTCTGTTCGGCAGTTGTCTCGCATCGCTAAAGAGCGTGGAGCAGGGTCTCTTTGCTACGCCGAAGCTATGCTCGTCGCCTATAACCGAAAATGCAAATACACCTTGCGAATGACGAAGCTGCATTCTGGGAAGGTTGCTGCGGAAGATGACTTTGTAGAGGAAAACGAAGAACCCCTTGCAGACGATCCTGTGCTTGAGGAATAGCACACGCGGAATGCTCTTTGGCTTGTGACTGGCAAAAAAAGATCCCCCTTGCTCGAAGGGAGATCTGATGGTGAATCAAGCTGTGTTATTCAAGAGCCAGCGAGAAGGCCGGCCGCATATATTCCTGTGCGCTCCGGCTTAATCCGCATTCCGCTGCCAGACGATTCCAGTTTTCTCGGACGGTTTTCAGGACATCCGCCGCCATAGCAGTTGCGTCCTTGGTGCTGACCTCACAATACGGTGCAATCTCCAGTGCAAGGTCGAGGGAGATCGTCGCATCGTCCTCGTTTACGCAGAGGGACAGCTCGTCACCCTCCGGGACGGGGTTTACATCGTACAGGGGAGAGAGGTGCCAACCATCCGCCTTGAGGATAAAGCCGTGATTTCTCATGTGGTCATCCGTATTGGAAACAGCCATATTGAACACGATCCGCTTCCATAGCTCTGTCAAATCTTTCTTGGGAGCAGCGCCGTTGGCCTTGATAAAGGATACCAGTTCAAGATAGCTGGAGCCGTCCGCTGCCGATGCCCCATCCGTTTTTCCGAGCATTGTCATGGCGGATGCGAAATGAATCCGCGCAGCACCATTCCGGTCAAACCTTCGCACAAGGAAGGTGCTTCCGTACTTGGAGAAGTCGATCAGCATGGACTCGGGAACATCCAAGCCGCAAAGTCTTGCAAGGTCATGGGTAACCTTTTCCCATGCGCCCACGTTAACATCATCGTGCTTGGACGGAAACTTGGCGATCCACAGATTTCCGCTTGTGTCCAGAACGGTGGCCTTCGGACGAGCGCCACCCAGCGAGGAACCGGGCTTGATGAGCTGATTGATCCATTTCTGTTCGAGACCGGACTCATCGTTTTCAAATTGACGGGAAGCCTCCTCCAGTGTTCGCAGGCTGGTCCATGGAGGTGTTGGGGTTTCCGAATCATCCGAGAGAAACGGCCCGTCTTTGTCCAGCTTGAAGCGGATCGCGCCCATCCGCGTCTCGTCGTAGACGCCCATCAGGAAGTCGCTGTCTAAGAGCTTTCGAGGCTTTCGGCCTTCCTGTTCCGCCAGTATTCTTTCTCTGCGCGTCATCAGCAGGCGGCCCCAGCGGTCGGGGGAAGAGTCAGCGAAAAGACCGAACACATTTTTTGTGCCGGTGGGATACTGACGTCCGGCGTACAGTTGAAGATCCGGGTCGAGATACATGTAGTTTGCGCTGCTTTTTAACCAGTCAGCATCATACTCAAATGAGTAGCTCTCCCGGCCGCGGACATTCTCCACGAAGAGCGTCCCCAGGAAGTTTGGCGTTGTAGATCTGAAGCTCTCATAGACATAAATTACTTTTTGGTTTGATGCCACGGTTAATCACCTCCGTTTCGTGGTGCTCTCTTGCGCGTGGTAAGTTCAAGGTCTTGGAGTTTACGCCCCAGCTCATCATCCTTTGCAACGAGCAGAAGGTCTTTATCCATATTGTTCAGTGCGTGCAGAACTGCGGCATAGATCCCAATCGCGACAGAGGGGTTTCCCTTTTCAACATTCCATACTGTGGCTCGGCTCACACCGGCTCTTTCCGCGACCAATTCGGCAGACAGATGCCGCCGTAATCTGGCAAGTTTGATCTGTTCTCCCAGCTGTTCTAAAATCGCCTGCGTCTGCGGCAGCACAGCAACACTCTTTCGTCCCATTCTGCACACCACCTCTACATCATCTTTGTGCTTGTTATTATAGACGATACATTTATAATTGTCAATAAATAAAGACATTATAAGGCGGCGCGTCTGCGATTATCCCATACTTCATTGTGTGCTGACTACCTTACCGATATGCATCCGGCCTTATGCCTGATTGGGGGGGGAATTCTATGGAAGTAATCATTCATTTGCCGCGCTCAAAGGAAGGTCAGGAGGAACTTGCCAAGCGCGTTGCAACTGTCCATGCACAGTTGATTTATAATTACATCTCAAGGTTGGAGTGTTCAACAGAGCAAAAAGTCGCCCTTCTCGATGCGATTCAGGAGAACATCCACGATGAAATAAAGAAAGAGAAAGAGGGATGATCCCTCAATCTCCTACGCTTAGACGGATTCTTCGACAAGGTATCCGCCACCGAAGATGATTTCCAGCTTGCCACCAGGATAGACCTTAATGCATTCTACCATCTGACGGACGATGGAGTCATCGTACTCCATGCATTTGCTTTCTCTTTCTGAGATGATGGCTTGGATCTGCTCGAGGCGGCTCTGCTCACCGTTATCCTTGGCGGTGCTTTCCTGAATGGCTGCTATACGCTGCTTGAGAAGTTCTGTTTCTTGTGACAGTGTCATGAACTCGCTTTCATGGGCTTCGATGCCATCGCCGGAACTGACACTCTCATTGACAAGCGCCAGCATCTTATTGTTTAGGGCTTCGACCTTTCTCTCCAACATATCTACTTCTTCCGGATCTCCATTAAGGCCGAGGGCTTCGCTGATGGTCGCTCTCATGAGTGCCTTATAGGTGGCGTTATCTTGCTCGTTAAACTTGTTGACCGCTCGAACGATGGCCTCCTGTAGCTTGTCCTCCATAATGGTGGGGGAATCGCTGCAGTATTTCTTGCCGTAGTCCAGTCGGCTGATGCAGCGCCACACGATGCGCTTGACACCGTTCCTTGACCATGTCACACGGCGATAGCGAGTACCGCAGTTGCCGCAGATGAGGACGTCGGTCAGGGCGTAGCGGGAATATTTTCCGGTGGATGTGATGGAACTCTTTGCGGAGCCTGGCGTTTTCGTTTTTCGCCTTGCCAGTTCTTCCTGAACTTTGTTGAAGGTCACTCTGTCGATGATAGCTGGATGGTTATTCTGAACATAGTACATTGGAGCTTCGCCGGTGTTCTTTTTTCGCTTCTTTTCGATGCAGTCAATTGTGACGGATTTTTGCAGGATTGCATCTCCGCAATATCGCTCGTTGGAGAGCATATTCATGATCATGCCCTTGCTAAAGCTGATGGTTTTGTCGGGGATATCATAGTTCTCAGCCTGCATCATCTTGGAGATCTTGTCCACAGTCTCTCCGGCCAGGTAGAGATTGAAGATGCGTTCTACGATAGCCGCTTCGCTCGGTACGATCTCCGGCTCACCGTCAGCGCCCTTTTTATAGCCGAGGAACCGCTTGTACATAAACACTGGAGTTCCTTCCTCGAACTTCTTGCGGACGCTCCATGTGATATTCTTGCTGATGCTTTCGGATTCGGACTGTGCGAAGCCAGCATAGATGACCAGATACAGTTCACTATCTGTCTTGAGTGTATCGATCTGCTGCTCCTCAAAGTAGACGCCGATGCCTTTGGACTTGAGCATTCGGACATAGTCGAGGCAATCCACCGTATTTCTCGCAAAGCGGGATACGGATTTAGTGATGATGTAATCGATCTTTCCAGCCAGACAGTCGTTGATCATTTTGTTGAACTCAGGCCGCTTGTCGGCTCTTGTGCCGGACTTGCCCTCATCAGCGAACAGGCCTGCGAAGCACCAGTCTTTACGACTGGCGATCATCTCGGTGTACACCTTCTTTTGGTTGGCATAGGAGACGAGCTGTTCTTCGCTATCTGTCGAGACTCGGCAGTATGCTGCCACTCTTTTCTGTCTGTATTTTTCTTTGTCTACCGTCATGGAGCGTTTCGGCTCTATGACAGTGATTATTTTCTTAGGGACTTTCGTTACTTCCATCGTCCAGCGTGACCTCCGTTTCTGTCTTAGTATGAAGCACCACTCTGCCTTGTTCACCGAGTGTGATGTATGAGGCGAGGGCGGTAAAGTAATCTCGATTGAATTCATCCTGCGTGACCATCGTATGTGCCAGTTTCCTTGCGAGCGATACTGTGAGGTTCAACTTGGCATTGCTTTGCTCGTACATGAGCGCTGCCATCTCGATGGTCTTTTCAATGATGTACTCCTCGTTTGGAGCGTCACGCTCCAGCTCCAGGGCGATATCGTTTCCTACCTTGGTGACCTTCGCGTCTGGTTCATACCGTTTCCTGGGCTTCGGCTGGAGCAGATGGTCATTGAGGATGACCCGATTGATGAGGACGGTAATGGTTTCGATGAGTTGGGTATCGCTGATGCGAACTCTGATGCCGCAGTCATCGTTAGTGCAGTTCCAGCTCTCTCGAATGCGATGCTTCATACTGACACGACGCTTCATTGGCTGACCGCAGTTGTCGCACCGAACGAAGTCACGGAGCAGGTCGATGGCATCGTTTTCCTTTTCGCAGGTATTGCGCTGCCGCGCCGTTTTCAGGCTGACTGCCGCTTCATACATATCTTCATCTATGATGGGGTCGTATTCTTCAGTCCCAATATATTTGGCGTTGTCGATGATTCTTGCGATACGGGCTTTATCCCATGTGGTGGTTCTTTGTGTATATGGGATCTGGCGACCGGTCAGTTCTTCCGCAATTGCTTTGAGAGAAGCGCCATCCAGATATGCCTTAAAGATCTCTCGGATGATCTCTGCTTCCTCAGTTGAGATGACCGTTCTGCCATTTCGCATCGTGTATCCGTATGGGATGTACCGTATCTTTTTCACGAGTGCCTCCTATATGCGTTCTCTGAATCGAAGCCCGCCAAGGAGTTCCACGGACATTTCGTCCTCTTTATTGATTTGGATGGACTTCACAATTTCCAGAAAGAGCTTCTCATCGAATGCTTCGAGGGGTTCTTCCAGTTCGAAGATGAGCATTTTTAGTTTCTTGACTTCCTCAAGCATGATGGCGGCTTTTGAATTGAACTTCTCCTGTCTGACGTCCTTAAGTTTTGCCAGCTCTGCGCCGATCTCGTTGGCTTGCGCCTGATAGACTTCAGGGGCGAGGTATCCCTTGGACCGGAGTTGTTCAAGCATGAGCAGTTTCGCATTCAACTCAGCGATGCTCTTGCTTAAATCACGCGCAGCCAGATTGTTTCGCTTCATAGCTGCCAGTGTCATCTCCAGCCGGCTGATGACCTGTCCGAGAATGTTATCTTCAGAGAACCGCAGTTTGTTCACCATGGAGATGAAGCCGTCGTAGATTCTTTCTTCGCTGTAGTAGTTGGAGTCGCAGGCCGTGCTGTCATCTTTGTGAAGAGAGCATACCCACTTCACAGTCCCCGACACGATTCTTCGCCTATAGAAAGAGCCACACTCAGAACACTGAATGCGGCTCGTAAGCGGATAGATATTTTGTGTTGTTGCTTTGGCGAAGACATCCTTGCGCTTTTCAATAAGGGTCTGAGCGGCATCGAATACATCCTTTTCGACGATGCCGGGGTGGGTACCCTTTGCGTAGAAGCGATCTTCCTGTCCACGATTGGGGTGTTGGTTGAAGGGAACGGTGGTTTCTCGGTAGGTCTTTTGATAAAAGCTGTCGCCGATGTACCTTTCGTTCTTCAGAATATATGCCACGCGACTTGGTCGCCAGATTTCCTTTCCGGCCTTAGTAGGGATGTTGAGTTTGTTCAGCTCTCTTGCGATCTCACTTGTGGAGAAGCCCTGCAAGTACAGAGCGAAGATATTCCGCACAATGCCTGCTTCCGGCTCGTACACGGTCAGCATCTTATCGACCAGCCGGTATCCGTAAGGGGCGTTGCTATCCACATACTCGCCAAGTTCCATGCGTTTGACGATTGAGAGGCGCTGGTTCATAGAGATAGACTGCGATTCCTCCTGCGCCAGAGCAGAGAAGGTATTAAGAAGCATCTCGTCGCCCATAGAGAGTGTCGAGATGCCTTCCTTTTCAAACTGTACGCCCACACCCAGCAACTTGAGCTTTCTTACATAGGCCAGAGCGTCTTTTGTGTTCCGTGCGAAGCGGGAGATGGACTTCGTTATGATGAGGTCAATTTGCTTGAGCTCACACATGCGAATCATCCGCTGAAATTCATCACGGGTTTCGCTTTTCATGCCAGTAAGCCCTTCATCGGCGAAGATGTCCACCAGTTCCCAATCGTCGCGTGCTCCGATGCATTTTTTGTATGCTCGGATCTGTGCGGCATAAGAGTTGAGCTGATCAGCGGAGTTGGAAGACACTCGGCAGTAAGCTGCAACCTGCATCTTCTTCGTGCTCTGCCTTGTGATAGGGGTAATGAGCCGTACTTCAGGCATTTCGGTGTCCTCCTCTCTCATTTTTTGGTTGGTATCATATTATGATACCAACCACTTTTGGCAAACCACATTATACTGATAACTATTCTGAATAGCTACCAAAATAATTGGAACAGCGCAGAATTGACCTTATGCACAATTTTCAGTGTGCTAATACGATATCTGCGCCGGTGAGCTTCATGTAATACTTCTTCGCCCTGGTATATTCCTTTTCTGTGATCAACTCCTGCGCAAGGAGATCCTTCAGCATATCAACAATAAAGAGAAAATTGGCGTTCTTGGTGTTCTTGTTTGACAGCACGGTGCTACCTCCTCGTAGTTGATTTCATGTTTATAGAAATGAGCAGAGACAGCAGTTACAGTATAGTCTGCTGCCTTTGGCGGTTTCGCTGCTCCATGTAGTACACACTGCAAAGAGCAACTTTTCAATATAATTATGCCGAAATTATCGGCACTTTTCAAAAAATGCAAATGATAGAAATCTAAGGACAAGTCTTGTCCTCACATTTCTATCATCAAAAAGGCGGGAGCCGTCCATTGGTTGGAAGAATATTGCTTTCCCATGGCATGGCTCGGCTCCCGCCGCATTTGTGTTCTTACTTACTAATGATCCTATTCGACACTACTTCCCGGATCGTGGGCGGCTAAACTGACCAGTGGCTGGCACCACCCTCCGGGAATCTCACCCCTCCGAGGATCTCTCCGAGCTGCCCCCATTGCTTGAGTCTGTGGCTGGACAGTGAGTACAGGTCAACGGTATCATTGCGAGACAGCTTGCCAAAGCTGCTTTGGGCTGGGTGGGTACCGCTCGGCCACCTTAGTAGGCCGTCTTTTATGCGGAGTTTTCCGCACAGGTGGGTCTTGGCGCACCCGCCGCATCGCTGTTCCCCTTCGTCAGGGGCCCGTTGGCTGACGTTATCAGTCGCCGGATATGCGGTTTTCAATGTTCACAAGAAAGAAGGTAATTCCTTCTCACTTGTATAGGGGAAGATGTGAGAAATAATTTCGGGTTATTCGGCAAAGTTTTTCAATACTTTTTTCAGGTCGCGGAGAATACGCTTCCGTCTTTCGCTCAGCGTGGAAATCGCACAACCCTTTTCTTCGCCATACTCAGAGAGAGTTTTGCCCTCAAAGTAGAGAGCTCTGATCAAGCCGCAGTCACTCTCGCTTAATTGATCCAATGCTTTGTAAAGGGCCTCCAGGAGCATCCTCTCGGCAACGGCATTGTCCACTGCTTCAGGGTCGCCGATGAATTCTCGGAAATTGTCATAACCGCCGTCTTCGCCACCAATCAGACTGCTCATCTGGATCTCGTGCTTAAAAAAGGACTGATTGTTGTCTGCAATATTCCATCCGGAGCGGCGATAGGCGTTGTATACTTCGTGTGTGACCGTAACGCGCTCAATCTTGCGGGTGGCGGGATCGTAGGACTCGACGATATAAGTTTTCTTAGACATTTTTTGATCTCCTTTTGATTTTTTGAATTTGGTGAGGTTCAAAAAATCGGAGATCAAGGATATTGAGCGATATAGGGTTCCCAAAGGCTGGTCAGCATTGTTACCTCCATTAGGGGGCAACAGCACAAAAAAGCCGGGCATCAAGAAGATAGGTACACTTCGCAGTGACCTTTTCTTCTCAATGCCCGGCAATTTGGTGTCTCATAGACTTCCTAATCTAAGGACCCGTGGCTCGGTGCAATCAGCTTTCTTATTCTGTTGTCTTTCTTATGTGCAAGTGTGGCAGGGTTCCCGGTAATAGGTAGCTCTCCTGCGGCTTGGGGTGCGATAACTCAGGTCGATTTCAACAACCTTTCGGCAGTTGGGACACTTCAGTTCAATGATGCCCGAAGTGGGCGTCACTTTATCAAATATGCGCCAGTCGCATTTGGGACAGCGCTTTACGACTTTGATCTCATATTGGTTAGTTTTCATAGCATACGGTCCTCCTCATCCATCTCGACTCGAACCAACCTATAGGGGTCAGAAAGATCATTCCTTTTCAGAAGTCCGAGCTGCATCATCCGAATGGACAATGCTGTTTTGGAAGCCCCCATAAATGATGCCATTGCCTCAAACTTCTTATAGTCAGCAGAGGCAAATACTCGGTTAAGTAAGCGCATCTGAGTTCCAAGCCCGAATCGCTCCATGCTCCGAATCACACATTCTGGCGGAAGCAAGATCATGGCAGCCAATGTTTCGACTTGCCATTCCTCCCAATCGGTATTCCCTCTACTGCTCCGGTAATAGCAGTGGACAGAGCGTGCTTTTGTCTGGGCTCCATAGTCATGCGGAAACAGCATTTTCAGAATGTGGTGACAGCTCTCATGGGAAACGGTATAGTTCCTGCGGCCTATATTTGCGCCTTCTTTCACGAGCTCGCTTTCAATCAAAATAGTTTTTCCATCGAGCATATAATATTGCTCTTCTTCGCAGCTCGGATCTTCGGGAAATATCTCAACACCTACCTCACAAGAAGATGTCAAGCCAATTTTCTCTCCGTTCAGGGATAACCGGGCATAATCGACACGAAGGCCCAGGAGCTCTTGGCAGAGATAATCGATATCTATTCGTTCCGGGGGTTGACCGGATATAGCCGGAAGTTTTTTATAGGCTGCGATGACTCTTCCGCCGATTGTCTCAAGGTCATTGCGTGATAGATATTTCAATGGCTTATCTCCTATATATGAAGTTTCTTCACTTTCTTGACTAAGATGATACCATGACGCTCTTCAGTCAATTTGCACACCGCAACAGGTCTTCCTTTTGAGCCCAGGGTTGAGCATCATCCCAACAGAAGCACAAAAAGAATTCATGTCACTATGCAGAAAGGCGATTCGTTATCCATGTGTTTTTCACCTCTTATCTTGTCCGTGTGCCTTCATAATAATTTGATTATTTATCTATGTCAATATCGCATTTGTAGAGCAATAGTCAATTTCCTGTTGACAGAGAGTATTTTCCACTATATACTGAAGCCATAAACAGAAAAGGCGGTCGCTATTATGAGTAAGAGCAAAGCTAAAATTCTTTCTCTCCCGATAACGAATCACGCGAACTATAATGCAGAGACGGAGCGTCAGGAAAATGTTATCGGAACTCGCATTGATGAAGCACGGCGCAAAGCCGGACTCAGCCTTGTCGACTTCAGCGCACTTTTGCGGCAGTATGGGGTAACAATGTCCCCCAGCGGCATCAACAAGTGGGCAAAAGGCAACGCCCTGCCTAACGCTTATCAGATGATGGCCGTCTGCCATGCGCTCGATTTGGATGTGGATATTTCTTATTTTTGCAGTAGTCATACGCCGGTGCTTAATGATACTGGTTTGGCAAAGGTCAAAGCGTACAGGGATGACCTGATTGCTTCAGGAAGATATAAGCCGCAGCCAAAGGTGGTCAGCATTCTCAAGTACATAGATATGCCTGTGAGCAATCTTGCGGTATCTGCTGGTACCGGCGAGTTCCTTGAGGAAGGGAACTTTGAGATGGTTAGTTTCCCTGAGAAGTCTGTCCCGAAAGGCGCTGATTTTGGCGTGCGGGTTTCCGGCGATAGCATGGAGCCAGTCTATCATGACGGTCAGATCGTTTGGGTAGAGGAATGCGAGACTCTGGTCGTTGGTGAAGTCGGCATCTTTGTCTATGATGGCGATGGCTATTTGAAGGTCTACAGCGAGCAGGAGCCAGATGAGCAACAAAGGGATGCATTTACTGATAGCTATGGTTGCCTGCACATGCAGCCTGTGATGCTGTCCTATAACCAGGCATACGCACCCAAGGCAATCATGCCCGATTCGAGATTCCAAATCATAGGGCGAGTCCTTTGAGTACAGAATATTGGACTACATTTCCTTTAGAATTGATGGCAAGAAAGAATGTAGAAAGGCGGGGATTACATGGATACGATAGCACGAGTGATGGAGTTGGCCGACGAGCGTAACCTCTCACTTTTCAAGCTATCTCAGTTGTGCGATGTTTCCTATTCAACTTTGAAGAATGCTGAGATGCGTGGAAGTCAGTTAGGGGTTCCTACAATCGAGCGCATCTGCACTGCGCTGGGGGTTACATTGAGCGACTTCTTTGCAGAGTCAGGTAGTGCATAAACAAAACAATAATCCGAAAGGCCCATCAGACAAATGTCCGATGGGTCTTTGATATACATTGCCTTTTTAACCGGTCGCTTTGGTTGCAAAGCGGCAATATCCTATAAAGTGCAAAATGGTTAGAGGTGGTACTGCCGCCCCTAACCATTTCAAATGTGGAATATCTACCGCGCTATGTGATTTAACACCTTGGATAGACAATCTATACTCTGTTCAGTTGCGACCAGTTGATTGCTACCTGGGGCAAATAAAGTCATTTTACCCCAAGTGGCGTGCTGATTAAAGTAATTGAGAAGGGCACTTTCATAGTCTCCCGCCGCGGCTGAAGAAGACTCGCCGGGTGGTGTCCACCGCCAACCGCCAATCGCATTGTAAACGAAGCTGTCAATAACTATGCCAGATAGATGGTAGCTACCGTAACAGTAATCGCGGACATTTCGTAGATGACGACAAGTGTCATTCAACAGACCATTACTGCTTCTGTTTTTTTGTGCCATAGCCTCCTGTTCAGCCTTTGGATTTGTTGACCGCCAGTTGCCACCCATGTTTGTATCGGGGTATCTATATGTTCCATCCCAATTCTCAAATGCCGGAAGTATTTCAAAGTGTATTCCATCAGAAAATGCGATTTTGACGACTTGTCCGTCTGCACGAACATCGCTGGTTCGGTAGGTGGTCAGAATTGCCTGACGCACGGCTTGCAACAATCTGGATTGACCGTTTCCTCTGGCATAAGCATATTGGTTGTAGCTCTGCTCAGGCAAGGACACCAGAATGTCAATGTCACTGGTATCGATAGCTGTGTTACGACCATAAGAGCCAACATAAATGCTGTTTTGAACATCACT
>OCQZ01000031.1_pt1 | contig 36703 bp, 30 predicted proteins | sample 1538921 | NCBI WGS metagenome assembly OCQZ01 (sample SAMN03418269, study PRJEB22391) | human gut metagenome | biome: human-gut; feature: organic feature; material: feces | host: Homo sapiens | place: Tanzania | collected 2013-01 | reverse complement strand
AAACATATTCTCAAACAATCTGCAAGCCGTATCTATAACGTTTCTTTCACTGAACGGCAACTTGCTCAATTTGTAAGAAAATTCCGTCAACTTCGCATCGTCCATGCGACTTGTGTTTTGGGCGAAAAGCCCGGAGAAAGATATCAAACCGGACAACAAAATACCGATAAGCGCATTTTTCATCTTAACAAAAAGTTTTATTCCATCGGTCGCAAAAGGCGAACGACTTGCAAAGGTAGCTAAAAAAGCGAACAATTTGGACAATACTGAAAAAAAATGTACCTTTGCAAGCCAAAACGCAGATTGAAATGAAGATTGTGAAAACGGCAAAGTTTTTGGAATTTCTCTCATACGTCGGATTGTTGGGGGTGGTCGTCTATTACTTCTTCGTAGGCTTCAAAAAGATGGAATATGTGGCTTTTGCATTGCTAATCGTTTGCATTTTGCGTATGGTGGGAGCAAGTCTGAAAGCATCTTTCTTTGAAAAGGAATATACCAAGTTGAAAGAAGACAACGAGTTCATGCAAAGACGGATAGACGAATTGCAAAAGAACGAACGGCAACAAAAGGAATAAATGATATAAACTTAATATGGTAAGTCCGCCACAGGCGGAAAGAAAACAGGATTTTTATATGGCAACAACAGCAGACATCAAAAACGGATTGTGCATAGAGTTGAACAATGATTTGTTCTCTGTGGTGGAATTTTTGCACGTAAAACCCGGCAAAGGAAGTGCCTTTGTCAGAACCAAATTGAAGAGTTTCAAAACAGGAAGAACCTTGGAACACACCTTTCCTGCGGGATGCAAAATCGATACTTGCAGAGTGGAAAGACGCCCTTACACCTATCTCTTGCATCCTTCATTGCTTCTTTTACAGCCTCAGTAAGCTCTTTGTTACCAGTATATGTAGCAGTGATATTTGTTGCACCAGATGCTGGAGCATCGATACGAGCGGTAATGCGCTCAATTGCAATCGGAGCCTTCTCCTTTACTACAGAACCCTTGGTGTACGTTACTGTAGCAGGGTTTGTCTTGTCCTTATTATCTTTGGTGAAAACAACGGTGTATCCATTACCATCAACATTTGCGTCGTTCTGGTTGAACATAGCAAAGTTATTAGCTGAAGCAAATGGGTTAGCAAACTGTGATGTTGCTGTAAATACGTGTGTTGTAGGGTTTGTGTTTGCAGGAACCTGGTTATCACCTGCCAAGAAGTAAACCTTATAGGTTGTTCCTGCTGCTACCTTATCAACCTTAATGTTAATGAGCTTAGTGCCATTCTGTTTCTCGGTTGCTCCATTCCATTTTTCATCTTCATTTTTAGATGAGCTATCTACGTAGCGGCTGAAAGCAACACTACCCTTCTGGTCAACCAAGAAGAATGTACCCTTGGTTACAGTCTGCTCTTCAGTTGAAGCTGATGTAGTTTTGTCTGCACCAGGTACTGTTCTTGTACCATTGCTGGTAGGAGTCTGGATAGCCAATGTCATATAGAAGCCATCAACCTGTGACTGTGTACCTGCGCCACCACCTAAATCATCATTGTTACTGCAGCTTGAGAAAGATAACGCTGCTGCTGATACCAAGCTCATTGCGAGCAAATTCATTTTCTTCATAATCTTTTACTTATTAAGTGTTATACAAATTTTTTAGTTTGAGTTGCGAAATGGACGGGTCTCTCAGACCTCATCACTGGCTTCGCCCGGGGGTAATCAAATACTATTCTTTCTTTTCTTGTTCTTAAATTAAATTTTTTAGTTTATATTAATATTATTGTTTATTCTTTTACTTATATATAAATTACATCAAGCGTTTATGAAGCTTTTGCCCTTTCAGGGCGCTTAGCTTACTCCACAATCTTGTTCAGCTTGTTGAGATTCTCCTGAGCACCCTTCAAGCCTCCGGCTACAGCCTTCTGGAAGTACTGCTTGGCAGCTTCGTAATCCTCATTGAGAACGGCGAGGCAACCACGGGCATTATCTACTTCGGCTCCGGTGCCAGCCTTCTTCAGGTACTTCTCTGCGCTAACCTTGTCACCTCTGTCGATGGCTGCAAGAGCAGCATTCAGATTGGCGAGCTTATCTTCTGGGAACATCTTGACTGCGGTGTCGAATACATTGTTGTACTCTTCGCTTCCCTTCGGATAACTGTTAGCTACCATGTACATCTCCTGCAGAGAGAGCTTCTGCGGACGGGTATTGATTACTCTGCGAGCCTCTTCGAGGTTGAATGCCTTCACGTCGTACTCGATGGTGTAATCTGTGCGGCGCAAGCCTGGCCAAACCTTGTCAACGAGGAATCGGAATGCTTCACCAGCCTTGGCTGCGAGCGTCTGTTCCTTCTGGTCAGGAGTCATATCGCTGTTGATGATCTTGAGAGCAGCTTCCTTCTGAGGGATGTTGTGACTCTTGATGTATTCCAGTGTTCCTTCCCAATCCTCAGCTGTAGATTCTACCTTGAAGAGCTTCTTGTCGATAGGGTAGGTCTTCAACAGGTAGTTGTAGAGAGCCTGGGTACGGTTGCGGGAAAGCTTGTTGTTGTTGGCATAACTGCCGTCAGGAGAAGCATATCCGTGGAGGGTAATGGAAGTGATGGTTACATCAGGGTCGTTCTTCACGAGGTCGAGCGTCTGCTTGATGGTAGCCAACTCATTGGTATTGTTACCGAGATCCTTCACGATATCCCACTTGTTGATGCGGAAGTTGAGTCTAGCCGAACCGTTTTCCTGTCTGATCTTCACTGCCTCCGCCTTTGGCTGCTGATAAGCCTGATAGAGCTGCTGAGGAGTAACGAGCGCCTCGCCATTGTTGGTGAGCAGGTTTTCTGCCAGCAGTTTCTGGTTACATCCACAGGCATCATTGCTGATGGCGAAGTTGGAGTTCTTCATCCAGTCCTGGTAAGGGATTGAGTAAGCGTATCGGAGAGTCTGAGGCTCCTTGTTTTCACGCTTGGCAACGATGAGCGGGTTCTGGGTTGCTGTCTTCTTGCTACGCTGGTAGTAGATGTATCTCTTGTTACCCATCACCTCCACAGCCGGGAGCTTGAGCGTATCCTCACCTTTATATAAAATAGGTGTAAAGATGAGACCCTTATTGCTTGCCAGTTTCACGTCATCGAGGTTGAGATCCATATAGACGTTCACCTTATTGCCTTTCTTTTTGATTTCCTTGTTGAGGACTTTCATATCCTTGGCAGCCTGTTCCTGAGCGATAGCGTTGGTGCTAAACAGAATGCTGAGGGCGACGGCTCCAAGAGTCTTGTTTAAAATCTTATATGTATTCATAATCTTCAGTTTTACTTATTAATATAATAATGTATCACGAATTAGAAGACATACACCAGATTGAGTGCCGCCTTGGTAGGTCCTACGTAGTGATGCGCCTTGTCTTTCTCGAGTTTTTCACCACACTGTGGGCATTCATATTTATCCGATTTCGAATAAACGTATCCCACACCGAGTTCAGCCTCGAAGTTCCAATGCTTGGAGAGCGCCCAGGTATAACCATAGGCAATACCTGCACCTACGAACCAACCTTCGTATCTGTAATCTTTCAATTTGGAGAAGTCGGTACCGAGGAACTTGAAGTCAAGATCTACGTTACCTATGTTATGAGAACCTCCGAGGGCGTGGAAGCCGATGAAGGAGCCCATCATCTTATTGCAGAACCAGTATCTAGCTTCTGGTTGAACAAGCCAGTGCTGCCACTTCTTGTTCTTGGAAAATGTCCAAGGGTTGTAGTTGCCGGATACATCCAAGGTCCATTTTGGGGAAAGGCCGAATTCGAAGCCGAGGTTCATGGTGCTTGTAGCATCATAAAGGAGGTTCGTCTTCAAGGCCACCTTCTGAGCGACGGCTGGGCAGATGAAGCTACCAACAGCCAGTAGCGCAATTAAAATCCTTCTGTTCATACTTAAAATCTTTTAATGATTTAAGAATGACAAATGGTCTCTCTAGAGAAACGCATCATCATCTTTTACTTATACTTATACTTATACTTTTTCTTTTTATTTTCCTTTTCCTTTCACGTTCCTTCAATAGGCTTGCTCCTAGACTTTATTAATTAAAGAATAGTTAGTCTATCATTTACTCATCATCATCCTTATCATCTACTCCTCAGTTCTTAGATGCCTTTTGGCAACTTTGGGATTCGATTGGAAGTTCGGGCTTGGAACCGCGGACTTCGTTTTTACGATTGCAAAGATAGAGTTTTTTTCCGTTGCCTCCTACAAAAAATGCGCCTAAAAATGCTGATACCGAATAAAAACCGCATAAATGAAACACTGAAAAACCCTGAAAAACGATATTTCTAGTATCTTTTTTCTCTTTTCTAACATCTTTTTTCTCTTTCCTGCCACTTTTTTATCTACTTTTTGGGTCTATCTCGATTTTTAGTTGTAATTTTGCAGCAGAGAAGAATAAGTTAGAAAATCAACAACGAATTCAGGATTCTAAGATCCTGAAAGGTATGCAAAAAGCCTCCATGTGGGGCTTGGCTTTATGATATATAAGTAATAAGAACTGTTTTAATTATAAGTAAATAGAAAGTAAATTATGAAAGCTAAGAACAAACTTTGGGATTTGTGTCTGCGCTTGGAACAGCATTTATGCCCTGACTACTGTGGAGTGGTGGACCGCCGAAGGGTGATCGCCTTCGTCCTTTTGACTCTGGTAGAGATTCTCGTTATTCCCTACCACTTCCTTTTACTTTACATGATGAAAGTATGGGGGGGCATGTTCTATAATCTGGCTCATACCCTAGCACTGGCGCTGCTGATGTATGTGGTGCTGAAGCGCAAGGTGGTGTTCAAGACCGGTATCTCCCTGCTCTATATCCTCGTATTCGCGAAGCTGGCTATTGACAGTATGCTTTGTCTGCGTTATCAGGGCGACCGGGACAACCTGAGCGTGATGAGCAATATCTTCATCATGTTCATCCTCGCCATTACTGCCCAGAGCCAGCAGCTCAACCGAACCTCTCTCGGCCTTACCATCGCTCTGCTGCCTGTGGTAGCGGTAGCCCTCTCGCATACGCAGATTTCCGTGCTGCTCTTCAGCATCAAGGCTGTTCTGGTTGGTTTCCTGATGATCTTTTATGTCTGGCTCTATAACTGGGAACCTGTCATCGTCAAGGAACTCAGACAACCCAAGCAGCTTAGGGAAGAAGAGAGGAAGGCGCTGCACATGCTTGCTGACCTGAAGGATGAAGAGAAGGATGTGGCGGTGAACCTGATGAGCCGACTCAGCCCCGAACAGCAGCAGAATATCCTGGACCGTGCCGCAGAACAGTTGAAGACCAGCGAACTGAGCAAGAAGGCTTGGGACCTGGTATGTGCCGACCTTACCAACAGTGAGCGTGTGATCTGCCAGATGGTGCTGGAAGGCAAGATGCTGAAGGAAATCTGCATCGAACTGAACAAGAGTGAATCGAACATCACCAGTCAGCGCAGCCATATCCGAAAGAAGCTGAATATGGACCGCAAGGACGATCTGCGACGCGAGCTGGAAAAGCGTTTCTATGAAGCCAGAAATTCATTGGAAGCATAATATAGACAATAGCCTATAAGAATGCAGAAAGGGTGTGCCCGTGTGAGCACACCCTTTCTGCATTCTTATACTTTTCCTATTTACTCTTCCATTCTGAGGAATGCCTTCGGCAGGTAATCGATGAGATCGCTGGCGATGAGGCTTTCCTTACCCAGGTCCTTGATGGCGAGGTCGCCGGCAAGACCATGAAGGTACATACCGATGCGGGCAGCATCTGCCTGCTTGTAGCCGCGAGCCAGAAGAGCGGTGATGATGCCCGTAAGCACATCGCCACTGCCCGCCGTAGCCATACCGCTGTTGCCCGTAGAGCAGAACTCTATCTTACCATCCGGATGACAGAGGGCTGAGAAATGACCCTTCAGCAGGATGTAGCCGTGCAGACGGTCGGCAAGCTCGCATGCCTTGAAGAGGCGCTCGGTGCAGTTGCTGCTGGTGATGCCAGCCAGACGGTCCAGCTCCCTAGGATGCGGAGTGTAGATGAGGTTCTTAGGCAACTGCTGCATCCAGGCACGGTGACTGGCAAGGATGTTGAGTGCATCGGCATCCACCACAACCGGACAGGTGCATCTTCTGAGCTGGGCTATCAGGGCGATGGCAGTAGCCTCGCTGGTTCCCAGTCCCGGACCGATGCCCATGGCGTGGTAGTCTTCCGTATCTACCGGTTCGCTGAAGATGGTTTCCTCTGTATCCATCTGCAGTACCGCCTCGGGCACGGAAATCTGCATAATCTCGTAGTTTCTCTTAGGCGTATGGGTAATCACCTTTCCCACACCCGTTCTGAGGCAGGCTCTGGTGGCAAGTACCGAAGCCCCCGCCATGCCGTAGCTGCCTGCGATGAGGAGCGCCGTGCCCATGCTGCCCTTGTGGGCGAAGTCGCCGCGAGGTTTCAGGAGCTGGCGGATATCTTTCTCTTCGAGGATGCTGCATCGGCTCTCGGTGCGCTGGATGAACTCAGGAGAGAGTCGGATATCGAGCACCTTGATTCTGCCCAGATACTGCTGGTTGTCTGCCATCATCATCGACAGTTTCTTCTGCTGCAGGGTGAGGGTGAGGTCGGCACGGATGATGTTGGCGCTGATGTTGTAGGAGTTGTCCTCGCTCATCAGACCGGAAGGCAGGTCGATGCTCACGATCTTTGCCGCACTCTGGTTGATGTATTTCACCATGGCAGCGAATCCGCCCGCCAGCGGCTTGTTGAGTCCGCTGCCGAAGAGACCATCCACCACGAGCATTCCAGCCTCGAGCTGAGGAGGGTCGAAGTTGACGGTAACCTCGGTAAACTGCTTGACGCGCTTACCCTCGATGAGTCGTTTCTTGTTGGTGGCGCAGTCGGCAGAGAGCTTGTTGTGCACATTGAATAGGAATACACTCACCACATAGCCGTCTTCGCTGAGAAGGCGCGCCACGGCAAGTGCATCACCACCATTGTTTCCCGGTCCGGCGAAGACCACGACCGGCGTTCTGTTAGACCATTCCTCCTCGATGGCACGTGTGAGCGCCTTGGCAGCCCTTTCCATCAGGTTGAGCGATGTGATCGGCTCATGCTCAATGGTGTATTTATCCAGCTCATGTATCTGAGCACTAGTGAATATTTTCATATATTAATGTATGTTATGTCCGATTATCTGATTATTTTAATGCAAAAGTACTAAAAAAAGTCGATGAATGGATGAAGTTTCACGATTTTTTCGTAATTTTGCAGAAAATATTATATCATCAAGACTATGGGCATAGTAAAAATCAAGGATAAGACCTTCAAGACCTCCATTCCAGAGGCAGAGATTCTGAAGAAGGTACAGGTCGTTGCCGACCGATTGAACCAGGATTATGCGGATAAGACTCCGGTGTTCCTGGCTGTGTTGAATGGTTCGTTTATCTTCGCTGCCGATCTGATGCGAATGATTACGGTACCAAGCGAGATTTCTTTTGTGAAGTATGCTTCCTACGAGGGCACGAGCTCTACGGGCAGCATGAAGACCCTGATGGGCTTGAACCAGGATCTTGCCGGTCGCCACGTGGTGATCGTTGAGGACATCGTGGATTCCGGCTTTACCATGGCTCACATGATCGAGGATCTGAAGAAGAAGAATCCAGCCAGCATCGAGGTCTGCTCGCTCCTTGTGAAGCCGGGCAATCTGAAGGTAGATCTGGACATCAACTATGCCGTAATGGAAATCCCTAACGATTTCATCGTAGGATATGGATTAGATTATGACCAAGAAGGCAGAAACCTCCGCGACATCTACACGATAGTAGAAGAATAGGGGGTGAAGCATGTGGGAGAAAATTAGTGATTATTGCTTGGATGTCTCCAAGTATCTTATAACAGCAGCGTTTATAACGACTTTTGTTGGAGATATTGGGGAAGAACTTCATTGGCTTATTTATCTGATTAGCTTTATCTTGGCAGTGGGGCTTTTTTGGGTCGCTCTGTATTTTGACAAGAAAGGTAAAAAAGAGAAAGAAGAAAAACGTAAAAAATATACTAAGTTTAATAATAAAAATAGGAGGATATAAGTATGAACACTTTAATCTTTTTAGGTATGTTCACTGTTTTCTTTGGTGTAACGATTGCTATACTTTTGTCTCCTTGGGGGCAGAAATGGATGAATGAATATTAGTTTGACACAACATAAAACAATTTATATATATTTAAGGTAAAAATGAAAAATATCGTAATTTTCGGCGCTCCAGGTGCAGGTAAGGGTACACAGAGCGACAAGATGATTGAGAAGTATGGTCTCGGTCACATTTCTACAGGTGACGTTCTTCGTAACGAAATCAAGAATGGTACAGAGCTCGGTAAGACTGCCAAGGGTTATATCGACAATGGTCAGTTGATTCCAGACGAGTTGATGATCGACATCCTCGCAAGTGTATATGACAGCTTCGGCAAGGATCACGCAGGTGTGATCTTCGACGGTTTCCCACGTACCACTCCACAGGCTGAGGCTTTGAAGAAGATGCTCTCTGAGCGTGGTCACAAGATTGCTGCCATGATCGAGCTTGCCGTTCCAGAGGATGAGTTGATGGCTCGTCTGCTCAACCGCGGTAAGTTGAGTGGCCGTTCTGATGACAACGAGGAGACTATCAAGAAGCGTCTCAACGTATATCATACACAGACTGCTCCTCTCATCGACTGGTATGAGAAGGAAGGCATTCACCACCACATCGAGGGTCTCGGAACTGTAGATGAGATCTTCGCTCGTGTTTGCAATGTAATCGACAACTTGTAATCAAGATATAATAATCTTCCCCGCAAGGCTGCGGGGAAGATTTATTCGTTAAATATAAAAAGAAAAATCAATGGCTGAATCCAATTTCGTAGATTATGTAAAGATCAACTGCCGCTCTGGTAAGGGTGGTAAAGGCTCCATGCACCTGCGCCACGTGAAGTACCAACCGAATGGTGGACCTGACGGTGGCGATGGCGGACGTGGAGGAAGCATCTATCTTCGCGGCAACCACAACTACTGGACCTTGCTGCATCTGAAGTATCAGCGCCACTTCTTCGCCGAGCATGGTGGCAATGGAGGACGTGACAAGTGCCACGGCACTGATGGTAAGGACATCTATATCGATGTGCCTTGCGGTACCGTGGTGTATAATGCCGAAACCGGTAAGTTCGTCTGCGACGTGGCTTACGACGGTCAGGAAGTTCTGCTTCTGAAGGGCGGACGTGGCGGACTGGGCAACTTCCAGTTCCGTACCTCTACCAACCAGGCTCCACGCTATGCGCAGCCAGGTGAGCCGATGCAGGAGATGACCATCATCATGGAGCTGAAGCTCCTTGCCGATGTGGGTTTGGTGGGTTTCCCTAATGCCGGAAAGTCAACCCTGCTCTCTGCCGTATCCAGTGCCCGTCCGAAGATCGCCAACTATCCGTTTACCACCCTTGAGCCATCGCTGGGAATCGTGGATTACCGCGACCATCAGAGTTTCGTGATGGCTGATATCCCGGGTATCATCGAGGGAGCGAGCGAAGGAAAGGGCTTGGGACTGCGATTCCTGCGACACATCGAGCGCAACTCCCTGCTCCTCTTCATGGTTCCGGGCGATACAGACGACATCAAGAAGGAATACGAGGTTCTGCTGGGCGAGTTGAAGAACTTCAACCCTGAGATGCTCGACAAGCATCGCGTGCTTGCCATCACCAAGTGTGACCTGCTTGACGAGGAGCTCATCGAGATGCTGAAGGAGACCCTGCCAACCGATCTTCCGGTGGTATTCATCTCATCAGTTACCGGACAGGGCATCCAGGAACTCAAGGATGTGCTCTGGAAGGAGTTGAACTCAGAGAGCAACAAGCTGCAGGAGATTACTTCAGAAGATACCCTCGTTCACCGCGACAAGGATATGACCCGCTTCCAGCAGGAACTCGAGGCTGAGGGCGAGGACATCGTGGAGTATATCGATGAGGATGAAATCGAGGATGTAGATGACTTAGATGATTTCGAATATGAAAGTTAAAACTTTGAACTTTGAACTTGGAACATTGAACTTTATGATATGCTAAAAGAGGCATAAAGTTCAATGCAAAGAGTAATCATAAAGTTCCAAGTTCAAAGTAAAAAGTCTAATCATAAAGTTCCAAGTTCAAAGTAAAAAGTCTAATCATAAAGTTCAAAGTTCAATGTTCAATGTTCAAAGTATATAGCATAGCTGAGGGCGTCACGGCTTTCTCCACCACCCGAAAGGGAGGAGTGAGCCAGGGCAACTACAGCGAATTCAATATCAATGACTATTGCGGCGACTGTGCCGAACACGTGGCAGAGAACCGCAGGAAGCTGGCGGATGAGCTGGGCGTAAGCATCGACCATATCATCCTGCCGCATCAGGTACATGGAGTAGAGGTACGTCAGGTGGCAGGAGATTATTTCTCGATGCCTGAGAACATCCGCAAGATGATTCTCGAGGGCGTAGATGCCGTGATGACCAATGAGAAGGGCGTATGCATAGGCGTTTCCACCGCCGACTGCATCCCAATCCTGCTCTATGACGAGGATCACCATGCCGTGGCAGCCATCCATGCCGGATGGCGAGGCACGCTGGCACGCATCGTACACAAGACCATCCAGGAGATGGCTTTCGCCTATCATACGGATCCTAAGAAGCTGAAGGCAGTGATAGGTCCGGGCATCTCGCTGGAGCATTTCGAGGTAGGCGATGAGGTGTATGAGGCTTTCGAGCAGGCAGCCTTCCCGATGGAAGAGATTGCCGAGCAGCGCCCCAATGCCGCCTTTTCGGTAGATGTTGCCGAGCGTGAGCGCCTGGCTGCAGAGGGAAACATCGTGCAGCCGCTGAAGTGGCACATCAACCTGCCGCTCTGCAACAAGCAGATCCTGCTGCATTGCGGTGTGGCTGAGGAGAATATCCAGGATTGCGGTATCTGTACCTTTGCCCATAGCGATGAGTTCTTCTCGGCTAGGAAGCTGGGCATCGAGAGTGGCAGAATCTATACCGGCATTCTGATGAAGTAAGTTTTCAAGATAACATCCATTTTTCTCTTTTCTATGAACGAAGAGGGAGAAATGGATGTTTTTGTGTTTAACTGAACTTTCGTATGTGGGGAAGTTAAGGGAAGTTAGGGAAGTTAGAGGGAAGCGACCGTAGGGAGCGATAACTTCTTTAACTTCTTTAACTCCTTTATTTGCGAAACCTGAATAAAAATATGTATCAAAAAGAATAGAGAATGATTGTAAACAGAAGATTAAGAAGAAAACTGGGGCTGGCTGCCGTCTCGGGAATGCTGATGCTATCCCTGAGCAGTTTCATGCCCGCCAAGAATGAGTTTACTGCCGCCGAGCAACAGCAGGTGAGCATCGCAACGCCAGGTCTCTTTGCCCAGAGTCAAGCCTTCAATGTTGACTTTGAGATATTCCGTGCCAAGGAATATTCATTCCCGCTTCCTGTGGGCAAGGCTAGCCTTATCAATGGCAACAGCGTGATGCGCATCTCTACTGCCAAGGGCGACGCAGTGAAGGCGATGTTTGACGGTTATGTGCGTCTCTCGCGCAAGACCGAGTCGATGGGCAACGTCATCGTGATCCGACACGACAACGGTCTGGAAACCGTATATGCCAACAATGCCGAGAACCTGGTGAAGGTGGGACAGTCGATAGATGCCGGACAGACCATCGCCATCGTGGGCACCAAGGAGGGAGAGACCTATTGCGATTTCTCCATCATGGTGAACGGTGCGCGCATCAATCCGGAGACCATCATCGAGCTGAAGAGCCATAAGCTCCGCCGACAGACCGTGCAGTTCCGCAAGGAGGGCAACCGCATCGGCATCAAGGTGATTGGCGGCAAGGATTCCTCCGTATCGAGAAACACCGGTGGACTGGGCAAGGGCAGGGAGGCGATGACCCTGGATCCTGATGAGGTAAGCGATCCGTTTACCATCACCAACACCTTCCGCCTGGATCTGGAGAAGATAGAGGAGAAGGCGTGGGCATATCCGTTGCCGGATGCCAAGGTGATCAGTCCCTACGGCGGAAAGCGTCGCCATTCGGGAGTGGACCTGAAGACCAAGGCGAATGATGAGATCGTGGCAGCCTTTGATGGCGAGGTAGTGGCATCGGGTCCGTATTACGGATACGGCAACTGCATCCGCATCAAGCACGCCTATGGACTGGAGACGCTCTACAGTCATCAGAGCAAGAACTTTGTGAAGAAGGGCGATAAGGTGAAGGCAGGACAGGTAATCGGACTCACCGGTCGCACGGGTCGCGCCACCACCGAGCATCTCCATTTCGAAATGTCATTCGGAGGCCGCCGTCTGGACCCAGCCATCGTCTTCGACCACAGCAACCACAAGCTCAAGGCAGCTACCCTGCATCTTACCAAGGGCAAGAGCGTGAAGAGCGTGAAGAACTAGAAATAGCGAAAATTACTCCTGTTAATCGAAAAATTCCACCCGTTTGGATGATCAAAAGCCGGCAACTGCAAGTTTTTACGCATTGCACCATGGGTTTTTATCATCTGAACGGGTTTGTATTTTAAAAAATGCTATCTTTGCGGCAACAATTAAAATACAATATATAAATGATAATATGAAGAAATATCTTATCACACTTGCACTCTGCGTGCTTGCCCTTACGGCAAGTGCACAGGTCTTTACAGCCGAACAGATTGAGAAGTACGCCAAGGACAAGTATGGCGACAACTGGACCGAGGCTGCCGGAAACCTGAGCAAGGAAGTTGCCCTGGACAACAAGAACCGCCTGAACTACCAGGAGGTCATCGCCTGCGCAGGACAGTCGAAGGCTGAAATCTTCAAGAAAGCCATCGAATGGTTCAACCGCGCATTCAACAGCAAGGATACCCATGGCGTGATCCGGGAGCAGAATGCCGAACAGGGACTCATCATCACCCAGGCTTATATCGAGAACATCGCCCGACAGAATGCCGGAGTCAACCATTATCAGGTGGATATGATGCCGTATATCCGTGTGGATGTGAAGGAAGGGAAGGCAAGGGTGAGCGTCTATATGGACAGCTACGAGGTGACCGTGAAATCGGGCGGTGGATGGACGAGTGCCATCGCCAGTGCGCTGGCTGCGGCTGCTACCGGAGAGGCGGATGATGACGAGGTGGAGAGCAAGGATGAGGTATGGAATATCAGTTCCTGCTATCCCTATGTAGAAAAGGACAAGCACAAGCTGGCTTCGAGCAAGGCTTTCGTAATGGCTTCGGCTTTCCAGAACTCCATCATTGATATCCTGAAAGAGGCGCTTCTCGCCGATTCATCCGACGGATTCTCGGATGACTGGTAGTTGGGGAGTTAAGGGAAGTAAGAGGGAATAATCTATCAAACTCTATATATAATTAAGGTGTAAACATCAAAACCGCTAGTGTATGAAATGGAAGAATATCATGATGATGGTGATGATGGCAGCAGGATGTTGGTTCTCGCTTCCCGTCCACTCGCAGAGAATCTCTGTGGGTAAGAAAGGACTGGTGAAGGTCATGAGAACCGACTCCACCTGTGCCCAGGAATTTGTGAGGGATGAGCATCAGTCTGTTGCTACCCGGAAGACGGTGCAGGCAGCGGGAGCCGTTGAAGGCGTGAACACGCTGGCAAGCTATCTGAAATCGGACGTGGATCTGAACATCCCCGTTTCGAAGGTGAAGCAGGAGAAGACCTTTGCCGTAATCATCGCCAACGAGAATTACCAGGAGGAGGTGAACGTGGAGTTTGCCCTCAACGACGGTATGGCTTTCAGGGAATACTGCGTCAAGCTGCTCGGCATTCCGGAAAGCAACCTGCATATCCGCAAGGATGCCACCCTCAACAATATGCTGGCGGAAATCAACTGGATGCAGAACATCGCCAAGGCTTATGGCGCTGAGGCTAGATTCATCTTCTATTATGCCGGACATGGAATGCCCGACGAGAGTAACGGCACTTCTTATCTCCTGCCAGTAGATGGCAAGAGCAATATTCTGGCAACGGGTTACAGTATGAGCAGGCTGTATTCTGAACTTAACGGTCTGAACGCAGCCTGCGTAACGGTATTGATGGATGCCTGCTTCAGCGGCAGCAAGCGAGGCGAGGGTATGCTGGCTTCTGCCCGAGGGGTGGCGCTCAAGGCAAAGGCTGAGGCTCCGAAGGGCAACATGCTTGTGATAACGGCTGCCCAGGGCAGCGAGACAGCTTATCCCTACAAGGAGAAGAAGCACGGACTCTTTACCTATTTTCTCCTGAAAAAACTCCAGGAGAGCAAGGGCAAGGTTACCTATGGCGATCTTTTCGACTATGTGAAGACGAATGTGGCGCAGAAGTCGGTAGTGGTGAATGAGAAGAGTCAGACACCAACCGTAGCCGTTTCGGGCGACCTGGTTTCCACCTGGCAGGGCATCAGGCTCAATGAAGACTGATGTCTGAAATACGAAAAAATCCCCATCGACTGGACTGCTCCTGTCGATGGGGATTTATTTTTTATTCTCTGGAGAAAAGAATTACTTCTTCTTCTGCGATTTACGGTTGGCTCTCTGTTGGCGATACTTTGCCTTCTGACGGGCAGAGCCGCTTCCGTGAGCACCCGTGATGTACTTCTTCTTCTTGGCCTTGGTCTTCACCTTGTCGTCGTCGTCCTTCTTCGGACCACCGCCGCCCTTGAAAACCATGCCACCCATGATAATATCGTCAATATCACTCATATACTTTGAACTTTGAATTTTGAACTTTGAACTTTATGATAAGTAAAGCCGTTGAATTCTTCTCTTGGATTAATGATGGAAGAGGCGAACGTGAGTAAACGCCATGGCGATGCCGTACTTATCGCATGTATCGATAACATTGTCGTCACGGATGCTACCGCCTGCTTCTGCAATATATTCCACACCACTCTTGTGAGCACGCTCGATGTTGTCGCCGAATGGGAAGAAAGCATCGCTACCTACAGATACACCCTTGTTCTGCGCAATCCAAGCCTTCTTCTCCTCGCGGGTCAGTGGCTCAGGCTTCTCTGTGAAGAACTGCTCCCATACGCCATCCTGCAATACATCCTCCCACTCATCAGAGATATAGACGTTGATGGTATTGTCGCGGTCGGCACGGCGAATCTTCTCCTTGAAAGGCAGGTTCATCACCTTAGGACACTGGCGTAACCACCACTCATCAGCCTTGGAACCAGCCAGACGGGTACAGTGGATACGGCTCTGCTGACCGGCACCGATACCGATAGCCTGGCCATCCTTCACGTAGCATACAGAGTTACTCTGGGTATATTTCAGGGTGATGAGCGAGATGATCAGGTCGCGCTTAGCCTCTGCAGTGAAGTTCTTGTTCTTGGTAGGGATATCCTCGAAGAGAGCTGGATCATCGAGCTTTACCTCGTTGCGTCCCTGCTCGAAGGTAACACCGAATACCTGCTTGTGCTCGATAGGAGCTGGCACGTAGTCAGGATCAATCTGGATGACGCAGTAGGTACCCTTGCGCTTCTCCTTCAACACCTTGATAGCCTCAGGAGTAAAGCCTGGAGCAATCACGCCATCGCTCACCTCACGCTTGATGAGGAGGGCAGTAGCCTCGTCGCAGACATCGCTGAGTGCCACGAAATCGCCGTAAGAGCACATGCGGTCGGCACCGCGTGCACGTACGTAAGCGCAAGCCAGAGGAGAAAGCTCGAAATCCACGTCATCGCAGAAGTAGATCTTCTTCAGAGTGTCGCTCAGAGGCAGTCCGATGGCAGCACCAGCAGGAGAAACATGTTTGAAACTAGCGGCAGCAGGCATTCCTGTAGCTGCCTTCAGTTCCTTGACCAATTGCCAAGAGTTGAAAGCATCCAGGAAGTTGATGTAGCCAGGACGGCCGTTGATAACTTCGATAGGCAGTTCCCTTCCGTCATCCATATAGATGCGAGAAGGCTTCTGATTCGGATTGCATCCGTACTTAAGTGCTAATTCTTTCATCTTAATTAAGAAATGTATTTAGAATTTGGTTGCAAAATTACAAAAAAAATATGAGAAAACCATTTTTTTCGGGCGAAATTCAAAAATAATCTCCCAAACATGACTCCGTTTCAAAAATATTGTGTACTTTTGCCCGCAGTTAGGAAAGAAATGAATATTTGAGAAATTAAAGGAATTGAGAATTTGAGGAAGGAAAATCACAATGAAAAATGATTTGAAAATCCTCGCTGTAGCTTTGGAGAAGAAGCTAGGCAGGGAACACCTGCAGCACGAAGAGAAGCATAGAAACAACAAGTTGCTGCACAAGGTGTGGGAAATAATGAAAGGTAAGGAGAAACCTTCACAGCAGACACTCAACCGTCTGGCATTGCTTGCCGGATTTCAGAGCTGGGCTGATCTGCAGGGCGCATTGCACGGCACCGATGACGGGCTGACCAATTACAGCGCCGGAGAATAAGGTTTTTGGTGTGATGAGCATTCCAAAAGATATCAGGTAGTCGGAAATGCAGAAAGGGCATCCAATCGTGAGATCGGATGCCCTTTTTCTGATTCTAATTTTTAATAGGTAACTAAGAAAATTACTCAGCGCTCTTAGCGATGGTCTTCTTCTCAGCGATACGAGCCTTCTTACCTGTGAGCTTACGCAAGTAGTACAACTTAGCGCGACGTACCTTACCGTGCTTGTTCACCTCGATAGAATCGATAGCTGGTGACTCGATAGGGAAGATACGCTCTACACCTACAGTACCTGACATCTTACGAACAGTGAAACGCTTCTTGTCACCATGACCAGAGATCTTGATAACTACACCACGATAGAGCTGGATACGCTCCTTAGTACCCTCGACGATTTTGTAAGCGACTGTGATAGTATCACCTGCCTTGAACTCAGGGAACTTCTTGCCGGTTGCAAATGCTTCTTCAGCAACTTTAATCAAATCCATTTTTTGTATAAAATTAAAAATTGTTTGTCGTTCCAACGCAACATGGCCGGGCAACACTTCTGCCCAGACAACAGCGGTTACGCCGAAAAGCGGGTGCAAAGTTACTACTTTTTCTCGTATCTCGCAAATTTTCAGTGGGTTTCTTCTCTTTTTTCTCGCAGATTTAACTATTTTTCTTTCTTGTCATCGTCTTTTCCCACAGATTTCACGGATTTCACAGATTTATTTTGTATCTTTGCACTCCAAAATGAGATTATTGTAAAAGGTATGAAGAAAAAGAATAGTATGCAGATGATGCTTGCCTCGATGGCTCTGATGCTGATGGCAAGTCCAGCCTTTGCCCAGAAATTCAAGGTGGCAAAGGTAGAGAGAACCCGTATTTTGATAGACCGGAAATGGGATGCCCAGCCGGATGCTGAGGCTGCGAAGTTCATCGCCCCTTATCAGCACAAGGTGGACAGCATCATGGGTCCTGTAGTGGGAACCGTGGCTCATGATATGACCCGCCATCGTCCTGAGAGTGAGTTGAGTAACCTGCTTTCTGATATCCTGGTATGGGGTGGCAGGCAGTTTAATGAGCAGCCGGTCTTCTCGGTGTATAACATGGGCGGCATCCGTGCCGATTTTGCCAAGGGCGATATCAACGTAGGCGAGGTGAGCGAGGTGGCTCCTTTCGAGAACAAGATCTGTTTCCTCACGCTTACCGGCGAGAAGGTGCTCGAACTCTTCCAGCAGATAGCCCACCGTGGCGGCGAGGGAGTGAGCCATGCCGTAAGAATGGTCATCACCCGCGACGGCAAGCTGAAGAGCGTGACGCTGAACGGCGAACCTATCGACCCAGCCAAGAGCTATCGCATAGCTACCCTCGATTATCTTGCCGAGGGCAACGACCAGCTTGTAGCCTTCAAGAGCGGTACCGATGTAGTGGCTCCTAAGGCGAAGGAGAACAATGTGCGCTACATCATCATGAACTATCTCCGTGAGATGAAGGATCAGGGCAAGGTAGTGGAATCAAGAATAGAAGGCCGCTGCGTAGTAGAATAGGGGGAACGAAGGTTTCCGGGGATTTGCAATCCCCGGCAAGCAGATAGACTAACTAAATAAGTACAGAAATGAAACATACATTATTATATATAGCGCTGGCGCTGGCATCATTTACGCTGCAGCCGGCAACAGTAGAGGCTAAAGTCCAGAAGGATTCCAAGGCCAAGAAGGAGGCAAAGGCGCAGAAGGCTCCAAAGGTAGTGAAGCAGCTCGTGGTGCTCCATACCAACGATACCCACTCCTGCGTGATGCCCTACAATCCGAATCTCGCAGATACAGCCATCGCCAACCGTGGAGGCTACCTCCGCCGCGTGGCAATGATCAAGCAGGAGCGCAGTCAGAATCCAGATCTCCTGCTCTTCGACAGTGGCGATTTCTCTCAGGGATCTCCTTACTATTCTCTCTTCAAGGGCGATGTAGAAGTGGGATTGATGAACGAGATGAAATATGATGCTGCCACCATCGGCAACCATGAGTTCGATTACGGCATGGACAATATGGTGCGTCTTTTCAAGATGGCGAAGTTCCCGATTGTTTGTGCCAACTACGATTTCACCGGCACCGAGCTGGCGGATATCGTGAAGCCATACGTGATATTGCATCGCAAGGGACTCAAGATTGGCGTCTTCGGACTGGCTCCGCAGCTAGCCGGCTTGGTGAGCGAGAAGAATTACGGTTGCATCCAGTACCTGGACCCTATCCAGAAGGCGAACGAGATGACAGAGATTCTGAAGAAGAAGGAGAAGTGTGATGTCATCATCTGCATCTCTCATCTGGGCTGGAATATAGATGGCACGGATGATACCGAGGTGATTGCTGCATCCCGCAATATCGACCTGGTATTGGGAGGTCACAGCCACAGCCTCTTCCAGACGCTGAAGTATCGGACAGATCTCGATGGCAAGCAGGTGCCAGTAGATCAGAATGGCAAGGGCGCCATCTGGGTCGGCAAAATGACATTGGATATCGTAAAGAATAAATAAGGCTCCTTGAAGAAAGGTATATAAACAGAAAAAGGCTCCTCGCAATGAGGAGCCTTTTTCTGTTTTGATATTTGAAAGTTCTTATTCCTTGTTGGAAGAAGCATAGAGGCCGATGCAGGCTCCGATGAAGCCGCCGCTCTTCTGGGTGCTCAGGTTAGAGGCATCCACGCCCTTGGCAAGAAGCTGCCAGTCGCCGCCTTCCTCGGCATAATAGAAATCATAATATCTGTCATGACCTTCTACCTTCAGCTTCAGCTTGCCAGCCTTGATTGGGGCAGAGGCGATGGTGACGTTGTTCTTCTCGGCACGGGTCAGGGTAAGCATCAGCTTGCCCTTCTTCATGGTCTTGCCCAACACGAAGTTGTGATCTTCCTTCTGCAGGAGGGCAATGCCGGCAATCTCCTTGTCGTTGCGAGGAGTGAAGTTGATCTCTGTCTCGGCTGTGAAGGTGCCGTGTTGCTGACGTGCCCAGATGGCTGACATCGGTTCACGCTTGTAGATATTGCCCGGCAGGAGATTCATGTTCAGCGCATCGTTCTCCACCTTGTAGCAATCCACAAAGTCGCGGAGGAACATCCAGCGTGGGTTCAGATCCTTCAGTCCGGCTCCGTTGTCTGCCGCATCGAAGGTATCCACGTATGAGAAGTTGCCCGAGAATTCATTCTTCTCTGCTGGTTTCAGACCAGCCTTCTCGCCTACAGTAGAGATAGGAGTATTCTTGGCAAGAATCTCTGGCCATCCATCCTTCCAGGTTACCGGCAGGAGATAGGTGTCGCGGCCTGTATTGTACATATCCTCCTCGTAAGGGCGGCAAGCCAGGAATACTGCCCACCAGTTGCCCTTGCCATCTTCTACGATGTCGGCATGTCCGGCACTGGATACCGGGTCCTTGCGGTTAGGGTCGAGACCTGTGCGCTGGGTGAGGATAGGGTTGTTAGGGCATTCCTCCCAAGGTCCCATCGGATTTTTGGCACGCAGGATTACCTCGCTGTGCCAGCCGCCTGTACCACCCTCGGCACACATCAGATAATAGAACTTGCCCTTCTTGAAGAGATGAGGACCCTCAATCCAGATAGGACGAGCCTCTACATGGGTTCCTCCACGGAGAATCTCCTTGAAATCGCCCTTGATGCTGTCGCCCTTCACGTCGAATTCGAAGCAGCGGATGGCACGCTGACCCTCGTAGTCGGCACCGCCAACCACCGGACCGTTGTGAACGATGTAGCCCTTGCCGTTGTCATCGAAGAAGAAGCTAGGATCAATGCCGTCTATCTTTCTCAGATAGATAGGTTCGCTCCATCCCTTGGATGGGTCCTTTGACTTCACGAAGAAGTTGCCGGCACCCACGTTGGTGGTGATCATATAGAAGGTCTTGTTCTTCTTGTTATAGCTGATGGCTGGTGCGAAGATACCGCCCGAAACGTGCTGTCCCTTCAGAGGTACCTGCGATGGACGGGTGAGCACATGCCCGGCAGGAGTCCAGTTTACCAGGTCCTTGCTTGTACTCAGGGGCACACCCGGGAAGAAGGTGAAGGATGAGTTCACCAGATAGTAGGTGTCGCCCACACGGCACATAGACGGGTCGGGATAGAAGCCCGCCAGTACAGGGTTGTAATACTGATGCGTCTTGTCGATGCTCACATTGAAACGGGCATCGTTACCTGCATACTTGAAGTAGCTGAACTGTGCAGTCTGCGCCTGTGCTGCAGCGGCGAGCATCAGGGAGAGGGATAAGGTTGCTAATTTCTTCATTTTATCTTTTTGTTATTGTTTGGAAATTCTGCTGCAAAGTTACCTCTTTCCCTGATAATATGCCTTTTGCGGTGTAACCAAGACTTTGCGTCATGTTTCATGGCGCCCGGATTTGTTACAGATTCTTTTCCGTCTTGTTCACTTAGCCGTTCTGCGCATTGTTCATGTACTCACGAGGCGAGCAGCCATAGAGGTTCTTGAACATGGTGCTGAAGCTTGCCGCATTGGAGAATCCGCAGGTGTACATCACTTCGGTGATGCTCTGCTTGCCCTCCTTCAGCAGCTTGGCAGCCTGCTGCAATCGGATGTTGCGGATGAAGCTGTGCGGAGTCTGGTTGGTGAGTTCCTTCATCTTGCGGTGCAGGTGTACTCGGCTGATGCCCACCTTCTGTGCGATGCTGTCCACGCTGAGGTCGGAATCGCCCAGGTTCTCATTGATGACGTCCATCACGCGCCGCATCAGGTTGTCGTCTGGGGTCTGCATCTCCTTCTGTTCCACCTTGTGTTCCTGGCTTTCGTTGCCCGAGAACTTATTGCGCAGGGTGCGTCGTATGGTGAGGAGATTGATGATGGTGCGGCGCAGGATATCCATATTGAATGGTTTCAGGATATAGGCATCGGCACCCGTCTCCAGACCTTCCAGCTGGTCTTCCTCACGGCTCTTGGCTGTGAGCAGGATGACCGGCACATCATTGGTGTTGATGTTTGTCTTGAGCTTTGTACAGAGGGTGTTTCCATCCATCTCCGGCATCATGATGTCGCTGATGATGAGGTCTGGTTTCTTCTTCAGGATTTCAGAGAGCGCCACCTTGCCGTTCGGGTACGTACGGATCTTGAAGTCGTCGGAGAGTTGGGACTTGAGATATTCCTGGATATCCTCTTCATCCTCCACGATCACGATTTCCGACTTGGTTCCCTTGCCAGTCTGCAGGCAGGCAGCAGGAGCGTTGCTGAAATCATTCTCTGTTTCCAACTCCTCCTGTTCCATCTGCTGGATATTGGCGAGTTCCTGTGTCTGCTCTTCCTCCACCTTCTGCTCTTCCACGATTTCCTCCGGTTTCAGATGATCCTTGCCCAGTGGGATGCGGATGAGGAATTCGCTTCCGTGATCAAACTTGCTTCCCTTTTCGCCCTCGTTGTTGCGGGCGGAGATACTGCCATAGTGCAGCTCTACGAGCGAGCGGGTAAGGTCGAGACCGATGCCGGTACCGATATTGCGGTCGTTAGGGTCGGAAGTACTCTGGTAGAATCGCTGGAAGATGGTTTCCAGCTTGTCTTTCGGGATGCCGATGCCGCTATCCTTCACGCTGATGTAGGCATGGTGCCCGGTATGGGTGAGCGAGAGCAGCACATGTCCGCCGGAAGGGGTAAACTTGAAGGCATTGGAAAGAATATTGGTAATCACCTTGTCGAAGTTGTTGCGGTCTATCCATACAGGCAGTTTTTCGGTATCGTGCTGATACTCGAAGTCGATGTTCTTGGTCATCGCCTGCTGTCTGAAGAGCTCGTATCCCTCGTTGACGAAAGCCACCATATCTGTTTCGCACATGTGCATCACCATCTGGCCCTTGTCTATCTTGCGGAGGTCCATCATCTGGTTGATGAGGTGGAGGATACGCTCCGAGTTCTTCCGGATGATCTCGTAGATGCCCTGTCGGTGAGGCTCCTTGTCTTCCTTGATGAGGGAGAGCAGAGGGGTGATGATGAGGGTAAGCGGCGTGCGGATTTCATGACTGATGTTCATGAAGAACTTGATCTTAGCCTCTCCCAGCTCCTCGGCGTGGATGTGCTGCTGCAGGGTAAGACGGTCTTCCATCTGTTGCTTGCGATGGCGCAGGTAGAGCATCACCAGCCCGATGAGGATGAGCAGATAGACGAGTTTCGCCCAGATGCTGGCATACCAGGCTGGGTGCACGATGACGGTGAATTCCTTGACCGGAGTTTCGTATCCATTGCAGACTGCCTTGATGCGGAATTTGTAATTGCCGGGAGAAAGATGGGTGAATGCCAGCTCGTTCTGTCCGAAAGGAGCCATGCGCCATTCCTCGCCGTTGATGCTGTAGGCATAGGAAATCTGCTCCACATTATTATATGTAAGTGTGGAGAGCTGGATGGTAAACGAGTTGTCTTCGTGCGAGAGATTGAATTCCCGGCTGTTTACTACCCCATCTTCTGTGATGGTATAGAAGCCCGATTCTGATTTCGGAGTTACGTGCTTGTTGCCGATGATGATACCCGACAATACCACGTTTGCCTGCCAGGGATGCTGCTTCACCTTGTCGGCGTGGAACCAGTTGATACCGCCGGTTCCGCCCATCAGGATGATCTTTCCGTCCCACATGGTACAGGTAGCTCCATCTCCGAACTCATTGCTCTGCAATCCGTTTTCGGCAAAGTACTTGGTAATGTTGCCGGTATGGGTTGTCAGTTTGTTCAATCCGAAATTACTTCCAATCCAGATGTTTCCCCTGTAGTCTTCGGTGATGCTGGATATGCAGTTGTCGGTAAGTCCCTCGGCGGTGGTGTAGATCTTCGGCTGGATGCCCTTTTTGAAGTCGTAGCACAGAGCGCCATCTTCTGTTCCGAACCATACCCGGTTCTTGCTGTCCACGAAGACACAGTGAGAGAAACCGTTCTTGTTCAGACAGTTGACGCCCTTGAAGGTAGAGAGCCAGCTGTTGTTCCTGCGGTCGAGACATGCCAGTCCGATGGAGGTAGCAGCGAACACCTGCTTGCCGTCTCTAGAGAGACTCAGCTTGATGACGTAATCGTTGGGCAGTCCGTTGACCTTGATATTGTTGTCGGCTCCATACTTCGCCTTGTAGTTCCGGGTGCTTCCATCCCTGTTCAGACAGAAGATACCGGCTCCCATGGTAGCAATCCAGATATTGCCTTGAGGGTCGCATTTGATATCGAAGATACCCATCGATTTGCTGATACCCAGTTCTACGGGGTGGTAATTGCCAGCCGCATCGAGGAATCCCATGCCATCGGTGTAGGTTCCCACCCATGTGCGTCCCTGCTTGTCTTTGCAGAGAGTCAGGACGGTGGCATTTCCCAGGAGATGCTTCTTTACCTGGCGTGTTTCTATATCAAACAGGTAGAGACCATCCTTGTCGGTTCCTACCCACACCTCATTGCCCTGGTGGGCGCAGAGGCTGCTGACGCTGTTTTCGCCAATCACGTTGCGGTCGCCCAGTCGGGAACCCATATAGTTGAAGTCGTTCTGTAGGAATCCCTGCATGAAAACGCCTTTCTGCAGCATGCTTATCCAGATATTGCCCTGCTTGTCTTCCAGGATGCTGGTAACCTTGCTCTTGGCGAGGTTGATGAGTCGGCTGAAGAGCGGATTCTCCTGAGTGAGTCCGGTGCGTGGATCATATACATAGATGCCCAGTCCGTCGCTTCCGATGAAGAGGCGCCCGTTTCTGCTGATGTAGATATCGTCTATAGGCAGGTTTCCGATAGATGAAATCCTGCTGAAAGTCCGGGTTCCGGTTTTGAGGATATAGACACCTGCGTTGCGTGTGGCAAGATAGATGTTACCCTGCCTGTCCTGCTGGATATCCTGCGCAGTCAGTCCTTCCGTGCCGGGAAAATTAGAGGTGACTTTGCCGTTGGCTTCTCTTCTGTGGAGTTTTCCGTCTTCTCCTACAATCCAGAGTCTTCCCCATTTATCTTCCAGCATCCGTCGGATATACTTCAGCTTTTCCACCTTACCCTTCAGGGCATGGCATTCTCCGGCATCCTCTTTGAGGAGCATGATGCCGTAACCGGAAGTGCCGATGAGGACATCCTTGTTGCGCAGGGGATAGATCTGCGTAACGTATGTGCGGAGTTCCTTGTTCCTGGAATCAAGCATCGGGATGGACTGGAACTGGCAACCGTCAAAATACTGCAGTGAGTTGTTGGTGCCCACCAGCAACTGTCCGTTGGCTCTTTGCTCAATGCAGTTGATGTAGTTGCTGTTGAGGCCTGGAATCTCCGCACTGTTCTTTTTCAGCACGGTGAAGTTATAGCCATCGTAGGAGTTCAAGCCGTTACGGGTGGCTATCCAGATGAAGCCATTCGAGTCTTGGAACACCTGGGTGGCGAGGTTGCTCGAAAGCTGGTTGTCTGTGTTGAATAGTTTGCCGTTCTGTGCCCATGCGAGGGTAGAGAAGAAGCATGCTAAAATCAATATTCCGAATTTTAGTCTAGATATCATTTTATTTATTTTGTTTTGATAGGTTTATTATTTTTTGCAAAAATACTCATTTTTTTGGAAAAATCATCAGAAAAAGGAATGTTTTTACCACAAAAGCGGAATAAAACGCCATTTTTTTGTGTGATGTGTCTCAAAATGTAACGTGGCGCAAAGTTTTTGAAACACTCGCTTTGCTCTCTGCAAAGTATTGGTTACTCAGGCTAAAGTGCTATTTTATAAAAAGGAGTATCTTTGCAGCGACAATCGAAAAATGGTAAATCTAAAAAAGACTTATAACATGAATCAGAGAAAAATTGTTCTATCGCTCATCCTGGCGATGTTTTCCATGGTGGGAAATGCGGCTGATCATGCCGATGGAAACGCCGGCGGCCATCTTCCAGCACTGCATGTGGAAGGGAAGGACCTGAAGGATGCTACCGGTAAGAAGGTGGTGCTGCATGGTGTGATGGATACGCCCAACCGTTACTTCAACGGATGGAGATGGCAGCAGTGGAAGGCGGATTATTCGGAGGCTGATATCCAGCCTTGTCTGGAGTATTTTTCCAAAGAGTTTTCTGCCATTACCGATAAGGAGCAGGGAGCCTACTGCACCGTGTTCCGTCTGCACATGGACCCCTGCTGGACCAATGACCCGACGAAGAAGGCAGAGAGCGAGGCTGACATCTCGGCGTTCAGCATGGCGCGTTACCGCCTCTATCTCCAGAAGCTTTATATCCCTCTGATCAAGGATGCCATTGCTCATGGACTCTACGTCATCGTTCGTCCGCCGGGTGTCTGCCCGCAGAACATCAGCGTAGGAGACAAGTATCAGCGTTATTTGAAAGCCGTGTGGAAAGCTTTTGCCGCCGATGAATACATTCAGCAGAATTCGGGATTGATATCCATCGAACTAGCCAATGAACCCGTGAAAGTTCATCTTGCGGATGGTAAGGATTCTGATACAGCCCTCCGCGATTTCTTCCAACCCGTGGTAGATGAGATCAGAGCTGCCGGTTTCAAGGGCATCATCTGGGTGCCGGGTGCCGGATATCAGAGTCAGTATCAGAACTATGAAAATTACCCGATCGTTGATAGCGAGGATAATTTTTCGTATGCGGTACATGTCTATTCCGGCTGGTATGGAGCGAGTGACAAGCAATGTGATCATGAGGCGTTTATCAGGCAGTTTCAGAAACAGGTGCCTATGGTGACCAGCAAACCGATTATGGTGACAGAGATAGACTGGAGCCCGGAAGATCCCGACAAGGCTAGCGAAGGTCACTACAATGAGTGGGGCCAGTGGACGCAGCCTAACCTGGGCAGTTGGGCAACAGCCTCTACCTCGAAATGGGGACTTGCCTGGAAAGCGGTACACGATCATTTTGGCAATATCGGTATGACCCTGACTCATCCGCAAGAGTATTTTGATATAGATGAGTATCTGAAGAGTGGAAAGGTGGTGCCTGGTTTTCAGAATGCCAAGGCTCACGGGCTCTTTGAGGAATGCTGTGGTTATGCTTGTATGAACTGGTATCAGGAATGGTATCTGCAACAGAATGCTACGGGTATTGAATCCATAGCCAATGGCGCAGACGTGAAATACACCTATTATTATAATATGCAAGGCCAAGAGGTGGACAAACCGCTAAAAGGTTTTTATATTGTAAAACAAGTGTTAAATGACGGAAAAATCCGTTCACGAAAGGTTTGTTACGAATAACAAACTATTTGATACATGTCGCAAAGGCTCTTTATGGATAAAGACGTATCTTTGCAGCCGTTTGAAGAATAACTGGCTATTGGAAATGGCAATTAGCAACAACAATTAGCAATAAACTCTAAAGAATTAAAACATAAATCAAAATGAATAGAACATGATTGAACAAGTGTTAACAATGAAACGGACAGCAGCCTTATGCTTGGTGGGTGCTTTCTGCAGCTTGAATGCTCAGGCTCAGAAGATCCAGGTCAAGGGTAATCTTGTTGACGGAACAGGTGAACCTCTGATAGGTGCAACTGTTAAGGTAAAGGGAAATGCCGGTGTCGGTGCGGTCACCGACTTTGATGGTAACTTCATCATCAGTGTTCCTTCTGAGAATTCTACCCTCGTATTTACATACGTAGGTATGAAGACCAAGGAAGTGAAGGTAGGCAAGAAGAGAGAGCTCAAGCTTACCCTTGAAGACGACAACGCCATCGGTGAAGTCGTAGTGGTTGGTTACGGCCAGCAGAAGAAGGCATCCGTTGTAGGTGCCATCACCCAGACCACGGGTAAGGTACTGGAGCGAGCAGGTGGTGTTTCTGACATCGGTTCTGCCCTGACGGGTAATCTGCCAGGTGTGATTACATCATCTTCATCAGGTATGCCTGGTGATGAGGATCCAAAGATCGTGATTCGTGGTGTGAGCTCCTGGAACTCTTCCGACCCTCTCGTTCTGGTAGATGGTATCGAGCGCCCTATGTCGAGTGTGGATATCCACTCTGTGCAGTCTATCTCTGTATTGAAGGATGCTTCTGCCACCGCCGTTTATGGTGTGAAGGGTGCGAATGGTGTCATCCTGATTACCACCAAGCGTGGTACTGAAGGCAAGGCTAAGATTTCTGCCAGTGCAAGCTCTGCTATCAAGCTGGTGTCTAAGTTGCCTGAGACCTACGGTTCAGCCGATGCGCTCTATTATGTGAACCAGGCTATCAAGCATGAGTTGGGACTCTCTCCTTCAAGCTGGGGCGATATCCGCTCTACCGACTTCATCAACAACTATAATGCTCCTGCAGGCAGTATCGATCCGGAGACCGGATTGCTGATGAGCGAGCGTTATCCGGATGTAGATTGGCAGAAGGAACTCTTCAAGGACTACGCAATGTCTTACAATGCCAATGTGAACATCGCAGGTGGTACCAAGGCTGTGAAATACTATGCAGCCATCGACTATCAGCATGAGGGTGACCTCTTCCGCGAGTGGGAGAACAATCGTGGTTATACCAGTGGTTACGGATTCAACCGTATCAACGTTCGTTCCAACCTCGACTTCCAGCTCACCAAGACTACCACGCTGAAGGCAAACCTTTCGGGTAGCCATGGTATCCGCAAGTCACCTTATGGCTTGGAGAAAGGCTCATGGGCTGAGACCCAGCTCTGGCAGGCAGCTTACTCTGCACCACATGATACCTTCCTGCCACAGTATAGCGATGGTGTTTGGGGTTATTTCCCTAAAGATCCGCAAGGCTCTCCTAACTCTGTGACCAATCTTGCACTTCAGGGTGAGCAGTCAACCACCACAACCCGTATCAACACTGACTTTACGCTCGAGCAGGATCTTTCCTTTATTACAAAGGGATTGAAGGCATCTGCCCTCGTATCTTGGGACAACGTGTTTGTGGAGGCAAGCCGAGGTATCAACGACCTTGACCATGCTGCCCAGTATAAGTATATCGACCCTATAACGGGTGAGGTAACCTATAAGCAGAAGCCAGGCGGTAAAAATAACTTTGATTTTGTGGAGACCATCGCATGGAAGACAGATGCGGGTGCGCTCAACAACAATCTTACCCAGCGTAACCTCTTCTATCAGGCACAGCTCTATTGGGGACGCAAGTTCGGTCAGCACGATGTAACCGCCATGGGCGTGTTCAACCGCTCTGAGCGTGCAACAGGTTCTCAGTTTACCAACTACCGTGAGGATTGGGCATTCCGTACCACCTATAATTATGCCGACCGCTACATGCTCGAGTATAATGGTGCCTACAACGGTTCTGAGAAGTTCTCCAAGGACAACCGTTTCGCCTTCTTCAATTCAGGTGCTATCGGTTGGAACGTAGCCAACGAGAAATGGTTCAAGCCAGTGGCTGAGACAAAGGTATTCGGCAGAAACCTGGTTGACATCCTCAAGCTTCGCTACTCTTATGGTGAGATTGGTGAGGATAATGTATGGGAGCGCTGGCTCTACCAGACCACCTGGGCTTACGGTGGCAAGACACACCTTGACTCAACCAACCCAGGCAACGAGTCTATTTATACCTGGTATAAGGAAGCGAAGGTAGGTAACCCAGATATCCACTGGGAGAAGGCAATCAAGCAGAACTTCGGTATCGACTATGCTTTCCTCGGTGGTCTCGTAGCCGGTTCGCTTGAATTCTTCAGCGAGAAGCGTTCAGACATCATGATTGCCGGCAGCAGCCGTTCGGTGCCTTTCTATTTCGGTGCTTCTGCTCCTTACATGAACAAGGGTAGAACCAAGACCACAGGTTATGAGCTTGAAGTTCGACTGAAGTATGACTTTGCCAACGGTATCCATGCCTATGCCAACATGAACATGACTCATGCCAAGAATGTGGTTACCGAGCATGATGACCCAGTGATGCTTCCTTCATATCAGAAGAACGTGGGATACTCTATCGGACAGGCAAAGAGCTATCTCGACAATGGTACTGCACAGTCTTGGGATGATGTCATCGCCATGACTCCTCACAATACCAACGACAACCAGAAGTTGCCAGGTCAGTATATCATTACCGACTTCAATGGTGATGGTGTGATTGATACCAATGATAGTGCGCCTTATGGCTTTACAGGTACTCCTCAGAATACCTACAATGCCACTATCGGTATTGACTACAAGGGATTCAGTATCTATGCACAGTTCTATGGTGTAACCAATGTGAGCCGCTATGTAGCATTCAACTCACTGCCTAAGCCATATCTTCACACGGTGTTCAAGGAGGGTGCTCACTGGTCAACCTCAACTCCAGACGGTATTCCTTCACTCCGCATGAACTCTACTCCAAGTTACTATGAGGGTACCCGCTTCCTCTACGATGGCTCATTCTGCCGCTTGAAGAACCTGGAGGTGGCTTATACCTGGAACGGTGGATGGATCAAGAGTCTCGGTCTCTCTATGTTGAAGGTTTATGTAAATGGTAACAACCTCTTCCTCTGGACGGATATGCCTGACGACCGTGAGTCGAACTTCGCAGGTACAGGTCTTGCTTCTCAGGGTGCCTACCCAACAATGAAGCGTATCAACTTCGGTTTCAAGTTAGAGTTGTAAACAGCGTTAATATAACACATTATTTATTATGACAAGAATAATTTCTAAATATAAGTCTGCCTGCCTGGCGTTGGCATTGGGATGTTCTCTCGCCATGACCACCAGCTGTACAGACTATCTTGACAAGTCACCAGAATCGGATGTATCTGCAGAGGCTGCTTTCAAGAATTTCAAGAATTTCCAGGGCTTTACAGAGGAGCTTTATCTCTGTATTCCTGACTTCACCAAGAGTTACTGGAACACGTCCTGGAACTGGGGTGAGGATGATATCCCAGCTGTGGGTATCAACTATATGATGAACTACAAGGTTGACCAGGGTGACTTCTGGGGCTGGCAGTATGAGTTCGACGGATGGCACGCATGCTTCATGGACCAGAGTGATACGTTTGATCCTCTTGCTCCTGAAGGCCGTTTCAAGCGTGGTCTCTGGAAGGCTGCATGGTATGGTATCCGAAAGGCAAATCTGGGTCTGGAGAATATGGACCTGATGACCGCTGCCACTCAGGAGGAGAAGAACACCATCAAGGGTCAGTTGCTCTTCTTCCGTGGATGGCTTCATTTCCAGCTGATGCAGTATTTCGGCGGTCTGCCATATATTGATCATACTGTAGCTGCCGACCAGCCAATGACTCTTCCTCGTGAAAGCTGCCAGGCATGTGCCGAGAAGGCTGCTAAAGACTTCCGTGAGGCTGCAGAACTTCTGCCTATCGACTGGGACAAGTCTCCTGTAGGTCGCAATACATTAGGCAAGAATGGCTTCCGCATCAACAAGATTACAGCACTAGCCTATGAAGGTAAAACACTCTTGTGGGCAGCTTCTCCACTGGTGAAGAACTGCGATGACAAGATGAATGTAAACGGCAATGCCAGCACCTACGATTACGATACCAACTATGCACAGCAGGCTGCTGAGGCTCTTGGCGAACTCCTTACTCTTGTAGAGACGGGTCAGACTCAGTACAAGCTGGTCGATTTTGCTGATTACTCAGACCTGTTCTATACCTGGAACAAGAACATGCTTCCTCCAGGCTCTACTGAGAATATTCTCCGTGATATTCCAACCGATGCATGGCAGAACTCTCACTACGGAGTGTTCACCGAGTTTGGCGGTCAGATTCTTACAGGTGGTAAGATTTTCTCGCAGCCTACAGCCAACTACGTAAACTATTATGGTATGGCGAATGGTCTTCCTCTCGATGACCCTGAGTCTGGCTTCGATCCAACCCATCCTTGGAAGAACCGTGACCCACGTTTCTATCACGACATCGTATATGATGGAGTAAAGGTGGTAGAGGGAACCATCGAGCCGGATGCCAACCGATATGCCAACCTCTATACAGGAGGTACCTATCGTGATGACATCAACGAGAGCCGCACAGGTTACCTGCTCTATAAGTTCATTCCTATGATCGCCAACAACTATGATATGGGTAGTACTTATAACAAGCTGTACATTGATGTGCCTTACCTGCGTCTTGCCGACTGTTATCTGATGTATGCCGAGGCTTGTGCAGCCGTAGGTGGAGCCACCGTTTCAGCCAAGTGCTCACTCACAGCTCTCGATGCAGTGAACAAGATTCGCGAGCGTGCCGGAGTAGCAGACGTTGCAGCCAAGTTTAGCGGCAACAAGGACAAGTTCATGGATGAGGTTCGCCGCGAGCGTGCCGTAGAGCTTGCTTTCGAAGGTCACCGTTTCAACGACCTGCGTCGCTGGTTGCTTCTCGACAAGGCACCTTACAACATCAAGACCTCTCAGGAGTTTGTACGTGCAGGCAAGTTTGATCCAAAGAATCCACAGGACACCGAGGTTTCCGGTTTCAAGGAGAAGACCATTCTTACCCGCAACTTCACAAGCAAGCACTGGTGGATGCCTCTGAAGAAGAAAGACACCAGTATCTATCCTGAGATGTTCCAGAATCCAGGTTGGTAATAGAGTGTGAATCAAGAAAACAATTAAAAGAATAAAGAAGAAAAAATTATGAGCAACATAATTTCAAGATATAAAGCGATTCTTCCGGTTTCCCTCTTCGCTCTGTCTGCACAAGGAGTGATGGCACAGGATGCCACAGAAGCAGACACCATCAACGTGGCATTCCGCAAGGCGGATGCCCGTGATGTAATCACTCCTGTAAGCACAGTTAATGTGAAGAATCTGCTGGAGAAGAACTACAATACCTATAGCCTCGACAATATGCAGGCTTTGGCTGCAGGTTATAACGGATCGCTGTGGAACCAGGGTGATGCACTCGTGCTGATTGACGGTGTGCCACGTGATGCAAACAATGTTTTGCCAACGGAGATTGAAGACATTTCCTTCCTCAAGGGTGCTTCTGCCGTTGTTCTCTATGGTAGCCGTGCTGCAAAGGGTGCCATCCTCATCACTACAAAGCGTGGTAAGATTGAACCGCTGAAGATTACGGCACGTGCCAACTATCAGATGAATGTAGCGAAGTCTTTCCCTACCTACCTCGATGGTGCGCAGTATATGACGCTTTACAATCAGGCACTTGCCAACGACGGTCTTTCTGCTAAATATTCAGATGAAGACATCTATAACACGGCGGCTGGTACCAATCCTTACCGTTATCCAAACCAGCAGTTCTATAATTCTGATTATCTCAAGAAGACCAAGTCTCGCTACGATGTGACAGCTGAGTTCGAAGGTGGTGGTAAGTTTGCACAGTTCTATACCAACGTGAGCTACTACCGCGAGGGCGATTTCCTCAATTTCGGTGAAGGAAAGAACAACTATACCGACCGTCTGAACGTACGTGGTAACATCGACCTCCAGCTCGCAGACTGGGCTTCGGGTTGGGTGAATGCCAACGCTACCTACTATAACCAGCATGGTTCAAACTCCAAGTTCTGGGAGGCTGCTTCCAAATTGCGTCCTAACCGTGTGGCTCCATTCATCCCGCTATCTTATCTTGACCCGATGGATGCCAATTCGCTGGCTCTCATCAATAACTCAAGAAATATCATCACCAATCCTGCGGGATTGCCAGCCGGACAGTATTTCCTGGGTGCTACACAGGAAGACCAGAACAATGCCTTCGCAGATATGTATGCTGCAGGTTACAACACCTGGACTTCCCGCCAGATGCAGTTTGATACGGGTGTCAAGTTTGATCTGTCCTCTGTACTCAAGGGATTGAGCTTCAAGACCATGTTTGCGGTTGACTATTCTACGTCATACACCACATCCTTGAACGACAGTTATGCAACCTTCGGTGCCAGCTGGACTCAGTTTGACGGCAAGCAGATTATCGGTTCCGTCACACAGTATGGTGAGGATAAGCATACAGGTACGCTGAACTCCAGCAACTCAAAAGAGCGCCAGACGCTTGCCTGGACCGGTCAGTTTGACTACGTTAACTCCTTCGGCAATCACAATGTGAATGCCACCTTGCTCGCCAATGGTTATCAGCAGACCATCAGCGGTGAGTATCACAAGGTAAGCAATGCCAACCTGGGACTTCTCGTGTCATACAACTATGCACATAAGTACTATGCCGACTTGGCTGCCAATGCAGTACACTCAGCCAAGCTTCCTGAGGGCAACCGCAATGCCATCTCTCCATCGGCAACTCTCGGCTGGAGACTCTCTGAAGAGAATTTCCTGAAGGATGTAAACTGGCTCGATGACCTCCGTCTTACTGCAGGTTATACAGTATTGAACCAGGATCTTGATATCAAAGAGTACTTCATGTATGAGAATATCTTCACGGCTACCGGTACATGGTGGGGATGGTCTGACGCCAACAACAGCATCCAGACTTCCGACTCACAGCGTGGTGGTAACGATAAGCTGGGCTTCATCAAGCGTAAGGAGTTCAATGTAGGTTTGAATGGTGCGTTGTTGAACAATAGACTGACATTCGCCGTCAACTACTACAATACGGTGACCGATGGTTTGCTTGCTCAGCCAGACTACATCTATCCAAGCTACATGCATACCTACTGGCCTGTATCTACATTCGTGCCAAACATCAACTACGGCAAGAACCGCCGCACAGGTGTTGACTTCTCTCTCGGTTACAAAGACAAGGTGGGAGACTTCGAATATGGCATCCAGGCATTCGGACAGACCAACAGTTCAAAGAACCTGAAGGTTGCAGAGAATGTAGAGTATGACTACATGCGTACAGAAGGCAGGCTCATCGATGCCCTTTGGGGATATGAGTGCTTGGGCTACTACAACAGTCAGGAAGAAATTGACAATGCAGAGGCTAAGAGCTCTTTCGGTACCGTGAAGCCTGGTGACTTGAAATACAAGGACCAGAATGGTGATGGAGTTATCGACTCTAAGGACCGTGTGGTTATCGGTCGCTGGAGCGCCAAGTTCACCGGTGGTATGAATCTTACCCTGAAGTACAAGAACTTCACTCTCTTCGCCATGTTGACCGGTCAGTTTGGTGGAAATGCCATCAAGAACGATACCTACAACTGGGTTTACGGTGAGCGTAAGTACAGCGATGTGGTACTCGGTGCCTGGACAGAGAGTAAATACAAGAACGGTGAGTCTATCACCTATCCTCGTCTGACAACACAGAGTGGTGACAACAACTTCAATACTTCCGACTACTGGATGTATTCAACCGACCGCATCGACTTGAGCCGCGTGCAGCTTACCTACGATTTCAGCAAGTCTCTCTTCGGAGACAATGCCTTGGTGAAGGGCTTGCAGGTATATGTTAATGGCAGCAGCCTCCTGACGATAGCCGGTGAGCGCAAGCAGATGGAACGCAATGTAGGTTCTGCTCCTCAAACCCGCAGTTTCACCATCGGTGCAAAGGTCGAGTTCTAATATAGATAATCAAGATAAAGAAAATGACAAAAGTTATGAACAACTTACTATCAAAATACAAAGTTGGTGCAGTGGTGCTCGGACTGGCTCTTTCGATGGGACTGACAAGCTGTGATGACATGTTTGAACCTGCCATCGAAAACCATCTGGGTTTCGAGTATATGTACGACCATCCAGACTATGCCGATGGTGTGCTTGGCAACGCCTATACCCGTCTGCCAAACGGCTCTTACTCATTCAATGACGTCGCAACAGACGATGCCGTGAGCAACGACGCTACCGACAGCTACCGCAAGATGACAGGTGTAGATAGCTGGACTTCAAACAGCAACCCTGTGGAAACCTGGCGCAACTGCCGTGCAGCCATCCAGTATATCAACCTCTTCCTCGCTAATGTGGATAAGGTAAACTGGAACAGCGATGAGGCTGTGCGTGCCATGTATGAACAGCGTTACATCGGTGAGGCAAAGGGTTTGAGAGCAATCTTCATGTACTATCTGCTCCGTGCCCATGGTGGTTTGGATGCCAATGGAACACTCCTCGGTGTGCCTAATATTCTTGAGCCAACGGATGTAAGCTCAGATTTCAATTCCCTGGAGGTGCGTGCTTCTTATGCCGACTGCATGAAGCAGCTCATTGCGGATGCAGAAGAGGCTGTACGTGTACTCCCTGTTGACTACAAGGATACGGACAACGAGACGATGACCGTCAGCTGCCTCGGCAAATCATATACGGTAACAAAGGCTACTTACAATCGTGTACTTGGTGACAACTTCGCCGGACGCTTCAGTGGTCGTATCGCCCGTGCCGTTCTTGCACAGGCTACCTTGATGGCAGCCTCTCCAGCCTTTGCCGGCGGCAGTGGCGTAACCTATGAGCAGGCAGCCCAATATGCCAAGGCAGTGCTCGACCTCAATGGCGGTATCTCAGGCATCGATACAAATGGTCTGGAGTGGTATGCAGACCCAAACATGAAGAATCTTACAGCGGCTGAATGTCCTAAGGAAGTACTTTGGCGTACAGAGAAGAGCGAGAGCAATGATTTGGAGACCAAGTACTACCCACCATCAATCTATGGTCAGGGTCGTATCAATCCAACCCAGAATCTTGTAGATGCATTCCCTGCTGCCAACGGTTATCCTATTACAGATGCCAACAGCGAATATGATCCAGCTAATCCATACGCTAACCGTGACCCACGTCTGGCTAAGTACATCATCTATAACGGACAGACAGCCGGTTCTGGAAACACTGTCATCAATACACAGGCAGACAATGCAACTAATCTCGATGGTCTCAACAAGGACGTTTCCAAGTCAACCCGCACAGGTTACTATATGAAGAAACTCCTCCGTCAGGACATCAATCTGGATCCTACGGTTAACGGCAAGGCTTATCATTATACAGCCCGCATCCGTTATACAGAGCTTTATCTGGATTATGCCGAGGCGGCCAATGAGGCTTATGGTCCTAAGGGCGGCACAGATTACTCAGCCTACGATGTCATCAAGGCAATTCGTGAGCGTGCAGGCTTGGGAGAGTTTGGTGAAGATCCATATCTGGAAGAGTGTGCAAAGAGCAAGGAAAAGATGCGTGAGTTGATTAGAAACGAGCGCCGCATAGAGCTTTGCTTCGAAGGCTTCCGCTTCTGGGATCTGCGTCGCTGGAAGGCAAACCTTACAGAGGAGGCAAAGGGTATGAGCATCACCAACGAAGAGGCTGGCAAGAAATATACTCCAATCTCAGTGGAAGCACGTAATTTCAAGGAGAATGCCTTCTATGGTCCAGTGCCATACGACCAGATTCTTAATTTCTCATCACTCGTTCAGAACGCAGGATGGTAAAAAGAACAACATTTGGTAATAAAAAGAAAAAAAAGAAGATTATGAATAAAACATTCAGAAAAATAGGAACTGCAATCATGGGACTTGCCTTGGTAGCTGGTCTTTCTACCTCTTGTTCAAACGGAGATT
>OCQZ01000029.1_pt1 | contig 37096 bp, 25 predicted proteins | sample 1538921 | NCBI WGS metagenome assembly OCQZ01 (sample SAMN03418269, study PRJEB22391) | human gut metagenome | biome: human-gut; feature: organic feature; material: feces | host: Homo sapiens | place: Tanzania | collected 2013-01 | reverse complement strand
ATTTAAATCCGATAGGATTTGCGCCCATAAGCGGATTGTGGATAAAGGTTTTTGTCAAAGCCCTGCCTACCGCAGCAAACTCACCGCTAAACTGCAATTCACAAGCTGTCAAGGCAAACTTAGGAGGCTACGGCGAGACGCCATAGCCTCCTAAGTTTGTCCCATAGCCCACAGTCAACAAAAAAAAATCATGTCTTCTTGTCTTCATGTCTAAAAATCATGTCTGCATGTCTTCTTGTCTAAAAATCCCGTCTGCATGTCTTATTTTTTTCTGCTTTTACACAATAATTATATTACATAAGCGTTATACATACGTGTTTAAACGCAAGATAATTATAATATTCGGGCTTACGCTTGTCTCGCTTTTGAGCCATGCGCAGTACGACGTGTCCTTCAGTCACTACTTCGACATGGAACCGTCGTTTAATGCTGCGTCCGTAGGTAAACAGCCCAAGCTGAACGTCTCGGCAGCCTATGCCATCGACCTTGCCGGATTCAAGCATAACCCGCAGACCATGTATGCGGGCGCCGACATGCCCTTTGTGTTCCTCAAGACCACGCACGGAGCCGGACTCCAGTTTATGAACGACAAGATAGGTCTGTTCACGCACCAGCGACTCGCCCTGCAGTACGCCGTCAAGATGAAGCTATTCGGCGGCCAGCTCTCCACCGGCGTCTCGGCAGGAATGCTCAGCGAGAGCTTTGACGGTTCGAAGCTCGACCTCGAGGACTCCAGCGACCCCGCATTCACCTCGTCAAAGGTGGACGGCAACGCGCTCGACCTCGCCGTCGGACTCTATTACACCCACCGCGACTGGTATGCCGGCATCTCCGCACAGCACATCAATTCGCCTCGGCGAGACCAACGAGCTGAAGGTGGACGCCACCTATTATTTGACCGGCGGATGCAATATAAAGCTGAGAAATCCGTTTCTTACAATAAAGCCGTCCTTCCTTGTGCGCACCGACGGAGTGGCATATCGTGGCGACATCACCACGCGACTCGTCTATACGCATGAGAAGAAGATGATGTACGTGGGAGCAGGATATTCGCCCACCAACTCCGTGACGGTGCTCGTCGGAGGAAACGTACACGGCATCGTCATGGGCTATTCCTACGAGATGTATACCTCCGCCATCAATCCCGGCAACGGCAGCCACGAACTCTTCATCGGCTACCAGATGGACCTCAACCTTCAGAAGAAGGGACGAAACCTCCACAAGAGCGTACGCATACTCTAAGAGACTGACAAACAGACAATAACACTAAGAAAGAAAATCAGATAAAACATAGATGAAAACAAGAAAAAGCATACTCCTACTTTGTGTCGTGGCATTCTCCATGATACTGACTGGCTGCTTCGGCAGCAAAGCCTCCTCGTCAGCAGGACGCGGCGGCGAAGTGGTCGGCGTGGGCGGACGTTCCTTCGCCGAACCGGCTCCCTACGGCATGGTGAAGGTCGCAAGAGGCTACCTGCGCATGGGACTTGAGAAGCAGGACTCACTCTGGGGAAAGCAGACACCCGTGAAGGACGTCTCTGTGGACGGATTCTGGATGGACGAGACAGAGGTGACCAACTCCAAATACAAGCAGTTCGTGATGTGGGTGCGTGACAGCATCATCCGCACACGACTCGCTGACCCGCAGTATGGCGGCGACGAGACATACATGATAACCGAGGACAAGAACGGCGACCCCGTCACGCCGCACCTTAACTGGAAGAAGCCGCTGCCACGCAAGCCCAACGAGGACGAGCAGCGTGCCATCGAAAGCGTATATACACGCAACCCCATCACCGGCGAGAAGATGCTCGACTATCGTCAGCTCAACTATCGCTATGAGGTGTATGACTATACGGCAGCAGCTCTGCGCCGCAACCGCCTCAATCCCGAGGAACGCAATCTCAACACCGACGTAACGGTAAATCCCGACGAGGTGGTGATGATATCGAAGGACACGGCTTACATCGACGACGAGGGACGCATCGTACGCGAGACAGTCAACCGTCAGCTCTCCGGCCCGTGGGACTTCCTCAACACATATATAGTAAATGTATATCCTGATACGACGTGCTGGGTGAACGATTTCCAGAACGCCGAGAACGAGACATACCTGCGCAACTACTTCTCAAATCCCGCTTATAACGACTATCCCGTCGTGGGCGTGACATGGGAGCAAGCCAATGCCTTCTGCGCATGGCGCACCGACTACCTGCTCAAGGGCCTTGGCCCTGAGGCACGCTTCGTGCAGCGTTATCGTCTGCCGACCGAGGCGGAATGGGAGTATGCTGCACGCGGAAAGGGCGGCAATGAGTTTCCGTGGGAGGACAAGAGCGTGAAGAGCGGCGACGGATGCTTCTTCGCCAACTTCAAGCCCGACCGCGGCAACTACACCAAGGACGGCAATCTCATCACGTCGAAGGTGGGCATATATAACGCCAATACCAACGGACTGTTTGACATGGCAGGCAACGTGGCGGAGTGGACCAGCACCGTATTCACCGAAGCCGGAGTGGAGGCGATGAACGACCTCAACCCGACGCTCTCCTATAACGCAGCCAAGGAAGACCCCTACCGTCTGAAGAAGAAGAGCGTGCGCGGAGGATCGTGGAAAGACCCCGAGTCGTTCATCCGTGCAGCTTGGCGAACATGGGAATATCAGAACCAGCCCCGCTGCTACATCGGCTTCCGCTGCGTACGCAGTCTTGCAAGCACGTCCAGCGTGAAGGGTAAGCACAAGAAGAAGTAGAAAAAATCCTAAATAAACTCTAAACACCAGACATCATGACAGTATATAGCAAATTCAACATAGTCTACCATCTCCAGAAATGGATGGACAGTGTCCCCGGACAGACCTTCCTCAACTATGCGTATAGCTGGGGCGCCTCTGTCGTTATCCTCGGTACGCTCTTCAAGCTCACTCACCTTCCGGGAGCCAACATCATGCTTTTCGCAGGTATGGGCACTGAGGTGTTTGTGTTCTTCCTTTCCGCCTTCGACCGTCCGTTCGACAAGACGCAGGACGGCAAGGAACTCCCCACCCATATCGACGACGAGGAGATAGACAATGAAGAGGCAGAAGTGGAGGCAGCTTACGAGGCTGGCAGAAACGGAGAGTCGCCCGCTGAGGCAGCAGCTCACGTGGGTGCAGCCGTAGGTGGTGGCGGAACCATCATCATCGGTGGAGCCGCTGTTCAGAGTGGCGTAGCCGGAGTTGGCGTAGCAGCCGGTCAGGACGCAGCAGCCGTGAACGTGGCAGCCGCAGCAGCCGACTTTGCCGCCAACCGTGAGGTGGCTGTGCAGCTGGCAGACGCCCAGGCAAGCTATTTGGAGCAGCTCAAGAACCTCACCGAGACACTTCAGAAGGTGTCGGAGCAGAGCGTCCGCCTTACACGCGACAGCGAGGAGATGGAGAATCTCAACCGCACGCTTACCGGCATCTGCAAGGTTTACGAGATGCAGCTTAAGGGAGCCAGCCAGCAGATTGGCACCATCGACCAGATTAACGAGCAGAGCCGCCACATGGCACAGCAGATTGAACAGCTCAACTCTATATACGCCCGCATGATTGAAGCCATGACTGTGAACATGAACCTCAATCAGAAGTAAAGAAAAAGGAGCAGACAAAGAATATGGCAATAAAGAAGAAAACCATATCACCCCGCCAGAAGATGATCAACCTCATGTATGTGGTGCTCATGGCTATGCTGGCGTTGAACATCTCGTCAGAGGTGCTCAACGGATTCTCCATCGTGGAGGAAAGCCTTAACCGCACCACTGCAAACTCTTCCAAGGAGAACGAGGTGCTCTATGGCAACTTCGCGGAGCAGATGAAGGCCAACCCGCAGAAGGTGAAGGAGTGGTTTGACAAGGCCACGGCGGTGAAGCGCATGAGCGATTCGCTCTACAACTTCGCGCAGAGCCTCAAGGAGCAGATTGTGCTTGAGGCGGACGGCAAGGACGGCAACATCTACGACATAAAGAACAAGGACAACCTTGAGGCGGCAAGCCACGTGATGCTCGCTCCCGGAACAGGTCAGGGCAAGCATCTCTATAACGCCATCAACGCCTTCCGTCAGCGCATCCTAAGCATGGTGACCGACCCGCATCAGCGCTCCATCATCGAGAGCAACCTTACCACCAAGCTGCCGAAGAACGCTCATACGATGGGCAAGAACTGGCAGGAATACATGTTTGAGGACATGCCGGTGGCTGGTGCCGTGACGCTTCTCTCGAAGCTTCAGAGCGACGTGCGCTACGCTGAAGGCGAAGTGCTCCACACTCTTGTTGCCAACATCGACATGAAGGACATCCGCGTCAACAAGCTCAGCGCCTTCGTCATCCCCGAATCGAAGACCGTCATAAGCGGCGACCAGTTCTCGGCACAGATTGTCATGGCGGCTGTAGATACCACACAGCAGCCCGAAATCTACGTCGGCGGACAGCGCATCAGCAACGGACTCTATCGCTTCACGGCTGGAGCGGTGGGCGAGCATTCCTTCGGAGGATACATCACCATGCGTGACGGCAGCGGCAATGTCATCCGTCGCGACTTTACACAGAAATACACCGTAGTGGCACCGAGCGCCACTGTTTCGGCAGACCTCATGAACGTGCTCTACGCAGGATATGACAACCCCATCAGCGTCAGCATTCCGGGCGTGCCTCTCAGCGCCGTGTCGGCTTCGATGTCGGGCGGTTCGTTCCGCAGCATCGGCATGGGACGCTACATAGCACGTCCTTCAGCCGTGGGCAGCGACGTCACCATCAGCGTGGCAAGCAACGACAACGGCAAATCACGTCAGATGGGCAAGTTCACGTTCCACGTACGCAAGTTGCCCGATCCGGCTGCTTACCTCAGCATCGGCACCGACCGCTTCCGTGGCGGCGGACTGGCAAAGGCTTCGCTTATGGGCGCTCACGGCATCAAGGCAGCCATCGACGACGGCATCCTCGACATCGAATTTAAGGTCACAGGCTTCGAGACCGTGTTCTTCGACAATATGGGTAACGCCGTTCCGATGGCGTCAGCAGGCGCTTCCTTCTCAGAACGTCAGCGCGACACCTTCCGCAAGCTGTCGCGTGGCAAGCGCTTCTACATCTCGCGCATCACGGCGGTGGGACCCGACGGCATCGCAAGAAAGCTGAACGGATCGATGGAAGTGATAGTCAAGTAAGTAAATACATAATACAGCACAACCAAATACTGAAAAATGAAGAAAGTAATAATGATACTGCTTGCAGCCTTCTTCGCTTCGGAGATGGCGACAGCCCAGCCGGCGGCACGCCGTCGTGAGCAGGCACAGCAGAAGCAGCAGAGCGACCAGGGGCTGAGCGTACGCGCCCAGATATCCTTCCCCACGCAGAAAGCGATGGACGAGGACGTGACGTGGCGCCGCGATATCTACCGTGAGATAAACCTCACCGAGGACGCCAACGCCGGACTCTACTATCCCGTGGAGCCGGTAGGCTCGCAGATGAACCTCTTCACCTACATCTTCAAGCTGGTGATGCGCCGCGCCATCACGGCTTATGAATATCGTCTGGACGGCAACGAGGTGTTTGACGACGCCTCGAAGGTGAACCTCAAGTCGCTCCTCGACAACTATCACATCTTCTATGAGCGCACTGACCGTGGCATCCGCATCGACGACAGCGACATTCCGTCGCGCGAGGTGACGGCATACTACGTGAAGGAGTCGGCTTATTACGACGACCGCAACTCTGCTTTCCATACGAAGGTGTTGGCCCTGTGCCCTATCTTGAAGCGTGAGGACGACTTCGGTGATGCCGCTACAAGCTATCCGCTCTTCTGGGTGAAGTACGACGATCTGGCTCCGTTCCTCACCAAGCAGACCATTATGACCTCCAATCTCAACAATGCCGCCACTATGTCCATGGACGACTTCTTCACGAAGAACATGTACAAGGGCAAGATATACAAGACCACGAACATGCTGGGCAAGACACTCGCACAGTATTGTCCCACGGATTCTGCCATGAAGAAGGAGCAGAAGCGCATCGAAGGCGAGCTGCTGGCGTTCGAGCAAAACGTATGGGGCAAGCCCGAACCGAAGGACTCGCTTGACAGCATCGCAGCCGTAGACAAGAAGGCTGCCAAGGCATTGAAGAAGAAGAACCGCCGCGCCGGTGGCACAACCACTAAGAGAACAAAGGTGAAGAAGCAGCGTCCCGCATCATCGTCGTCTTCGTCATCGTCAGGTTCGGCACGTGTTACGGTCCGCAGACAGAGACATTAAAGCAAGGCGCAAAAGCCCTATTCTAATGTAATAGCTATATTTATTAACTAACAACAACAAGGTATGAAGAAATTATTTACAGCAGCTATCGTTGCCCTTTCAATGATGTTCGGCGCCAATAACGCTCAGGCACAGGTGCAGTTCGGTATCAAGGGCGGTCTTAACGTAACAAGCATGAGCCTTGACAAGGACAAGCTCCTCGACACAGAGAATCAGGCAGGCTTCTTCATCGGTCCGACCGTGAAGTTCACTCTTCCCATCGTAGGACTCGGCATTGACGCTTCTGCCCTCTATGACCAGCGCGAGGCAAAGATCAAGGGCGACGGCGACGACAAGGACATCACATCAGCAAGACTGAAGACCCAGGCCATCAACATTCCTATCAACTTACGCTATGGCGTAGGTCTCGGTAGCGTAGCCAACGTCTTCTTCTTCGCAGGTCCTCAGTTCGGCTTCAACGTAGGCGACAAGAACAAGTCAATCTTCCAGGACGCAGCAGAGTGGAAGCTCAAGTCGTCCAACTTCAGCGTCAACGTAGGTCTTGGCTTCACCGTCCTCAGCCACCTTCAGGTGTCAGCCAACTATAACATCGCTTGCGGCAAGACCGGCGACGTTACCGTTTCTGACGCAGCTGGCACAGCTCTCCAGGAGATGCTCGGCAACGGCGGCAAGGCCAATGCATGGCAGGTAGGCTTGGCTTACTACTTCTAAAGAGTTATTCACTCAACATAATAGCGGGGGCGTAAACCTCCGCTATTTTATTTTTATCATACAATTACTGTCCGCAAGTATAAATCCAAACCATTAAATTCCCGTCTATACCAATTTTATTAGTCCATATTAGTTCTTATATCATTATTTTAACGTACCTTTGTCAACGTAAAAGAATGGTATATATTTATGAGCAAGAAGGTTTATTTATTTGATTTCGACGGAACAGTTACTTCCGCCGACACATTACTCCATTTCATACGATTTGCGTGTGGAACGTGGCGCTTTCTGCTCGGATTTTTTCTTCATTCCCCGATGATTATCGCAATGAAGCTAAAACTCTGTGATAACGGAATGACGAAGCAGAAGGTCTTCTCGTGGTTCTTCCGCGGGATGAACATTGATGTCTTTGACAATCTCTGCAAGCGTTTTGCAACAGAAAACTTCAACTTAATGCGCCCTAAAGCCACCGACTTGCTCAACCGGCTCTTCCGCGACAACGAGGATATCGTCATCGTCAGCGCCAGTTTGGTCAACTGGGTTAGCCCCTTCTTCACCCATATCCAGCGCGACAGCAAGTCTAACTTCCACGTTCTCGGTACTATTCCGGAGGTAAAGGACGGAGTGATAACCGGACGCTTCCTTACATACAACTGCTACGGAGCAGAGAAGGTGCATTGCATACGCCGACTCTATCCCGACCGCGAGAACTATCATTTTATTGCTTTCGGCGACAGTAACGGCGACAAGCAGATGCTTGCCTTCGCAGACGAAAGCTACTATCGCATATTCTGATGCCCGCCAAACAAGGACAACCCCAACCTATCATACTTTCTCCGCATGACTCATAACGACATACTGACACCCCAGCAACGCGACCGCCTCGGCGAGGTGGTACGCTTTGGCTTAGTCGGTGTTGCAGCCACCCTTCTTCAATATGCCATCTATTGGGTGCTGCTCCACTGGCTCTCGCCAAGCGTGGCGTTGACAATAGGCTACATCATAAGCTTCTTCTTTAATTTCTGGGCGTCCACCCGCTTCACGTTCCGCGTGAAAGCATCGGCGAAGCGAGGCGCAGGATTCGCCCTATCGCACGTCGTCAACTACGTCTTGCAGCTCGCAACACTCAACTTCTTCATCTGGGTTGGCGTCAACGAGAAGTGGGCACCCATCCCGATGTTCAGCATCTGCGTCCCCGTAAACTTCCTTCTCGTAAGGTTCTTCCTAAAGAGATAAGGGCGTGAAGAATCGCCACCCCCTATTTTTTATACCATCATTCACACCATATTAATCCGTATGCCAGCAAACAATAAATTATCAGAAATATTCCGTTCGCTCTCCGGCGTCTTCCGTTCGCTCTTCCGCATAAAGCGTGAGGAACGATGTCTCGCGTCTTTCCTCCTTATAGTGTTCCTTGCTCTTGATGCCTTAGTGGTGTGCAAGTATTACGACGTGTTCACACCGCAGACCCGACATTACTGGCATCTCTTCATATCGAAGTTCCACATCTCAGGCTTCGACCCCATCACGTACAGCGTGGTGTCTGACTGGACGGCAGGATATAACGTCTATCGCCATCCCTTGCTGGCGTTCTTCATGTACGTGCCCTATCTTATCAATCAGGCACTGATGTGTATAACGGGCATCAACTGCGCCATATTCATCGTCTCCGCCATCCAGACATTCTGCGCTTTCTATGCCTCAATGTTCCTCTATCGCATCTTCCGCGAGATAGTCGGAGTCAGCCGAACCGACTCATCCCTGCTCACCATATTCTTCTTCGGCTTCTCCTTCGTGATGCTCTCGGCGATGGTGCCCGACCATTTCATCATCTCCATGATGCTCCTTCTGCTTGCCCTCTATGTCTCAGGCAAGCTGATACTGAAGCGACGCAGCCTTACCATCTGGCAGTCGGCGCTCTACTTCTTCCTTACCGCAGGCACATCGCTCAACAACGGACTGAAGATATATCTCTCAATGCTCTTTGTCAACGGCAAGCGAATATTCCGACCGAAATACCTTTTCTTCGCCATTCTCCTTCCTGCCGCACTCACATGGGGAGCGGCACGCATGAGTTATGACCACATCGTCTGGCCCCGCGACGTGGCGGCAAAGGCTGCACGTGCCAAGGCAAAGGCTGCGAAGCAGAAGAAGCAGGAGGAGGAAAAGCTCCGCAAACAGCACGACGACTCGGTGCGCATAGCATCATTCACAGCTTATCAGCTCGACTCGCTCTCTGCCGACTCAGCCCGACGCGACTCCATGGCAAAGGCAAAGCCGAAGCCGGTACGCCGCCGCAAGAACGGCAAACCCATCAGCAACGGCGAGTTCCTCAGCTGGACAGACGTCACCACATCACGTACTGAATCGGTAGTGGAAAATCTTTTCGGCGAGGGAATACAGCTGCATGAAGACCATCTGCTTGGCGACGTGCTCAAGTCGCGACCGATGATAGTGAACTATCGCCACGCCTTCAACTACATCATCGAGGCAGTCATCGTCCTTCTCTTCATCGCTGGCATCTGGTGCGGACGCCGGTCAAGGTTTATGTGGCTGGCAATGTCTTACTTCGCCCTCGACATGGCGCTGCACGTAGGACTCGGTTTCGGCATCAACGAGGTGTATATAATGTCCGCACACTGGATATACGTAATGCCTATAACAATGGCTTTCCTTATGAAGGCAATGGCAGGACGCCGCCGTCAGGCACTCGCGCTGAAGACTCTCGTGGCTCTGCTTGCGGCATATCTGTGGATATGGAACGTCAGTCTCATCGTCCGCTATCTCTATTTCACCTGATAAATCCATCTATACATTATGTTAGGACTACGTAAAGAGGAGCGGCCACTCGCCATAACAGCCGCCGTCGTCTTCACCATACTGAACGGTCTGCTCATCTATTGTCATTTCGACTCGTTCACACGCGGTGCACGTGTAGGGTTCTGGTCTGTCTTTTACAACCATCTCTGCATGTCGGGCTATGACGTCTTCTCGCTGATATTCATATCGTGCATGAGGCTTCATTGGAACGCCCTGCGCCATCCGCTCTTCGTGGCTGTGCTCCTGCCGCTGTACTGGATAAACCATTGGCTGATGCCGCAGACTGAGTTCAACTTCGCCGTCTTCCTCATGGCGGCGCTTCTCATAGCCGCAGACGTTTGGGGAGCCGTACTGCTACATCGAATCCTGCGCGACATCGTAGGGGTGAAGCTCGGCGACGCCACTCTGCTCACAGCCCTCTTCTACGGCTTCGCCCATGTGATGACGGCAGCCATCGTGCCTGACCACTTCGCACTTTCGCTACCCCTGCTGCTCCTCGCCCTCCTCATGACGGGCCGTCACCTGCAGCGCGGCACCCGCTTCACATGGCTGCAGCAGGCGCTGCTGTTCTTCCTTACAGCCGGCGTGACGCTCACCAACGGCGTGAAGATAGCTCTGGCGGCATGGATGGTGAACGGCAAGAAGGTCTTTTCGTGGAAGAGCATCCTTTCTTTCGTTGTGCCCACGCTGATGCTCGGTGCCGTCTTCGTATGGCAGCAGGAGACCATCATCAAGCCGCAGGAGCAGCGCATCAAGCACATTGAGGCTGCCGTGGCAAAGAAAGACCCTGCCCGCATAGAACGACTGAAGACGCATGACGCCTTCGTCAAGAAGCAGAACGGCGAGGCACTCACCAAGGATGTGCCGCTTCTGGAATGGAGCGACATGACCACATCGCGCATACGCTCCGTCGTGGACAACCTCTTCGGCGAGTCATTGCAGTTCCATAAAGACCATCTCATGGAGGATGTCCAGCAGACACGCCCCGTATTCGTAAGCTATGGCTCGACGATAAGCTACGTAGTGGAGGCATTGCTCGTGCTGCTCCTCGTCGCAGGAGCATGGGTGGCACGCCGCCAGCGCTTCTTCCTCATCGTAGCCACGTGGTTCGGCTTCGACATGCTTATGCACCTCGGCTTCGGTTTCGGCATCAACGAGGTATACATAATGACAGCCCATTGGGCATTCATCATCCCCATCGCCGCAGCTTATCTGCTCCGCCAACGTCAGGACGCATGGCTCCGCTTTGCCGTCGCCGCCCTCACAATATGGCTGTGGGCATACAACGGTACGGTGCTGGTGGGTTATCTTCTAACCATCTAAAACTATACTGACTTATGAGAATTTTCCATCTTATCACCCATTTCGATCTTGGTGGCGCCGAACGTGTGGCTGCCAACATCGCCATGTCGAAGACGCCCGACATGGAATATCATATTGTAGAGATAATGCGTGGCAAATCTCTTTACACCAATAAGTTCATAACCGAGATGAAGCAAGCCGGCGTAGTGTGTCATCGATCCTTAATGCCCGACGTCAATTTCCACTTCATCTTCCAGCGCATAGCTGCCATTCTCTTTCCTCTGCGCATGCTCTACATCATGCTGCGCTGGCATCCCGACGTCATACACGTCCACACGGAGACTCCCGACATGTGTATTTACGCCTTCTCGCGCTTCTTCCCCTTCCTCCTTCGCCACACCCGCATCGTCCGCACCATCCACAACACTCGTCTGTGGAGCGGTCTGCCGTCCATCGCCTCGCTCATAGAGCCATACTTCATTCGCCATAACGCCAACATCGGCATCTCCGATTCGGTATGCCAGTCGTATAAGCAGCGCTTCGGAGCCGATGCGCCAATCATCCACAACGGCGTGAGCGTAATAAAGCAGCAGATTTATCCGCGCCTTGTCCACAGCAAGCTGAACATCCTCTTCGCTGGACGCTTCGAGCCACAAAAGGGCATCCCCGTGCTCTGCGACGTCATCTGTGCGCTTGCCAACAACCCGCGTTATCATTTCCATATAGCCGGCGACGGTTCGATGATGCCGATGGTGGAGGAACGGTTGGGTGGACTTGCCAACACCTCCATCCTCAAGCCCATCTTCGGTCTCTCCTCCTTCATGTCGTCCTTCGACTATCTCTTCATGCCTTCCGAGTTCGAGGGACTGAGCATGCTGTCGATGGAAGCCAGCATCAACCGTCTCCCAGTAGTGGCTAACCGCTGCCCCGGATTGAGCGATACGCTCCCCGAGGACTGGCCCCTGATGGTGGACAACAACAACGTCAACGCCTACCTCCATCTCTTCCGCGACATCCTCCCCACAGCCGACCGCACAGCCTTGGCCGACAAAGCCGCCGCTTTCGCCGAGCAGAATTTCTCAATTAGGAAAATGCAGGAGGAGTATGAGAAGGTTTATAAGGATGTGTCAAAACTAAAGAAATAGGGAGGAATTTGCCCCAGTACCATATCAGACACAATTCATTAGTTATTGTAAGATTAGCACTGTGGCATATTATTGTTGCACTAACCTTATTGCTTGCTGCGGAGGCCAGAGACCTCCGCTACTGTGTAACCTTGTGTTTTTCTTGTCAAAGCCCTGCCTTACAATAACGCCAATCAGCTCATGCCAGATTGGCTGCGTTCGTGGGTGCGTGGCTACGGCGAGACGCCATAGCCTCCTATGTTTGCATTATCAGCTGTAATTCCTAACTCTCTCACCCCTTCTTATACTGCGTCGGCGTCACTCCCATCACCAGCTTGAAGGTGCGGGTGAAGTGAGAGACGTCGTAGAAGCCGCACTTCATGGCCACCTCGTTGATGGGGAGGTCAGCATTGCTGTCAAGAATACGCTGGGCCATCTGCATCTGCCTTGTACGGATGTAGACGGCTGGAGTGGTGCCGGAGACGGCGGTGAGCTTGCGGCGGAACTGCGCCGAACTCATGCAGAGAGCCACAGCAACGGTGTCGACGGTGACATTGCCCTCGTTCATCTCCTTGTCCACGATGGTGTTGACACGGTCGATGAAGGCACGGTCTTGCGGAGGAAGGGCAGCCTCGGCATTGGGCTGGTGCTCCGCAGCTGCCTGCATATAACGCTCGCGAAGCATACGGCTCTTCTCAAGAAGATTGCCTACGCTTACAGCCAGTTCCTCCGCATCGAAGGGTTTATAGATGTATGCGTCCACTCCCAGCTGCAAGCCGCGAAGCTTGTCCTCCTGCGAGGTCTTTGCCGTAACCATGATGACGGGGATGTGATTGAGCACTTCCGACTGCTTGACGGCCTGACAAAGCTCGTAGCCGTCCATGCGGGGCATCATGACGTCCGTGACGATGATGTCGGGCACCAGTTGGGTGGCCTTCTCCAGACCCTCCATGCCGTCGTGCGCTATGACCAAGCGATAACGTGCCTTGAGCTGCATGGTCATATACTCCGCCACATCGGCATTGTCCTCCACGATAAGGACAAGCTGACGGGTGTCGGACGGATTGTCGTCGTCGGCATCGTCGGCTTCTGATATGGATGCAGAATGGTCTGCTTCTGGCAGGACATCGCTCTCGGCGTTGAAGAGGATGGACGTGGGGACGGAGCCAAGCGATTCCAACGACTTCACCTCCACTCCTTCCGGTGCCTTCACCGGAATGCGCACGGTGAACACCGAACCCTCGCCCACCTTACTGACGAGGCTAATGCTGCCGTTGAGAGCGCTGACTATCTGCTTGACGAGGGCAAGACCTACGCCCGAGCCGACGTTCTTCTTATCGCTCTCGGTCTGATAGAACGGCTCGAAGATGCGCTGCTGGTCGTCCTGCGAGATGCCGCTACCGAAGTCGGCCACACGCATCTGCAGCATTTCCTCACCCACATCGAGCGACACGAGCACCTCGCTGCCCTCCTTCGAGAACTTTATGGCGTTGGTGACAAGATTGCACACCACCTTCTGTGCATAGTCGGGCACAAAGTCGCACACGGCCTTCTGCTGCTTCGGGGCATACAAGAGACGGATGCCGTGGGAGTATGCCATGTTGAGATGGCTCTCAATGATGTTGGAGAGGAAGAGAACCACGTCGCCACGATGCCAGTCGCACTTGCCCACAGCCGACTTCACCTTCTGTATGTCGAGGAGCTGATTGATTAGCGAGAGCAGGCGCGAGCCCTGGCGCGACACCATATTGGCCACTCGCGTGATGTCGCCCATCGGCACCTTGCCCTCCTCCATCATGCGTGAATAGCCGAGGATGACGGTCAGCGGGGTGCGAAACTCGTGGGTGATGTTGGTGAAGAACGAGAGGCGCATCTCGTCTAACTGGTGCTGCACCTCCTGCTTGCGCTTACGGGCACGGAGAGCATAGAGCATGAAGCACACGATGACGGCGGCGAGGATGACGACCAGCATACCGGCAGCGAAGCTAAGGCGCTTCAGCGTGCGCTCCGTACGATACTGCTGATTGACGGATTCCATCTCGGCGCGGTGCTGCTCATGCTCGAAGCGTACACGCATGTTCTGCATGTGTATGATGTTTTTCTCGCTCGATACGCTGTCGCCCAGCTCGTTGTATATCTTATAGAAATGCAGGGCCTGACGCGTGTCGCCCTTGCGGTTATAGATGTCGTAATAGAGACGGGCAATCTGCGACTGATGTTCCAGCGAATGGAGGTCGTGAGCCAGGCGGTCTGCCGTGTCAAGGTATTGCATGGCGGTGGCGTCATCGCCCATCTTGATATAGATTTCAGCCAACGCCAGACACGGTTCCATGGTGTGCCAGCGGTCGTCTGATGGCGCCATTATTTCGTAAGCCTTGCGATATTCGGCTATCGCCTCTGCCCTCCTACCCTGCTTCTCGTTAAGGCGTCCGAAGTGGGTGTAGCAGAGCGAAATACCGAGGTCAGACTTTGCCAGGCGGTTCTGCTCCATGGAGCGACGATAGAACGTCCAGGCAGAGTCTATCTGGCCGTTACGCTCGTAGAGCGATCCGAGGTTGGCGTAATTGATGGCCTGACCAAGATGGCTGCCAAGACGCTTCTCGCCTTCGAGGGCAGCGTTGAATACGGAGTCGGCTGTTTCGGTGTCGCCGAGCGTGAGGCAGATGTTGCCGATGCCGTTGAGCGAAATCACGCGGTTCTTACGCGCCGTGCTGTCATTCTTAAGGCTGAACTCCTCGCAGAGATGCAGGCCGCGGTAATGATAGTCTACAGCCTCATCGAGGATGCCCATGCGTCGGAAGTTGGTGCCGATGTTGTTGAGCGCCTGAACGGCAGCAATGGTGTCGCCGAGCTGCTCTGCCAGCTTCAGTTCACGGGTGTGGCAGTCGATGGCCTTGATGAAGAAGTTGGCCTCACGGTAGACGCGTCCGAGCTTCTTGCGTGCACGCATCTCCAGCATGCGGTCGCCCTTGCGCTCCGCCGCATTCACAAGGCTGTCGAGGCTATGCTCTCCTTCCACCTCATCCACGATGCTGTCAGCATGATTGCGCTGGGCTTCGAGATGGCTGGGCGAGGGCGAAGAATGACAAGAAGTGAGGAGAAACACGACGGCAAGACACGTTACGGCAAGAAGGCCGCATCGTGAGAGCAGGGCGTGTGCAGTTTGGGGCGAACTATATAATAATGTAAAACGTCTGATTAGCATAAGGCTTTTAGCGTGTTATCTGGTGAGAGGTTTATAGTATACGAATGCAAAAATACTACTAATTTTTGTTATCTCCAAGTAATATTTAAATGAATTATAATGGTAATTTGAACACAAATCTACCCTTTAAGAATACATTTTTGCACACATTGTAGCCGTTGTGTGCAGAAAATGTATTAACTTTGCACCGCCTAAGGCAAGAATTATCACATAAACGAAATAAGAAAGTTATGTCTTTTAATTTATTGAAAGGAAAGCGCGGTATAATATTCGGCGCATTGAATGACGCTTCGATAGCGTGGAAAGTAGCGGAACGCGCAGTAGAGGAAGGAGCACAGATTGTGCTTACTAACACAGCGGTGGCATGCCGTATGGGCACCATCGACGAGCTGGCCAAGAAGACCGGCGCAACCATTATCCCTGCCGACGCGACTTCGGTGGAGGATCTGACCAACCTCTTCGAGAAGGCTCAGGAAGCTCTCGGAGGCAAGATTGACTTCGTGCTCCATTCTGTTGCAATGAGCGTGAACATGCGCAAGAAGCGCACTTACGACGATCTGGACTACAACTTCCTGAACAAGACACTGGACATCTCTGCCATCTCGTTCCACAAGATGCTGCAGGCTGCCAAGAAGCTGGACGCGCTGAGCGACGGCGCTTCAGTGCTCGCACTTACTTACATCGCATCACACCGCACCTTCTTCGGATATAACGACATGGCTGACGCCAAGTCGCTGCTCGAGTCGATCTGCCGTAGCTTCGGCTATATCTACGGACGCGAGAAGGGCGTACGTATCAACACCATATCACAGTCGCCGACATTCACAACGGCGGGTAGTGGCATCAAGGGCTTCGACGGCCTCTACGACTTCTCAGACCGCATGTCGCCGCTCGGCAATGCCAGCGCTGACGAGTGCGCCGACTACTGCGTGGTGATGTTCTCTGACCTCACGCGCAAGGTGACCATGCAGACTCTCTTCCACGACGGCGGCTTCTCAAGCATGGGTATGTCGCTCCGCGGCATGACGCAGTACAACAAGTCGTTCATCGACGAGAACCGCGACGCCGACGGAAACATCATCTACGGATAAGGAATTTTCAGACAAGAAGACTTTATATAATCCCCCAATGCGGGACGTTTCAGAAACGAAAAGATATTATCTTTCGCACGAAGCGTCCCACATTGGGGGATTTTTCGTATATTTGCACAAATTCCTTAAATCAAATGAACAAAAGATTATTCTTTTCTATAACAGCTTCTGCCTTGCTTGCCTCCACAATGGTGCAGGCGCAGGACGTGAGCTATCCGCAGACGCGGAAGGACAATGTCGTGGACGAGTATTTCGGCGAGAAGATTGCCGACCCGTACCGATGGTTGGAGAACGACACAAGCCGCGAAACGGCGCAGTGGGTGGAGGCAGAGAACGCCGTCACACGTAAGTATATCGACCGCATCCCGCTCCGCAAGTCTATCCTGAAGCGACTGAAGGAGACTGCCAATTACGAGAAGATCGGTATGCCGTTCGAGCAGCACGGCAAGTGGTATGTATACCGTAACAACGGACTGCAAAACCAGTTTGTGCTCTATCAGATGGATAGCCCGGATGCAAAGGAAGACCAGCAGCGCGTCTGGCTCGACCCGAATACACTCAGTGCGGACGGAACGGTGGCGCTGAAGGGAACCCACTTCTCACATGACGGACGCTATATGGCTTACGTGATTTCGCGTAACGGTTCGGACTGGGAGGAAATTTACGTGAAGGACTGTCAGACGGGCAAGGTGCTTGACGACCATATTGTCTGGGCGAAGTTTACGGGCGCCGAATGGCTCGGCGACGGATTCTATTATAGCGCATACGATGCTCCTGAGAAGGGAAAGGAAACATCGGCTAAGAACTCTGTGCAGAAGATTTATTACCACAAGATCGGTACGCCGCAGAGCGAAGACCGCCTATTCTATCAGAACCCCACGCAGCCGCTGCGCTTCTATAGCGTAAGCATCGACCGCGACGAAACGGTGATGTACCTGACCGAGGCTGGTATGGCGAACGGCAATAACCTCTTCGTCCGCGATCTGAAGCAGCCAAGCTCGCAGTTCATACAGATGTGCGCCAATCCTGACTATATCTATAATCCCGTGCAGACCATTGACGGCAAGATGTATATCCTTACCAACGCCGACACACCGCGTTACCGACTGATGGTGGCTGACATCAACAAGCCGGGATATGGTGACTGGAAAGAAGTGGTGGCGGAGAGCGAGAGTGTGCTTGACGGAGTGACTTTCGCCGGCGACCGCATGATTCTGAAATACATGAAGGACAACTGCCATCAGCTCTACGTCTACTCTCTGGACGGCAAGCGACTCTCGGAGATAGAGCTGCCTACATACGGTTCGGTCAGCGCAAGCGGCAAGCGAGGACAGAAGGAGGTTTATTATTCGTTCACGTCATACACCACTCCTTCCACTGTCTACAGCTATGATATGACGGCAGGAACAAGCAAGGTTTGGGCAGCGCCGAAGACGTCGTTCCGTTCGCAGGACTACAAGACGGAGATGGTGTTCTATACGTCGAAGGACGGTACACGTGCTCCGCTCTTCATCACCTATAAGAAAGGACTGAAGATGAACGGCAAAAATCCGCTTCTGCTCTACGGTTACGGCGGTTTCAACCTCTCATACAATCCCTTCTTCCTCTCTAACTACATCCCCTTTATGGAGCGCGGGGGCATTTACGTGCATGCTGTATTGCGTGGTGGCGGAGAGTACGGCGAGGAATGGCATGTGGATGGAACGAAGTTGCAGAAGCAGAACGTCTTCGACGACTTCATTGCAGCAGCCGAACTGCTCATCAATAAGGGCTATACATCGAAGGACTATCTCGCCATCCAAGGCGGTAGCAACGGCGGTCTGCTCGTAGGAGCCTGCATGACGCAGCGTCCTGACCTTTACAAGGTGTGTCTGCCCGCAGTAGGCGTTATGGATATGCTCAGATACCATAAGTTCACAATCGGTTGGAACTGGGCACCTGACTACGGCACATCGGAGGACTCGAAGGAGATGTTCGAATATCTCAAGGCTTACTCGCCGCTCCACACATTGAAGCCCGGCGTAAGCTATCCAGCCACCCTCGTCACTACAGCCGACCACGACGACCGTGTGGTACCAGCCCACTCGTTCAAGTTCGCAGCACGCCTGCAGGAATGTCAGGCAGGCAAGGCGCCGGTCCTTATCAGCATCGGCGTTAACGCCGGTCACGGCGGAGGCAAGCCATTAGCAAAGCGCCTCCAGGAACAGGCCGACCTCCTGAGCTTCACGCTGTGGAATATGGGAGTGAAGAAATAAGATCAAGATTAGAAAAACAAAAAAATCGGTGTCCGGTAAAGTATAAAGACTTTCCGAACACCGATATTTTTATTCCATTAAACTCTTATCAAAAAGAAGACGTTGTGATTAATCTATCGCTTACAAAACTCCACCAGCAAATCAATAGCCGCCTCTATATCGCGGCAGTCACACATTTCGACGGGTGTGTGCATGTAGCGGCAAGGAATGCCAAGAGATAACGTTCTGATGCCCTCGCGCATAATCTGCATACGAGAGATGTTGGTTCCGCCGGTGGCATGCGGACGTGCCGAAAGCTGATGAGCGATGCCACACTTAGCGGCAAGTTGCTCAAACTTACGGCTGAGAGCAATGTCACAATCCACATTGATTGGAATAACGACACCACCGCCAAGCGTCACCTTGCCATACTTATTGGGATGACAGTCTGGAACATCAGTGGCAAAATCGAGGTCGACGGTTATTGCAATGTCCGGATTCTGACGGTAGCTTGCAATAACAGCCCCACGGCTACCCACCTCCTCCTGCACGGTTGCCACACCTACGACGGTATTGTCGTCAGGAACACCAAGCTCAGCAAGCCTCTTCATCACACGCGCCACAACATACATACCCACCCTATTGTCAAGTGCCTTGCCTGAAACACGGTTATTTCCAAGCCAGACAAGGTTAGGACGTACAGACACCACATCGCCGACGGAGACAAGAGACTTCACCTCAGACGGGTCCAAGCCAGTGTCCACCCAAACCTGATTGATTTCAAGCGTGCGCTTGCGGTCGTCCTGCTGCATAAGATGAATGGGCTTCTTACCTATAACACCCGGAACAGCCTCGCCATTACGCGTAAAGACAAGCACCTGCATACCGGGAAGACATTGCTCGTCTATACCCCCATTGCGGCGAAGATATATATTTCCGCTCTCACTGACATTAAGCACCTGAAACCCGATTTCGTCAGCATGTGCCTCTATCATGATTTTCTCTCCGTCACCGTTACCTTCTATGATACTGTAGGCATTGCCCATGACATCAGAGAACTGTACGTCAACAGAGTCTTTCAGATAGTCAGTAAAACATTCACACACGTCAGCTTCAAATCCTGAGACGCCGGTCTTACTGCACAATGCTTCAAACAGTATTTTGTCTTTTATCACTTTATTTTCCATACATCTTGGTTTCGTTATATATTTCGGTTACGGTCTGCCTAAGCATAGCAGCCATCTCGCAGAACCGATGACACACATTATATATGCTTCCGTTCTCATTGTGATTATATACCAGACATATATCACAGAAATTAGCCAGCTGGCACTTTCCGCATTTCTCAAAGTCATCGATGTTCACGCCACGCAGCTGTCGCGCCATATCGCCATGCCAGACCTCGTCAAGTGTGGCGTCACGGATGTTGCCCATCTTCATGCTGTTCCATCCCGGACACGGATATATTGTTCCGTCTGAGTCGATACAGATTGACGCAGACAGTATGTGGCACATCGTGCGACGCCGTGCATAATGCTTGGAAAGGGCTTCGTCCAACGAGTCGGACAATGTGATGGCATGCATAAACATCTCATTCTGCTCAATGTAGAACCTCAACATACGGCGTGTCTGGTCCAAGTCGAGCCGTACGGAAAGGTTGTCTGTTGAGCCGTCACACTCAGCCATCATCATGAAGTCAAAATAAATGTCCACCCCCATATCCGTAGCATACTTATGAAGTTGGTGCACCGTCGGGAAATTCTGCTTCATGACCGGACACGATATCATGGCAGGGATGTCATTGTCGACAAGCAACTGAAGGTTGCGCCGTGTCAACTCATACGAACCGCGTCGGGTGGTTATCTCGTCATGTATGGCAGGGTCTGTGGAATAAAGCGAAACCTGTACGTTGAAGACATCAAGCATCTTTATACGCTGCAGATTTTCTTCCGTTAGCGCCACAAGATTGCTCTGCAGCAATATCATAAGCCCGAGCCTCCTACATTCTTCAAGAATCTCAAACAAATGGGTATGTAGCAGTATCTCACCTCCGGAGAACACCACTTTCAGGCCTTGCATCTCACGATACTGTCGCAAGATGGTTTTCACCTCTTCCACGTTGAGCGAACGTCCATGGTTTTTCTTCGAATTAGGCAGATAACAGTGTATGCAGCGCTCATTGCAGACATCCGTGAGTTCTATCTGCAAATTGGTAAGCATAGGCACTTCAAAGTCAGCAGTGAAAGCGTCTATGGACGAATTGTCCTCGAACATACGGTCTACTTCCTTTTTGCGCGAATACGAAAAGACACGGGCATCCGCATCCGAAACTCCTTCAATGTCGACAAGCCAAAGACGCTCCATCTCCGTCAACAGCCTTCTAACCTCATCCTTATCCTCCACATCAGCAAACATCTCATACATCGAGTATAGGCAGGAATAATCAGCGGCAGACATCCATCCGAATGTCTCCGCCGGAAGTTTCGCACGCGTATGGCTGACCTGATTCTCCATATACACGCAGTCGTGCCATTTTCTGACAAACGTATGTCTGTCAAGCTTGAATATGATGTCCTGTTCCATTACCATTCAGAATAATTCTGCCAATGAAGACTGGTCGATGACATTTGCCTTCATGGCTTTTTGGGATATTGTCTCTATCTCACGCAACAACGGATAACGGCATCCCTCAGCCAACCTACATCTATCACAATTAAAGCAGTCGGGGGTGTCAATGTAACAGAGTGCTAACTCAGGGTCGTCAAGTATGAGCTTGGCGATATAACGGTCGCGAAAATCATAACCGTCAACAGACCAGCCACGCAGCATAACAAGGATGGCGAGGTAGTAGCTGTGCATCGTCCTTCCATTGCTCTCGCAATGCGTGCGATAGGCTTCTATACAAGAGATGGCTTCATCCTTCATGCCCACCTTTATATAAAGAAGCATAAGGAGCAGGTTCCGGTTGACCGTGTTGTTAGGGTTAGAGTTTCGTGTAAACAAATCCACTGCATCCTTATCCAGCTGCTTCAGATAGTCAATGACAGCAAGACATTCGTCGTGGTCGAGATGACGAAGACGGAAGAGAGGATTGATGTGGTTCTCGGTCAGCTGCATATGCGAAACACGCCTGTTGAGATTGCAGAATGTATGCGCCATCTCAGAGAGTCCGGGGACAACGATGTGAAGAGCAGGGAAACCCATAAACGAATTGTCACGTATGTATATGTCATAACCTTTGGCAATAAGCCAATGGCATATATTGTGCAAGTCTTCACGAAAGTCCTTGCCTAAAGGTATGGTGGTGTATCCTGTATGTTCATACGACTGTCGGCCAGAGAAGAACGACTCGTCCTGCCTGCCTCTTCCATACATCAGACTGCGCTTGAACTCATTGAACACGTCAAGACGTTCACACTCGTTTACGTCATTCTCGAACTTCAGCGTTTCTGCCGTATAGCCCTGGAATATCTCCGTAAAACAACGCTCCAAGGCAACGAGCGGATTGAGATCGGCACCCAAATGCAGAATGTATTTCGTACGGTCACGATTGTATAACAACAGTCCGAGCACGGGGAAGCCCTCACCGAGCGAATAGTCCTTTATGCTATAGTCCATGCCGTACAGGTCACGAAGCACGTCAAGACGTCGCAGTACGTCTGTGCCTTCAAACTCAGTGCGGGGCATATCCGGCGGTACTATCTTACGGCGATACATCTCCTGGATGCAATAACGCTCGAATATCTCGCAGAATCCCTGCACCAATGCTTCCTCACGTATATTGCCGGCAGCCATACCATTGGAGCCGTTCACCCATCGGATAAGCGAATATGGGACAGCCTCCACCTTGCCCGTATTGACATGATAGAAGGGTAACGCCATTCCTTCCAGCTTCTCCGCCTTCAGTCCTTCAGGAGGCAGCACACGCGGCACGAACCGGCGCACCTGCTCTATAGCTTCGTCATGATTAAAGCAGTAAGGCTGTTCGTCAGGATAGAAACGACATTCAGCCCCTATGTTTGCAGGATTGGGATAGACAATGACACGATTCTGGAAGCGTTCCATAAATTCCGCGTAGCCACTTGCCATGGCATACTGTCTGTTCATTCCCTTTCCGTTAGTACCTATTGACGAATCATCGTCATGCGATATATATATTCTGCACGAACAGAACATGTCGCCGTCACCAAGCGCCTGCTCTATAACGGGGATTTCATGCCTTGAGATGATATCCTTTATGCGTTGAACGGTATGTTCCGGCGTGTCAGCCTTATATGGTCTAAGTGTATTCTTCATCTACAAGTGATTTTATTTGTCGTCTGTAATTGGCTTTCCAGTCAGGACAAGCCGACTCTGAGCCATGTTTCTTATCTGCGAAAAGTGCGTTATGCGGACATCCACCGTTACATAATGGCATCAGCACACAATCCATACATTTGGGATTGTCGAGTGGTGTCCAGTTCTTCCATTCTGCATACCAAGCCGGTGTAGGCGTCATGTCATTCTTATCAGGAGCAATGTGTCCTGTAATCCAGCGGTTGTCGCCGATGGTGTCCGTACATTTATATACTTCTCCGTCTGTGCCTATCACTATATCTCCGTCACGCAGACAGCCTCCTAACGGTGCCGCATATGGGAACTGGTATCTCCACATGCCAAGCCGGTGGGCGTATTCAATAAGCTTCCACTCCACTTCGGCAAACTCTGATTCGGAGTATAAACAATCAAGGACGGATTGTGGCGTGAAATTTATTGCCACAGTCCGGCAGAACGATATACCCACTTTACCGTACAGTTCGCTTGAGGCTATATGGTCAAGCAGTTGCGGAATGTTGTCCGCATTGTCTTTGTCTATAGTCATGCGTATGGTCACGAAAGCCCCTTCGCTTACAAGCGTGCAGATGTTATGCCATATACGCTCAAATGAAGAAGCCCCGGAAACGTGGGGACGTCTCTTGTCGTGCACTGTCTTTGTGCCGTCAAGAGTGACGATGAATCTGCCCACACGCAGCTCCTTGCACAATTCACGGCATTTTCGGTCGTCCAGCGAATAGGCATTTGTGGTCATGTCAGCACTGTATTCTATGGCATTGGCTGTGCAGAAACCGATGAGCCGTCTTGACAATTCAGCCATTCTGTTGTATGCAATGAGTGGTTCGCCACCGAACCACGTCACTCTTATCCGCCGACATTCATCGGTTTTAGTGGCAAGAAAACGCAGGATGTCGTCTGTTGTTTCTGTCTGTATGTCGTGTTTTCCCTTGTCGCCTTCGAAGCAATATACGCAACGCATCTGACAACGCTGTGTAAGAAGAACAGTAAGGTCGATGTATGACATGGCTTTCTTATGCTCCACATACAACTGACACCACTCTTTTCTCTCGTCCCTAAGCGGCGACACAAGCATTCCAAGCTGCCAAAGGATGAGCTTTATCTTTTCAGAGAAGACACTTTCCTTGTACATTGCATATTCTTCGTCGGTAAAAAGCAGGGCTGTGCGGTGGAAAGTATTGAACACCACCACTCCCCTTTCGCCGACGTCAATAGAGTCGTTCCATACAGATTTCACCACGTTGTCCTGCACGGATTCGGTCAAAGAGTCGCATCTATGGTTATTGAGAAGTATCTTCATGTGAGTTAATGTATTTCTTCAGACCTCGCAAATGCTTGTACCAACGTTCGAAATCTTCTTCCGGCATATTGCCGAACAGACGTGGCGACACAAGCATTCCTAACATTGTCCAGTCATGTATGGTCTTTATATATGGTTTTATTCGCTCCTCGTTGGTATCATAATCTATAGAACCGGGTATGGGAGAGAACTTGTTGACGGCAAGCGAAGTGGGACGTGTCTCTCTGATCAGCTCTTCGGTAAGTCGCAGATCAGACTCTTCTTCGTCAAAGTAGTTGACTATATAGCTCGTATAGAACGGCAAGTCCAACTTGTGACAGAGCTCTGCGGCACGACGACACTGGTCGATTGTGATTCGCTTGTTCATACGGTTGAGCACACGCTGACTGCCCGACTCGAATCCGAAGAACAGCTTTATGCATCCTGCTGCCTTCAGCAATCTGAGAAAATCCTCGTCCACTTGGTTTGCGCGCAGATTGGCCCACCATTTGTATGGGCTGCCCATCTCTATAAGACGATGGCACACCTGCTTCCACGTGGTCCTGAAATTGCCAATGCTGCTGTCCTGGATAATGAAATAGCTGACGCCACATTGCTTTGCCACATGCTGCATCTTACGTATGAAATAATCAGCAGAATGACAACGAGCATAAAGGAAACAGTTGTGTGCACAGAAGTTGCAGCGATACATACATCCTCGTCCGAAGGTAATGGGCATGACGCTGTCTTTCTCTGCGTACGAAATCTGGAAGGAAGGTTGCGTGTAGAAGTCGATGTCTATAAGGCTCCAATCGGGGAAAGGCAAATCGTCAAGGTTGTCTATAACGTCTGCCTTCACAGCCTCTGTGTCGCCAGGCATGAAGAATCCTTTGATTTCATGCGGGCTTACTCCACTAAGAAATTGGAGCAAGGGTAATTCTCCCTCACCAATGACAAGGGCGTCGAAAGGAATATGCCTATAAGTGGTATGGGGCAACAGTGTAGGATGTACTCCACCTGCAAATATGAACGGTCGGCAGAGTGTGCTTTCATTGTATTTACGGGTAAGATAGACAAACACGTCACGAGCATACTCAAAACGGGCTGTAAAAAAGGACATTCCTATGCAGTCAGGCTTAAATTCAGTACATAACTGCCACAAGTCTGCGTACGTCTGCTGTGCGTCACCGTCGTTGGAACGCAGCATCTGCTGCATGTCTGCCACTTTCACCGGTGCGCCCTTCGATTTAAGAAACGTTGCAAGTCCTACTACTCCTTCGGGCGGCCGCTCCGGTTCTTCTGCAAAGGAACAGCCACTTCTGCCTATGTAGAAGCCCGACCATGGTATTATAAACAGTATGCTTTTCATAATATTCACTTAAGGATTTTGTCTATTATGCGGCGCTTTTCGTCGGAAGGCTTGCCTTTGAGGATATATAGAGCTCCACCTTTCGACTCAAGCCATTTCACTATATGATTCCAGTAAAGAATGTTGCCTTTGCAACGGTATGGGAAACCGAGCATGTATCGCTCACGGAAACATCCTCCATGACATGTCGGTTCATACTTGCAGGAGTGGCACTCTTCCGGTACTGGTGCATGTGCTGCAATTCTTTCTCGCGCATCTGAGGCAAGAAACTCTGCCGGTGTCTGCTTCAGGAAATTACCAATAACAGAGTCGGGAGTGTCAAATTCGGCGCAGGAGAATATATCTCCACCGGGACTGAGAGCCATATAGCGCTTGTGACATCCTTCCTCTCGTAAACAAAGTGACGGCACGCCAAGCAGCAAGTCAGCGACGAGCTTCACAATGTCGGTATTAGGAGCAGGATGCGAGTCAGAGGCCCAACGGTCGAAAAATCTTATCATAGCGTTGGCATACTCTTCGTCGCTCACATACATATTGGATGTCTCTACGTCCTTCATGTCTATGGGGAAGACACGCGGAAGGCGGACATTCATGTTGCGTTGATGATAGAAGTCGTATATCTCGTCTATGTGATTGATGTTGTCATGGGTGATAAGATTTATAGCACCACAAGTGAGTCCTGCCTCCAAGGCACGGTCAATATTATTAATGGCGATACGCGTGGAAAGTTCTCCGGAAGCGAACGTACGATAGTTGCTGTAAAGATCGAGGCTCACTCCCACATGTCCGTCCATGTATTGCCTTATCATATCGAACGTGGAAGGCGTGAGAAGGGTGGCATTGGTCTGTACCCCGTACTTCACGGATATGCCTTTTGCCAGGAACAGGCTGTTGGCATAATCCATGATGGACGGAAGACGGGATGCCATCAGAAATGGTTCGCCGCCATGCCAGCATATAGTCAGCGACCGTGCGCCCACCGAAGAGGCGTAGTCCGCAACAAATTCCAGTCCGCGACGTATTTCGTCTTCTGACATTTCCTTGGCAGACGAAGCATTGTCACGTCCGTAACAATACTGGCACCTAAGATTACATTTCAGCGTAATCTTGAAAGTCACATATATATTATTGTAGTGTGGCATGGCGACGAACATCAGTTAATCACTTAATCGAGGGGAGCGGGATGTCCCTGATTGCAATGATCACACCACTCTGCGTGTGCCTCAGAAGCGTCGAGACGTACTTCAAGCTCTGAATAAAGATTCTCATTCTGTGCCATAATGTTAATATTTTGATATATTTCCTACTCTATTCAGGCTTTTCGGATTCCGCCATTTATTTTTATCTTATCTAATGCAATTTACACCTATAACAGCTATACTTTTAAGAATATGATATATAATCTTTTCATGGAGTTTTACATATTCTATACCATTATTTATATAAGGCTCTTAGCAAACAGGTTTAACTGAAAAAAAACACTTTTATTAAGCGATGTCAAATATAGTAAAATATTCCGAAAGTATTAATATAAAAGGAACAAACAATACATAAATTATAATATATTAACAAAAAGAACAAGGGCGTTCCTCATTACCTTCATGGAATGAGAAACGCCCTTACGCTGTTATTCTGCCTTCGGAGCGAATCGCATGGTTACGACATGCTTGCCGGTTGGGACCTGATATTGCGGGAGGCAAGAGTCGCCGCCGCATGAGTGGTTACCGATGCCACGCTGCCAGCTGTCGAAGTGAGCGAACACCTGCGGGCTGCGTGTAAGGTCGTAAGGATGCTTGCCGCCGTAGAAGACGTCATAATTGAACTGCAGGTCGTCTACGTGAGAGAGCGAGAATGCGAGCATTCCCTCTACGGTAATGTCGAGCGATGTGCCGTTTCCAGACAACTTCAGGTTGCGCAAGCCCTGACGGTCGCCCATTGTCTGCGGTGCACTCTGCTCCTCAAACATACCGTCCACTGTTGTGCTGTATCTGCCGAGCATTTGGCTACGCTGACGGTCGATGTAGTTTGACCACGGACCCTTGGCGTAATACTCCACGTTCTCCATACCAGGAGCGAACTGCATAGTGATGCCGACACGACGAGTGTCTACAGACGAGTTCTCGAATGTCACCTTCATGTCCACCACTCCGTTAGGATAGATGGTATATACGATGGCGTGTGTGTCCTTGCCGTTGCCCACTGTGGTCTCCACAACAACGTTCTTGCCATGCTTTGTCGGAGCCTTAACGAGATGCTTCTGACCAGAGATGGCACCTTCTTCCTTGTTCTCGTTCTCTGCTACGCCACCGGTAGCGCCCAGTGAGATGTTGTCGTTGGCGATACGGCGGAAACCGTTGAAGTCGGGACCAGCCTCAGGCATTACAATCTGCTTGCCGTTGAATGTCCAGTCTGCTATTGTTCCGTTCTCTGCGAAGCTGATGGCGAAGTTCTTACCGACAACCTTACGACCCTCAATCTTCAGCTTACCCTTCAGCTTGCCGATAACGGGCAGAGTGCCGTGGGGTTGCTCCACGAATGTCGGGTCAGCAACGGGAACGCTTGCTACAGCAGCGTCAGCTCCAAGCTTAAACTGGGTTGCCACCATTGAGTAGTCCTTCTTAGCCCAAGAAGCGTTGTTCTTGAGATTAAGGCTCAGCTCCACCACATACTCCTTGTCAGCGCTTACGGCTGTTGTGTAAGGGATGTCCACCTCGCATGTTGCACCCGGCTTGCATGAAGGAACGGCAGCTGCGCCCTTCTCCACCTCCTTGCCATCGGCAAGTATGCGATATGTCAAAGTATAGGCGTCAGCGAGATCAGTGAATGCGCTCTTGTTCTTAAGAGTGAGCTTATGGTTCTTGAAGACAACAAAGTCGGCGTCGCGATATACGTACTTCACTTCCTCAAGCTTGGCTGTCCACTCACGTCCCGGAGTGATGATACCGTTGGACATGAAGTCGCCCTGGAATCCATTGTCGCCACGATTCATGCGTGTGTAATCATAACCTGAAGTATAATAGTGAAGACCTGTCTTGCTGTCAATGAGAGGCTTGTTCTCCTTGATGCGACGTGTATCGTAGATACCCTGGTCCACCCAGTCCCAGATACAGCCACCCGCGATGCCCGTGCTCTTCTCTATAACGTCCCAGTATTCCTGAAGGTTGCCGACAGCCTGACCCATTGCATGTGCATACTCGCAGATAAAGTAAGGCTTGCCGTGCAGACCGCTGCTCTGCTTGATGACCTTCTCCACCTTCGGATACATGTCCGAACCGAAGTCAGAATACTTCTCGCCGTGGTTGTAGCCCTCGTAGTGTACGAAGTTGTCGCGACCCGGAAGCAAACGCTTCACGCAGTCGTATGTGGCCTGGAAGTTCTGTCCGCCACCCGACTCGTTACCCAACGACCAGAACACCACGCTCGGATGGTTGCGGTCGCGGAGCACCATACGCTCGGTGCGGTCCACGTAAGCATTCTCCCAAGACGGAGTGTCAGAGAGCGACTGGTTGTTATGGCACTCCACATCAGCCTCGTCCATGCAGTAAAGACCGTAGTAATCGAACATGGCGTACATACGCGGCTGACGCGGATAGTGGCTTGTACGTACAGTATTGACGTTAGCCTGCTTCATCAGCATCACGTCCTTTAGCATTGTCTCGGTGTCGATGGCGTGACCAAGGAGAGGATGGATGTCCTGCGTGTTCACACCCTTGAAGAAGACGCGCTCGCCGTTTACGTAGATAAGATTGCCGCGCTGCTCTACAGAACGGAAACCATACTTCGTAGAGAATACCATCTCTTCCTTGTCGCCCTGCTTCTGACGCACTACGACGGTGTAGAGATAAGGATTCTCTGACGACCAAGGTGTCAGTCCCTTCAGTCCTTCCATCTTCACGTTGAAGGTCTTGTGAGAGTCCTTTGCTGTCATCACAGCCTGAACATTCTGGCTTGCGACGAGCTTGTCATTGGCGTCGAGAAGCTCCACCTCAAGGTTTTTCGTCACCTTATCATACATCGGATTGTTGACGGTCAGAGCCACATTGAGCGAACCCTCTGTGTACTTGCAGGCTGCATCAAGCGTAGATGTGATGTAATGGTCGAAGATGAAGGTGCGCGGAGTTGACACCAGATACACGTCGCGGTGGATACCTGCGAGGTGCCACATGTCCTGACCTTCGAGATACGAACCGTCCGACCAGCGGTATACGCGTACCGAAACGTTGTTCTCGCCCTTGCGTACATAGTTGGTAACATCGAACTCGGCGTCCGTATTGGCGCCCTGCGAGTAACCGGCGTACTGTCCGTTCACCCATACCACGATGGCACTGCAAGCACCGTCGAAGTGGATAAACACGCGGCGACCGTCCTTCCAGTTCTCAGGAAGAGTGAAGTTGCGGCGATACGAACCAACCGGATTCTTGTCGAAATTGTCGTCAAACGCCTTGATGAAAGGCGGATTATTGTGGAAAGGATAGCCCACATTGTTATATACGGGCACGTCATAACCAGCCATTTCCCAGTTGAGCGGCACACGGATGTTGTCCCAACCCGACACGTCAGCGTTGTCAGCATAGAAGTCTTCCTTTCCTGGACGACCCTTACTGCGGTCTGCCGTGTAATGAAATTTCCAGTCGCCATTGAGCGAGAGCACGTCAGCGTGCTTCGGCTCGAGCCACGGATATTTGTAGCAGTCGTCCTTCTGCATCAGTGCTGTAGACGAATAAGGGATGAACGTGGCGTGAGCCTTCTGCTTCCAGTGCTCAAACACCTTCTCGTTCTCCACCCATGACTCATCAAACGGAGCCTCAGCCGATACCTTCGGCACCGTCTTGAGGGGCATGGTGCGGTTAGGTCTGGAGGCTGTCTGCTGGGCGCGGGGCGCTGACTTGCGCGCCACCTTCTTCTGCGCCATAGCCACATTGCCGAAAAGCAGAGCGGCAATAGTGGCGGTTCCAATCAAATAGTTTATTCTCATAGTTCGTTTTTAGTAGACAAGTCTACTTGTTTACTGTTTTCTTTCCGTTACGTATTACGATTCCGCGGTAGTTCTTGCCTACCTTCTGACCCTGGAGATTATAGGTCTGTCCGTTGCCCTTCACCTCGTTCTCGATGCGGTCGATGGCAGTAGGCGGATTGTATGTGCCCTCGAAGTCGAACACATACACGGTGCCAGCCTCGCCTGAGAGAGTGGTCTGGTCTGTAGAATCGAATGCGAAGTCAGGAGTAAGCACGTCGTTCACGTATACCTTTGCGGTGCCAAGACCCTCGCAGACAAGCGGAGCTGTCTGTCCCTGATTGCTTGTGATGGTCACAAGAGTGGGCTTGTTGTTCTTCCACTGGATGCTTACAGTGAAGTCGCCGACAGCCTTCATGCCGTCGATGTGTCCGGTCTTCCATGCAGAAGGCAGTGCAGGGAGGATGCGGATGGTGCCGCTGTTGCTCTGCATGAGCATCTCAGCCATACCTGCGCAAGCACCGAAGTTGCCGTCAATCTGGAACGGAGCGTGCGAATCGAAGAGGTTATAGAACACACCTGCGTCGCCATTGCTGTGGCGGAGGGCGTTGTTAAGAATCTTACGGGCGTGGTCGCCGTCAAGGGCACGTGCCCAAAGATTTATCTTCCATCCCATTGACCATCCCGTTGCGCCGTCGCCACGGAGACGGAGTGAGTTGACAGCAGCGTCGAAAAGCTCTGTTCCCGGCTCCACCTGAGAGAACGGATAGAGGCACATCAGGTGCGACATGTGTCTGTGGTCGCGGCCTTCGGTGGTAGCAGTATAGCGGCTGTACTTCCATTCGCGCAAAATCTGCGTGCCAGAGGCGATGCGGTCTGAGCCCCAGTTGCCCGTGTATGTCTCGGTATGCAGACCGTTGTCCAGCTTCGCGAACTTTGTCTTCAGGTCGGCAAGGTCTGTTTCTGTGACGTTGGCGTCATCGCCAAGTACGTCAATGGCCTTGAGAGTATTGTCGAAGAGGTCGTAAACGAGCTGCTGTGCGTGTGCCACACCGTTCTCAGCGTCGGGTCCGTGCTCCGGCGACCACTCGTCAGGTGTCTCGTAAGTGCCGTCGGAAGCCAATATCAGACGGTCCATCCAGAACTGCGATGCAGAGAGCATGGCAGGGAATACGCGCTTCAGATAGTCGCGGTCGAGCGTATAGCGATAGTGCTGCCAGAGGTGTGAGGCGTACCAAGCGTTGGCAATGACGTAGTTGTTCTTGAACGAGCTGACGCCGCCGAAGATGTTGTTCTCCGTGAAGCAGGTCCAACCACGGTCCTGTCCCTGCATCTGTGCCCACTGCTTCCATTCGGTGTGGTTCTCTGCGAGGTTCCAGATATAGTTGAGGAACGGCAGGTGCATCTCGCTGAGGTTGGTCGGTTCAGCCGGCCAGTAGTTCATCTGCACGTTGATGTTAGAGTGGATGTCGGCGTTCCATGCCGGCTGCACCATGTTGCTCCAGATGCCCTGAAGGTTAGACGGGAGGTCAACGCCGCGTGAAGAGGCTATCTCCAGATAACGTCCGTAGGCGAAATAGAGCTGCTCCAGCATAAGAGCATTGTCGCCATTGCCGCTGTTGTATGTGTCGATGAGCTTGTTAGTGGGCAGCGTATTGGCTGTTCCGTCAAGATGGAAGTCCAGACGTCCGAAGAGTGAAGCGTAGTCTGCGAGGTGTTCGTCATAGAGTGCTCTCCATCCCTTGTCGGCTGCTGCCGTAGCGCGAGCCTCGATGTCTGAGACGAGTGAAGAGGTGTTGGCGATGTATGTGGGTGAAGAGATGTCGTAGTCGGTGCCACCTGCGAGGATGACGAGCACTTCGTCAGCGTCTGTTACGGTGATGCCTTCCTCCGTTGTCTCCACTGTTCCACCATTGGGGATGACCTTCATGACGGCGCTATAGCTGACGAGATCCAGCTTGCCGTTAAACTTAGCCTCCTCGTTCTCGTACGTCACGTTGCTTGTAAGCACGGATCCAGGAACGAGAGTGAAGCGCATGCTTATCTTGCCCTTGGCGTCAGCTGCGTAGTGAGCGGCTATGACGCGAGCCGGATTTGAAGCGATATACTGACGTGTATATGTGACGCCCTCGGGAGAAGTGAACTGTGTGAGTCCGGTTGCTGTGGTCAGATCCAGCTGACGGAGATATCCCGTAGCGGCTGTCTCTGTGGTTGTGCCGCAGCATCCGCTGAGGTCCTCGGCAAAGACCGAACCGAAGTTCTCATACTTGCCATATCCCTTACCGCCGTAGGGCGAACGTGCTGCCGTTCCTGACCAAAGGGTCTTCTCGTTAAACTGGATTTCGTCCTTATAGGCTCCGCCGAAGAGGCTTGCGCCGAACTGTCCGTCACCGATGGGCAATGCATACTCCATCCAGTTGCTATAGCCCTGTCCGCCGCTATAAAGCTGTGCTGTTGTGGCAGGCTCGTCATACCAGAGGGTGAGCATGTTGGCGGGTGAATATCCCGTAACGCCAACTGTCTTATAGTCGAGTGCGCCGTTCATGGCACCGGGCTTTGTGAACGCCACCACGTTGTTCTGGTCGCCAGCCTTCCAGAAGCCGATGGTATTGCCGCCTCTCGGGTCGCCCCAAAGATTCATGTAGTTGTTGCCCGACTTCGAGTTTGCGATAACCTCAAAGCCCGCACCATTGTCCATGCAGCTGCTTACCACGAGCTTGTAGCCGCCGGGCTGTGCCGACTTAGAAGCGCGGATAGGGTTGGGATTGGTGCCTCCCTCAGAAGTATAGATCGACTCTGAGCTGACAACGGCATAATTGCCGTTCTTGTTGACAAACTGGAAGTTGTCCTGCGTGCCCACGAGCTTCCACTGCTGCGAAGCGTCACCAGTGGAGTTATAGAGTCGGATGCAGTTGTCCGTACCGTTGGTGCTCTCGCTCATGCACGTTCCCGAACGGTTGAACGTAACGATGTAATACTGCGGATTGGCGTCCGTCTCGCTGCAGAACGTCGGCATCTTGGCAGCGGCACGCAACTGAGCAGCCTTCTTGCCCGCAGTCACATTAGCGGCAAACACCGTTATGCTTGCTACGAGAAGAAAGAAGAGAAATGACAATTTCTTCATAGCTGGGTTGATTTTATGATTGTTAGTAATATAAGTGGTTGTTTATTTATAATGTGGTAAGGTATATAATGTTATGCAAAGTTAAGTATTTTTTTTGCCTTATGGTCGCTTTAAACCAACTTTTACATAAAGATAAAGGATTAAGCCTGACTTTTTAAAAAATAGCATCCACCTTTATAGGTTTATATGATTATTTTCTTAATTTTGCATTTAGAACAAACTATACTAACATGAAAATCTATTTCGACATCCAATACAAGACTGCCTTTGGAGAAGAACTTCTGCTGAACGTGGAAGGTCAGGACGAGTCTGCGGACAGCGTACTGATGTTTACACGTGACGGCCTCAACTGGTCGTGCGACATTGACGTCCCAGAAGACACCACGAAGGTAAGCTACTACTATAGTGTGAGAAACTATCGCGGCATAAAGCGAACTGAATGGAAGATGATGAAGCATCTGCTATACCTTAACGCCACTGCCGCCAAACGATACGTCGTGCATGACCGATGGCACGATATCCCCTGCGACACTTATCTCTACAGCTCGGCATTCACCGACTGCGTCAACCGACGCGCTGAGGGAAAGGTGACGCCCACTGACCTGCCACGCGTCCTCAGATTGGTGGTGCGTGCTCCGCAGCTCCGCATAGGAAGCCGTCTGACCTTATTGGGTGCAGGCGATTTCCTCGGCAACTGGGACCTTACCAAGGCGATTCCTATGACTGAGCAGAACCATAACGAATGGATGGTGGACATCGACGTTGACCGCTATGTGGCTTTGCAGCACGCCAAGCGCATAGAGGCTTTGCAGCGCACACCGCGCTACAGAGGATTGCAGCGCTCGAAGACGGCAAGCAACGCCAACGAGGTGGAGGCTGTGGACATGAAGATGGAGTTCAAGTTCGTGGCGTTCGACGATAAGGGCGACGAGCTTTGGGAGACTTGCGAAAACCGCATGCTCGACATCCCCACTATGAACGAGGGAGATGCTCACGTGGCTGTGCTCGACCAGGCGTTCTTCGCGCTCTGTGACGAGAAGGTGGCGGGCACGCTCATCCCCGTATTCTCGCTGCGTTCGGAAGGCAGCTACGGCGTGGGCGACTTCGGCGACCTGAAGCTTATGATTGACTGGGTGGCTAAGACTCATCAGCGCGTGCTGCAGGTTCTTCCCATCAACGACAGCACGTCCACACACACCTGGACCGACTCTTATCCCTATTCCTGCATCAGCATCTATGCTCTCCACCCGCAGTATGCCGACTTGCGTCAGCTGCCACAGCTCAAGGACAAGGTGGAGGCTGACCGCTTCGACATGTTACGCGAGGAGCTGAACGCTCTGCCGCAGATTGATTATGAGCGCGTCAACAACGCCAAGCTGCGCTATCTGCACCTTCTCTTCCAGCAGGAGGGAAAGGAGATGCTCGCTTCGGACGACTTCAAGGAGTTCTTCGAGGAGAGCCAGCACTGGCTGGTGCCTTACGCACAGTTCTGCTATCTGCGCGACAAGTACGGTTCGTGCTTCTTCAATACATGGCTCGACCACAACCAGTGGGACGAGGCTGACCGAAAGCCTTTGTCAGATCCAAGCTCGAAGGCATACAAGGACGTGGCGTTCTTCTATTTCGTGCAGTATATCCTCGACCGTCAGATGCGCTCGGCTCACGAGTACGCCAAGGCTCGCGGCGTGATTCTGAAGGGCGACATCCCCATCGGCGTCAACCGCAACAGCTGCGATGTGTGGCACGAGCCCGAATATTTCCACCTCGACTCGCAGGCGGGCGCCCCGCCAGACGCTTTCTCTGCCAATGGCCAGAACTGGGGATTCCCAACGTACAACTGGGAACGGATGATTGGCGACGGATGTAAATGGTGGGAAAGACGATTCCAGAACATGCAGAAGTATTTCGACGCTTACCGCATTGACCACATTCTCGGCTTCTTCCGCATTTGGGCAATACCAACAGAATGCGTGCATGGTCTGCTCGGACAGTTCCAGCCGGTTCTCGGTATGACGTGCGAAGAGATTGAGAGTTACGGACTGCACTTCCAGGAGGAAGAGTTCACACGCCCGTTCATAGCCCGTTGGGTGGTGGACCGTGTGTTCGGAGAATTGGCAGAAGAGGTTGTCAATACTTACCTCGAAGCTGACCGTGACGACCTCTACAAGCTTAAGCCTGAATATGATACGGAGCGTAAGATTGAGGCTGTATTCAAGGAGAAGACATCGGAGAAGGACATTCTTCTGCGAGAAGGACTGTATAAGCTCGTGCAGGACGTGCTCTTCATCCGCGACCGACAGAATCCCAAGCTCTTCCATCCGCGCATCACGGCGCATACCACCTGCCGCTACGAGGCACTGTGGGATAAGGACAAGGACGCTTTCAACCGTCTGTATAACGACTACTATTATCGCCGCAACAACGACTTCTGGTATACAGAGGCAATGAAGAAGCTGCCGCGTCTGGTGCAGGCAACGCGTATGCTGGTTTGTGGCGAGGACCTCGGCATGGTGCCCGACTGCGTGCCCTGGGTGATGCAGGAGCTTCGCATCCTTAGCCTTGAGCTACAGCAGATGCCGAAGGACCCTAACGTACGCTTCGGCCAGCTCTCGCGCAATCCTTACCGTTCCGTATGCACAGTCTCCACACACGACATGCCTACGCTGCGCCAGTGGTGGGATGAGGACGAGGAACGCACGCAGGACTTCTACAACTCCATGCTCTATCATGCCGGCGCAGCACCTCACCCGCTCCCCGGATGGCTCGCCCGTGACATCATCTCACGCCAGCTGACCTCTCCCTCCATGCTGTGCATCCTCTCGCTGCAGGACTGGCTCGCCATCGACGAAAGCATCAGACTGAAGGACGCCAACGCCGAACGCATCAACATCCCCGCCAACCCGAAGCACTACTGGCGCTATCGCATGCACCTGACCATAGAGACTCTCCTCGCCGAGCGCGACTTCAACGACCAGATAAAGGAACTTGTGGACGAGGCTGGAAGAAGATTATGAATTAGGAATTGAGGCAGGACTTGCAGAACAAACATAAGTGGAGGGTGTGCAAAACTAAAGATACAATGAAAATAGCGTAGTTAGCAATGCAAACTCTAGGAGGAGAGTGTGGCAAAACTAAGGAATTGAGAGGTATATGCAAACTGTAGGAGGTGCTGGCATTCCTGCCCGCATCATTGCAGCAGAAAAGGCTAACATAGGAGGCTATGGCGTCTCGCCGTAGCCTCCTATGTTTATCCCGTTCCCTAATAAAAACCATTTCTACATGTCTTCCTGT
>OCQZ01000028.1_pt1 | contig 37420 bp, 34 predicted proteins | sample 1538921 | NCBI WGS metagenome assembly OCQZ01 (sample SAMN03418269, study PRJEB22391) | human gut metagenome | biome: human-gut; feature: organic feature; material: feces | host: Homo sapiens | place: Tanzania | collected 2013-01 | reverse complement strand
GCGCACTCGGTGCAGCAGAGTATGCTCGCCAGAAGGGTCTTGCAAAGAAGTAATTCTTTTTAAGACAAGCTGATAAAATAGAAATAAAGCCCGTCGGCATTTGATGCCGACGGGCTTTTGCATATCCGACCGGAGCTTATTTGCTGCGGGTAAATTTAGTGCATCTGTTAATGTCGAATCGGGAGAGGAGAAACAGCGATATTGCGACATCGATCCCGGTCACGACCTTCCACATCACGGAGACGGTTTTCCCGTCGCACAGGAAAGCGGCGACGATCAGCAGCGCAAACACCAGCAAATAGTAGACAATGACGCAGCGCTTGAAGCGCATATAGCTGCGGTACGGTTTTATGTAAACCTGAGGCAAATGCTTACGAATGTAGCTTTGAGTCAGCCGCTGCCAAAACGAATAGCGAGCTTTGATTTTTACCGCTTTGTTAAACGCCTTGCCGTATTTGCCGGGTATGCTCGCAATGAAAATGTCGTCAATGACCCACCTTGCCATTAGCACGCTTAGCGTGAAATACGCAAGACGCACGGGCAAATTGGCAGCATATAGGTCGCTTACGGATGAGCTGCCGCCTCTGCCGAGAATGAATGAAACACCCAAAAGCAGAACCGAAAGCACGATGACCGAAATCATTGCAGCGCCGGAGCGCTTTGCCGCTTTGTCATTCATTTTCCACCACCGCCTTTTTCGTATCATAGCACATTGCCGCCGTTTTGCAAAGCACGGCAGCGAGAAACAAAAAAGCTCCGCCGAAACTTTCGGCGGAGCTTTACAATGTTTATTTGTCCTGAGTGAGCATGAAGCGATGGAGAATGACTGCCATTTGCGCTCTGCTCGTGTTCTCGGAAGGCGAGAAGCGACCATCGGCGTAGCCCTTGACGATGCCGTTTGCATAGCCCCAAATGACCGCATCCTGCGCAAAGGCGCTTATCTCGGAGGCGTCACGGAACACGCTGAGACTGCCTTCGGCGTCGGGCGAACCGCAGTAGCGGTACAGCATGGTGACGTACTGCTCTCTGGTGACGAAGTCGCCGGGAGCGAAGCGGGTGTCGGTGAAGCCCTTGATAACGCCGGTGTTGTAGCCCCAGAGGATGGCGTCATGCGCCCAGTGATCTGCGGGAACGTCGGCGAAATTCATCGTCATGCCGGAGACGTCGGGGCAGCCCTCCATGCGGTAAAGCACGGTGACAAACTGCGCTCTCGTCATGTTGCCGTCGGGGGAGAAGGTGGTCTCGGAGGTGCCGTTAAAGAGGCCCTTTTCCGTGACGTACACGACGTCGGGGAAGTACCAGCTGTTGGGGTCAACGTCAGTGAAGGGGAAGTCGGTGAGAAGTATCACGGTCTCGTTGTCGTCACGGTAGTTTGTGTCGTTTCCCATGGAGTCTGCGACCTTGAGGATAAACTGGCTGAGCTTATCCTTCGCAAACTGCGTAAAGATGTTGTCGAACTTAACGGCGTCGCCGACGCTGCCGAAGGCGTGACGCTTGACGATGCTCAGGATCTCGTCCACAATCTGACCGTTTTCAACCATGTCAAGTCCGGTCTGAACCCATGCGGGATAGACGCCCTTGTCCTCGCCGCCGAGGTGACTCTGATAGATGTAGTTTACAACGTCGAGCAGGTCCTTGCCGTCGGTGATGGGAATGCTTACGACGTCACGGACGATGCCCTGAATGTTGCCGATTATGCGTCCGTTCACCCAGTCGATGACCTTGGAATCGGCGATGTTGAGCTTATTAAGGAAGTTGCCGAGGAAGCTTCCCGCAACGGTGCAGAGCATATCCTCGGAAAATCCCTGCGCTCTTGCGTACTCGGTGAGGTCGGATATGACCTTGGTCTCGCCGCTCAGGGGGTCGGTGTAGCTTATGGGACCTGCGTGAGTCATGGTGCTGATGTCAAGATAAGCGGTGTCGCCCATGCGTACAAGCTCGATGCGGCGCATGGGGCAGGGGTAGGTGAGACCGGAGCCGGTCTCAATATCATAGAGCGTGCTGCCACTCTTCGTGGTCATCATTGCGATGTCGTTTGCGTGCATATGTCCGGTAAAAATGACCTGCATACCCGCATCAGTCCACTCGGCTGCGATCTCCTCATAGTCTTCGATGAGGTACATGGACAGGAGGGTCGGCTCCATTGAGAAGTGCGGAACAAGACCGTGGTGCGAAAGACCTATAACGAGGTCGCCACGCTGCTTTGCTTCCTTGCACTGAGCAGTGACCCACGCACGGAGTTCGGGGCTTACCTCGCCCCTCGTCTCATGCTCCTGAAGCTTCTTGGAGTTGTTGTCGGCACTGTAGCAGCAGGTGTCTATGGCGACGAGCGTGATGCCGTCGCAGGGGCGTGCGACATAGGAGAGCTGACCGGATTCCTTGCCCTCCGCCGGGGTGAACTCGGCGACGACGGTCTCGTCGGAGTACACGAAGTCATAAATGCGTTTGAAGTCCTGCGGCTCGGTCCTCGTTGCGGGGACCGCCTTGCCGTCTGCGGTGTTGAAGTTTTTGCCGTTCTGATTGCGGACGTCGTGGTTGCCGTTTATGAGATAGATCTTCAGTCCGGGGACGTCCTTCTGAAGCTGCTTGAGATTATTGGCAAGCTCCTCGTGGCACTCCTGCTCGCCGTCCTTTGAAAGGTCGCCGGAGATGAGGAGAATGTCGGGCTTATCCTTGCGGACAAGGTCGAGCATATAGTCGCTGATACCGGCACTTTCGGTCAGCAGCTTTCGGTCACTGTTGAGTGCGGTGGTAAAGTCTTCGGTGTCCGCTATCATCGTCGGTGACATATAGTGGACGTCGCTGAGTACGGCAATTTTCAGCGTTTCGGGTTCTGCTTCGTCCGGTGCGGTTTCGGCAAGTGCGGGAACCGTCAGCGAGACGAGCATCAGGATTGCGAGGAGAGCCGCTAAGAGCTTTCCGGGTTTTGTTCTGGTCATATGATCCTCCTATCAAAACTAATTTGGCACATCCATTTTATACTATACGTATAGACTTTTCAATATCGAAAGTAAAGATTCCGAAAAAACGTTTTGTCCGCTGTTTGCATATTCGGGATTGTCATAGATAGCATGAAAAATATTTGTTTTTAAGGCCGGAATTCTGTGTTATATTGAGGGCAACTTGCTTTGAGGTACGCAAAATGAAGACTGCATACATTAAATATATAGCGTCGCTCCTCATCTTCGGATTAAACGGAATAGTTGCGAGCAGCATAAGTCTGTCAAGCTCAAAGATCGTGCTGCTGAGAACGACTCTCGGTGCAGCATTTTTGGTCGTTTTGCTGTTTGCCGCAAAGCGCAAGCTGCACCTTGCCGAAAACAAAAGGGATGTTCTGCTCGTTTTAGGCTCCGGCGTCTGCATGGGCATAAGCTGGATACTACTGTTTGAGGGCTACAAGACGGTCGGCGTCGGCATTGCCTCGCTGCTTTACTGCTGCGGTCCCGTCATCGTAATGGCGCTGTCGCCGCTGCTGTTCAAAGAGAGATTTACGGCGGCGAAGCTCATCGGCTTTGCTGCGGTCCTGTGCGGAATAGCGCTCATAAACGGCGGTGCGTTTTCCGAGGTCGGCAACGCAAGGGGCGTTATCATAAGCTTCTGCTCCGCCGTGATGTATGCCGCAATGCTCATCTTAAACAAGAAATCACGCTCGCTGGAGGGGATTCAAAAGACGGCTTTGCAGCTCTGCGCCGCTTTGGCTGCGGTTGCGATATACGTCGCCGTGAGCGAAAGCTACAGCTTCCCGATCGGCGGAAATGAATGGCTGTGGGTGTTGGTGCTTGGACTTGTAAACACAGGCTTTGCCTGCTGGCTGTACTTTTCCTCGGTCGGCGATCTGCCTATACAGAGCGTGTCCGTGTGCGGATATATTGAGCCGCTTTCGGCGCTGCTGTTTTCCGCAATTCTGCTCGGTGAAAGAATGAGCGCCGCACAGATATTCGGAGCCGCATTGGTCATCGGAGGAGCGCTTTTTGCCGAACTCATGGGTCATAAAGCTTTACGGAAAGAATAAAACGCCTGCTTGTTTCATATCCTTAAGCATAAGGGGCGTATCCAAACCCCGTCAGCTTAAAGTGGTGATGAATATGAAAATCAAGTGTAGATCCCTGCTTTGCAGCATAGCGATACCCCTCGTTATCGGAGGCTTAGCTGCGCTTTTGACAAAGGACAACATGATAATGTTCGACTATCTGAAAAAGCCGCCGCTTGCTCCCCCTCGGTGGCTGTTTCCGGTCGCATGGACGATACTGTATGTGCTGATGGGCGCTGCGGCGTATTTAGTCGCCGTGTCGCACAAGCCCAAGACTCAAAGATGCAGAGCGCTGCTACTGTATTCCGTGCAGCTCGTGTTCAATTTCTTCTGGCCGATATTCTTTAACGGTGAGAAGTTCCTCTTCGCGTTCATTTGGCTGCTTATTATGCTGCTTTTCGTCCTTGGAACGACGCTGAGCTTTTGGCGTATCGACAAAAGGGCGGGCGTATTTTTGCTGCCCTACGTTTTGTGGACGGCGTTTGCGGGATATTTAAACTACGGCATATATACGCTCAATATGTGAATATAAAAGCGCTGCTTTTGCAGCGCTTTTTATTGTAAAGCCGCCGAAATGATGGTATGATAAAGAAAAAACTCGGAGGCGAGCTATGGGAAATTACGACAGAGAATATCTTGAGCTTCTTTCGGAAAAGTACCCGGACGAGGCGGCTGCCTGCTCTGAGATCATAAATCTCAGGGCGATACTTGCGCTCCCGATGGGGACGGAGCATTTCATCAGCGACCTGCATGGGGAGTACGGTGCGGTCACGCATATACTCAACAACTGCTCCGGCGTTATACTCGAAAAGGTGCGCAAGCTGTTTGAAGACGAGATCGGCGAAGCGGAGTGCAGAAGTCTCTGCTCGCTCATATACTATCCGAGGCAGGAGCTTTCCCTGCTCAGGGAACGGGGCGAGCTTGACAACGAGAAGCTGCGCAGCGTCATCATACGGCTGAGAATGCTTTGCGAGATGCTGTCGAGCAAGTACACGAGGGGCTACGTCAGAAAGCAGATGCCCGAAAAGTGGAGCTTTGTTCTCGACGAGCTGCTGCATATGCAGAAGGACGAGTACGGCAATCAGGAGCGCTACCGCAACGCCCTGCTTGAGGGCATAATCGAGACCGAGGCATCAGATGAGCTTATCGTCGCCATGACGGAGCTAATTAAGCGCCTTGCCGTTGACAGGCTGCACATCGTCGGCGATATTTTCGACAGAGGTCCCGAACCTGCGAGACTGCTCGATGCGCTCATGGAGCATCCGAACATCGACATTCAGTGGGGCAACCACGACATACTGTGGCTGGGAGCTGCCGCCGGCAGCGCCGCCTGCGTGTTCACGGTGCTGCGCATTTCGCTTTCCTACGATAACATAAACATGATCGGCAGGCGCTACGGCATATCGCTGCGTCCGCTCATGGCGTACAGCGAGAAGTACTACGGCAGCAGCGACAAGGAAACGATGCAGCGTGCGCTGAACATACTGAGCTTCAAGCTTGAGGGACGCATCATAAAGCGTCACCCCGGCTACGGGATGGACGGAAGGCTCATGCTTGAGCGCGTTAACTTTGACGACTACACGGTGCGGCTCGACGAGGGCGTGTTCCCGCTGAACCATCACCAGTGGGACACCGTTCTGCGTGACGATCCTTATGCGCTGCTTCCCGACGAGGAGGCGCTCATCGACGAGTATGTGACAGCATTCAGGGAAAGCCAGTCGCTGCGCCGGCACATGGATTTCATATACAAGTCGGGCAGCACCTATCTTTGCTGCAACGGCAATCTCTTGTATCACGGCTGCATCCCGATGACGAAGGACGGAAGCTTTGCGAAGGTGCGTCACGGCGGCGTGTGGTACTCCGGCAAGAGCCTTATGGACTACGCCGACGAGATCGTGAAGTGCGGTTGGGCGAAGGGCGACGAGTCGGCGCTCGACATGATGTGGTATCTCTGGTGCGGCAACGACAGCCCCTTCTCCGGCAGGGTGTTCCACACCTTCGAGAGAGCGGTCCTGGACGATAAAAGCACTTGGGCGGAGCCTAAAAATCACTACTTTGATTTTTGGGAGGACGAGGGCGTTGCGAGGATGATACTCCGTGAGTTCGGGCTTGACCCCGAAAGCGGACATATCATAAACGGACACACGCCCGTCAAGGCGGCAAAGGGCGAAAGTCCCGTCAAAGCGCACGGCAAGCTGTTTATCATAGACGGCGGCTTCTGCAAGGCGTATCAGAAAACCACGGGAATCGCAGGCTATACGCTGGTCTTTAATTCCCACGGGCTGAAGATCAAGGCGCACCGTGGCTTTAAGGGCGTCAACATGGTCCTCAAGGAGAATGCGGACATCGAGTCCGATGCGGTGCAGATCGAACGCTTTGAGCGCCGCAGATACATAGCCGACACGGACGAGGGCGCAAAGCTCAAACGCAGAATAGAGGCTCTCGGTGAGCTGCTCCGTGCATACAGATCGGGCGAGATCCCCGAAAAAAGATAAAGAAAACCGCAGCGGAAGTTTCATTCCGCTGCGGGCTTTTTATTCCTTATCCGCAACCGCTGCCGCACTGAAGGGGCAGTTTTGCAGCGCAAGAAGCTTAGTTGTGAGAAGCTTTGAAAAGTTTGCGATTACTGCGGTAAGCAGCACAAAGCTCTGTATCCCGGCATCGACGTCGCACACGGCGTCCGTGTCCTGAAAGGTGTCCTTTGCGACCTCCTCCACAAGCGCCACAAAGAAGTTCACGGAATCGGTGTACTGCCGGACAAAATCGGTGTAGGCGCTGCGTATCTCGTCCTCACTCAGCCCGTAGGGAATGATCTTCTGAATTTCCGACATCGAAAGGCTCTGCTTCAGCGAGCAGATCATAATAAGGTACGCAATGTGTATGCGCTCGTACTTTTTTCGGTTCGGCGGGGGCATAATACCCGTGCGCACATAGTTGTTGATGGCGCTCGTGGTTATCACCTGCTCATCGCTGTCCTGCGGGAGGAAGGAAAGATACTGCGCCAAAAGCGTCTGCACCTGATCCATGTAAAGCCCGAAGTCGGGAAGCTGCTCCCATTCGGGCAGATTGTGCTTATGAAGATAGTTGCTCCAGCGCCGCAGTTTGCCGGAGATCAGCTCGTTATCGTACATATTACCAACCCCTGCTGCTTGATATTAACATTATACGATATAATTTGTCATATTGCAAGAATAATTGAATATGAGGTTGACAAAATGAAAAATATTATATAAACTAATGCAGAACACAAGATAGTAAGGAGGGGCAAATTATGTCCTTTGTGATTTCAACGGATTCCTCGGCAAATCTGCCGTATGATATGATATGTAAGTGGGAGCTGTCGGTGGTGCTGCTTTCCTACTGCGTTGACGGTGAGGAGAAAAACTGTCTCAATCTGTCCGAGTTTGACGGACACGAGTACTATGCCTCGATAAAGGGCAAAAAGGTCAGAACCTCGATGGTGAACACCATGCAATACGAGGAGACGTGGAGAAAGCATCTCAGTGAGGGCAAGGACATACTTTTCCTCGGTATGTCGTCCGGCATAAGCGGGACGTATCAGACTGCCGTGGCTGCCGCAGCAGCGCTTTCCGAGGAGTTTCCCGAACGCAGGATAGTGACCTTTGATACACTCGCAGCCTCGCTCGGCGAGGGGATACAGGTCATACATGCCGCCTGCTGCCGTGACAGGGGCATGAGCATCGATGAGACCGTGGACGAGCTTAAAAAGTACCGCTGCCGTATGCATGAGATTTTTATGGTTGACGATTTGTTTCACCTGTACTACGGCGGTCGTCTGACGAAGGGGGCGGCGGTGTTCGGAACGGTGCTGAACATAAAGCCCATACTCACGGACGACGAGCAGGGCAGGATAGTTCAGCACAGCAAGGCTCGAGGCAGGGGAAAGGGCATCAAGACCCTTGCCGAGGACTTTGCCGCCCATGCCGACAGGAGTAGCCCTCTGCCGGTCGGAATTGCTCATGCCGACTGCCCGGAGGATGCAGAGCGCCTTGCGGATGCGATAAAGGCGGCAGACCCCGGCAGGGAGGTGCTGACCGTTTGCTACGAGCCGGTGACGGGAAGTCATGTTGGTCCTGCCGCACTTGCGCTGTTTTATATCGGTTCTTTAACCGCAAAGCCGCAATAAGAAAGACAAAAAGCTCTTCGAAGCGTTTCGCTTCGGAGAGCTTTTTACTATGTATCATGCTTCGTCTGCCGCAATCTTCAAAATTGCTTGCTTTAAGCGGAATATCTGCGTTGCCTGACTGACGTTCAGTGCGTCAAGCTGAGCATTGAAGGCCTCGATCGCCTTGAGCTGGGACTCGGAGAGCGGAGACTTGGTCATGCAGCGCTGCTCCTCGGCGCTGATAAGCAGGCGGTTTGCTTCCTCGTTTGCATCGTCCAGCACACGCTGAGCCTCCTCGTTTGCCTCCCGGACAATGGCGGCGGCTATCTGTTTTGCGGAAAGGAGGGTATCTCCGATCTCGGCTCTTGCCGCTTCGACCTCCGCATTTGCGCTTTTGAGGCGTTCGTTCTCCTCAAGAAGCTCCCTTGCCCCGGCGATAAGCTCGTCAAGGCAAGCGTTTACCTTATTTGCGTTGTAATATTTCTGCTTAACGGTGTCAAATGCAATGCCGTCAAGGAATTCTCTTGTAATTGCCACTGAAGTCACCCCTTCTAAACTACTATAAGAATTTTAGCAGATTTGCACAAAAAATGCAATGAAACATTTTTGTAATAAATGTTACGAAAATATTGACAAAATGTGAATTAACAATTACAATTGTACAGAATCGCACTATTTGTTAAATAGTGATAATAAGGAAAGTGTATAAGGGGAAAACACTATGAAAAGAACCGCATTAGTCATTTGCAGCATCCTTCTCATTCTCGTTTCACTCTTCGGTCTCGTCGCTGCCGGACTCGGCATAAAGGACGGACTGGCGATCAAAAAGTACAAGGAAGAGGACTCCAAGGCAGCCGACGTTGTCGGAGAGCTTGAGAAGAACATCAACGAGCTTAAAAAGAACGAGCAGACCTATCTTGACGGTATAGTCGCCTACAACGAAGGTCTCGCAGCCTATGCCGACGGCAAGGCTGCCTACTCCAAGGGTCAGGCGGACCTCGCAGCGGGTCAGGCGCAGATCGATGCAAACACTCAGGCGTACAACGAAGGCAAGGCTCTGCTTGAGAAGATCCAGCCTCTCATGCCGTATCTTGAGCAGTACAAGCAGTTCCGTGACGGAAATCTGATAAACCTTCCCGGCTTCAGCACGGCGCAGGGCTGGTTTATGGCCGTGGTTCGTCCCATTGCGGCAAGAATGGGACTCAGCATTCCCAACGACGTTACCGACTTCCCTGCATATATGCAGGACATGGTAGCACAGGGTCAGGCGCTCTTAAAGCAGTATGAGGACGGTCTTGCGGCTCTTGAGCAGGGCAAGAAGGACCTCGCAAGCGGCGCTGCGGCACTCAAGGAGGGCGAAGCTGCTCTTGCTGCCGGCAAAGCCGACATCGACACCTTTGAGGGCTACATGGTCATGATCGACGAGTACACCATGGTGTGCTTCAAAAACTCTCCCGTCTACCGCTTCGACACCGACGAGATCGTCGTTGACGGTCCGGAGCAGATGCTCGGCTCCGATTACAGCTGGTACAAGCTGGACGAAAACGGTCAGCCCGTCATCATGCTCAACGGCGCACCTTACCCCGATCTCGACAAATGCCTCGTGGTCTGCTCCACCTTCCGTCAGAGCGTCGACAACCACGTTGCAAGCGTTGAGCACGAGCTGTACATGAGACTCGGACTTTACATCGCAATGATAATCACCTGCATTCTCGGCGTCGTTGCAGGCGTGAGAGGCATCTTCGGCAAGGGCTCCGTGCTCGGTATCGTCACTGCGGTGCTTGCGATCGCAGCAAACGTCTTCGGCGCCTGCACGGGCTATGCTCACTACATATACCCCACGAGGGATATGGACTCTGCCGGCAACTACATTAAGGACGCAGCGGGCGAGTATGTCCACAGCGCTTCCGGCGACCTTCAGTTTGCGGCACTTATCGTGCTTGCGGTCGCAGCGGTGCTGTTTGCGGTCGTTGCGATAGTAAACGCCAAGAAGAAGGCGAAAGCCCCCGCCGAGACCGACGAGGACATCTACGAAAAGGCATAAGAAACAACAAAAATTGCACAGCCGACAGGCTGTGCAATTTTTTATGCCTTGTATGTTCCCATTCTGCACCGCACGCTGCGAAGTCCGCTTCGCTTTATGCCGAGGAGCGAGTCCATCTCATCGGCGGCATTTTCGTATGCGCTGCTTTGCTGGTAAACGAGTATGTAGTCGGCGCCCTTGAGCTTTCCCGACAGCGCCTATGCCCACAAACAGCGTCCAAAATATCAGGATGCGCCGTGCGGTATTATATCTCGATCTCATAAGAATACTCCTCTCGCATATTGCAGCGACCTGCAATATGGAACAATGATGCATCAAAACAGCATTGCTTACTTGTCGTCGTCACCGCCGTCACGGGGGACATATGAGCCTATCGCAAGACCGACGAACATACCGAGCTAGATACCGAGACCCATGTTGTCGCCGAGGCAGCTTCCGATCAGAACGCCAAGGCACATGCTGATGCACATACCCTCGGTGCCGTAGTCGCCGGTTTTCTTGCTTTCCTTCTTCTTGCGGCTTGCGCCTTTTGCAAAGAGTATCGCAAGCGAAACGCCGACGATGAGCCACGGCAGGGCGGCAAGGGTAAAATCAAGAATACTTTTCATTGCTGTTTCTCCTATAACTGTCTATGTTTTTGAAAAACAGAAAATATATCAGCACGGCGGTTATGACGAGGTCATGAAACCGCACACTTTCAAACAGAATGAGGCTTGACAGGGGAGCAGAGAGTACGATGCCGCAGGCGATGAGCTTTGCAAATGCACCGTCGCACTTCGCCGTCCATGCAAGGAACGCCATAAGCGGGGAAAAGAGAGCAAACACGGTCCAGCCGAAGATGAACGACCAACCGTAAACCCCGTCGGTGATGATCGCCGTTGCATAATATGTAATGAGCATCGCTATGCAAAACGGGAAAATGTTCAGCATTGCGGCCTTCCTCGTGGGGCTGTAGATGGAGATGAGCGTTCCTATGAGTATCCAGATCGCCATCTGCGAAAACAGCTCGCCGAGATTCACAAAGTAAATGTCAAACAGCCGTGAGGCGACGCCTATCGCCATGCCCGTAAGGAACATGACCCAAGGATTTAAAAATTTGCTCTGCCTGTAAGTTTTCATAGCATACTCCTCTCGTGCCAAGTATTATAACTAACGAACGGTAGGATGTCAATTGAAAATGCCAATGTAGCAAAAAACCCACTGTTTTCTAAGAAAACAGTGGGTTTTGGCAGCGGATGAAGGATTCGAACCCTCACAAACGGAGTCAGAGTCCGGTGTGCTACCATTACACAAATCCGCTAAAGGCAAGGAATATTATACAGCATTTTTGGCGTTTGTCAATAGGAAAATTGACGATAGTAAAAAACTTATTCGGGAAAGACAAAAGCGAAGTCAAAAGACTTCGCTTTTGTGATCTCGTTACAGCTTCTCTTCACCGATGTAGTTAACGAGCAGCTCATGCATAAGCTCGTCACGGTCGATGCGGCAGATAAGAGTGCGGGCGTTATTGTAGTTTGTGATATACGTCGGATCCTCCGACAGAATATAGCCCACGAGCTGATTTATGGGGTTGTAGCCCTTGACTTTAAGAGAGTTATACACGGACGACAGTATTTCTCTCATCTCTGTCTTGCTGTCAATAGCGGCAAATTTTCTTGTAATGTCTTCCATGGAAATATCCCTCCCAAAATAAATTCATAGTGGTATTATATCCGCTTTGAAATAAAAAGTAAAGGGTATAGTGTGGAAATAATTAAATTTGCGCAAAAATCCCACAAGATATTGCGTCAGCGAATGATAGCGCCGAGCTTTTCCGCAAGTGCGGACAGAACGTTTGCGACGGTCTCCTCTGCGTGCTCGTCCGTAAGGGTCTGATCCTTTGCACGCATGGTGAGCGAGAAAGCAACGGACTTCTTACCGTCGGCAATGTGACTGCCGGTGTAGATATCGAACAGATTGCAGCCCACGAGGTATTCGCCGCCGTTTTCCATTATGCAGCGTTTAAGCTCCGCAACGGGAATGCCGGCATCGCACACGAGAGCGATGTCACGGGTGACGGCGGGGAAGCGAGGCAGCGGAACGTAGGTGGGATCCTCACCGACGGATGCCATGAGTGCCTCGAAGGAAAGCTCCGCACAGTAGAACTCGGCGTCAACGCCGTAGTTTGAGGCTACCAGCGGGTGGATCTGACCGAAAACGCCGATGAGCCGATCTCCGACATAGACCTCGGCACAGCGTCCGGGATGGTAGGAGGGATTTGTGCGGCATGCCTTGTAACTCACGTCCTTCGCTCTTATGGAGTCGAGAACGGCCTCAACAAGACCCTTGAGCCTGAAGAAATCCATACCGCCGCCGTAAGCGCCGAGGGAGAGTACCTTGCGCTCGATCGCAAGCCCGTCCTCACCGCCGAGAGCGTAGGTCCTGCCAAGCTCGTAAAGCCGCACGGACTTGTTGCGGTAGTTGTAGTTTCTGACGAGTATCTCAAGCATGGAGGGCAGAACGGTGGTGCGCATGATGGAGGTGTCCTCACCGAGAGGGTTGAGGATCTTGAAGCTCTGTCTGCGCTCGTCATCCGCCGCCCAGCGGATCTTGTCGTAGTAGGAGGGGGAGATGAAGGAGTAGGTTATGATCTCGTCGTAGCCCGCCGCACGGCATATAGAGCCGAGCTGCTGCTCAAGCTTTTGAGCTGCAGAGTAGCCGCCTCTGGTCGTCTCGCCGGAAACGAGGGTGCAGGGGATGTTGTTGTAGCCGTGGAAGCGTGCGACCTCCTCGGCAAGGTCGGAGTAATGCTTAACGTCGCCTCTCCATGACGGCACGGTGACGGTCTCGCCCTCAACGCCGAAGCCGAGCTTCCTCAGAATGGAGACCATTTCGGCGGTGGGGATATCGGTGCCGAGAAGTGCGTTTATCTTATCGGGACGAAGATCCAGCACGGTGGGATCGGGCAGCTTATCGTAAACGTCTATCACACCGTCGAGAACGTCGCCTGCGCCGAGCATCTCAACAAGCTCACAGGCACGGTTCACGGCGGGGAGGGTGTTCATGAGGTCAAGACCCTTTTCAAACTTTGCACTTGCCTCGGTGCGCATACCGAGGGCAAGCGCACCCTTTCTGATGCAGGTGCCGTCGAAGGTCGCAGACTCGAACACGACGTCGACCGTGTCACCGACTATCTCGCTGTTGAGACCGCCCATGATGCCGGCAAGACCGACGGCACGGGTGTCGTCTGCGATGACGAGCATATTGGAATTGAGCTTTCTGAGGTTGCCGTCAAGCGTCGTAAGCTCCTCGCCGTCCTGCGCTCTGCGGACGATTATCTTACCGCCCTTCACATAGCGGTAGTCGAAAGCGTGCATGGGCTGACCGTATTCCATCATAACGTAGTTTGTGATGTCGACAATGTTGTTGATGGGACGCACGCCCATGGCTCTGAGCCGCTCACGCATCCACTTGGGGGAGGGCGCTATGCGGACGTTTCTGACCATGCGTGCGGTGTATCTCGGGCAAAGGTCGGAGGCGGGGACCTCCACCTTGAGAAGCTCGCTCAGAGAACCCTCGGCGCCGCCCTTTACCTGCGGCTCATGCAGCGTAAGCGGAGCGTCAAAGGTAGCGGAGGCTTCACGGGCAAGACCGATGACGGAGAGACAGTCGGGACGGTTGGGGGTTATCTCAAACTCAACGACGGAGTCGTCGGCTCCGATGACGGGACGAATGTCGTCTCCGGGGGCGATGCCGTCCTCGTGGAGGATGAATATGCCGTCCTCGATGCAGTGGGGGAACTCCTCCTGCTTTGCGTGGAGATCGGCGAGGGTGCAGACCTTGTCCTTTGCGGTGTCGTAGGCGACAAGGTCGCCGACGTGGACGTTCTGGCACGGGGTCACGACCTCACAAGCATTCTCACAGTCGAGACCGAGCTTAAAGAGATTGACGCCGACTGACTCAACCGAGGTAACAAGTGCCGCCTTGACGCTGCCGAAGATCGTGTCGCCCGCCTTGATATCGGGGGAGACGGAGGGCTTTGCCTTGTCGAGCGGGTGGTAGTCGCCCAAAACGGCGGCAGCGCTGATGACGGCGTAGGGGAAGTCACGCTCGTCAAGCCCAAGCTCCTTGAGAGAGCAGAGCATACCGAAGCTTTCCTCACCTCTGAGCTTGCCCTTTTCAATGACCTTGCCGCCGGGCAGGTGCGATTTGTGCAGCGCAGTGGGGACAAGGTCGCCGACATGGACGTTCCATGCGCCGGTGACTATCTGAACGGGGGCGTCCTCGCCCACGTCGATGCGGCATATCCACATATGATCGGAGTTGGGGTGCTTTGCCATGGAGAGTACCTTGCCGACCTTGACGTTTTCGATCTCTGCACCAAGCTCCTCGGTGACCTCGACCTTGGAGCCGGAAAGGGTCATCGCTTCGGCAAAATCTCTGCTGCCGACGTCTATTTTAACAAATTCGTTTAACCATTTTCTGCTGAGATTCATAATCTGCCTCCTTTAGAACTGTTCGAGGAACCGCACGTCGTTTTCGAAAATGAGACGCAGGTCGGAAATCTTGAAGCGGCGCATGGCAAGGCGCTCAAGTCCCATGCCGAATGCCCAGCCGGTGTATTCTTCGGGGTCGATGCCGCTCATCTCAAGCACATGGGGGTGGATCATTCCGGCGCCGAGGACCTCTATCCAGCCCTCGCCCTTGCAGGTGGGGCAGCCCTTGCCGCCGCACTTGTGGCACTGTACGTCCATCTCGCAGGAGGGCTCGGTAAACGGGAAGTGGTGCGGACGGAAGCGGGTGACGGTGCCTTCGCCGAAAAGCTGCTCCATGACGGCGTTGAGCGTACCCTTGAGGTCCGCCATAGTAACGTTTTTATCTATGACCATGCCCTCGACCTGGTGGAACATGGGGGAGTGCGTCGCATCGACCTCGTCCTTGCGGTACACTCTGCCGGGAGCGATGATGCGGATAGGCAGCGGCATCGTCTCCATGGCACGCACCTGCATGGGGCTGGTCTGCGAACGAAGCATTACACGGGAGTCCTCGTCAAAGTAGAAGGTGTCCGACCAGTCGCGGGAGGGGTGACCCTCCTCGGCGTTGAGCTTGTCGAAGTTGTAGCTTGCAAGCTCGACTTCGGGACCGTCAAGCACGGTAAAGCCCATGCCGACGAAAATGTCCTTTATCTCGTCAAGCGCCATGTACATGGGGTGCTTGTGACCGAGCTTCAGCTCCTCGGCGGGGATGTTGACGTCGAGGGTTTCCATCTGAAGCCTTGCTTCGAGCGCCGCCGCCTCAAGCCTTTTCCTCGTGTTCTCGATGGAGGCTTCAAGGTCGGACCTTATCTGATTTGCGAGCTGACCCATAACGGGGCGCTCCTCGGCGGAGAGCTTGCCCATCTGCTTTAAAATGGCGGTCAGCTCACCCTTTTTGCCGAGATACCTGACTCTGAGAGCATCGAGAGAATCAATGCTTTCCGCATCCGAAATCGCATTCAGAGCATTCTCTCTGAGTTCCTGCATAAGTGCTTTCATGTTCTGACTCCTTGTATAAAAATTTGCAAAAATAAAAAGCCCTCCGCCCCACAAGGGACGAAAGACCTGACTTCCGCGGTACCACCCAAATTCGATACGTTCGCACTTTGACCCGTAACGGGGGCACCGCCGGTGATTGGCCGGAGCTCACGGGCGAACAAGCACATTCCTTTCGGGCGGCTCACAGCCGACGACCGCCGTTCTCTGAGAAGGGAATACCGTACTATTTTCCCGATCATTGCATATTAGTTATATAGCCTTAATAAATATTTTATAATCCACGGCAGAAAAAAAGTCAAGATAAAAATTGACTATCGGGAAACGTAATACTATAATGAACGGAGGAAAACGAAGTGAAAAAGGCACTGCTTCTGCCGATCATGCTGTGTATTCTGCTGGTGCTGAGCGCCTGCGGCGGCAATGCGGAGGATGAGTTCGGAAGCTTCTGCGCAGAGCTTGAGCAGGCTCAGAGCATCGGCTTTACAGCAAAGCTGCGAGCCGAGTATGAGGACAAGACGGCAAACTTCAAGCTCGCCTATACTCAGAACACCGAGGGAATAAAGGTGACGGTCATAGAGCCGGAAACCATCTCCGGCATCAGCGCAAGAGTGAAGGACGATTCTGCACGGCTTGAGTATGACGGTGTGATCCTCGATATCGGAAGTCTTGACGCAAACGGGCTTTGCCCGATGTCCGCTCTGCCGGTGACGGTGATGGCGCTGCGCAATGCGCACGTCGACAGCGTTTGGGAGGAAGACGGAATGACGGCGGCGAGGCTCATCGTGTCGGACGACACGAGCGTCACCGTCTGGCTCGACGGAGAGATGACCCCGTGCAGCGCCGAGATCAGCAGCGGCGGCAAAGCCGTTGTGTTTATCGAATTCTGCGACTGGGAGATGAAATAATTGAACGACATGCAAAAGAGAACATGGGCGGAGGTTTCCCTCGGCGCCATCGAGAATAATTACAAAGCGATAAGAAAGCGCCTGCCGGAGGGCTGCAAGTTCCTCGGCATTGTCAAGGCGGACGCCTACGGTCACGGCGCCTGCGAGGTCGCAAAGCGCTTAGAGCAATGCGGTGCGGATTACCTTGCCATAGCCTGCCTTGACGAAGCGATCGAGCTGCGCCGCAGCGGAGTCAGAATGCCCGTTTTGATACTCGGACACACTCCGCCGGAGTATGTGTCGGAGCTTCTTCGCTACGACCTTACGCAGACGGTGAGCTGCGAGGCGAAGGCGACAGAGTTTTCCGAAGCGGCGGGAAGGCTCGGCGGAACGCTGAAGATACACATAAAGCTCGACACCGGCATGAGCAGACTCGGCTTCCTCTGCGCCGGAGGCTACTTTGACGAGGGCGTCAAAAACGTCGTCAGGACCTGCAATATGCCGAACCTCGACGTCGAGGGCATATACACTCACTTTGCCGTCTCCGACTACGACGACGCCGAGAGCATAGCCTACACAAAGCGCCAGTTCAAGCTTTTCTGCGACGTGATCTCCGCTGCCGAGGCGCAGGGCGTACACTTCAAGATCCGTCATTGTGCCAATTCGGGTGCTGTCGTAAATCACCCGGAGATGATGCTCGACATGGTGCGCCCCGGACTTCTGCTCTACGGCTACGGCGACGGCGGAAAGCTTGGGCTGCGTCCGGCGATGCGTCTGGTCAGCACCGTCAGCACGATAAAATACTACGAACCCGGCACCTGCGTCAGCTATGGCAGACACTTTACCGCAGAAAGGCGCACAAGAATGGGCGTCGTCGCAGCGGGCTATGCGGACGGACTTCCGTGGTCGGCGGCGGGAAAGTGCAGCTTCTACTCCGAGGGAAGCTTCGTTCCCCAGTGCGGCAACATCTGCATGGATATGTGCATGGTCGATCTCACCGAAGCGCCGTCGGTGCAGGTGGGAAGCGAGGTCGAGATATTCGGCGAAAATGCATCGCTTACGGAGCTTGCCGAGAAAGCCGGGACGATACCGTATGAGCTGCTGTGCGCAGTCTCAAAAAGAGTGCCGAGAATATATCTGAATGTATAAAATTTACCGTGCCGAGGGAGAATATAGTCAGCGCGCTACATAAAATGTAGGGGCAACTATCTTCCGGAGTGTGAGTGAATTGAGTACAGTCAAACGAGGAGACATTTATTATGCCGACCTGAGCCCGGTCGTGGGCAGCGAGCAGGGCGGTATGCGTCCGGTGCTGATAGTGCAGAACGATACCGGCAACAAGCACAGCCCAACGGTCATCGCAGCGGCGATAACCAGTCAGACCGGTAAGGCAAAGCTGCCGACGCACATTGAACTTAACGCACAAAGCGTCGGACTGTCCCGTGACAGCGTTATATTGCTTGAGCAGATACGCACCATAGACAAATCCCGTCTGCGGGAGCGCATGGGAAAGCTTGACGACAAGACGATGAATAAGGTTGACAGCGCAATAGCCGTCAGCTTCGGACTGTAAGAGAAAAGCTCCGATAGGGTTTTACCTGTCGGAGCTTTTTCGGTGAAAGGAGCGTTTTTGTGGAATATCCCGTGTACATAAACGGAAAGAAAACCGGGGTGCTGAGCGTGCGCCGGGACGGACTTATGACGGCGTTTGAGGCGGACTGCGAATACGCCGAAGGACTTCTGCGCCTGTGGGTGTACGGCGACGGCGAGCCGCTGCCGCTCGGCGTGCTGCGTCCGGAGGGCGGCAGACTTCGGCTTAAAAAGCGCTTTACGAAAAACGAGCTGCGTCGCTTTTCGGGGAATATCACCTGCGCAGGCGATAAGGCTCCACAGCCGGAGCCGGAGAAAGAGCCTCAAACGTCACCGAAACCGGAGGAGCAGCAGCTTTTGTGGGTGCAGACCCCGAAGGGTACGCTCACGGCGTATGACGGCGAAAGGACGCTGCTTGCCATGCCGACGCTCGGCAGGATGCGCAGGGGACGCACCCTGATGATCGGCGGCAGACGCTACATGGTGTTCGAGTCAAAAAGAAATTTGCGATAAGTGTGGAAATTTTACGGGATATGTGTTAATATTTTAGTGAAAACGTATAGCCTGTGGCTGTACGGCGAAACGGAGGTAAATATTATGCGCATGACGGATATTATCGAGAAGAAGCGTGACGGGGGCGTTCTCAGCACCGAGGAGATACGCTTCATGGTAAAGGGCTACACCGACGGAAGCATACCCGATTACCAGATGTCTGCAATGCTTATGGCTATATTGCTCAAGGGAATGGACAGAAGAGAGACGCTTGACCTCACCATGGCGATGGTGGATTCCGGCGAAACGCTCGATCTGTCCCGCATAAACGGCGTCAAGGCGGATAAGCACTCCACGGGCGGCGTCGGGGACAAGACCTCGCTGATACTCTGCCCCATGGTTGCGGCGCAGGGCGTCAAGATCGCAAAGATGTCCGGCAGAGGACTGGGGCACACGGGCGGCACCATAGACAAGCTTGAAAGCTTCCCCGGCTTCAATACGGGTATTTCCGAGGAAACGTTTATAAATAACGTAAACGAGTTCGGCATAGCGATCGCAGGACAGACGGCGGACTTAGACCCTGCCGACAAAAAGATGTACGCTCTTAGGGACGTCACGGGTACCGTGCCGAGCATTCCGCTCATAGTAAGCTCCATCATGTCAAAGAAGCTTGCAGCCGGAGCGGACATTATAGTGCTTGACGTAAAGTCCGGCAGCGGTTCGTTTATGAAGACCGAGGAGGCGGCGCACGAGCTTGCGGAGAACCTCACTGCGGTCGGCAAAATGGCGGGCAAGAAGACCGTTGCAGTCATCACCGACATGGACGAACCTCTCGGCAACGCCGTCGGCAATGCGCTTGAGGTAAAGGAAGCCATTGCGGTGCTGAAAGGCGAGGTAAAGGGCGAACTTTTGGAGCTGTGCCTCACTCTCGGAAGCTGCATACTGACCGAAGCGGGCTTTGCCGCAAACGACGCCGAGGCAAGAAAAATGCTGCTTTGCGGCATTGAGGACGGTACTGCGCTCAAGAAGCTTGCGGAGCTGGTCGAAGGGCAGGAGGGCGATCCCAAGGCTGTCTACGATACCTCGATGCTCCCCGAAGCCAAGGTCAAGTTTGAAGCGATCAGCAAGCGCAGCGGCTATGTGAAGCACATTTCCGCAGCGGATGTAGGGCTTGTGTCCATGCACCTCGGCGGCGGCAGAGCGACGAAGGAGAGCGAGATCGACCTCTCGGTCGGCGTTATGTTGCATAAGAAGGTCGGCGACTTTGTGGAGGTCGGCGAGAGCCTCGGCACAATCCACGCATCCGATCCCGCCAAGGCGGAGGAAGCGACGAGACTCCTCGAAAACTGCTACACGCTCGTGCCGGAAAAGGTCGAAAAGCCCAAGTTCATAAAAGGCATAGTGCGCTGAATAAATGAAAAAACTCCGACTCTTTGAGTCGGAGTTTTTTCATTCCGTGAGATATTCCACGAGCGCATCGTATTGCAGGCGATCGGTGATGTAGGAAAATTCGTCGCCTTCGCTGTTTGTGTAGGACACGAAAATGCCCGTATTTCGGGTCCAGCCCGATACGTCGATGTCGGTGTAGAGTATCCTGAGAACGCTGCCGTCGCCGTATTCTACCCGAATGCCGCTGCCTCTCGGCATATCGTCGCTTTGCATGAGCTGCTTTGAATGGGTCAGCTTCTGATATAGCTTGTAGGCATGTTCAACGTCAAGAATATAAGTCTCGCCGTCGATCTTGGCAAACAGACAGCCGGTGTCGTTCACGGTCACGGTGCTTCTCGACAGGTCGGAAACGTAATCGTCATAGAGCTTGTCGTTGAGAAACCACCGGTACACCAAAATGACGGCAACACATATGATGCCGAGTCCGACGAGCAGCAGCACGACGGTCAAGGAATCACGCCGACGCTTGGGCTTTTCCGCAGGGACGGAGATCTTATCGTACAGGTCCGCCATATCAGTACACCGCTGCGACAATGACCGCCGAAACGGACAGGAGGAGAGCCAGCGCCGCCTCCGCCATCCATGCGGTGCGCAGGAGCGATTCGTTGGCATTTTTGGGAGCCTTTGCGGGGCTGCGCCGAGCTGCGGTAGGCGTCTTGACTTTACGTTTTAAGGATTCTTTCTTCATAGCCTTACTTTCAGGGCAGCAGCGAATAAACGCTGCTGCCCGTAGTTTCGATTATTCTGCTTCGGCGAGAGCCTTTGCTTCTTCAATGACCTTCTGCTGAACGTTGCCGGGAGCTTCCTCGTAGCGAACGAACTTGCAGGAGAAGGAGCCTCTGCCCTGAGTCATGGAGCGGAGGTCGATGGTGTAGGAGCTCATCTCCGCCATGGGGACCTCTGCCTCAACGATCTGCATTCCGTCCTCTGCGTTCATACCGAGAACGGTACCGCGGCGCTTGGAGGAAATGTCGGACATAATATCGCCGAGATTTTCGTCGGGAATGGTGACCTTCAGGAGACCGATAGGCTCAAGGATTGTGGGCTTTGCCTTGGGAATGCCGTCCTGATATGCAAGACGAGCTGCGGTCTGGAACGCCATATCGTTGGAGTCGACGGGGTGGTAGGAGCCGTCGTACAGAGTCGCCTTCAGACCGACGAGAGGATAGCCGGCAAGAACGCCCTTGGTGACGGAGTTGCGCAGACCCTTTTCGACGGAGGGGAAGAAGTTCTTGGGAACGGAGCCGCCGAAGACTTCCTCGGCAAAGATCATGTCGTCCTGCTCGTCCTGAGGCTCAAAGCGGATCCAAACGTCACCGAACTGACCGGAACCGCCGGACTGCTTCTTGTGACGGCCGTGAGCTTCGACCTTGCCCTTGATCTTTTCACGGTATGCGACTCTTGCGGGCTTGAGCTCGGTCTCAACGCCGAAGCGGGACTTGAGCTTTGCACAGAGAACGTCGACCTGAATGTCGCCTGCGCCGGAAACGACCATCTGATGAGTCTCGGCGTTGTTGACGAGAGTGAAGGAGATGTCCTCCTCGTTGAGTCTTGCAAGACCGCCGGCGACCTTGTCGTCCTGACCCTTGGTCTTGGGGGAGATCGCCATGGAGTAGCAGGGTTCGGGGATCTCGATCGCAGGAAGCTCGACCTCGTTCTTGGGATCGCAAACGGTGTCGGAGGTCTTCCAATCCATCTTGCCGACGGCAACGATGTCGCCGCAGACGGCTTCCTTGACCTCGGTGGTCTTCTTGCCGCACATGGTGTACATTCTGCCAAGCTTGTCGGTGGAAGCGGAGCGCATATTGCGAAGGCTCATGTCGCTGGTGACCTTGCCGCTGACGACCTTTATGAAGCTGTACTTACCGAACTGGTCGGAAACGGTCTTGAATACGAAAGCGCAGACGGGATCTGCGGACTTGTCTTCGGGAGCGGGAGCGTAATCGCAGATGGCCTGCAGAACAGCCTCGGTACCGATGCCGGACATTGCTGCGCCGCACAGCACGGGGATGACGCTGCGGTCCTTCATGCCGAGCTTGATACCCTCGACGGTGTCGGCCTCGGAAAGCTCCATCTCCTCGAAGTACTTCTCCATAAGCTCCTCGGTGGCGCCTGCTGCGGTCTCCATGAGGGTCTCACGAAGCTCTGCGACCTTGTCTGCATCCTCTGCGGGGACTGCGACCTTGGCGGTCTTGCCGCCGGAGGTGCGGTATGCGACGTTGTGAACGAGGTCGATAACGCCGGTGCCGTCGGACATGGGAGCCATGACGGGGCATACGATGCTGCCGTACTTCTCCTGAAGTGCGGAAAGGACATTATAGAAATCGCCGTGTTCTTCGTCGATCTTGGAGATGTAGAACATAGCGGGAACGTTTGCCTCTCTGAGGTACTTCCAGCTTCTCTCTGCGCCGACGGAGATGCCGTCCTTTGCCGAGCAGAAGATGATGCCTGCTTCCGACACACGGATGGCGGCAAGAGCGTCGCCCACGAAGTCGAAGTAGCCGGGGCAGTCAAGAACATTGATCTTGCAGCCGCCGAAGTTTACGGGAGCGACGGCGGTGGAAATGGTGATCTGGCGCTTGATTTCTTCAGCGTCGTAGTCGCAGACGGTGTTGCCGTCGCTGACCTTGCCCATGCGGTCGATTGCGCCGGTCGCAAACAGCATACCCTCGGCAAGACTGGTCTTACCGCTGTTGCCGTGACCTAAGAGACAAATGTTGCGGATGTTTTTGGTTTCGTAGCTCATGTGTTGCGTCCTCTCTGAAATATATTAAGTTTAATTTAAAATCAATTTGTTAAATCGGAATCAGTTTATTATACACTAATTAAAATACCATGGCAACAGTTTTTTTACTGCTGCTTCCTGTAAAGGACAAAAGACATTATAAGCTCCGGCAGCAGCCAGACGAGCATATATATCAGGACTCTTTCCGCACCCATTGCGGTGAAGTTACCGCCGCAGAAGTACGAAAACGCAAGGACCGCACCGAGAACGGTACACATTATGCTCAGCAGCACGCACACCCGAACAATGCCGAACAGGTTCTTGCCATGGTGTGCAAGCGAGATGAGCGGGCCGAGACCGTCCCTTGAGAGCAGCGCTGCGGGCTTGCTTGCGTCCGACGGGGAGGCGGCGGAGATCTCGTAGCGCTCCGCAAAGGAGGGGAAGTCGAAGCCGTCGGTCGGAATGTCGAACTTGCGGGAGAGCATCTGCGGAGTCATGTTGAAGTCACGTAGAGCGAATATCGGGTGCCTGCCGGAGCGCATGATCTCCGCCAGAGCGTCACGCACGGACTTCGACGGTGTGTAGCGAATCTCGAAAAAGCCGCACAGCACGCCGGAGGCCGAGAGAAATACGCAGTCCTTGAGCGCAAGCGCCTGCGGGAGCCGTATGCCCATGAGCTGCATGAAGCCCGACGAGCCGCAAAGTACCTCCTCGCCGTTTATGAGAGCGACGAGACCGCCGCTTTCGTGGCAGGTAAATTCGTCGATGCGGAGCAGGGAGCCGTTGCCCTTGCGCATGAGCTCCATAAACGCCGGAGCAAGTGCGGAGCCGGAGGCGGAAATGATGCTGCCCGCAAGAGAAAGCACCTTTTCCGGGCTTGCGCCGGACAGAATATGTACCTTCTCGATGGAAATTGCGGATTTAGCGAACAGATCGGTGTCGCTTATGATGACGTGTTTGCTCTTGCCGATGTCGAAAAGTCCCGACCAGCCTGCGATCGCCGCACCCTTTTTAATAAGGTGCTTTGCGGAGACAAAGAAGGGGAGCGGGTAGGCGATGAGCATGACAAAGGGAGCGGAGAACACGAAAATGCCTGACAGGATGTGCGCAAAGCCTCTGAAGCTGCCGCCTGTCGCCGCAGCTATGATGCTGAGCAGCAGCGAAATAATAATGAGGTACGGAGCCATAAGCCCGTAGGCGGCTTCGTCGGGTCCGAATTCCTCCGTCCTGCGCACAAAGTCCTTTGTGCCGCAGCGGGATTTCAAAAGAGTGATGCCTTCGCCGCTTACCGAGGTCTCGGCGGTGAGCGTGTAGGGGTTGTGCAGTGCGGCGGCGGAGCGGCAGGCAATGCGGTTGGAGCGGCAGTTCAAAACGGAGCCGAGCAGCGTGAACGACATGGTGAGCGCTGCGACGGCGCAGTAGGGGATGCCGTAGTCCTTGACGCCGCAGGCGATAATGGCAGCGTCTATGACCGAGATGAGGCAGGAGAGCGCAACGAGCGAGTTTGCGTCCGGGCGGCGCTTAATTAGCGAAGCTGCGCCGCAGACGAACACGTCAGCGCCGAAAAGCATTACGCTCAGCAGCATGATGAGAAGCACCGAGGCCTTGACGCCGACATCGTTCAGAACGCCCGAAACGGGGAAGCCGAGCGAAATGTACGCCATGATTAGGCTTAGGAAGAACGAAAGCTTCGTCCTGAGCTTCAGCCACGGTATGTGCTTGTCGTAGAACTTGGCAGCCTTGTCGGGGAGCATCTCCTCGCCGAGATCCTCCGCCTCTTCGGGCGGAGCGGCACGGAAGCTCAGCTTGCTCTGCTGGACCTTCATCACGACATACGCCGCAAATGCGACAAGCGGCGCACCGAGGCGCTCCTTTAAGGACGGGCGGGGCTCGTCGTCCTCCTCGTCATCATCGTCGTCGCCGTATTCGTCATAGTCGTCGTCGCTTGCGTATTCGACGTCCTCAAAATCGGAGTCGTCGAACTTGTACTGAGCGTAGTCATCCTCGGAGGGATCGGGCTGCGGATAAAAAGTCTCGCTATCGGAAACCTTCGGCTTTGCGTCGCCGTCTAAATCAACGGTGGGTTCGCTCCTCGGTTCGTCGTCCGAGGAGCCGCCCATCGTCAAAACATAGGGGTCGTCCTCGGTCTGAACGGGCATCGTCGCCGATCTCGGTTCGGTCTCGGCTTCGTCCTTGCGTCTATCTTCGTCGGTCTCCGGTTTCGAGCCGAACTCCGCAAGAATGCTTTCAAGCGAATATTCGTCGCCGTAGCCGTTTATATCGTCAAAACTCATAGAAAATCATCCTTTACAGGGAATTGCCGCTGCGCTGGCGCAGTATCTCATACATTATAACGGAGGCGGCAGCCGAAGCGTTGAGCGAATTGATCGTTCCAACCATCGGGATGCTGACGATGAAATCGCAGGACTGGCGCACGAGTCTGCCCAGACCGTCTCCCTCGGAGCCGATGACTATCGCCAGAGCACCGGAGAAGTCGGTTTTCCACAGCTCGTTTTCACCGCCGGCGGCAGCACCGTATATCCAAAGCCCGGAGTCTTTAAGCTCCTTGAGTACCGCAGGGATGTTTGCGACCCTTGCGATGCGCATATGCTCGGCGGCGCCCGCCGATGCCTTGCCGACTATCGCCGTCATGCCTGCGCTCCTGCGCTTGGGGATGATGACCCCGTGCGCACCCGCACATTCGGCGCTCCTTATGATGGCGCCGAGGTTTCTCGGATCGCTTATCTCGTCGCACACGACGACGAAGGGAGCCTCATTGCGCTCCTTTGCGTAGTCGAGAATTTCCGAGACCGTGCAGTAGTCGCTGACGCCGACGAGGGCGATAACGCCCTGATGCGCCTTGGTGACGCTCATTGCGTCCAGCTTGCGGCGGTCTGCGTCCGCAACGACGATGCCGGCGGCCCTCGCCTTCGATGCGATGTGACCGAGCGTCTTGTCGGTGTCGCCCTTGGCGATGAAGATCTTGTCTATGCTTCTGCCGGCTCTGAGCGCCTCGACCACGGCGTTGCGCCCTTCGATTATCTCGTTTTTGATGTCATTATCGTTGTACATGGATACTCCTCTTATGCTTATACATAAAGATACAGAATACATTTTAACACAGCTTTTCGGAAACTTAAAGGAAAATGTTTGAATGACGACAAATTTTTTGTGGACTTTATCGCAGAATCGTTGTACCATGTAGAATAGTCTTGGAATACACACGGAGGAAAACGAGCAATGAAGAAGCTTGACAGAGCCATAAGTATGTTTTGCTACAAGCATCCTCGCTTCGGCGTTGCCAATTTGATGCTGATAATTGTTATAGGTACGGGTGCGATGTGGCTGATGTCCATGATGGACACGACGCAGTCGCTCATAGGACTCCTGTACTTTTCCCCGGAAATGATAATAAAGCACGGTCAGGTGTGGAGAATACTGAGCTTCATGTTCGTCCCGAACAGCGGCAGCGTGCTTGAGCTTCTGTTTTTGTACTTCTATTATTGGATAGGAAGCACGCTTGAGCGCAACTGGGGTACGGCTCGCTTCAACATCTTCGTGTTCGGCGGTATGCTGCTCACGATACTGTACGGCTTTGCGGTGTATCTCTTCGGAGGGGAGTCCATTGCCGTCGGCGGACACTTCATTTATATGTCGATGTTCTTCTCCTTTGCGACGCTTTTCCCCAATATGCAGATACTCCTTTTCTTCATCATCCCGATAAGGATAAAGTGGCTTGCGCTTTTGGACGCCGTGTACTTCGTCGTTATGATCATACAGAACAGCTTCCCGTATAACCTTCTGCCGGTCATTGCGATGCTCAACTACTTTGTGTTCTTCGGCGGCAGTCTGATAGACGAGCTGAAGCGCTTCAGAAAAGGAAACGGAAAGACCTCAAGGGAGTTCCGCAGGAAGGTCACGCAGATAAAGTACGAGGACAAGCTTAAGGATTACACCTACAAGTGCGAGGTCTGCGGAAAGACCGACGCCGAATACCCGGAGCTTGAGTTCAGGTATTGCTCCCGCTGTGCGGGTTACCACTGCTTCTGCAGTGAGCATATAAACAATCACGTTCATTTCACAGAATAAGAGGTAAGGATATGGAGAACGAGAAGAAAAAGAAAAAGCCGGCGATACTTGCACTTGAGATAGTGCTGCTGGTTTTGCTGCTTGCGGTGCTTGGCTTCATAATCTACAAGGCGATCATCGCAAACAACAACGCAAACGCTCCCGTCGAATCCCCTGCGGTGGTAACGCCGGAGCCGTCCGTTGAACCCACACCGGAACCCACGCCGGAGCCTTACGGGATCGAGAACTTCAATCCCCATGCGGTCGAGTCCACGATGCCCGAAAAGCTTGTGAAATCGACTGCGATAAACGTCAACGGCGAAAACGTGGAGAACTACATAAGCCCGTATGAGATAAACTTTGACGTCGGCAGTAAGTACACCGACGTTGAGGGCATCGTTACCTTCAGGGGCAACAACTTCCGCACGAGCGCCGCCTACGGCACCGCAAACGTCGTAAACGGCAAATTCAGCACCGTGTGGACCAACTCCATCGGCGGTCTGAGCGACGCAAACGGCAACTACTGGAGCGGCAACGGCTGGGTCGGTCAGCCCCTCATCGTGAGATGGCCCGACGCCACCCGGAAGAACATCACCGCAATGTACGACTGGGCAAGACAGCAGGACGGTCTTGTCGAGGTCATCTACGCTTCGATGGACGGCTACATCCACTTCTATGAGCTTGAGTCGGGCAAGACCACCCGTGACGCAATGTTCGTCGGCTACACCTTCAAGGGAGCGGGCGCACTCGATCCGAGAGGCTACCCGATAATGTACGTCGGCTCCGGCGTACACAGCGTAAACGGCAGATCGAGGTCGTTTATCATTAACCTCATCGACAACACCGTCATGTACGAGTTCGGTCACAACGACGGCTTTGCCGACAGAGGCTTCAGCGCATTCGACTCCTCGCCGCTGGTGTCCGCCGAGACCGACCAGCTCATCTATCCGGGCGAAAACGGCGTTCTGTACATCATCCACCTGAACACGAATTACAACGAGGCGACGGGTGAGCTTTCTATAAACCCGGACAACGTTGTTAAGTGGAAGTACATGGGTGTAAGATCCTCCGGCGGCAGCTACTGGCTCGGCATGGAGGACAGTGCGGTCATAATAAATCACTACCTGTTCATCGGCGACAACGGCGGTCTGTTCATGTGCCTTGACCTCAACACGCTTGAGCTTGTCTGGGCGCAGGATATACTCGACGACTCCAACTGCACCCCCGTGGTCAGCGTCGAGGACGGACACCCCTATATTTACATGAGTACCTCCTTCCACTACGGCTGGAGAAGCTATACCACGGCGGCGATCCCCATTTGGAAGCTTGACGCCGAGACGGGCGAGATCGTGTGGCAGACCGATTATACCTGCTACACCGTGTCCGACCTCTCCGGCGGCGTTCAGGGAACGATAGCAGTGGGCAAGAACGAGCTTGACGACCTCATCTTTGTGCCGATAGCGAGAACGCCCAACGCCAGCAGCGGCGTGCTTGCGGCGCTGTACAAGGAGACCGGCGAGGTGGCGTGGGAGAAGCAGACGAGTATGTACAGCTGGAGCTCGCCCGTCGACTTCTACGACGACAACGGCAAGGGCTATATCGTCTTCTGCGAATCTCTCGGCTACAGGATGTACCTCCTTGACGGACGCACGGGCGAGGAGCTTGACTGCGTGAACCTCGGCGGCAACATCGAGGCGTCGCCTGCGATGTTCGAGGACTACGTTGTCGTGGGTCACAGAGGACAGCGTATATACTGCCTGCAAGTAGGCTGATTTAAAAAGCTGCGTGTCGGCGGTGCGAAAGCGCCGCCGACACTTTTGCGCAGGGGAGAGGGATGCCAAGCTTCGGGTGAGGAAAAATTTTTGAAAATAGGTATTGCAATTTAAAAACGAATGTGCTATTATAATCAAGCTAAATAAATCCGGGTGTAGCGCAGATGGTAGCGCGCTTGAATGGGGTTCAAGAGGCCGCTGGTTCAACTCCAGTCACTCGGACCAATTAAAGTACCGAAAACAGGCTAAAACAGCTTGTTTCGGTACTTTTTTGCGTTATATGTTATTTTGCTTTTGAGAATTGCCTATTATGAAGTGCGCTATAAATAGCTTAAAATCGAGCAAAATTGCGTTCTATTGCTCACATATTGCTCACATGATTCTGCTACTATGCAAAAGAGACGGAGTTATTCTCCGTCTCTTTTCATTTTTCCCATGAGCGCTTGTCTATGCGCTTCTCGGCTTCAATGCCTGGGCGCTGCTTCCGTATCTCCTCGAACCGTGCAAGTGCCTTCCGCCTGTCCCGACCTTTGAATGTCTCCGACGATGTATATACCACCAACAAACAGAACGGGAAAAAAGGTACGGCTAGAACGGTTGTTTTCGAGAAGGCTGTGAACGGAACATACTACGTTGTGGAAGCTGCACCTGACACTGCAAAAAAGACAAACTTTATAGTTTCGACTTATATGTCAAAAAAAGGCGCAAAAAAAGCAGCCCCCTTATCCGTCACTGGCAAAGAAAGCCCGCGCGCTACGCCCAAACACGCAACAAGAGTGGCTGCTGATGACAATGTATCACAGATAGATGCGGATGTCAATTTCGCAGACTTGCGCAAGATAACCGACGCCCTATAAAAAGGTCGCTTATTGCTCACATATTGCTCACAAAATCCCGCAAAGCATTGAAAAACAAGCCTTTGCTTTTGTATGGCATTCAAGAGGCCGCTGGTTCAACTCCAGTCCCTCGGACCACGTCGGGGCAAAGTTCGCTTTGCTCCTCCTTTCTTTTATTTTTTCAGAAAAAAGAAAGTCATACGCCCGCTGCCTTGCTCCTCCTTTCTAAATCAAACCCACTTCGTTGGGCTTTGATTTGGTATGACCTGAATTTGCAACTTGAAATTTTACAATAGTAACAGCAACAAAAACAGTCGCCACAACGTGGCGGCTGTTTTTGTTGCTTGATTTGATTTTTGCCCAAAAGCCTGCAAATCTCAACTGAGATTTGCAGACTTTTAGATTATTCACTATTCACTCGATAATGCTTGCGTCCATCAGCCTTTTCACGATTTTCACAAAGCCCTCTGTCCTTGAGACGATGACTCTGTTTCCATGAGCAATGATCTGAACGGATTGGTGAACGTGCAATTGCGGGAATTTCAGTATTCTTATTTTATCCTCTTTCACATATCTGCCTATGGAGTATATCGGCAAAAAGGACAGGTATTTTCCTTCCTGCAACAGACCGATGGCCGTGCCCGGATCCTGAATGATCAAAGAGGTGTATACGTTCAGCTTTTTTTCTTCCATGACTTTTTGAAACTCTTGGGTATATGAACACGTATCCTCCATCATTATAAATTCTTCGTCGGCAAGGGAATCTAAAGATAGATCGGATTTGTCGGCAAGCCTGTGCTTGCTGCCGGACACCACGGCGATCTCGCACTCCTTGGAATAGAGAACATTCCACTTGGAGTCGGGCAAGGGGTAATCTATCAGGCAGGCAACGTCGATCTGATTTTTCGAAAGCATCGTGAGAAGCGCCGCCGTTGCCTCGACGGTGACCACCACCTCCACCATGGGATAAAGTCTGTGGTACTCCGTGAATGCCGTCTTAAAAATGCATTCGTAGAGCGACTCGACGATGCCGAGACGAAGCGTGCCCCCGGTAGTCTCTTTTTTCCGCATGATGTTCTCTATGGTTGCGGCCGTTGACACGATGCTCTGCGCATATCCGACAAGATCCTCGCCGTATTGCGTAAGGGTAATGCTTCTGCCGACCCTGTTGAACAGGGGAACGCCCAATTCATCCTCAAGCTGCTTCACCTGTGCGCTTACATTGGACTGTGAATAGCCCAGCACTTCACCGGCCTTAGTGAAGCTTCTCATTACCGCTACCTGCAGGAATGTGTTCAAATTTCTGATTTCCATAGCTTTGCTCCCTTATTCAAAAACAAGCTGTAACTATATGTGCGGCGAACCGACTAAATGACATTATACAATATGCACAAGGGAAATAGGTATCTCTTTTTTTAATTTATTTAATTTAAAATATGAATTTTACAAACATGGGCTTGTGTGTTATTCTTTAGACAATCCGAGCAAATATGTGCGCATGTATAAACATTTTTTGAAAGGTGATTTGCGATTATGGCTGATATACACAATGAAACTTTGGCCGTTCATGCAGGCTCCCGTAAGGATGACACATTCGGTGCAATAAACGAGCCTATCTACATGACGTCAAACTACCGCATCCCCACGGACGGCACTCCCGTTGACTGGAGCGGTACGCACAGCAACATCTACGCAAGAAACAGAAATATCAATCAAATGGTCCTTCAGGACAAGCTCTGCGCCCTGACGGGTGCGGAGGACTGTGCCGTGTTTGCCTGCGGCGTCGCCGCTCTGACCGGAGTTTTTATCCCCTTCCTCAACACCGGAGATCACGCCGTCGTCTCGGAGGTCTGCTACAGCGCAACGAACCTGCTGTTCAGAGAATACCTGCCGAACAAGTACAACATCGAAGTGACCTTCGTTGACGGTACTGATACGGAGGCGGTGCGCAAGGCAATGCGCCCCAACACCAAGCTGGTCCACATCGAAAGCCCCGGCAACCCCACAACGGGCATAGCGGACATAGAGGCGATCGCACGCATTGCCCACGAAGCGGGAGCGCTTCTGTCGGTGGATGCGACCTTTGCCGGACCCATTTGCATAAAGCCTCTTTCCCTCGGCGCCGATCTGGAAATTCACAGCATGACAAAGTACATTAACGGACACGGCGATTCTCTCGGCGGCTGCGTGCTGGGACGGACGGAGCTTTTGGAGCAGGTCAAAAACGTCGCAATGGTCAATTTCGGCGGAATACTCAGTCCCTTCAATGCGTGGCTTATCAACAGAGGACTTACGACCGTGCCGCTGCGTATGGCACAGCACAGCAAGGTGGCGCTGGCGGTCGCCCGCTTCCTTGAGAGCTGTCCTGCGGTGCGCTTCGTATGGTACCCCGGTCTTGAAAGCCACCCGCAGCACGAAAGAGCCAAAAAGCAGATGCAAGGTCAGTATTCCGGCATGATCTCGTTTGACATTGTCGGTGACGAGAAGGCGCACGAGCGCTTCCTTGACTCGCTCAAGCTCGTGACGCATGCGGTTTCTCTCGGCGATATCGAAAGCCTGATCGTTTACTATGACAAAAACAGCGACAAGCTGCCGCATTATCCGGACATCTACAAAGAAGGCTTCTTCCGCTTCAGCGTCGGTCTTGAAAACGAGGATGATCTCATCGCCGATCTGAAGCAGGCAATGGAGAGCGCCGGAGTTCTTTAAAGCTCCCGATATGCAAAAACGTGCCTAACTGCGAATGACGCAGAAATTATAAAAAAGGAGAAAAGTAATGAGCAAGCAACTTAAAATGAATCTGTGGTGGTCGTTCTTCATCACGGTATTCGCAGTCATCTATGCTGTTGTCTACAACCTGCTTCCCCTTAAAAATCCGGCAATGTGGTGTACCTATGTAACTCTGCCTATATTCTTCCTGCACGGCGGCGACCTCAAGGTCATACCCAAGCTCAGCGTTTGTGTGGTATGCGGCTTCCTGTGGGGCCTGTTCTGCCTGTGGCTGATGAAGATCTCCGGCGGTCTGGGCTTCTATCCCTCCCTCATCATCGGCGTATTCGGTTCCGTCCTGCTGTGCTGCGCATTCCACATGGGCTTTGCCGCAAACACGATATTCGGCTCCTGTCCGACCGTGTTCGGCGCATTCGCAGTCTGCTTTGCAACCGGCGGCACAAACGGCGTGACCATGTGCCTGACCATGATTGCAGGCGTACTCATAGGCGGAGTCATGGCGATCTCCGGCAAATGGTCCGCAAAGCTTGCGGGCATGGACCCACAATAAGCATATGGAAATAAGAGATTTCGGTAAAAAATACAGCGATTATGTCATCGCTATGCGCAGACAGTTCCACGCAATGCCGGAGCTTAGTCTGCAGGAGTATAAGACCTGTGCAAAGATCATCGAGGAGCTGGGCAAGATAGGGATCACGGGCGAGGTGATCGCCGACACCGGCGTAATTGCGGCGATAAAGGGCGGAAAGCCCGGTAAGAGAGTTGCGCTCAGAGCGGATATCGACGCCCTCGGCGTTACCGAACAGACCGGAGCCGAGTACGCCTCCCGGCACCCCGGCGTTATGCACGCCTGCGGCCATGACGCTCATATAGCCATGCTGCTCGGAGCGGCAAGAATACTGTACGATATAAAGGACGAGCTGGCGGGTGAGGTAAGGCTTATGTTTGAACCTGCCGAGGAGATCGCAAAGGGCGCAAAAAAGATGATCGCCGCAGGCGCGATGGACGGAGTCGATTCCGTTTTCGGAATGCACGTCTGGAGCGACATTCCCGCCGGGAAGATCTCCGTCGACGAAGGCTCACGCATGGCGTCCGCAGACTTCTTCACCATAGAGATCGAGGGCAAGAGCTGTCACGGCTCAAAGCCGAATCAAGGCGTTGATGCGATCGTAGCCGGGGCAGCCCTTGTCACAAATCTCCAAACGATCGTCAGCCGTGAGATAAATCCGCTTGAGCCTGCGGTCATATCCATCGGTGAGTTTAAGGCAGGGGAGCAGTCGAACGTCATTGCCGGTCATGCGCACCTTTCCGGAACCACGAGGGCTTTCACCAACGAGCTGCGTGATGCGCTGCCTGAGATGATGGAAAGAGTGATACACTTTACCGGAGAAGTATACAGAGCAAAGATGACCCTGAATTACGACATGGGTTCGTCTCCGGTCATCAACGACGCTTTGGGAGCTTCCGTAGCAAAGCAGGCAGTGATTGACGCCGTTGGAGAAGATGCGCTTTATCACTACGAAAAGACCCCCGCAGGCGAGAATTTCTCGGAATATCTCCGAATGGCGCCCGGATGCTTTGCGTTCGTGGGTGTACGCAACGAGGCCTGCAACGCAATTTATCCTCAGCACAGCTGCTACTATACCATGGACGAGACGGCTCTGATAGGCGGCTCTATGGTTGCGGCACAATATGCTAAAAACTTCTTGAGCATGAGTAACTGAATTTAATAGAAAGGAAGATAATTATGAAAATTACCGACCATATCTATCTCGTAGCAAGCGGAAAATGGGGCTTTGGCATCACTCATTCCCTTGACTGCAACGTTTACATGATCGACACCGGCGACGGCTGCATTCTTATCGACTCCGGCGTCGGCATGGAAACATGGAAAATGGACGAGATCATTAAGTCTCACGGCTTTGAGCTTTCCGATATCAAGGCGATCATCCTCAGCCACTACCACGGCGACCACGCATGCGGCGCAGCCCGTATCGCAAAGGCCACCGGCTGTGCGGTCTACGCACCCGCTCAGGAGGCAATGGCGATAGAGACCGGCGACGAGACCGCCACCAGCGTGGGACCGTCCAAGGGCGGACTGTACCCCTTGGATTTCGAGTACCCGAAATGCCCCGGAGTTATCGGGCTTGAGGAAGGCGACACGGTCACGATCGGAAATGTTACGGTCAAGGTGTTCATGGTTCCCGGACACTCCCTGTGCGACATGGTGATGTATACCGAGGTCGACGGAAAGAAGTGCCTTTTCACCGCCGACAGCGTTTTCGTCTGCGGACAGGTCCTCATTCAGTCGCTGTACGACGTAAGCGTATACCCCTACGCCTGCAAGATGAAGGAGCTGGCACAGCTCGAAGTCGATGCACTCTTCCCCGGACACGGTGTCTTCTGCTTGGAGGACGGCGGCGTTCATGTCAAAACCTGCGCCGACAAATTTGCCACGGGACTTATTCCGCCGCAGCTGTATTACTTCGCATAAGCGAAATAATATTGCCGAAGCAAAAGCAGGACGGTCAGCAATTTTGCTGACCGTCCTGCTTTATACTATAAGGCTTTTCAGCGCTTTACGACGTCCTCGATCTCAAGCGGCTCGAAGCGGTATTTTTGCTTTGCGTCGGGATATTTGTCCCTTGGCAGCTCCTCAAGGAACATCGCCTTCGGGCGGATCCACAGGCTGCCGTCACCGTACAGCTTGCGGTAGATCACATACTCCTCGCCGCTTTCCGAGTGACGTGCCACGTCCTCGACGAGATAGTGATTGCCTTTAAAATGACGGTACACGCCGTGAATTTTCAGCTCCTGCATTTTTCCTCCTTACAGCGCATGGCGGTTTATAAACTCCGCCCTCGTTTTCGAGTACATTATCTTCTGACTGCTGTACAGTCCGTAATAGCCGGACAGCATGTACGAGATGCCGCACGCCAGCGCACAGTAGATGAGATTTTCCGAGCCGAACAGCTCAACGCTCAGAATGATCGACGCAATGGGGCAGTTGACCGCACCGCAGAACACCGCAATAAGTCCCAGCGACGCCGCAAATGGCGCCGAAAGCCCGATTATCGGTCCCGCAACACAGCCGAGCGTCGCCCCTATGAAGAAGGTCGGCACGATCTCACCGCCCTTAAAGCCGCAGCCGATGGTGACGGCGGTGAACAGTATCTTCCACAGAAACGCCCAGTCGGGCGCTTTGCCTGCGGTGAGTGCCGCCTCGATAACGTCGGTGCCGGCACCGTTGTATGCGGTGCTGCCGACGATGAAGGTCAGCGCAATGAGTATGACGCCGCCGACGGCTCCCCGCAGAAACGGGTTTTTGACCGCAGCGGAGGCTATGCGCTCGCTCTTGTGCATCACGACGCAGAACAGCATACTCACCACGGCGCACAGCACGGAGAGTATGACGACCTTGATTATGACCACGACGTCCATCGGCACAAAGCCCACCATAAAGCTCATCGGCACGATGCCGCAGAGCCTCGAAACGGCGTAGGCGACAAGCGACGACACGAGGCAGGGGATGAACGCCGAGTAGTAAAGAATGCCGACGGAGATGACCTCAAGCGCAAAAATCGTCGCCGTGAGCGGCGTTCCGAACAGCGCCGCAAAGACTGCGCTCATGCCGGACAGCGTTATGATGCGCATATCCTTTTCGTCAAGCCCCAAAAGCGAACCGACGCCGTAGCCCATGCTTCCTCCGATCTGCAGCGCCGCACCCTCTCGTCCCGCAGAGCCGCCCAAAAGATGCGTCACCGCAGTCGAAATGAAGATTATCGGCACGAGCAGGATCGGCAGGCGCTCGCCCTCGTGGATGGAGTCTATGATGTTGTTGGTGCCCTCGCCCTCCAGGTTGCTTATCCAGTACAGTCCGGCGATGAGAACGCCGCCTGCAGGCAGCAGGTATATGAGCCACGGATTTGCCTGGCGTATCTCCGTTGCGCTCGTCACGGCAAGGTTAAAGGCGGTGCCGACGAGTCCGCACACGGCTCCCACGACGGTCGCAAGCAGCAGCCAGCGGTAAAAGGTGCGGAAGTATCTGCCCGCATACAGAATTTTCTCTTTCAGCTCCGACACTTTCCAACCTCCTTTGCTCTTTACAGCCACAATAATATATAACCAAAGCAGCCGTTTGTCCAGTTAATTTAGAAAAGCTTGCCGCAGACGCAAAATATTGTGCGTCATCTCTTGATTTTTTCGCTCGGATTATGTACAATATAGGAAATGCGATTTAAGGAGTTGGCGCAAATGGCAAAGCTCGTATCCAAAATCAAAGAGATTTGGCACGACCGCAAGAGATTTCTCGGTATGCCCATCACCTTTACGAGATACGCTCTCAGCGAGGATCGCTTCTTCGTGCGCAAGGGTCTGCTGAACGTTCAGCAGGAGGAGATCCTGCTTTATCGCATCCGAGACCTGAGTGCAAGTCAGAGCCTATGGCAGCGCATATTCGGCGTCGGCTCGATCATTATAACCTCGACCGATAAGACGACGCCGCAGCTTCTGGTCAAGAACGTAAAGCAGCCGTTTGAGGTCAAGGAGCTTATCCATGAGAACGTCGAGAAGCTGAAGATTCAGCGCCGTGTGCGTGTCGGCGAGATGAGCATGGACGTAGACGACAGCTACGATTTTGACGAGATAACGGAGATGTAAGCCGTTTTTCGGTTGAATACTGTATTTTCTCCCGCTCCTTAAGCGGGTCAAAATATACGGAAGCGTATCGAAGTGGTCATAACGGGCCTGACTCGAAATGCGCGTTGGCTCTGGCCGTTTTCTCCGCTGAAAATCCTTGATTTATAAGGGTTTTCGCCGGATCGAATTTCAAAATTTCATATTGTTCTTGCCTGTTTTTCTTGCATTTTCTCAGCGCACGGAAAACAGTTGAGATACACGGAGAGTTGTCCGAGTGGTCGAAGGTGCGGCACTCGAAATGCCGTAGACCGAAAGGTCTCTAGGGTTCGAATCCCTAACTCTCCGCCAAAAAACCCAGTCATATCAAGGCTTTGCGCCCATATGACTGGGCTTTTCTTTATGCTAATCTGCCATTGCTGCACATGATTTTCGGCAAGAAATCATGTTTGCCATCCGACGGCCTCGGTTTCCGGCAGAGTCAGGATATTGTCCATTACATTTGCCGAGGTGATCTTGGACTTGT